>Ga0123353_10003109_pt1 | contig 20818 bp, 12 predicted proteins | sample TergutLab28metaG_3_FD_92763 | JGI IMG/M metagenome (GOLD analysis project Ga0123353, IMG submission 92763) | Labiotermes labralis P3 segment gut microbial communities from Petit-Saut dam, French Guiana - Lab288 P3 | ecosystem: Host-associated > Arthropoda: Insects > Digestive system > Gut ... | reverse complement strand
TTTTTGTCAATATTACAATTCCATCAGACACCGCATGGCAAGATTAAACAACTTGTCACGGATATCCGTCTTGGCGTGCCAGTTACGGTATTCCCACCCTTCCTTTTTTACGATGTCGCCGGCATAAAGCAATTGCCCGCACAGAATTTTCTTGTGTTGGGCAACCGCATAAAAGGCGGCGCATTCCATTTCAACGGCGGAACAGCCTTCACTTTTGCGGAATGCAACTTTGTGTTCCGTTTCGCGGAAAGACGCATCCGTCGTCCACGTTTTGATTTCAATAAACGGTTCGTTTGCATGCCTTAATGTTTTACGAATCTTTTCCAAAACAAAAGGGTTGATAAAGACTTCGCGCGCAGGCGGAAGGTAATGATAGCTCGTCCCCTCGTCACGCACGGCGGAAATAGGTACCAAAACACTTGCTTTTGTATACGAATCATCCAAGGTTCCCGCGCCGCCGCAAACCATAAACTTGGTGACACCGATTGCGGACATACTTTCCAACATTCGTGCGGCATAAGGGGCCCCGCCGGCAACAGGTACAACATAAATGTACTCGCCGTCGATTTGTTTTTCGTAAATGCGCGGACGGACACCTTCCGTGCGCAAACGGAACACTTGGTTGAGGGATTCCGAATGTTCGTACTTTTCAACAACGTCCTGGAAATACGTTATCAAGCACCTGGTAATACCCCGCGGGTTACGCGATTTGTCATAAAGGTTCTTTGCCTCGATAATTGGTTTACTGTGCGGGTCGAATTCAAGGATCGGAAAAGTCCGAGCCAACAGTTTACTTACATGATCGTCCATATCTAATATATTAACAATATTGATAAAAGATGGCAACAGAATTCCTTGTCATTCAAAGTTCGGTTACATCAATACTCCACCATCGTCTTTGCCTTTTGGGTGTCTCGCGGCACAAACTTCTTGCATTGTTTCAAGCTCGTCTTTTTTGCATTGTTCCAGAACCGCCTTGGATGCCACATTTCCCGTCTTGAATTGTTCATGTACACGAGCGCTGTTTTGGTCCAAACAAGCCTGGTTATTTTTTAGCAAATTGGCAGCAAGATCATCAACTTCTTGGCATACTTTCTTTGTGTCCGCACTAATCAATGCTTGTTTTTTGTTGTGAAGTTTGTTCCATTTCGGAGACCGAGGTTCATATTTTTCCATTTTCTTGTCAAGCTTTTCTATTTTCTTTGTGTTCATAATTTGATAACTCCTTTTATATTATAGCACCAGCGAGCTTCGGGTTGCAACAAATATTAGTCGAGCGCAGGCCTGTCAAGGTCGGTGAAAACACCGATTAAAGTTTTTTTGTCATAGTTATGTCTTTGAAAATTTTTGCCTTTATTAACATTTACATTAACATTTTCATTTACATTAAGGTCGTTTTCGCTCGTTTTGGGTCGTTTGGCATTTTGGTTGCCGATTTGTCCGCCGCCCTTCTTGCCGTTTTCTTGATTCGCCGTACGGCGGTTTTTGGCACCTATTATCCCGCCCGAGAAACTTATGATAAAAGCCTAGGCAATTGCGGAAAGACCTGTTGGTATTGTATTCGTCATGCCGTAATCCATGAGGGCATCGTAAACTTCCAACCGAAGTTCGGCAGGCAATTTTTTGATACTGTCAACAACGGTTGGGTAAACAACGAAACTGTCTTTATATAGTTGTTCTGCCATACAATGGCACCACCATATCACGTGGTACGGCGTATTTTGTCACTTGACTGTCATCTAAACAGCGCCGTAATTTTTTCTTTGTTCTTTGTACTGGAAGCAACGGTAAAAGGCATGACAAGGCGGTCGTCTTCCGCTTCGTATTTCAACAAACCCAAATCAAGCGGGAAGACCTTTGTACCGTCTTTGTAATACACCTGCCCACCTTGTTTTTCGACCAGGTATGCACTTTGGATGATGTCCCAAATATTTGCGCCGCGCCGTGAAAAGACGCGTGTTTCAACATCAAGTGCGACAAAAGCAAATTGCATCAATGTCGAATAACCATCGTATGCGCGTATCATTTTGTTTCGCGGGAAAAGTTCGGCAAGCTTGTTTTCCGTTTCGTTGCGTTCTTCCGCCCTGTGAACGTGGCTTGTATAGCATACTTCCCCTTCCGCCGAATTTACCTCAAGCCTTTTGCCGTCAAGATAAATACCGTCATGGTACTTGTCCGCCACAAACAAAAACGGCTTCTTGTTTATCAATCTTTCCGGCGAATAAACGAATGACAAAATCGGAGACAAATCTTCAAGCAAACAAATCCCAACACCCCATTCTGTATTGCCGGGTATGCGGAAAGCCTTTGTCCCGTCAATCGGGTCCACCACCCAGATATATTTATAGTTGGCGATTTTTTTGAAGACGTGTTCGTTAAAACTTTCCTCTTGGATAACGATGGATTCGGGAACCAGCTCCACAAGTTCCGCATCAAGCATATCACCGATTGCGGCGTCCGCTTCCGTAATTGAATCGCCGTCCGTCTTTTCTGTCAACACAATCATGTCCGCGCCTTTGCGGGTCGCGACAATTATGTCGTTTATTTTAGTTCCAAGCAGTTTTAAAACTTCTTGTTTGATTTTTTCAAGCTGCGATTCTTCCATTAAATGATATCCCGCCTTTTGTATGCGAAGTAACTGTATGCAACCATGGCGATTGTCAAGACCCCAAGGGCAATAAACGGCCATACAGGGATAGACCCTTCCAACAAGTTTGGAATTATGCCATACGGGGTGAGGTATTGAACAAAATCAGGCAAACCAAGTATTGGCGACAAGTAACCCGCATAAAAAGACAACCCAAGGTATCCATAAATAATAATGGCGGCGCGTTTTGGATAGACAGTTGCAAGTAACGCCGCAAGCCCTATCATTGTCAAGACCGCGGGAAGATATATAAAGTAACCGCCAATCATGTTGCCGAAAGTTATCGGGTCTTCCATAACAAGCGCCGCCGTGAACCACATACCGAATGAAACCGCGAATATCATGATGACGGATTGCGCCACCGCGAATATAAGGTATGCCGTTAACATCCTGTGACGCGACACCGCTTTTGACAAGATGTTATCCATGCGGTGTGCTTTTTCCTCGCCCGCCAATTTTAGTATTGCCATAAGCGCCGGGATTGTGGCAAGAAGCACCATCACGTTTATAACCATGCCGATAAAGCCTTCGGTAAGTGTGTGGCCTTCAGGAGTCATTTCGCGCAACATGTCCGCCAAGTATTTATTACTTTCGATAAAAGTTTCCAATTCGCCCAAAACCGACCCGTAAGCAATCCCGCCAAGCAACAACCCAACCGCCCAAATTATAATGCCGGTGTACATAAGTTTTAATAAAAACCCTTCAGGAGTACGCAAAAGGAAAGACCCTTCCGCCCTGCCCTTTTTTTCCACGACAAGCCCGCGCCCCATATCACGCCTTGTATTCAAATAAAGCGCACCGATACATAATGCGGCAATAATAACAAGCAACACAATCAATGGCCAAAATATGTTACCAGCAAAACTTTCCGTTCGCAAAAATAACCCGACAGGTGAAACATATGACAGGAATTCGACAGGTTTGGAAACGTCGCCAACACCACGAACAACATAAAGAACGGACATTGTAACAACACCATAAATCATTGCGGTACGGCTTGACGAAAACAGTTGGCAAAACAATGCCGCGACCCCCGCAAAGAACAAACCTATCAGGCCCATGGCAAGACTGTAAATAAGCGCCCCAACAACTGCATACCCAAAAATAATCAGACCAATAAAATTAAGTGCAACAATAATAACGTTAAGATAAACCGCGACGGACAAGGTCGCGGCAAGGTTGGCAAGACGCCCGACTGGAAGACTTCGGATAACTTCTTCCCTGCCTTTTTCTTCTTCCGCACGTGTGTTGCGTATTACGAAAAAGATGTTCATAAGACCTACTGTAAGACCCATGAAAACAAGCATACTTGCCGCATACAGTGTTTCAATGTTTAGCTCGCCAAACAACGGTCCAAGCATTGCAACCATTGCGGGGTTTTCGAAAAATTCCGCCATACTGGTAAGTTCTTCCGGTGTTTTGAATACTTCTTTGTACGCGGCGCCAACCACAACAGACAACCCCAAAATTACCACAATCCAAATTATGGATGCGATGTATTCTTTACGAATGATGAACTTTGAAAGTTTCCCGGTGCCGCTGAATTGCCTTTTAAACCATTTTTTCATTTGCACCCCTTATTCCGCTTTTTTGTCGTTGTACAAACTTAAAAACAAATCATGCAACGAAGCATTATCCTTTGCACTTTTTTTCAAATCCGCCATTGTGCCTGTTTCAATAATCTTTCCTTCGCGGATAACGGAAACTTTGTCGCAAAGCCTTTCCACTTCTGTCAAGATATGACTTGAAAGCAATACGCTTTTACCCGCCTTTTTGACTTCGTGAATACATTCTTCGAACACTTTTTCCATAAGCGGGTCAAGACCGCTTGTGGGTTCATCCAAGATAAACAAATCGGCATCCGACGCAAACGCGGCAATAAGGGCAACTTTCTGACGGTTCCCTTTTGAATAGGTCCCGCACTTTTTGGTCGGGTCGAATTCAAACCGCTTTATCAAACTTTCACGTAATTCTTTGTTGATTTTTTGACCGCGCAGGTTTACAAACAAATCTATAACTTCCCCGCCGGTCAAGTTTGGCCATAAATTCACGTCACCGGGAACATACGCAATGCGCCTGTGGATTTCGACGGCGTCTTTCCAACAATCAAGGTTGAAAATTTTCGCGGTGCCTTCCGTTGCCTTCAAGATTCCCAACAACACACGAATGGTGGTTGTCTTGCCCGCACCGTTCGGCCCGATAAAGCCAAATACTTCGCCCTTGTTCACCGTCATACTTACATCGTGCAACGCGGTAAACTTTCCATAATTTTTCTTTAAACTCACAATTTCAATCATTCACGATACTCCCACTTATATTTTATTCACGTATTATAGTATCGTATTTTCATATCTATGGCAAATGGTGAAAAGGAATTTGGCAATAATTTGTTGTCTTGCGTTTATCGTTCTGGTGTTCACCGACATCAACGCGTTCGTGGATGCGGGGCGGCGCGGGGTGTTGTTGTTCGGGCGTAACGTGTTGCCTGTTTTGTTTCCATTCTTTTTTATATCCGGATTGTTGGTTGAAGCCGGTTTTTTTTCTGGATTCAAAAGGTTCGGCAAGGCGGTGCCGGTATTCACGCTTAGCTTGCTAAGCGGTTATCCAACCGGGGCACGTATACTACGTGATTTATATGCAACCGGCGAAATTACCCGCACCAAAGCCATCAGAACCGCAACATATACCTCGACATGCAGTCCGATATTCATCATTGCAACAGTCGGGGCGTGTTTTTATCAGTCCGTTACTGTTGGTGTTTTGATATTTGCGGCGCACAGTTTGGGGGCGGTTTTGAATGGGGTTGTGTATGCACGCGTGTCATTCCGAGGGACAGCCGAGGAATCCCCGGTACGCACAAGCTTTGCAAGAACCCGAGATCCCTCGCCGCTGGCTCGGAACGACATGTCCACTGCTATATCAAACTCGCTCTACTCTGCCGTGCAAAACATCTTTGCCGTCGGCGGGTTGATTATTGTTTTCTTTATTACCACGAGCATGCTGGGGGGTGGAGTTTTTGTATCGGGGCTTCTTGAAATGACGAATGGGGTTTTTATGGCTTCAACTGTCTCGGCGTCGATACTGCTCCCCTGTGCTATTGTTTCTTTTGGTGGCTTGTGCGTTGCAATGCAAGGGTTTGTGTTTATGAGCACCTTTCGAATGCCCTTGTGGTTTTACATGCTTTATAAATGCACGCATGCAATTTTTGCCGTAATTTTTTATTTGATTTTGGTCATGGTTTTTTGTTAATATCAACTATGGCAAGTTTTAACATCCATATCGCGGTTGCAAAACTTTACGCCGCGCGCACCGGCGCGATAAAAGACCTTGGCGCTTTTTACAAGGGCACGGTTGACCCGGACTTGACGGACAACAAAGAAAGTACGCATTACGGTTATGACCCCGGGCCTTTTGAAAAAAATGCTTGGCTTTGTTTCGGTTACAAGGTTGGTCTTTCAAAATATTTCAAAACGCATGATTTAGACAACGATTATAATCTTGGTTATTTTTTGCACTTGGTCGTGGATGTAAAGTTCTTTCACGAATTTTTTAACGAGGAATATCTTTCAAAACAAGACACGGATATTTTCAAGGCAAATATTTATCACAGTTATGGATTGGTTAATCCGCATCTTGTAAAACAATATGGATTGGACGAAATCGACATGGGCAAGATTATGGATATGCCATACATCACAAAAAAGGTTGAACAGTCACGAAAGAAAATCGAAAGAGTTCAACAAGAAGAAAACCATACAGCAGTCTGTATCCTCGACATCGCCCGCTTGGATGCTTTTATCACGGAAGTGGCTGGTCTTGACCTGCAAAGTATAGCCGCGCACGCCCGTAAGTCTTCATCTTAACGAACGGAATTGCAAGTTCTTTTTCAGTTTCCAAAACTATAATGCCCAAGCTCTCAAGCATTTTGTGTTTTTTAATAAAGTCAATTGCGATTTCGCCAAAGTCACTTTGATACGGCGGGTCAAGAAAGATTATGTCGAATTGTGTCGTTTTCAGTTTATCGAGTGCGGCAAGGTAATCAAGATTTAAAACCAAGCCATCGCAACCGCATTGCTTGCAGTTCTTTTTAATTATGTCAAAGGCCCGCAAATCTTTATCGTTGAATACCACTTTTGATGCGCCGCGGCTGTGGGCTTCAAGACCATATGACCCGCATCCAGCAAATAAATCCAAAACCACTGCCCCGCCAAAATCAACCATGTTGCCAAGCACATTAAAAACATTCTCGCGAACCCTGTCTGTTGTGGGTCTGGTTGTTGCGTCGATTTTCTGGGTTATTTTTTTCCCGCGCTTTGTGCCTGCTATTATCCTCATGATTTATTCTAGCATAGATAGTGTTATGATAAAAGTAACTATTAACTTTAAAACTATTCACTGGAATTTGCGCAAGTTGAAAAAACAGCTTTTGCCGAACACACGCGTTTGCGCGGTTTTAAAAGCGAATGCGTACAGCTTTGGCGATGTTGTGGTTGCGCGTGAAATCGAAGCGTGTGTCGACAGTTTCGGGATTGCAAATATAAAAGAAGTCGTGCGTTTACGTGAGGGCGGCATTAAAAAACCTGTCTTGTTATTCGGACCGTGCGCGGATTTGGAAACGGCAGTTCGCCACGACACAATTATTTCAATTCACACGGTTTCAGAAATAAAGGCTTTGGCAAAAGTGCTGGAACGCTTGCGGGCAAAATGCAAAATACATATAAAAGTAAACACAGGCATGAACCGATATGGTGTAAGCAACGTTTGGCAACTTAAAAGCATTTTGGCGCTGGCAAAAAAGTGCGACGGGATAACAGTTGACGGGCTTTACACGCATATGGCCTTTGAAACAGATAAAATAAAAGAAATCGAAAACCAGTTAAAAAAATTCACGCCGTTTCGAACAGTAATGCGCAATTGCTACCCCAAAGCAATTATTCATGCGGCGTGCAGCGGAAGTGCGGGCTATGTCCCCGCCCAATTTGACATGGTGCGCATCGGGAAAATCCTGCACGGAGGATTTGACGGATACCGCACCGCGATAAAGATTACTTCCAAAATATGTGCCGTGCAAAATGTTCCAACCGGTGCGCGCATCGGTTACGGCGGGGTGCATGTTGCCGCGCAACCGATGGTTGTCGGCGTGGTATCGTGCGGATATGCAGACTTGGCGCATTATAATTTCGAGAACGCGATGTTTGTGCATGTTGACAACAAACCTTGCAAAGTCATCGGCCGTGTTTGCATGGATTGCTTTTTAATTGATGTAACGGACGTTAAATCCCCAATGACAAAAACCGTTACAATCATTGCCGACCAAAAAGGCATCGGGATTATGGATGTTTGCCGTGCCACAAACATAATTGCATGTGATTTGCTTTGCAGTTTTAACTTTGCGCGCGCGGAAGTTCAATATAAGTATTAGTTTATTATATTAATCGGCGGATAGTTTGGTGGTCCGAATGTGGTTTGCCATGCAAGCAATTGTCCCGAACCGGTCGCATTTGGCACCCGAACAGTCAATGTCGAGTTAACAATGTTCAAGAACGGGTTCCATCCGGACGGATAACCTGTGCTTCCGTTGTTGATTCCGGAAGGGGCAACGTGGTCAAGAGTAATAGTTTGAACAAGGCTGTATTCAAATGCGTTGTTTTGGATGAACTTTACGGATGTTCGTATTGTGATTGATTTAACATTCATGTTGTTTGCGAATGCGCCCCATCCGATATTATGAATTCCGCCAAGCGGATCCGTACCAAAAACCCCACCGATTATGATATTTTCCGTCGGATTACCGGGAGCATAAATCATCAAAGTAACATTAGTAGCACTTGTTAACGGCACATTTGCAGAGTCTCCAAAGAAACAAAGATGACCGTTAATGGTAAAGTACCTTGAAGTCGTTGTCGGAGTTGTCTGCGCAGTCGCAAACGCTGTAATGCGAGTGTCTTGGAATGCGGATTCACCAATTGTATTCGAACCGACACCTGTAAGCCCCGCCGGGAATGTGAATATTGAGCTCAGCGATACGTTTTACCTGAACGCATACGCGCCGATAGAGCGAAGCCGTGCGTCTTGGATTGCCCCGCCACGCTGGGTTTCAAACTGGACAGAAGTCAATGCCAAGTTGTCCACAAACGCATTTGCGCCAATCGTAGCGGTCGCAAGAGGTAATTTCAACGGTTGTCCGTTTGAACCAAGATTCCTTAGATTACCAAACGCGTAACTTCCGATATGAAGATCAGGCATACCGGCAACAAAGTTGTGCCCAAAGTTGATTTCACCTATTGACTGGCTGTTCATGAATGCGTTGCCAAAGATATCTGTTACGTTTCCGCCGATATAAACCTTGTTGCGTATCCCGGTCATGTTTGCAAATGCACCTTGCGGAATCATCGTTACTTGCCTCATAAAGCCGCGCAACGGGTTCGGAACACCTTGTACAAAAGGATCTGTGTCAATTACCGCGGCAGGGATACCGATGTTACCGCTTCCCGTAATGCTTGCGCTGTTAATTTCCGCAGAAAGATGGGTTGATTGCGCGATTGCGTTATACCTGACAGTACCAATGTTTGTCGAAATAATATCGTACAATGCGTGATAGTAAACAATAGCCGAACCTTGCAAACAATTTTCAAACGAAGGCGCAACAATGCAACTGTTGCAAAGATTTCCCGCACATGGCAAGTCGATTCTCAAGTTCACTGTACCCGCAGAAGCTCCGTCAGGGATAAGGCGACCGCCGATGTTATTTGTATTTCCCCAATACCAATCGCTGTGCGGCCATCTGTTTGCGCGTTTAATCCATCCGACGAACCCATAGGTATCTCCGTTATGAACAAAGGTATGGTTTGCCCCAACAAGTGCAAAGTTAAGTGTACCTTGTCCGGTTGCCGGGTTAACAGCCACCACTGTTTCGCCCTGTATGTTGACCGTTTTGCCGGCAAGTTCAATGTTGGTCGCGGCTTCCGTCCTGAATCCTCCTCCTTCATGAACTAACACGGCTTGGTTCATTGTGTTGCCGTCTTTGTCGATGAATTGGATGTTGCGGACTTCCCAAATCGCAGTAAGTTTAATAAGAGACTGGATATAAATGTCATAGACAATACCCGAAACCGGTGTTTGTTGGTCAAGGGCTTGCGGTGAATTTTGCATACTGATTTTAAATTCCCAGCCCGGTTGATATATCATGCCGTCGATTGCGCTGTTCGTGGATGCTACACGCCAACCCGCAAATGCTGTGCCGTCAGGTGCGGTATAAGTATTATTCGGAATCACTAAATTCGCCCCATTGAATACAGAATTCACAACAGAAGGTTGCGGGCCTGTTCCGAATTTTATTCCCTCACCCGGTAAATCAATTGAACCGGCGTCAAATTCAAATCCTTTTGTTACCGTTTGCATGCGGAAGTTTGCCGACGGAGCCCCGGTCGGAACAGAAGCAACATTATTAACGGTAAGCAATCCCCAAGAATTTTCCCAATCCATGCCGGGAGACATATAGTTCAAAAGCATTGAAGCGGTATCAACAAATATCGGGAAGGTTTTGTCGTCCGGTTCCATGGTATTGCGGTCAAGAATAATCCCGTTTTTCTTTATGTTAAGTCTTGTGAATTGACTGCCCATTCTGCTGAAAACCCTGTGGTCGATACCTGTGACTGAACCGCCAAGCGTAAATTCGGTCAAGCGGAATGTGTGTTGTGCCCTTTCATTTGCATGTTCAGGATTTTGGAAATGACCTACTGTAAGCGAAACGTTTGCATCAATGGTTATGCGCGAAATGTTACCGGAACGATAGAATGACGACAAAGCATAATTGTTCATTATCGACACACTGCTTGGTATTGTTACGTCGTTGCCGACAACGTTGGCAACATACATAAGGTGCGTTCTTGTATTTGAACGGTACAAGCTTCCGTCAAAGAATCCGATACCCGCCGCGGACGTTGTGTTGCCGGTTGTACCGAAACGAACACTTGCAAGATTCGGTTGATAACCGGAAATTGCGTTAACGTCTACCCCGGTTCCCCTTGTTGTTTGCGGCAAGCGAATTGTGAATGCCGTAGTGTTAAACACCGCGCGTGCTGCGACTTGGGCGGCAGAATTGCTTGGCGCGATAACCGTAAGGTCGCTTGTGCCCGAAGAAGTCAAGTTCGGCATGTACGCAAATGCGTACGGCGCGAACATGTATACGCTTGTGTGCAATGATATTGTCGAGGCGGTGCTTGGATAAGCAAACAATGTAAATCTGTCTGCACAATACAACGAACCCCAATATGTTTGGTTCATGAAATAAGTATATTTCGCAGTACGCCTGTTTACATGACCGCCGCGAAGATAATTCGGATCTTCGGGTACGTCGTTATAAGTTCCGCCAACAACAGCCGGCACGACAACCGCCACACCGCCTTCTGGGAATTCAAGATTGAACGCGCCTTGTTTAACACGGAACGACCTCATTGCGCTTTCGATTTCAATGGCACCGCCTGACGAGCCTGTTGATTGGTTGATACGTGCTTCGCCGCCGACAGGGTTGCCGCTTATATTCAAGTTTTCACCGATATAAAGCTGTTCCAACAATTTGGCTTTAATTGCTTGCGGTGCAACCGTCAATTCACCAACAGACGGTAACACAATACGGGTAACGCCGTGCGCAACAATGCGGTTTTCACCGATTGTGCCGTTCGTCATGCGCGGCAAGATTATCGTCTTTATATGCGGGTTGATTACACGCAATTCATTAAGCCCGGTATTAAAGTAATTTATACCAAGGTTATCCGGAATTACCAGAACCGTGTTTTGGAAAGTGGTACCATTGTCGCGTGCAATTGTATCCCAATTGTTATGCCCGTCAAGCCATATCGCTTCAAGTTCGACATTGGCACGAATAGCACCGTCAAGATAATCGCCCGGATAATATATTCGTCCGACAGGATTATCAAGACCAACTGCGCGTCTTACGCGCCACCCGCCAAAGCTTTTTCCCGCCGGCGGTGCGGTCGGGATAACGGATTCATCCGCAACCATTATGCCGTATTGCATAAAGTCTGCGTCACCAATTACACGTACACCGCTTTCGTATTTAAACGGCACGGGCAAGAAGCCTTCGGATGTAATCTCTTTACGGTCAGAACTTAGCATATATGCATCTTGGGCATGAATTTCCGTGGCACCGTCAAAGTAATTGACTTCGATTGAACCAACGTTCCAAAGCGCATACAGTCTTATCGTGCGAACCCATCTGTTGCCGACAAGTTCCGGTTGACCGATGTATTCAAGCGAACTGCTGTTTGGAAGATCCAAACGTCCAACTTTTACAGTGTGCACACTGCCACTTGATGAGTTGTTGTTACCAAAACTAAGGAACTGTACGCTTGTGCGTGTATCTACAACCAACGAAGAATCCGTAGGCCGCAAAGTCCAACCAAGCATACCAAGTTCAGGGTTTGCAAGCGACCATGTAAAGTGTTGGCTGCTGTATATCGGGATTCTTAAACTTGCGCCGTATTCGGTGACAACTTTGCCCCCTGCAACAATCGGACTTGTTTGTGCGCTTAGTATATCATTGTGCACATTATTCCACTTTGGACCTTCCCCGTTGTTTTCACGGAATTCGACATGGTAAAAGTACTCGGCCCAAACCGCGAAAAGCGTTATTCGAGTCACGCCGTTGGCAACTATAAGATTTGTACCCGTTTCATATACTGTTTTGTGTGAATCTTCCCAGCGAAGGAATTTAGAGCCTTCTTTTGTAGGTTTTGGCAAAACTGAACTTGTACCGTTGCCGTATTCGTTGTTGCGGAAATACTGGGTACCATACAACTCGCCGTTTTCCAAAGGCACACTGCCTGATTCAAGTCCGTACAGCGTACTGCTTTCAATGTTGCCAAGGGCATTTCGACCCCACATAATTACTGAACCATCCATAAAGGTATGTTCAATCATCAGCTCTTCCCATATGGCGAAAAAGTCTACAAAGCCTTCGGAATATATGTAATCGCCTTTATAAACATCGATACGTTCAAGTGTGCCTTGTTGGCCGTGCAGACCTACTTTGCGGAAGTACGCCGGTCCGGAACCAAACTCTGGCTGGGCTACCCTTACAAAATCATTGTGCTGCCAACCTTCCCTGTTTACAGGAATGTCGGATTCCCACTGGACAGAACTGCGCATTCGTTGCAAGTCAATTTTTGACCATCCGCCGAATATCTTTCCCTGCCTGTGCGTGATTTGCATTGCATTAGGCAATGTGACTGTTTGTCCTGCACGAACGTTGATTCTGTTCGGGAAATCATAGTTTGCGTCTCCCGAGTGGTATGTTATCGTTCCTTGCGGCCAATCGTAAACAAGATAAACATTTATTGTTCCGTCTATTCCGTTCACGCTGTTTTCAGGTGTCAGGTCTCTGAGTGTCCACTGGGTGGAAGCCTCTTGTTGCCAGTATCGGTCAACAATACCATCGTGATATCGATGGGTGTATTCCATTTTTCCGGAAGAGTTTTCTTGCCGCGGCAATCCCCAGCTTCCGTCTTCGTCTTGAATAATCAATGGCTTATTGGTGTTCATGTGCTCCATGAACCAACCTATCGGGCGAACGCCGTCTATGTTCGGTGTGTACCCGAATGCGGAATCAATTGCACCGCTTGAATCAATAGGAATTGTGTACGGAGCCCGTGAGTAATTGTATACACCATTTTCAAGGACAGGTTTCCTGTAATGTTGGGCAATCGAACCGTTGTCGCCCGCCTGAAGACCAAGTGCGGTTCTGTATGCAGCGTGTGCGTCCACGTATCCAAGGTCGCCGGGATTTTTGCCCGGATTTGCGATTCGATTAATTGCGGCAGGGTCAAATTTCAACGGTTGCGCCACCCATTGGTTCATCGGCACACCAGCTTGCGGAACAAGAACATGATAGGATATGTCCATTTTTGTTGCCATAGTCCAAGAAGCCCTGAACGTAAGGTCAGCGTTTGCCGTGACATGCGGGAACTGCGGTTCGTGCGGATTATGCTTTACATGGAAACCAAGCGCATTATCAACATTACGCGAACCCGGTACAGAACTTGGACGGTCGCCGTATATTGTATAAACTTCGTTAAGGTTGTTTGCGTCGCCGTATACCCAACTTGACATCCATTCCGGCGTGTCAAGTAATGGATTTTTGTTCTTTCCACGTGTTTCAAGGAAAGGTAAATCAAGCCTTGAATCAAACGGGATGCTTATAACAATATTGTCGTTGCCGCTTGGAACAATTGTTCCGCCTGCACATAAAGAAGTGCACACGTGTTGCGGGAATTTGATTTCGCAAGGCGTGTTGCAGGTGCTAAGGCATGAATGCAAGGTGTTTTCCGGGATGCTTATTGATGAACAACGAGGAGCATATATTACATCGGTGTAGGCCTTAAGTTCAGCATTAGATTGGAAGTTCGGATTAAGCGTAAGCGTGGTTTGAATAGGCTTGTAAATCGGTACCATTATAATACGTTCAGGTCTTGGCCAGAATAAATACCTGTTAACGTATTCGTTTGGGGCACCGGGGGTGCCGAATGCTACGCCCTGGTTGTATTGGTCGCTTATTGCAAAGCCGATAAGTTCATAACCCATCCTTACAAAGTTTGTGAAACGGCCGCTTTGGATATCATCCAAGGTATCGTACGGGAAGGCGAACTGGTCACCTTGGTAACGGTTGTTTTGCGCACCCATTACAAATGTTTCATAAATAGTTTCAAGCGTAACACCGGTTCCGGTCAACTCGTGACCACCGCGCCCATCAAACATTGCATAGTTCGGGAAATATTGTGTGGTGTATTGCTTTGTACGTTCCGCAAGCCTTGCCCCGATTGGGTGGTTATTTGCAATTTGTGACGCAGACGTTGAAGGTATGCGACGTGTTTCATAACGGACAAGCGGATTTGCTTTTGAAACAGAAACCCTGTTATCCGGACGACCAACAGCGGTAACATCCCACGAAGCGGTGCCGGCCAGTTTCTCGTACATTGGGTTAAGGGCTTTTACAATTATTTGTGCTTTACCATCGTCACCGATTGTCTTTACGGCAACTTCCGTGCGATAGAATTGCGGATGTGTATTTATGTTTGGATATCTGGGATTATTATTTGAAAGCCTTGGTCCAATATATGCGTTGTGTAAAAGCTTATACGGAATGCCGTCCGCGTCAGTTTCAGCGTGTGAAGTGAACTCCACGTCACCGCTGACACCGTTACGTACGGATACTTTAACGATGTTGCAGAATTCTGGGTCTTCGCACACAAGCGTGCAGTTTTCTTGCGAGTTAATTTCGCAATTCTTTGAACGCGAGATTCGTTCAATTTCATAATTAACCTGGATTGCTTCATTAGCGATGTTGTATTGGATAAGCGGTTGTGTATCAGAAATCCATTTCGCCCTTATCATGATGTGGCTGACAATACTGTTCGGATTGTCATTGTGCGCCAAGAATATTTCGTCAAGCTTTATCTGACCGTTGACAACTTCCAAGTCGTGCGTGATACCGCGTTGGTCAAGATATGTCCACCCGCCGAATAACCTAAAGTCGTTTCCGCCCTCGATAGGTTGACCTTGGGAGTTGACTGAATGATAGTTGAACATTCTCCAATCCGCTTCAACGTTACCCAAGTTACCGTCAAACGCGAAACGGTTAACGGAACGATACCAATTTTGTCCTGGCACTGGGCTCCAGTTAACAGCACCCTCAACATGCGGACGAAGGAATCTGTTACCGGCTTCAAGCGATACGCGGACATTCGTGTCACCCGGAAGCGGTGAGATATCGAATGTTACCGACAATGCTTCTGTTGCTTCCCACCATGGATAAAGCTTTACCGTAAGTGTATGCAAATACGGACGCGTTGTAATAGTCGGCGAGTCGCGTGTAACATTAAGCCGTTTTTCGCCCGGATTTGTTGCCCCTGCGGCCGCAAGCAATACTTGTTGCATTCCATGACCGTTTTGGTCAAAAGAGAAACGCGGTTCGGAACCGTTTTGATTAAGCGACCAACCGGCCATCCTGTAACCCGGTCTGAACCAAGTATTTACCCTGCCACGCAGGTTTATAGAATCGCCGACTTCGAACCCGGAATCCACATGGATATTGGATGCGCCAGATTGGGTTTCGGCGTTGTCTGTGTTTTCATAACTTATGGCAACCGCACTTGGCAGCCAAACAATGTAAAGCCTTATTATTTTTCTGCCGGCGGAATCCACCAAAGGTCTGCCGTCTGCGTCAACTGTTCGCGGCGGGATTTGGTTTACAAGGTGACCCACCCTGTAACTTTCGCCAACTTTGAACATGCCAGCCCTTTGGTTACCGGGGATATGACTGAATTCAGGCAACATATAGTTTACCGTGTTTAAGTTTTCCCTTTCTTCGTCGAAATAATAGCCTGGTTGCCTTGCCATGATGTTACTGATACCGCCGGTGTGACCAAGTTGTACCAACCCGTCATTTGCCCAAATAGCAGAAGACGGAGCCATACCGCCAACAGCGTGAATCAAAGTTGTCATCGCAGTAGTATCAAGACCATTGACTATTTCAATTGCATAACTGATTTCGCCATACACTGGATACAGCGATACGGTACCGGACCGCACGTCAAAGAAACCAGTTCCGTTTGGACCGGCACGAAGTTGTACTCGGTCATTATATTTGTATGTAGGACCGGCAACATGAGCCCAAGGTCCGGTGCCGTCCAAGTTGGTTACACCACCGCGGAATTCCGTAATTGTCCTTGAATGGTGATCCAAAAGGTCTTCCATTGATACGCGCGGGTTCTGTTGTACCCCGCCGGCACCGATTGGCGAACCGGGTCCGACATAGACCTCACCCCACCAATACTTCTCGCCATAGGTCTCATAGTTTTCTTGACCGCCGTAAATTTCGTACGGCCAACGTTCGGCACCCCATTGCGGGTTATTGAACCGAATTTCTGATGCCAAAATTGCTTTTGAATCAAGTACAACGGCACCGCCGACATACGTTGTGTTGCCGTCAACAATAGGCTCTTGGTCTTGTTTTGTAAACGTCACATTAAATGCCGTTCCGCGTGTGCCGGTTATTGTTCCATCGTCAATTATTCGAACAATAAATTCATCAACACTTTGCATGTTTGGCTTGATGCGGATTCTGTGGACGGGAAGACGAACTTCCGTCGTGGGGTTATACATTATCAAACTTGTATCAAGGTCAAGCCTTACCCCGGGGAACATCACGTTTGTCGTGCCGGCAATAATCATCAAGTCCATGGTTTGTGTTTGGAAAGGTTCATACGCCCCGAATGTATAGTATTCAACCAACCAATCAAGGAAGAAGAAGTTATTCGTAATTGGTCTTTTATTAACGTTGTCAACGTGCCCAAGGTTCATTACCTCGGCGCGGTTGTCTCCGAAATAGCTTTCAATATTGCTTATAACCGGCTCGGCAGTATGCTCCCAAGTACCGTCACCTTTTTCGTTTATGCCAAAGAAATCAATGAAAACACGCTTTGGCTGCAACCACATGAAGAAGTACATGTCTGTTGTAATTCTGTAATTTTGGGCAACACCGGAACCATCCCTGCCGACTGCTTCGATGCGTTCACCGCTTTCATCAATCATTTCATAGAACCGCAAAAATTGTTGCCCAGGTATATTTTCAATGGCATTTGTTTTATATGTACCAGTTTCACGGTTCCAATAGTGTTCAATGTCAAAAGAAGGATGATCAACAACTTCTTGCGGAAGTGCAAAGAATCCCACGAAATCGTGTGTGATATCCAAGCCTTTCGAAATTATATGTGATTGATAAGCACTTCTTGTAAGACGCGGTTCCGAGTTAACAGACGGACTCATCGGTGCCCCAATCATGTCGCGTCCATAAGCTTCGTAAACGATAAGGCTTACAGCATTCTTTTCATCAAGCATAAAGCCGTCTGAACGCATCAGACCGCCCGGCACTTCACGTACAATTCTGTCATTAAGGTTTACCGTTTGCGTAGGTGCCAAAGTAACACCACGCGAATCATTCACGTTCGCCGGGTCACGGAATGTCCAACCGGCAAGACGATAAAGTTCATCAAAACTTCGCGCATGTGCCGCGGACGTGCTTTGCGGTGTAATTGTTTGTAACCTTATGGTTTGGTCAAATTTGCCGGAAAGCGATATCGTACCGGCCAATGTATTGAAATTAACGTCTTCAAATGAATAATGCAATGTCATCGAGACATCTCTTGCCCTCCACACAGCTGTAAGTATTTGCTTTTCGCGCATAATCCGTATGTTGTCACCGGGGGCATATTCCCTTTTGTTGTTATTTTCAGGGTCTATTCTGTCGGATTCCCAACGAACAAAATCATAACCAAAGCGTGTCGGCTCTTCGAGCGGGATTCTTACATAAGTATTTCCTGTTGCGTCAATGGCGGGTTTGCGACCCCTCATCCAATTGCCAAGATCGGCCGGATTAAATCCGCGACCGCCGGCAAGTGTGAATGCAAAATTGATTGTAGAATCTGACCACACAGCTGTCAGCGTGTATTCAAAACCATAATCCGCCAAAACTGTGTACTCGAACCCGGCGGGATAAATGCGCCCCGGCTTTCCGTCGCTTTGTGTTGCTTCCTGCCATCCGATAAAATTCCTGTTTTGTCTTGTATACATGGATGCCGACGGCAAAATTATTTTTTGACCGGGTTCGGCTTGTAATTGGGTAACCGGAGTCGAGTCGACAAACCTTTCTTTGATATCTCTATCGTTATCCGAGCCCCACCCGCCGTATGTCAACGAATGTATCAAACGTCTACCGTTGCTGTAAACATTGGTCTTTCTGTTCTTTTCGGCTTCCGGACCATAATCAAAGATTACTCTTGTCTTGTGGCTGCTCCACTTTTCATAAAATATTGTCGCGTGTTCCGAGTGCATGTTGTTGGTGCTTACCGTAACACCATGGCGAAGAAACACTTGGTTTTGACGCTGGATTTCCGCGGCGGTGACGGTGTTATATATAATGTCTTTATCGTCTTCGTCTTTTTCCCTTATAGGCACTTTTACACTCACACCTGTATTAGGGTTTGTAACAGTTTCGTATTCAACATTACCATTGGCATCCGTTTTAAAGACTTCGTAAAAATAGTATTCAAAGGTTTGCATGCTTCTCGGGCGCGGAAGTCCAAGCGAGATACCAACACCGTCATGTGAAAAAGACTGGCTTACCAAAACCCGCCTTATATTCGAACTGCTTTCTGTAATCGGAGAAAAATGTGTGTCATAAAATCTGGTTTCCGAAGTGCCGTCCTCGGCTATATTGACCAAAACCGGATAAATAAACAACGTGTGGGTCCTTACACTTGTTCCGGATTGTGTGATTTGGTATGCAAGATACGCCAAAAGCGGGTCAACATAAAACGGCTCGGAAATTGGGTGTGTTTTGTCAAACAAGTCGTTGATTCGTTGAAGCTGTGCCGGGCTTAGTCTGCATTGTACACCTTGCGCCGTCATTATGTTGACAAGCATGATGTTTTCACTCATGCCATGGCCTTCACCGACTGTATCAACTTTAAGTGGTGAAAAACCACCCGAACGGAAACCTATCTTCCATCCGATAAGTGCTTTTTCTTGTTGGTACCAAGTACGGCTTAAACTGCCTGTTGTGCCGACCGGCAATGTCTCCCCGTACCTTGCGTCAGTACCGCCCGTTGACGCACCGCCGACAGGGAATGTTGACTCGTTGACCATTCCCTCGATGTCCAACTTGCGGTATTCCCATACCGCATGCATAGTGCCGTCATACAGTTGCGGAAGGAAAGGTTGATTGGCATTAAGTTCCATGTGCTGGTACGCACCTGCTTTGCCCAAGTTTTCATCATATCCGGCCGCGCTTGAATCAAAATATTCAAGCGTCCAAATATTCGGGTCAACGTTATGCGAAATATCTGTACCCGCGCCAAGCTCTTTTGTTATTGCCCCGCCGACCCTGTACCAAAGATATGCGGGGTCTCCGGCAATGTCCCTGAATCTCCAGCCCACAAACCTTAATTGACCTGATTCCGGGTCTTCACGGAAACTGGCGCTTGACCATCGGGGTTCAGTTGACGGTACCGGTCTGAAAAAATCCCTGAACGGCGCTACCGCCAACATTGCGTCAATAAATTTTGTGTCTTTGTCAAATCCGAGCTGGTTAACCTGTTCGCCTTCGTTGTAAAAATTTAAAACAAAGTTTGTTTCTTCCCAATGTGCATACAATACAGTTCCGCGGTTTATCTGCCCTGTCGAGGTTATAATATTCCTTCTGTTTTCCACAGAACCCGGTGAAGACGACCTTGTCCACCCAAGAAATGTTTGCCCGGGCCGCGAAGGCGTCGGTAAAGTTGTCGAACCAAGACGCGTGGTCTTCATAGTTACGAGGTCTTCACCGCCACGCGAATCGAATTGAATTACAAAAGATTGTGCCATGAAAATTCCGATACCGCTAAGCAAAAATACACATGCTGCTACCAGCAATATGACCATTTTCTTTCTTTTTTTCTTCTCAAAAACTTCTTGAACCAAATTAAAAAATCCCCAATCCCTTTACAAGAGTTAGCATAGTATAAGCAAAAGAAAAAATTAATACAAACGATTTAGACAAGGTTTTTCATGATTCGACAAACATTTTCATTAATCGCAAGGCATCTTGTGCCATCTTTTCCGAACTTTCACAAATGATTGTGGGCAACAATTTCTTGGCCTTTATGTACTTTGCAAGCGGTTTAAACGGCGGTGTAAACAACATTTCGGCATCGTCAAAATTCAGGTGGCCAAGTTCCCCGCGCGGACCAAACCTTATCGGTGAAAAGTGGATGTGTATGTTCTTCATTTTGTCCTTGCCGATTGCCCCAGTACAATAATCCATTATTGATTCTATCGCACCTTTTTCGTGCAAAGCGCCCTGTTCAAGGCAGTTTATGTGTCCAAAATCAAGGGCAGGAATAACGCGGTCGTGACCGATACAAAGTTCGCAAACTTCTTTATAATTCCCAATCGCCAAGTACCGCCCCATGGTTTCAATGCATATTCTGTAATCAAAGTTTTCGAAAGCAGGATTGGCGGAAAGCTTTTCCATAACCCATGCAAGATTTTTTTTGCAATTTTCCATTGCCTTTTCGCGCGAAAGTTCGACTTGGCTTCCGATATGTACAACCAAGT
>Ga0123353_10003108_pt1 | contig 20818 bp, 10 predicted proteins | sample TergutLab28metaG_3_FD_92763 | JGI IMG/M metagenome (GOLD analysis project Ga0123353, IMG submission 92763) | Labiotermes labralis P3 segment gut microbial communities from Petit-Saut dam, French Guiana - Lab288 P3 | ecosystem: Host-associated > Arthropoda: Insects > Digestive system > Gut ... | reverse complement strand
TTCGGACATCGCAAAACGAACGACTCCTATCGCATGTTGAGCCGACTCGGTGTTGCCGATGGCAAAATATGGCGAAGCCGCATGCTGCCCGCTACGCTCCTCTATGTTCCCGTCTTCGTCTGCCCTATGTGCTTTATGTTCAAGTTCATGGTCGGGGAAGGCGTTTTCGACGAGCAGGCTTCGATAATGTTATGGTACGGTTTGCCAATATATTTTACCCTTTGGCTTATCCCTTTGGCAATGGGTGCGTTTTTCTCCATTTCATTCCGAAATCGGATAGCGGCGACTGTCCTCACCGTTGTCGGAACTATTCTCCTTTTCGTTTGGGCAATGCAAGGAATGAACTGGTTCGGTTGTTCTTTGGTGTGGACAACGTTGCCGATTTGCATCGCCCTGCTGGTTGCCTCTCGGTTTCGGGCAAAGGATTACCTCCGAGAATCGTACACATGGCGCAGCAAACTCGTTTCGCTACTTCCCGTGTTCGGAATCATGCTGGCAGTGCTTACGGCACTGCCATTTGTCCGGGTCTATTCGATTCCCTACATTTCGTGGGAGCAGATTGAAACGTATCTTGACCAAGCGGACATACCAGAGCGTCTTGCACCGGACAAACGGAAGGCGTTGATTCAACACATTGCAAACAACAATGCTCTTCCGCCGGGACATGATGACTTCTTTGCATTCTTATTCAACATTCACAGCGAAAGACCCTCCTACCAAACGGAAATTAGCGCATTTGACATCCTCGAAGAATACACTTACGAGGAATATCTATTGCTGTGCTACGCTTACTGCCGTCATGTCGCTCTCAATCCGTTGCTGTACAGCGACAGGAATCGGTGCTGCGCTCCGCCAGCATTTGTTGAACATCTCCGCTACACACCGTGGGAGACGGCGAGAGCAGACCGGGTATTGCGATTCCAGATTATTAGCAGGCTCGTCGAATCGGGCAGTCTTCAAGACGAAAAAGCCAAGTCGCTTGTAGATTGGAGCACAAGATGGAGGTGGAACGTCAGTGGATTGGATAGAGATATTATGGAATTTTTGTCTGCTACTCTCACGCCGGAAGGACAACTCATCAGGATGCGATTGGAACCGGTCTCCAACGCGGTGGCACTTTGGCACGGGCGACATGGAACCTTCCCGGAATTACTGGACGAATTGGTCGATACTCTGGACGATTTCGCCGCTAAACAGTACACGTTGCTTGAACCAGACGATGAATTACTGGTTAATTTTCGTCAGTCTCTTGCTGTTCATACTCCGCCCACTCCTCCGGTGTTTGGTACTCCGACTGGTATGATGGGGGATGTTTCTGGTATGTCGATTGCCAGTATTCCAGCACGAACAGCCGATGGTTTTCTGGCGTTTATTTCGCAAGATGTTGCCGACACAGTGTCCCATCCGCGTCCCTATTTGGATTCCATTCCTGTACATCCTTTTACGAAAAAGCCGGTGGCGTATCATCGCAATGCTCCGCCGCCGGTGGGTGTTGATTGGAATGATCCTGACCGTAACCTTTACATTGTTGAACGTGCTGTTGGGAATGTTCCTGCTGACTACTATGTGGGACATTCGCCGCAGGAATGGCAAGAACTACACAAACGACAAGGTGCGATTCGCAAGGCTTTTCTTAAGTCCGGCGGCACTTATATTCGCTTGGGCAAGAACGTCACTTTTTTTGTTGAACTCACGAATCCGTGAACGCGCCTCTGCTTTCAATTTGGTACAAAAATTCAATGAACTATATCGGCTCAAAATTTCGACTTGCAGGTTTCATTGAAAACATCATTCGCGATGTTGCTGGGAGTGATTTGTCGCAAAAAGTCTTCTGCGATATCTTTGCAGGCACAGGAATCGTCGGTAGAACATTCAAAACAGAGACCCAAAAAGTCATAGCCAATGATGTCGAGTACTATAGTTATGTACTAAACAAAAATTACATCGAAAACCATGTCGATATACCGGATAAACAGGAATACGTTGACAAATTGAACCGGTTGCCCTTGACTGTTGACGGTTTTGTTTACAAAAATTACTGCCTCGGCGGAAGTTCGGAAAGACAGTATTTCTCCGACTACAACGGACAGAGAATTGACACGATTCGACATCGCATCGAAACGTGGAAGAAAGCCAGCAAGATCAACGAAAATCTTTATTTTTTTCTTTTGGCGAGTCTGCTCGAAAGTGCTGATAAATTAGCAAATACTGCCTCGGTCTATGGTGCCTATCTCAAGCATCTCAAAAGGAGTGCGCAGAAGGATTTGATACTCGAATCTGCTGACTTCGATCTCGATGATAATGTTCACGAGGTTTTCAACGAAGACAGCAATGTTCTTATCAAGAAAATCGAAGGGGATATTTTGTATTTGGATCCGCCGTATAATGCCCGGCAATATGGAGCGAATTATCATTTGTTAAATACGATAGCACAATACGATGATTTTATACCCAATGGAAAAACCGGCTTACGAAAATACCAAAGGTCAGACTGGTGCAGTCGAAGTAAAGTGGAATATGTGTTTGACGACTTGCTCAAAAATGCAAAATTCAAGTACGTTTTTTTGAGTTACAATAACGAAGGTTTGATGCCAATGGAAATTATTAAGAGACTCATGTCGAAGTATGGGCGTTATGGTTTAGCCTCAACGGACTATCAACGTTTCAAAGCCGACCGGGATGACAATCGAAACCACAAGGCGAGTACGACGGAAGAGTTTGTGCATATTTTGGAAATGCGTTGACGATGGCGTTCAAGGAGGTTTTTCAGAAGGCAAAACCAGCGTTATTGGAGCCGACTGACAAGATGGGGATTACCTTCTGGGCGGATGCTTGCCGAATCGCACCGGATGGGATACACTAAACGCATGTCTGATCCCTACTTTCAATCCTTGTTCGCCGAACGCATCGGTGGTGCCCAATACGGAAAATCAAACGAAATCTATAAGTTTGAAAAAATCAAACGCGCCAAGCGGCAAGCGGTCAGGGACTTTCCAGACCGTCCGCTCCTCGACCTCGGCATCGGTGAAAACGATGCGATGGCAGACGAAAACGTCCGCCGAATTATGTCCCAGCAGATCAATCTGCCGGAAAACCGAGGTTACGCCGACAACGGTTGCCTCGAATTCAAAGAAGCTGCCGCCCGATTCATGCTGCGGACATTTGGCGCAGAACTCGATCCCGTTACGGAAATCAACCATTCCATCGGTTCCAAACCCGCGCTGGCAATGTTGCCGTATTGCTTTATCAATCCGGACGATATTACGATGATGACCGTTCCCGGCTATCCGGTAGCGGGCACACATACTCGGTACTGCGGCGGGACGGTTTATAACCTGCCGCTGACAGCGGAGAACCGGTTTTATCCTGACTTCGGTGCTATTCCGCCGGATGTGTGGACGCGCACCAAATTGCTTGTGCTCAACTATCCGAACAGTCCTACGGGACAACTTGCCACCGAAGATTTTTACAAACGTGTCATTGAACTTGCCCACAAGCATCAATTCGTGGTTGTGCAGGATGCGGCGCACGTGATGTTCACGTATGGAGTACCGCCGATCAGTTTTTTGCAGGTACCCGGCGCGAAAGAGGTGGGAGTTGAAATCCATTCGCTTTCCAAAGGCTGGAACATGATCGGTTGGCGGATCGCTTGGGTTTGCGGCAACGAACGTATCGTTCGGGCTTTTTCCGATGTGAAGGATAACAGTGACAGTGGACAGTTTTTGGCGATCCAAAAATCAGCCATCGCTGCGCTCGATGAACCGAACATTCCTGTCGTGGCAAGGCAGAAATACTATCGCCGTCTCGAAAAGTTGGTCGCCACACTTCGGCAGTTTAACTTCGAGTGCGAAGTGCCGGGCGGAACGTATTTTCTGTACGTTAAGGCACCACGCGGACTCGCAGAGGGTACACAATTTGTCGATGCCGAGGCAGTCAGTCAATACCTTATTCGTGAACACTCGATATGCACCGTGCCTTGGGACAATGCAGGTGCGTATTTGCGGTTTTCGGTAACTTACTCGGCAGAAAACGAAATAGCGGAAGACGATCTGATGTTCCAACTATCCGAACGATTGGGGGAGATTGCGTTTACGTTTTGAATGTTTATGATACAATTTCTCCGTCATTCTGATAACCTATTTTTGGAGGAACCATGAACGGATATGAACGAGTTCTCGCAACTTTGGAAAGGCGACAGCCGGATACTTTGGCATTCATGCCGATCACGATGATGTTTGCGGCAGATCAAATCGGTGTTCCCTACGGTCGCTACGCTACAGATTACAAAGTGTTGGTCGAAGGGCAGTTGACAACGGCTCGGAAATTCGACATTGATCATGTCTCCAGCATCAGTTGTCCGGCAAGGGAAGCGGCAGACTGCGGGGCGGCAATTCACTTTTTCGATGACCAACCGCCCGCCGTGGACGAGTCGAATTCATTGTTGCAAGACAAAGCCCGACTAAAAACGCTCACAGTTCCCGATCCCCATCGTCCCGGCAGTCGGATGAATGATCGAGTCCAAGCCTCCAAACTCTTTGCCCAAAAGGTCAAAGGGGAACTCTTCATCGAAGGTTGGGTCGAAGGTCCTTGTGCCGAAGCCGCCGACCTTCGCGGGATCAATGCCTTGATGATTGACTTCATCGACGATCCCGATTTTGTCCGCGATTTGTTCGATTTTAACGTTCGTATGGCAACGGTCTTTGCCAAGGCTCAGATTGAGTCGGGATGTGACATTATAGGTGTCGGCGACGCGGCGGCTTCATTGGTCGGTCCGAAAATTTATCGGGACTTTGTGTATCCCTACGAAAAACAACTGGTCGATAACATCCATGCTCTCGGCGGCAGGGTTCGATTGCATATTTGCGGCAACATTTCCAAGAGCCTCAAAGATGCCCGTGGACTTGGTGTCGAAATGGTTGATCTCGATTCGATGGTTTCGGTAGAAAAAGCCCGGCAAGACATGGGCAACGATCAAGTTCTTGCGGGTAACATTGATCCTGTGAGATGTTTGCGTAACAGTACTCCGCAAGAAATTACCGAAGCCATTGCCGCGTGCCATAGGGCTGCAGGGGCAAATTACATAGTTGGAGCGGGCTGCGAAGTACCGCGAGACACCCCGCCGGAAAACCTTGTTGCCTTGCAGGATTATGCGCGGAAATTAACCCCGTAAATATGTGCTTGTCATTAGGTTTTCGCCGGACAGGTCTTTGTTGCAACTGGGGACCACCTTCTCTTGAAAAAACTCCACCCATCCGTTAAAATTCGTATCCGAATGGGCATTGAAGTCAAAAACATCACCAAACGTTTCGGAGCGTTTACCGCTTTGGATAACGTCAGTTTGAAAATACCGGACGGCGAACTCGTTGCCCTGCTGGGACCGTCCGGTTCCGGGAAAACCACACTCCTACGAATCATTGCCGGTCTCGAAGACTTCGATCCGGTCGCTGATGCTGACATTTTGTTCAAGGAAGTCAGCGTTATTGGCAATCGTGTTTCCGAGCGGAAAGTTGGCTTCGTCTTTCAGCACTACGCCCTCTTTCGGCACCAAAAGGTATTTGACAACATTGCCTTTGGACTGCGTGTCCGGCGAGGAAAGAATCGGCTTTCGCAGGAGGAAATCAAAAAGCGTGTAATGGAACTCATTCGCCTGATCCAACTGGAAGGCTTGGAAAACCGGTATCCCGACCAACTTTCCGGCGGTCAACGGCAAAGGGTCGCGCTTGCCCGCGCCTTGGCAATAGAGCCAAAATTTTTACTACTTGACGAACCCTTCGGAGCATTGGATGCCAAAGTGCGCCAAAATTTACGCCGCTGGTTGCGCCGATTGCACGACGAAATCAAACTGACGAGTGTTTTCGTAACCCACGATCAGGAAGAAGCGTTGGAACTTGCCGACCGAGTGATCGTGATGAATCGCGGTCAAATCGAACAAGATGGCACGCCCTACGAGGTATTCCACAATCCGAAAAACGCCTTCGTGATGGACTTTCTTGGGAACGTCAATCTATTTCAGGGACGAATGGATGCGGGGAACGTTGTATTCGACCAGTTGCCCGCTGAACAACGCAAACTCTTTTTTGTGCGTCCGCATGAAATTGATCTTTTGCCGGACAATCCAGATAACACGGGCATTCTCGCAACGGTACGCCGGGTACAACTTGCCGGTGCTATTGCCAAAATTGAGTTGACGGATGCAAACGACAAGGAAATCTTCGTCGAAATGTCGCACGAAAAGTATCAGAAACGCCCTGTTTCAAAGGACGATCAGGTTTTTGCTGTTCCCCAAAAAACCGTCGTTTTCGACGAGGAGCCAGCGGATTATTGCATTTAGCCACAATATTTTGCCACAAGAGCACATGAACACCGGAATTGAGCCACTCCTCATACACTTTTCGGTCAAAAAGCACAAAACCCGCACAATCGGTCGATTCGTGAACAAATACTGCCACGCAACCACTTGGCTAACTTGATTTTCGGCATTTTCAGGGTAGATTCTAGGCTGGTACAAGGGTAGGAGGATGCAACACACCTAAAAATGTATGTCCGAAATAGAAACCAATAGCGAACAGAACAAAAAAAGGTTAGCCAGTGCCCCGCTCACTGTTTTGGTAGCCCCCTTTGCGTTCGTCGGCTCGTTGACGCTCGGAATCGTCCTGTTGTCCATTCTGCTCGTCCTGATGGCTTTGGGAACTTTCATCGAATCCGAATACGGTTCCGCTGTTGCTCAGTTCATCATCTATGATAATCCTTGCTTTTCTTTCCTCATTGCCTTTTTTACCCTGAATATAGCGGTTAGCATCATCCTGCGCTTCCCGTGGGGGCACCGCCGCATTCCCTTTCTGGTGGCGCACGGAGGGATACTTCTCCTAGTAGTCGGTTGCTACCAGACATGGAAACATGGCGAAGAAGCCCAAATCACCCTGCCCGAAGGAACCGTCGGTCGCGTTGCCATCAAACAGGATCGCCAACAATTCGAATTAAAGCACATCGCCCATTCCTTTAGCGATGATCCCAAGCCGCTCCACTCGCCGTTTCGACCGGGCCCGTTCAGTTTCTGTTTGCGGGAAAAGGAAAACAAATACATCTTGCTCGAAGAGCCGAAAAAATATAAAACAATTATTCGGCTTGCGATGCATTTTGCCCTCCCCTCCACCGCCGAAATAGTGGCCGCCAGCAAAATGTCTCGCAACTCCGACATCAAAATTAAATTACTCGATTACTATGCCCATTCAGCCCTTGAACCCGTACCACCATTTGATGTTAATATCCTGTGGAACAAAACGATTCAAGTGTTCACGGAAGTGGGAGATACCAAAGAAGTGCCCCGTAACTGGGAGATGATCCGCTTGAGTGAACAGCAGTCCATCGCAGGAATGGCTGATATGCGAGGTTCCTACGCCACGATGTCTCAGGGGGAGCGGGTTTCGTATAGTTTAGCCGCCTCCCAAGAAGAACTGACCGCGTTTCAAAAGAGCCGACCGAAAGGAGGAGACCACGCGGGACTCTGGGGCGAAATCGTGTTGTACTACGGAGGCGAACACTACCATGTGAATGTCGATCAACTGATCACTCTCACGGAAGACCAACGTTTTCCCGTGGAGAACTCCGGGCTCACGATCGGCAATGTTCGATTCTCGGATCGGGGACTGGTCGTCCGTTTTTCCCTCTATACGCAGAGCGGAGAAAGAGAAACGATGGCATTGCTTCCAGACAATCCCGAAATGAATGTCCAAGCCCGGCGGCTGGGTGTCTTTGGTTCGTACTGGGTTGATCCGCAACGTATCATGCAGAAAAGCATCGTTCATGCTGAACATCCGGTCCTGCAACGGCTTATGGTACAACGGTTGGACTTTATGCAAGGACCGGACAAGAAATTGTACTATCGACTCTGGTCGGGGCAGAAGATCGTTGCCGACGGTGTAACACCTGATCGGACACCCACAAAGAAGCCTCAGTTCACAATTGCCGCACAAACACCGGACGAAGTGGAGATTGTCCTAGAGCGGTTTGTACCACAGGATGTTCCCGGTCATCGGGTTGTCCCCAAGCCAGTAACCAAAAGTCAACTCAAAGAACAGAGGGTCAAACTCCGTGTTACTTTCGAGGGCAAGGAAGATACATTTTGGATTCGCGCTGCCGTACCAACGGTTGTTCCACTCCCGCCGGATCAGGATCAAATCCGGTACATTTACGGACGTGACCAGACTCTCAGTGTGGAGTTAAATTTTGAAGCCATTGATCTCGGCTTTGGTATTCTCCTGAAAAATTTTGAGAAACGTACCGAGCCGGGAACGCGAATGCCCTCCCATTTTTCCAGCCTTATCGATTACGTTGAGGCGAAAGATCGGACAGTGAACAAAGTGGACATGGCAGATAGAAACACATGGTTTTCACGGCAGTTGCAAGACTACCGGTTTTTGCAGGACGGCGAAAACGTCCTTATTTCGATGAATCGTCCCGGTTTTTTCAGCGGAACAGGACGCGGCTACCGAATTTATCAGTCATCGTACCTCGGTCCGTATTTTCCTGACCAACCCCAGTTTCGTGAACTTTACGACGGCACCATTTTCCCCTGGGAAACCCGACCGAGAGAGTCGATTTCGATGAGTACCTTCTCGATCAATGGGGATCCTGGACGCGGATTAAAATACTTCGGGTGTTTCCTGATCGTGCTGGGAACGATATTGTTCATTTGGAGAAAACGTTGGTAACCTAACTTTATTTTCTACCACAACTTATACCACAACGCAATTTTCAAACTGTTGAAACCGTATTTTCACTTTTTTTACCAAAACCTTAGCGGCAACGATGTATAAAAAAACTAACCTTATTACCTTATTCCCCACCGTGAAAATTAAGGTTGCAACATGCCCTTGGTTTGCGCAGTAGTGTTAATTATCCCGTTAATTGTATATGTCCTATATGCGTACTATTATAATAATCCTAGTCGGACTGTTCTGGACTTTGTTCGGGAGCGGTCTTTTTGCGCAAAATGCATGGGAAACGTTACCCGTCTTCCACGGCGGTAGAGTGATGCCCTTGCACTCCTTTGCGCGGCAGATGGTTCGAGAAATCTGCGGAACGACTCGTCCATTCATCATTCGGGACGATACCGCAAGTGCCGAATTCAATCAGACAATGAGTGCCTTGCAACGAGAATCTGAGCGTCGAGATGAAGCCGCAAGACAAGAAACCTTGCGCCAACAGATTTTTTACGAAACTGAAAATACTTCTACTGAATCCGCTGAATTCAAGTACGTGGTTCCCGATGACGGTCTCTCTAGCGGGGGATTCAGTCGTCCCTACAGTATTTTTGGAAATACAGACGCGACACAGTCTGACTCGGTGATGCCAGCACTCCAAGACCTCCAGCCTGAACAAGTCGAACGTCTGGCAGACCGCATCCATCAGTTAGTCCCGACAGAAGGTCGGTATTTTTCCAGTGACGAACTTCTTTTGTTGTGGATCACCGAACCGGAAGTCTGGACATACATTCCCATTTTTCCCGTTCCTGAGACAGATTATCTAGACGAAATTTTCGATGTATCCCTCACAGGTGATGCACGAACTTCGCAGTACCGCGTTTCTTTACACCAATTGAACAAATCACAACGCTATCAGCAACGCTGTGCTGAAATGCGAAGGCGGTCCGAACTTGGTCAAGTGACCTCGAATCCGGTTCTGTTCGATCAGATCACAGAACGTTTGGAACATCAATCACAAACATTTCAAGACTTAACCTTTCATCCCCAGAGGCAACGACCCACTCGGATGCTCTCTATGATCCACCAAATCGCCGGAATGACCGGTGAGAACTCTGCATACATGTCCGCCTTCAATGTGTGGGAACGTTTGCTGACCCTCGGCGACATTCCCGAATGGCAGATAACCGACCGATCCTATCATACCAATGATCTGGTCTTGTATCACCCGACGACGAAACGTTGGCACGCCATAGCGGACCAACTGCATTTCCTGATGCAAATTTATGAGCGAACAGACTCAGCGGGCAACCCCACTTTTCCGAAAGCAATTCTCGTAGAACAACAATGTGAAATCCTCATTGACCTTATCGACGCGAATCTTGCCGAAAGTGCCGCCCTAATGGAGGCGATCTACCCCGGCATTTCCTACCCCTCGGAACGAAGCACCCATGCGGTGAATGTCCAACAGTGGTTGCCAAAACTATTGTCGCCAATCACGCTACAGCAAAATATGAACGAGATTCGGCAAAATGCAATGAGTTACCACTACACAGTCAGAAAACTGCGCAGCGATGTTGAAGCCGCTTACCTTGCGCTGTATGACAATGGACGCTCGTTGCGTTTTTTACCGTTGTATTCGCCGCGAGTACTGGAAATGACAATTTCCCAAGACAACTTCGGAGTTCAACCTTGGGCATCGGCACAAATGATCCTCGGAAGTGGCGAAACCTTTATCAAACGCTTTTTCGATCCCCAATTTGAAATTGTAGCCGCAGGACTGCCCGCAATCGATGATCTCACCGGGGTTCATGACCTAATGGAAGAACCCCTTGATCCCTTTGAAAAGGACAATCCCGACGTGGATGCTCCCTCCCAAACGTTAGTCGGTGAGGAAAACGGAAAGACGGGAATCATCAAAGACTCTTCAACTGGTGATGCGCAAACAAATCTCACGAGGCAAGAGTTACTGAAATTGTTGTTTATGCCGTCCGAAATGCGGGGCGGAATTCTGCAAATGAAACACGATGATCGAAGAATCATGGGCACGATTCGTTCCAGATTGAGAACTTTACAGATGTCCTTCGCTTCCCTGGTCGGTGAATCTCCAACAGCCGGAATGGGAAATCTCGGCGCAGATCTACGCTCCTCGTCGGGGAAATATGGTAACGTCGACTTTCGCCGCAGAGCACAAGATTTTGCGGAGGGAGTCAATACGGCAGCACTGCAAATTGAAAACCTCCGGAGGTCATGCCTTGACGAGGACAGTAGGAAAATGGTGGAACTGTTCACAAAGACGGCATACCCTGAAAATATGTCAAAACTGCGGGCGGAATACTGGTACGACCGCCTTCATCCTTTTTACTGGATGGGGATTTTTGCATTGCTCGCCGTTTTGCTCAACAGTGGTGCCTATATTTTTGCCGCCACTCGGGACAAGTCGATAGCGGCTACTACCATTGCGGTGCGTTCATCAGTTCACGGCGGTAAGGAAGAGGAAACGACACTACCGGACAATACAAACTCGATTGAAGAATGGCTCTTCCTTGTCAGCGTTGTCATGCTGACGTTTGCGGTAATGATCGCTTTCTTTGGTGCGGCGATGCGGGCAGGAATTTCCGGCTGGGCTCCTGTGACGAACATGTACGAAACCGTGGTCATGATGGCGTTTGCAACAGCGGTGCTTGGAGTCTGGTACGCCCTCTACCCCTTGCTCCATCCCGCCTTGGAAATGTCTTGGGATTATTCTAGGTTTCCAAGAATAAGGGCACTGCTGGAGTGGATTGCCGCTGTTAAGGCACACAAGGCACACAAATCTATTCCCCGTCCGGACGAAACGGACGGCGAGGCGGAAATGCGTGAGATGGCAAAAGAGTTCGGCGTGCCGGATGGTATGACGTTCGGCCGACACCAAGTACCCACGAATAAGCAGACAACTGTGGCAGAAATCGAGGCACGCCAACGGGTCAATGCAACACAGAGAAAACTGACAGCGCAATGCCTATGGGCGCTACCACGGTTGCTCTTGACCTTTGGTGTGCTCTATGTGATTGTTTTGATCGCAAACGGCGAATATCTTGCCGACCATGGAGTGATGCCAGCATTGACCAATATGTTCGCAACAACAGATACTATTGATACGCTGGCAGTGATCGCAAGCGTTTTTCTGATTGCTTGGCTCGTTCCCCATATCCTGTTGACGTTGCTTTTGACTCCCCTTATGTTGTTTCGTCCCTCATGGATCGCTGCCGAATTGGGAATCCATTCGTTTGAAATGAAAACCATCTTAGGTTCTGCTGTACAGCAGGTGAGCAAACAACAAGAGGTAAGACGACCGCATTCCGAAATGAGCGGAGTCTTTAGCGGAGAGAAACAAAGACCAAACGTCCTTGCCGAATCGCGGGATACAAGTGGAGGGGCTTGGCTCAAACAGGCACGAAACGCCGTCTTGGACAGAAAATTGTTCATTGCAATTACGGGGGGGATAGTTTTTGTCACGTGTTTGATTGCGAGTTGGAATCGGGCGGAGTTCAACCCGGACATCAGACCGATTGCAGCGGTACTGCGCAGTAATTTCTGGTTAGCAATTCACGTCACTGCCATCATCGTGAGTTATGCGGCGGCGTTTGCCGCTTGGGGGATGGCAGTGGTTTCGCTAGGTTACACCATATTTGGACGTTATCAACATACCGAAGCGGAGTTCGAGGGACAAAAAAAACAGGTACAGTTACCGGCGGCGTGTCAACTCTATTCGACGGTTATCGAACGACTCATCAAAATAGCACTGTTATTGCTGATTGTCGGAACGGTATTGGGTGCTCGATGGGCAGATTATTCATGGGGACGGTTTTGGAGTTGGGACCCAAAAGAAGTTTGGGCACTGATCACAATTTTGTTCTATGCCATCGTTATTCACGGTAAAGCCGCCAGGTACTACGGACAGATTGGAGTTACAGTAGGGGCATTGTTCGCTTCGATTGCGGTCATCATTACATGGTACGGCATTAACTTCGTGTTTAAGGGAAGTATTCACGCCTATGGCGGCGGAACAGCAAGTAACGCCGCATTGTTCTTGGCGGCGTTTATTACTGTAAATATCCTTTGGGGAGCCTTGGCACTGTTGCGCTACAATGCCGAAGTCTATGGAAATGAAACCGACGAGAGCCCTGTACAGAGTTAACACGTTATAACTCCGAATTGACATTTTTTTTCCGTTAAAAATCGAATGAAACTACTAGCAATCAGCGACCATTACATTTCTCGCCATTACATGGCGGAGGGTTTGACTCCCCTTGCGGAACGTGGCATCGAAGTCGATGTATTTTCCTGGGAACACAAAACGTTGGAGGAACTTCAAGCGGCAAACTTGAAAATCGAACAGGAAGGTCCCGAGGCGGTGCCGCTTCCCGAAGAATTGTACCAAATCGTTAACCGATACGACATTATCGTTGCCCAATTTTCGCCGATTCCCCGTCGCCTCCTTGAATCGGCGGAGATGCTGAAACTACTCGCCATTCTGCGGAGCGGAGTGGAAAACGTCGACATTGAAACGGCAACGAGACGAAATGTTGCCGTTTTCAACACGCCCGGTCGGAATGCCCGTGCCGTAGCGGAGTGTACCGTCGGTTTGATCCTGACGGAAATCAGAAACCTTGCACGAGGACATGCTGCCCTGAAACAGGGAAATTGGACAAGAGATTTCCCTAACAAGAGCAACGTTCCCGAAATGTTGGACCGAACCGTCGGATTGGTCGGATTCGGTGCCATTGCCCGACTTGTGGCGAAGTTTCTGGATGCTTTCGGTGCAAAGATCATCGTGTTCGATCCCTTCTTCCAAAAGGGGAACGAAAACGTCGAGCAGGTTGATCTTGAAACGCTCATGAAGCGGTCGGACATTGTGTCGATTCATGCCCGGTACATACCGGAAACGCACCATTTGATCAAGCAGGAACACTTATTGATGATGAAACCGACGGCGGTTCTTGTAAATTCTGCCCGGAGTGGACTGGTGGACGAAAAAGCCCTGATCGAGGTGTTGGCGGCGCGAAAAATCGCGGGTGCCGCCTTGGACGTATTTGACGATGAACCGCTTAAGCAGGACAGCCCCTTCCTCTCGCTTGATAATGTAACGATCGTTCCCCATCTTGCGGGCAGTACGATAGATGCTTTCCATAACACTCCGAAATTGTTCGTGGAACATCTCGTGCGTTGTATGAATGGCGATAAAAACTTGCCCGTTGTCAATGGCATTGTACCGACGTTTACTCGGTAAGACTTTCGCCGGAAATATCACCGACCGTTACTCATGGAGATTCCATTTCCAAACGAGTGTTAGCCAACCCTTGTCCGTAGAGGCAAATTGCGGGATCAACTGTCCCTTTCCCTTCCACTCCCCGCCCAGTTCCAGCGGCTCCGCCTCTTGGCGTTTCGGCAACACTTCCAATCGCCGCAACAGATACGTCCGAATCACCGTTTGCGTTGCCGAAAGAGTGGTTCCATTTCCCTGTGTGAAACCAGCGGGAAACGCCTCCGCTTCCGTCTGCTCCCAAACAACAATGTCCCGACCGTCGCGTTGTTCCATTTTGAGTTGATATTCGACCGAAATGACAAACGATCTGCTCGCATTATCCAAAACACGAATATCATTTAATCGAACCACAACTCGAATCTTGTTGTCTATAAACAGCACGTCAATGGGTGCTCTCTGACCGAATGAAACCTTCGCGGGAGTCTCTCCCGCTTTGCGTTTCAAGAATTCCGGTGTTTCATCGAAGAATTCCTCGATTCGCTGTGAAAATTTTTCTTCATCAAGAGACCGACCAGATAGGAAAATAGCCAGCATATTGTTGAATGCCGATTGGTGAACCTGCACTGCCAGTCCGTTCGTCGTGTCGAATTTCGGTGCCGGAATCGGCGCAGACGGCTGATAGATGTTGCCGAGCAGAATCGACCAGTCAACTTGCTGCGTGGTACTCGACAGATTCCATATTCGCGGGAAGAGTCCCACCTTATTTAGCATCTCGCGAATTTTTTGGTACTTCGTATTGAGTTCGGCAATTTTTGGATCGATTCGGTCATTCAATTCCTTGTTCATTCGGCGTTCGGCACGACGTGAGGATTCGGCTTGCGCCTCTGCTCGTCGGCTGTCAATTTGACCTCGTGCTACCGACCGAACTAACGGACCGGCATTGATCTTGACATCCGAAACTTGCGAACTCAAATTCGCCTTCGTCTTGGCAGGCGTGGTTGTGATCGCATCAGCCGCAATGAGAATTTGCTTTTCACCGCGCAACATTCCCGTCGTGTAATTCTTTAACGTTACCATTGCCTGACTGCCATCGGTATTGGTTTCCAACACCGCTTCCGCCAGAATTTTTATGGCGGCTCTGTTCGGCGAAGCGACCAATTCAGCATTACTGGCACCCACGAGCACCCCGTCACCGATAACTTTCGTGCCCAAGATCGTTTCGTCGATGTCCAGTATTTGGTTGATTTCTTGCTGAAAACCGGTGGCAACCAGATCACTTCCGACTTGTAATCGAACATTGACACCGGAGCAGGCAATTCTTGTCAACTCGGCTAATCGAGCGGCACGCGATTCAAAAAAACTAATGTCTTCAAGCCAGACCGCCGCATCGGTCAATGCCACGAAGTAGAGCGGATCACGCCCTTCACTGTACGTATCAATGTATTGGATAAGGTTATCGCAAACGTTGGTCAACTGCCTTTCGAAACTGCCTGCTTCAAGCATCCGGGCAACGTTTTGATAGCGGCGCAGTGCCGTTCGTAGCGGATTGAAGAGCACCCAACGAACTCCTTCTTTTTCGGAATAAAAAGCGTTCTGCACTGCTTCTAGAATTGCCGGATCGGGCTTTCCTTTGTCTCGGGTTACTTTGTCCAGTGCCGCCTTCAATTCGGTGAGTTGAAACGTTGTTCTCCAATCGTTTGCTGTTTCTCGATCAAATTCTCGGGGCAGACGGCGTTGGAGATCGTTGACGGCATCGAGTAACAGTTTTTGGCAACGGTTCAGATCGCTGTCGGTAAGTTTGCTCGGATTCGCTTTTATTTCGCTTGTTAGCCGTTGCAACTGTTCTTTTGCTTCGGCGGGAGAGACTGGTAGGGCTGCAACAGTAGGTCGTCGCTCACCTCTTCGGGGTACGTTTGTAGGTGAAGCCGGGACGTTAACATCTTGTTGCCGTTCGACCGGTTGCCGATCGACTCTACGAGGCGCATTGCGGAAAATCTGCCCGGAAAGTGAGACTTGAAGGGAAACGAAAAGAACCAAAACGGCTACGAGACGAAACCGAAGTATGTTGGACATGGAACTGAACTTTGTTGGGGGACGCACGGATCTCTGTTCGCTGCATCGACAAAACACAACGACTGTGACGATTGTAACAAGAATTCTGAAAATTACAATTAGGGAGACTGGGGTTAATGGGGGGATCAATAGCATGTCGTAACATGGTGACTAATACTTCGGTCATTGTCCCATGATGTTGAAGTTGCCGCCGCCGACATTGCCGCCGCCAAGGTTGCCCACTGACCGCTGAACGCCAAAATTTCCCGTGCCTCCAAAATTTCCACTTGGTCTCTGAACGCCAAAATTTCCCGTGCCCCCAAAATTTCCGCCGCCGGGACGCATCGTACTCATAAAGGGATTGTTTCCGCCGCCGAGATTACCATGCCGCCGAGATTACCCATGCCGCCGTAGGGACTCCCGCCTCCGATATTTCCCATGGGTCGCTGAAAACCACCGCCGAAGTTATTTGTGCCACCGAAGTTATTCATTCCCCCAAAGTTTCCACCGCCGAACTGTCCTTGCCCCATCCGGTTGTTCGTGATCTGTACCGCAGACCCTAACAAGTTAGTGAGCGTCTGGCGTGCAAGATCGGGAGTAACATTGACAAGTCTCTGATGCGAGATTGTCGTTACCTTTTCGGCTGCCGCCGCATCTATGATTCTCACAAACGCTTCTACTTCAAGGAAGAGGGCTTCCGGAGCCGTAACGATCAACGAATTGTCTTGAGCATAAACCCCCACCGTCATTCCCGGGTCTTGTTCCCTCTGAGTATTTCCCCCGCCGCGAGCCTGCCCTAATGCTTGTAATGCTTGTTGTACCCCCTGCGGTATTCCCTCCATGCCTCCGCCCATTCCTCCTCCCGGTGGGACGAATCCGGTGGGCTGCTGTCCCTGCTGCTGTCCGCCTCTGCCGCCAGGTTGCTGCTGGTTGAAACCACCACCGCCCGGCAGTTGCTGTCCCCCGATACCGCCTCGGTTGCCTTGCATCCGATTGGCGAAAGCCGTCTCGACAATGGGTCTTGCTTCGTCCGCCCTCATGTGTTCAAGTTTGACCAGTCGAGGAACGGCTTTGGTCATGATACCTTCCCGACTGGGCTGATCCAGAATTCTGAGCAACTTTTCAATCGTTTTATGATCCACTGCATTGGCCTGCACGTACAGCGCATTCAAGCGTTCATCCACGGAAATCGTTACAATTCCCGTCTTTTCGATGGTGTTTGTCTGGGTGGAGACCAAGCCCATCACCTCGGACTGTTGCCACTCCGGTAAATCCACCGAAGCCACCCCGGATGCACTGGGCCCCGCGTTGACTCCCATCAAATTTTGTAACACGGAGGACACGACCGTTGCCGTTGAGTTTGTCAAGTAATACACTTTCATCTCCATTCTCTGGAGAACCGACTCGTCCGAGAGCATGCGAATCACTCCCTCCAATTTTTCCAATGCGCCGGGATCATTAGAGGTAAGAACAATGCCTGCCGGTGTTACCGATATGGTAACTTCCGCTTGCGGTGCTGGTGTTTCAATGACCTGTGCGAGGATCGGGTCCGCCGCTATCCGCATCAGTCGAGATACCGGCAACTCGGTGTCGAAAATCTGGTCAATGCGATTGTTCAGGTCGTTCTCATTCTTGATTTCCCCTTTGGGTGGAGCCATTTCCAACATCGGTTGCTCTATTACGGGTACGTTGACCTTGATGTTGGGGTCTAACTTAGGCAAAATAGCTTGCAACTGCTCCAACACCAACGTCGTTGCCGCCGGTGAAAGCGGAATGGCACGAACCATTGTCGCATTTGCCAACGTTGTGGTGCCATCCTCACCCAGTTGAGTGAGCAATGCCCGAATCTCCGCGATTTGCGTTCCGGTTCCACGGACGATGATTTGCCGAGCCATCATGTCGGCTTCGACCGTTGGCGGCAACGTCACCGATGAGGGCGCAATGATCGGCTGTTGCCGCACTTGTCCCTGCTGACCTGGACCCACTGGTGCAGTCGCCGACGGCGTGGGGTTGGGACTATACGTTGCGTAAAACTTTTTGATGGTCTCGACTGCCGTTACAGGACTCATTCGTCTCAACGGTATGATTTCAACTTTCGGAGCATTGAGTTGCATTTGCTTGATTGCTTCCTTCGCAGCCAGATGAACCGCAAGACGACCATAGACGAGAATACCATTTGTTCGAGGATCAAGCGAAAGCCTGGTATCGGGCGGCATTTGTGCCAGAAGCGTTTGCAAAACGGCAAGAACCGTAGTGGGGTCAGCAGAGCCAATATCGTATGTTTCAAATTGAGGTTGTCCCTTCATCATGAAATCTTCCGATCCGAACGATTCATCAATTCGGGTAATTGTGCTTTTTGCCCGCTCGATCATATCACCCCGACCCGATAGAAATATCTTTTTCCCTGAAGCATCCGCAACCGTCCGAAGCGAAGGATCGGCTTCGTCGATGGTCAATAGTCTCCGCATCATTTGTACCGCGTCTTCGGCGGTAAGATTACTCACTTCGACCATTTGAAGCGACCCGGTAACGGTCGCATCGGGATCGTCAATGCGACGGATAATATCCCGAATGGTACGGAGCGTTCCGACGGTTTCCGTGATGACGATTTGCTGTGATCTCGGCATAGGAAGAATATTTCCTTGCGGACCAAGCAATCGTTCGACTTCGGTTTGTACAATGTCCGGCGTAGTCCGATTCAAGTTGAATACGCATCGGCATATTTCGTATTTGCCCCGCGAGTCAAGTTCTTCCGCCGTGATCGGTTCAAGCAAATTCGGCGGAATACCGTCGGGCAGGTAATGGACGAAAAGTGTCTTATCCCTTCGGATAAGCGCATAGTTTTTGATCAACAGATGGGCATTGAGTATATCCAATGCTTCCGTTGGCGTGTAGGGCTGATTATCAGACAGGTTCAACGAACCGACGGGCATTTTATCGGCTTGCAAATTCAAAGCGGCTTGATCCGCAAACCACTCAATGACATCCTTCCAAGAGGTACTGCGAAAACTGAATTCGATGCGCTCCGCTGGGACCAATCTCGGCTCGCGCACGACGGAAGGCACAGGAGCGGTAGAAGTAGCGGAACTTCTTCCGGGGGGAGCCTGTGCGACTCTCCTCGGTGGTCTCACTTGTTGGGCTGACTGTTGAAAATCACCCTCGCCACGCTGACCGCCGACACGTCCTTGCGTCGATTCTCCGCCATCTTCGGCATGAGCCTGCGGAGTCTGTGTAGCCATTTTCGCAGGTGCCGGCGGCTTTTTCGCCGAAACGGGAGGGTCTGGCTCATCCTCCTCTTGTAAAACGAGTACCGCTATCGGAATCCAACGGACAAGGAACAATGTGAAATCGCCTTGCAGGGTATCCCAGCCACTAACGGGAGATGTCTCATTGACCGGCGATTCAGATACCGGCGATCCTGTGTTTACGGGCAATGCTTGTTCCACTGGGGAAATCTGGTCAACCACTGCGCTGGCAGAAATCCCAGTGGATTCTTGGGTTTTGGCAACAACCGGTTCGGGAATCACCACCGGTTCCACAACAGCGACAACAGGAATCGGCTTTTCGACCGGTTTTTGCTTTGTAACCGCCGTATCGAGGAGACTCTTAAAGTGATCGGCAACGCTCTGGGGGGTGGGTTCGACAGGCTTCTCCTCGGCAACCGAGAGTTCCGGCTTGTCTGTGTCTTGATGAGCAGGTTCCTGTTCCGGCTGGGTTACGATCTGGGTTTCCGGCTCCTCCGTAGTGGTAACGCCTGGAGTCGGCGTTTGTGCAAACCAACTGCAACCGACCACGAATGGAAAAAGGAGTAATAACCCGATGGAAAACGGGAAAAAGTATGTTTGGCAGGTTTTCGACATAAAAAGTTCCTCCGAAGTACAGGCGCAGTCCCCACCCAAAAGCATGAACCGCCATTTTACCATTTCGGGTTGTAAGAAGTGGTGAGGGGAGCAAAAATCGGCATGATTGGCAAAATTAGCAAAATTATTCCCAATTACCAGACGGTGAAAAAGACAACGAAGGCTTTTCCGTTCCACCGTTCCAGCGGAGGACTGCTGGGCATTGATTTTCGTGTCCCAACGGTGTAAAATGCGTGGGCGGAGGACATTGCGATGAGTATTGGCGGTTATACCCCTGTGATGCCGAGTGCGGCACACGATGCACGAGTCCAAGAGCGGACAACCGAGGCGAATCAGCGGGCTGCCCAGATGGGCGAAAACAGGGAGAGCGAAGCCTCTTCGAGCGACCGGGATGCCGACGGCAGACAGACTTGGCGTTGGAATCAGCGGCGACAGAAGCAGCAGTCCAGTCAGGAACATAAAGTACAGGATATTTCCGGCAAAACAGGTACCACGCTTGATCTTGATGGTTAGCATGCGCACGATCGCGGGGTGTCCACCCCCCGATACCGTGTGTGGACGATTTCGACTCGCGTGACTGCCGAGGAGGTGCAGTTTGCTCCGCAACAGACGCTTCGGATGCTCGGTTTTCAAGCGGAGTGAGGTGTTGAGTGAGTCGGTTCTTGAATTGACAGCATTTGCAGGATGTCGTAGTACTATCGTTGCGCGCTGTACGCTTGGAAATTTGCTGATACGACGGAAAGCCTGGCGATAAAAGGGCAAAATCTGCTGGTTTCCAATAGCACTGATACAACAGACGAAGACCGGGACAAGCACGTAAACCTTGCAGATCGAGCAGTCCGTCGACAAGTTTTTTTTCTCATTTTTGGGAACTTGGCAAAAAAGTCCCCGACACGTTGGCTTTTTTCACGTAGTCACGGTGTCAGAGTCCATTTGTTCCCTTTTCCACACGGAGG
>Ga0123353_10003107_pt1 | contig 20820 bp, 14 predicted proteins | sample TergutLab28metaG_3_FD_92763 | JGI IMG/M metagenome (GOLD analysis project Ga0123353, IMG submission 92763) | Labiotermes labralis P3 segment gut microbial communities from Petit-Saut dam, French Guiana - Lab288 P3 | ecosystem: Host-associated > Arthropoda: Insects > Digestive system > Gut ... | reverse complement strand
TTGAGTGATTCCTCTATATATGGATTAAGAACTGGAAGTTTATTCGAAGAGTTAACACCACACCTAGTTCCGCAATATGTAATGTATGTTGCGTACCATTTCAATGACACTACAATATATGCAGGTGACCTTGTTACTCTCTTGAGATCTGACCCAAGGGTTGAAATTGCCTACTTAACACCAATTTGGAGTAATGGACAATGTTATGTGTACTTCAATGAAACACCCGATGAAAGTTTTTTTCAGGATTATGACTTCATTACATTTACGCAACCAAGCTATTTGCCTTGGAGGGGGTCGTTTGATATCGATCTTTATAGTGAGTTTGATGTTATAAGAATACTCAATGAGGACGAAAGAGTATCATCTGCCCGATTTGTATTCTCTCCTGTTTACGAGCCTATTAATGGATATCCTCGTACAGTGTGTCCACCTCAACTCCCTCCACCACCTGTTGGAAACATGGAAATTGACATACCAACAATGGAATCTTCTATAATATCAGTATATCCAAACCCCTTTAATCCGACATCTACCATTGTATTTGATATGATGAAAAATGAAAATGTCAAACTTCAAATATATAATATAAGAGGGCAACATGTTCGGACACTTATTGATGAAATTCGCAATATAGGAAATCATACCGTTATCTGGAATGGGACTGATAATAATAATCGTCACTTAAGTTCAGGAATATATTTCCTGAAGTTTGAGACAAACTCAACCATAGAAACAAAGAAAATTTTACTTATGAAGTAAAAGGAGAGAAAAATGAAAAATAAAAATTCCATTAAATTATTATTCACAATTGTAATGATATTTTTAGGAATATCACTCACAGCACAAACAACAGCACTACCACCTGCAAATTTTAATGAGGAAAACGCAGGAACTGAGGACAATCCATATCAAATCGAGACACTTGCAAATCTTAGATGGTTGTCAGAAACGCCTGAGGTTTGGGGTACAATAACACCTTTAGTTCAATATTATTTTCTACAAACAAATGATATTGATGCAAGCGAGACAACTGAATGGGGTCATATTGAAAATTATTATGAATATTTTGAAGGTTTTAAGGGTATTGGAACTTACTTGCAACCATTTACGGGGTTTTATGATGGTCAAAACTACAAGATTGAGCATTTATATAGTAGAGTAGGTTTTTTCAATTTTATTGATAATGCAACTCTTCAAAATATCAACGTGGTAAACGTAGAGATCTCTGGAAAAGGTTCACTTGTAAATTATTCAAATGAAAGCATAATAAAAAATTGCCAGAGTTCTGGTTACCTAGGTTACTGTTTCAGTGGTGGACTTATAGGTTACGCAGACTCATCCCAAATTATGTTTTGTAGTACCACAATTAATATAAACCTGTTGTGCATGAGTGATACGGTTCATCCAATCGGAGGATTGGTAGGAACACTCAGAAGTAGTTTAGTTTCTGACTCATATTTTTACGGTAGTTATCAAAACCATTCTGGATTCAACCCTTTTGGTGGTTTAGTAGGCATTATAGATGAAAGTTCAGAGACTCGAATACAAAACTGCTATGCTACAACTAATGAAATATACCCAATGTCAAATTGGGTAGGTGGCATCTGTGTTTCGGTTTACTCTTTTGGATCTCTTCCTATTTTTTCAAATAATTTTTGGAATAGTGAGATTACCGGTATTGATGTTCCTAGTTCATCACCTACAACTGGTTTCCCAGATATGACTAGTTATGGATTACTGACATCACAAATGGTAACTGCCTCCACTTATATAAATGCTGGTTGGGATTTTGTAAATGTATGGGATATAAACTCTGATATAAATAATGGTTATCCCTTTATTAGAACACATAGGGATATTTCAAATGTTTCAAACAAAGATAAAATCATTTCTCCGATAATAGAATTTACAGCTTATCCAAATCCTTTTAACCCAACTACTACAATCAGCTTTACATTAAAAAAATCGGGAGATGTAAATCTTGATATATATAACCTCAAAGGACAAAAAGTTAAATCTCTGGTTGATGATTTCAAGGAATCAGGTCAGCATATAGCTATCTGGAATGGCCTAGATAATAATGGTATGCCTGTAGGAAGTGGAATATATTTCTATCGCATCAAGACAGATAATTTTTTCGCTACAAAGAAATTTACTTTAATGAAATAACTTCAATAACTAAAAAATAGGGGTGTTGAGTTCACCCCTATTTTTACTTTAAATTACAGATTTTATTGTGAACGCATGCTTTGTAATATTCAATTGCTAAATATTTATGTGATATATCCCAGCTAATATTTTATCTACCTTATAATATACTATCACTAAATAAAATAATTGCAAAAGATCTTAAAAGTTACTTATATTACATCAACTTTGCTTAATCCTGTAGATAGTACATCGAAAATAATAATAAAATTAAAAAATAGAAATGTTCACAACCCAAGAAAATCCCAAAATTGCCTTGACTTTTCCGTCTATATAAAAATAGTGGTTTTTAAAGTATAAATACGGAGAAAATATGTTAAATCCAGTTGAATTGATATTAAAAAAAAGATCAGGAAGTGAGTTAAACTCTGCAGAAATGTGTTTTATGGTAAATGGTTTTATCAAAGGAGAAATCCCAGAATACCAAATGTCAGCTTTTTTAATGGCTATTTTTTTTCGAGGAATGAGCAAAGAAGAGATAGTGAACTTAACGAGAATATATATAGAATCAGGTTCACAAATAGTTTTTGAAGAACAATATAAAACATGCGACAAACATTCCACAGGAGGTGTTGGCGATAAAATAACTATGACTTTGGCACCAATTATGGCAGCGTGTGGTGCGTATATTCCCATGATATCAGGCCGTGGTTTAGGACACACTGGAGGGACTTTAGATAAATTGGAATCTATCCCAGGATACGACACTTACATGACAGAAGACCAGTTCAAAGAAACAGTTATAAAGCACAGACTTGCTATCATTGCTCAATCTGCGTCGTTAGTACCAGCTGATAAGAAGATTTATGCCCTAAGAGATGTGACGGGTACTGTAGAAAGTTTACCTCTCATCACAGCAAGCATAATGAGTAAAAAGATAGCCGAAGGTGCAAAAAATTTGGTAATTGACCTAAAAGTTGGATCTGGTGCTTTTATGAAAACGATTGAAGATGCAACCAAATTAGCTGACTTGTTGAAGTTCACGGGAGAAAGCTTTGGCCAAAAAGTTAGCATAATATTCACTCAAATGAATTCACCTTTAGGTTTCGCTATTGGCAACGCTCTAGAAATAAAAGAAAGTATTGAATATTTAAAAGGAGCGGACATACCTGATATTGATATGATAACAAAGGCACTTGCAATAGAAATGCTACTTCAAACAGAGATAGCTGGTGAAGCAAAAGTAGCCATAAATAAAATAAACCAAGTAATAGCAAACGGAAAGGCAATAGAAAAATTCAAAGATTTAATAACACTACATCATGGAAATCCTAATGTGTGCGATGATACTGATTTACTTCCAAAGTCCACTCATATTTTGAAAATTATGTCAAATAAAAAAGGATTTATCTCTAATATAAATAGTCAACAAATAGGATATTCATTGATCAAAATAGGTGCTGGTCGCACTACCCTTAGTAGCCCTTTAGCAATGGGATCTGGTGCATATTTATACAAAAAAATAGGGGATCGAATTGATATAAGTGAAGAAATTGGTGAAGTGCACACAGATAATATAAGCTTAGGTAGTGAAGTTGTTAATGACATATTAAACTCTATTACAGTAAGAAATATAAAAGACTTTGAAATAAAACCAATAATTTTAGGCAAAATGTGAAAATGAATTTTATAATGTGACCTATTCCTTACTAGTGACAATATAATCTAATAATAACTGATATAATATATATAAAATATTTTTACGACAAATATTGCAATAGTCCTAGCATATACTTAATTTACACGCATAGAAGTGAAAATAATATTTATAATTAAAAAACCCTCCGTAGAGGGTTTATTTATTTTTACCATTTTAAATGAGCAAAAGCTTTATTTGCTTCCGCCATTTTATGAGTATCTTCTCGTTTTTTTATTGTAGTCCCTTCTTTTTTATAGGCAGCTAGAAGTTCTGCACCGAGACATTCTTTCATACTTTTTTCAGAACGGTTTCTGGCTACTGATATAATCCAACGAAAAGCAATGGCTGTGCCAGCTTTTTGTGTCACATCTGTAGGTATTTGATAGTTTGATCCACCAACTCGGCGAGACACGACTTTTACTAGTGGTCTAGCATTATCTATGGCTTCTGTAAACACTTCAATTGGGTCTCTCTTTGTTTTTTCACCTAAGAAGTCTAGTGCACCATATACTATATTTTCTGCTACTGATTTTTTTCCTCTTTCCATTACACAATTCATGAACTTGCTGAGTAGTATAGATTTATATTTAGGGTCTGGCAATACTTCTCTTTGTATAGCTTTTCTTTTTCTTGGCATTTTGTCTCTCCTTTATTTGGCCTTTGGTCTTTTTGAGCCGTATTTGGAGCGGCTATTTTTTCGTTTATCAACACCAGAGCAGTCTAATGCTCCACGGACTATATGATATCTAACACCGGGTAAATCTTTAACACGACCACCCCGAACTAACACAATAGAGTGTTCTTGTAGGTTGTGACCTTCACCAGGTATATATGCAGTTACTTCTATACCGTTTGTTAGACGGACACGTGCTATCTTACGAAGAGCAGAATTGGGTTTTTTAGGTGAAGAAGTGTAAACACGAGTGCATACTCCTCTTCTTTGGGGACATGCTTGCAATGCTCTGTTTGTTTTCTTATCTGCAAGCGTCTTTCGTCCTAAGCGAACTAATTGATTAATAGTTGGCAATTTTAAATTCCTCCATATTGAATTCTTTTGGCAATGTTGTCATAGCCTTTTTTATTTTTTCCTAAAAGCAAGAGCCTATAGTTTATACTTTAATAATCGAGCATACTCTCTAAATTATCTTCATTACTTTCCGACTTACCGGAATGAGCAAAATGCTCGATGATTTCTTTCATCGTTTTACCTTTTTTAACTTCATTTTCCACCAAATCTACATAGTAACGGGTGCCTGTTCCTACAGGGATTCTATGACCAAGAATTATGCTTTCTTTTAATCCTTCTAAAAAGTCTATCTTCCCTTCTATAGCTGCTTCAGTGAGAACTTTAGTTGTCTCTTGGAAAGAAGCTGCTGATAGCCAACTTTCTGTCATCAAAGATGATTTCGTGATACCAAGTAGCATTTGCTCATATGTTGCTCCTTCGCCTGTGATAATTTTACCTTCACGATCTTTAAAAACTTCTGTTTCTACACGCTTGTTTTCCGTTTCTACAAATTCCTTTTCTACTATTTCACCTTCAAGAAATTTTGTATGTCCAGGATTCAGTATTCTTACTTTTTTAAACATTTGGCGGATAATGATCGATATATGCTTATCATCAATCTTTACACCTTGTTTTCGATAGACTTCCTGGATTTCGTTTAATATCAGTAATTGAGCGGCTTTTATACCTTTTGCTTTCAAAATGTCTTGAGGATCTAGAGCACCGTCAGATAAAGCATCTCCAGCTTCTATCTCATCACCTTGATGTACGATAATCTTTTTACCTGGTGGTATAGTATATTTTTCCTCTGTCGAACCAGCAGTAACATATATATATCTACCTGATTTAGTTAAATCACCTATTGTTATTCTACCACCAATAAAGCTAAGTATAGCTTTGTCTTTTGGTGTTCTAGCTTCAAATAAGTCCTGTACTCTTGGAAGACCACCTGTAATGTCACCTTGTTTTATCTGAACTCTTGGCGATTTACCAAGTATATCACCAGCACGTACATTGCTTCCATTTTCTACTTCGACAATCATTCCCGACTGGAGTGGCACTTTTTCCTCTTCTTTAGTTTTCACATTGGTTATTATAAATTGAGGTTGTTTTGACCTATCTTTTGAGTCTATAATAGTGATCTCACTAGTCCCTGTGATTTCATTAAATTCTTCTCGGTATGTGATATCTTTTATAAAATTGTCATAACGTAATCTACCCTCTTTTATTGTTGCTATAGTTGGATTGTTATAGCTATCCCAAGAGAAAAGTCTTGTTCCTTTTACAATTTCCATACCATCGCGAACGTCAATAGTAGCGGCATATTCTACTTTGTAACTTCCTAATGTTGTATTATGATCTTTTGGATCTACAATTTTTACTCGACCAATAGAAGTCACTGCTATGAGAGTTTTATCTTTTTCTACATATTTTATACGTTCAAATTTTACTAAACCGTCAAAATCAGAAGAAACTTCTGCCTTCTCTACATCAGTACTTGCTGCTCCACCAATATGGAATGTTCGAAGTGTTAACTGGGTTCCAGGTTCACCTATACTTTGAGCAGCAATAATACCTACTGGGTCTCCATGAGTTACTAATTTATTATTTCCAAGATTTTTCCCATAACATTTTTGGCAAATACCTTTTTTTGATTCGCAAGTCAATACAGAATGAATTTTTACAGAATATATGCCATGATCTTGTATGATTTTAGCATTCTCTTCGGTTATATATTCACCTAAATGGACTATTATATTTCCAGTAACTGGATCGACAACGTCTTCAGCTGCAAATCTACCATTTATTCTATCATGCAATGTTTGGATAGTCTCTATTCCTTCTTTCAATGCTGACACTTCCATACCCTCTATGGTACCGCAATCAAGTTCTGATACTATGCAATTTTGAGCAACATCAACCAGACGACGTGTTAGATAACCTGCTTCTGCTGTTTTTAAAGCAGTATCAGCTAAACCTTTTCTGGCACCATGTGTCGATATAAAGTACTCTAACACAGTAAGACCTTCACGGAAATTAGATTCGATGGGAGTTTCAATAACTTCTGAAGTTCCCGTTGACTTTTGAGCAGGTTTAGCCATTAAACCGCGCATACCACCAAGCTGTTTGATCTGATCTTTACCACCTCGAGCACCAGAAATATACATCATATAAATTGAATTAAAACCTTTTCTATCTTGTTTTAATTCTTTCATTAGAACTTCAGATATCGTTTCTGTAGTCGATTTCCATTTATCTATTATCTTGCCAGAACGCTCTTTATCTGTAATACCACCATTATAAAAAGTATCATAAATAGACTTTATTTCATCTTTTGTTTTTTTAATTATTTCTTCTTTTGATTTAGGTACCACAATATCTGAGAAACTGAATGTCACCCCTGCTCTTGTGGCATACTTAAAACCAAGTTCCTTCATATCATCTAAGAAAACTGCTGTCCTTGCTTGTCCTACTGTTTTGTATGCAAGCATAGCAATATCATTTAGTTTTCCTTTATCAAAAGCATAATCTTGATATTGTATCTTTGAGTGTTTTGGTATGATTGAATTAAAGATTACTCTTCCTACAGTTGTAATAATAGTTTTTTGTTTATATTCTTCTTCTTGAATAATTTTACCATTGTGCACTACTTTGTCTTTCAGGAGATAATCCCATCTCACTTTTATCCATGAATGTAGGTTTAATCTATGATCATCTTCCCTTTCTTTACCTTTTCTCAATCGTAGGTTTTCTTCATACTCGTAAGCCATAATCACTTCATTAACATTAGAAAAACTACGAAGTTTTATTTCATCTGGAGTATTTTCTAATCCATTTGTAGTGAGATAAAAGCATCCAAGAACAATATCTTGACTAGCAGCCATAGCAAGTTTACCATTTGCTGGTAAAAGTAAATTTCTAGCTGCTAACATTAGTGTTCGTGCTTCTAGTTGAGCTTCTTGAGATAATGGCACATAAACACCCATTTGATCACCATCGAAGTCAGCATTGAAAGGAGTACAAACCATAGGATGAAGTTCGATAGCTTTATTTTCAGTTAGAATTGGCATAAATCCTTGAATACCTAGTTTATGCAATGTAGGTGCTCTGTTTAAAAGCACCGGATAATCTTCGATGACTTCTTCTAGCACTTTCCATATTTGTGGCTGTTTCTTTTCAACCAATTTTCTACTATTCTTTACTTTTTCTGCTTCTCCGATTCGCTCAAGTTTATCTATTATATACGGCTTAAAGAGCTCTAAAGCCATTTCTTTGGGTAGACCACATTGATGGATTTTTAAATGAGGTCCGACTACTATCACTGAACGTCCAGAATAGTCAACTCTTTTTCCAAGCAAATTTTGTCGAAATCTACCTTGTTTTCCTTTCAATTGGTCAGTCAATGATTTAAGAGCTCTCGCTCCTCTACCTTTTACAGGTCTTGATTTCCTTGAATTATCTATCAAAGCATCTACAGATTCTTGAAGCATTCTTTTTTCGTTTCGTAAAATGACATCTGGTGCATGTATTTCTAAAAGACCTTTCAATCTATTATTCCTAGTTATAACTCTTCTATATAAATCGTTGAAATCAGCTGTTGCAAATCTACCGCCTTCTAATGCTACAAGAGGTCTAAGTGTTGGTGGTAAAACTGGCAACACTTCTAGTATCATCCATTCAGGACGATTACCTGATTTCAAAAAAGCATCAGCAATTTTGAGTTTCTTTATGTATTTTTGTTTTTTAAAAGAAGATGGTTCTGATATTATCGATGTTTTAAGATCATCTACTACAGCTTGTAAATCAATTTCAGATACCAATATCATAATAGCTTCTGCACCCATTTTAGCTGAAAAATTAGGTCCAAATGTATCTACTTTATCGTAATACTCATGTGTATCTATCAAGTCATATTTACTATATGGACTATTAACATCGCCTGGATCAATAACTATATATGATTCATAATATAAAACACGTTCAAGTTTTGCTATCGTTAAATCAAGTAATACACCTATTTTTGAAGGTGCACTTTTAACAAACCACATATGTGCCACAGGAACTGCTAGCTCAATATGCCCAAGCCTACTTCTACGAACACGAGAAGTAGTCACTTCTACTCCACATCGGTCACAAACAACATTATGCGTTGATCTTTTTTTAAATCGACCACAAGAACATTCATAATCTTTTTCAGGACCAAAAATTTTTTCACAAAACAATCCATCCTTTTCTGGCTTTAATGTTCTATAATTCAATGTTTCAGGTTTTGTAACTTCGCCATTGGACCAGGAACGCACTTTATCTGGTGAGGCTACTCGAATACAAACTGCATCATAATCTTGGCTTTGTTTCTCTTTAGGTTGTTTGATTATCATGGTCTATCCTCCTCTCTCAAGTCTTTGTCTGTGAGAAATTCAATGTCGAAACAGAGTGATTTAAGTTCACTAATTAGAACCTTAAATGATTCTGGTGTCCCAGGACGAGGCACTCCCTGGCCATTCGTGATCGCTTTATAGGCAGTTGTTCTTCCGTCTACATCGTCGGATTTTATCGTGAGCATTTCTTCTAAAAGACCTGCTGCTCCATATGCTTCAAGTGCCCATACTTCCATTTCACCAAGTCTTTGACCTCCATGCTGAGCTTTTCCACCCAACGGCTGTTGTGTAATCAATGAATAAGGTCCTGTTGAGCGCGCGTGCATTTTATCAGCTACAAGATGGTTTAATTTGAGCATGTAAATTACACCTACTGTGACTCTTTCTTTGAAAGGTTCACCTGTTTTCCCATCATATAGTCGTTGTTTTCCATCGATAGGTAGATTTGCTTTTTGTAGTTCTTCTTCGATTTCGTGAGGTTCTGCACCGTCAAACACGGGTGTTTCTACAATATAACCAAGTGTTTTTGCCGCCATACCGAGATGAGTTTCCATAATCTGACCTATATTCATACGAGAGGGAACCCCTAGTGGATTGAGTACTATATCTACAGGTGTTCCATCAGCCATAAATGGCATATCTTCAATCGGACAAATTTTTGATATCACACCTTTGTTTCCGTGTCGACCAGCCATTTTGTCTCCTACTTGAACCTTTCTCTTTTTTGCTATATAGACCTTGATCATTTTTACCACACCATATGGTAGTTCATCACCATGTTTATATCTCTCTCTCTTCTTTTTAAAAATATTTTCTGTTTCTTCTAATGCTACTTTTACTTTATGAACAATTTCATAACGAATAGTTTTGTTCTTCTCAGGATTTTTCACCAATTCTACTTCTAAATTTAATTTTTTAAAAACAATTTTTTTAATACTATCTTTTGTTATTTTTTTACCAGGTGCAATAAATTGATTTCCTTTGTCATCGATTATTATGTTCGCAGTTTCGCCTAAAAGTAATTCTGAAAGTTTTTTTGATAAAAAGTCATCTATACGACGTATATTGTCATCATGCTCTCTCTTTATCTTTCCTATATCGTCCTTTTTTTCTTCTTCAAAATCAACATTTTCCTCATGACGGGAAAAAACTTTCACATCAATAACTACACCTTCCATACCAGGTTTTGCTTTCAAAGAAGTGTTTGAAAAGTCGCCAGCTCTATCACCGAATAAAGCTCTCATCAAAGTCTCTTCGGGGGAAGGATCAACATCAGCTGATTTCGGGGTTATCTTTCCAACAATAATATCGCTATTCTTTATAACAGAGCCAACTCTAATTATTCCACTTTTGTCAAGATTTCGTGCTGAATATGTCGGAACATTGGGTATGTCATATGCAAGCTCTTCTTTTCCATTTTTTGTGTTCCTTACCATTACTTCGTGCACTTCAATATAGATAGATGTGAGAACATCCTCTCGAGCTACATTTTCGTTTAAAATGATAGCATCTTCATAATTGTATCCATACCAAGGCATAAATGCTACTATCAGGTTTCGACCAAGAGCTAATCTGTTATTTTGTATACATGGTCCATCACTTATTAAATCATTTTTCTTTACTTTATCTCCTACTTTTACGATAGGTTTTTGGTTTATACAAGTGTCTTGATTTGATCGTAAAAATTTCTTTAAATATATACGATTACTTGTGCTTAAATCAATTTCATCATATCCTATGCTTAAAGGTCGTATGTCAACATATGATGATGTGACATTCTCGATAACACCATCATAAGGTGCTACTGCACAAATACCAGCATCATGAGCAACAATTTTTTCTAAACCCGTTCCGATGATTGGAGCTTCTGGATAAAGTAAAGGAACAGATTGCCTTTGCATATTTGAACCCATCAATGCTCTGTTTGCATCATCATGTTCTAAAAAAGGGATCAACGCAGCAGAAGCAGAAACTATTTGCTGAGGAGCAACATCCATATATTGAACTTCTTTTGGTCTGGCTTGTATATATTCATCTTTGTATCGAGCAAAAATCAGTTCGTCCGAAAGATTTCTTTTTTTATCGATATTTTTATTTGCTTGTGCAATAATAAATTCATCTTCTTCTAAAGGGTCTAAAAATTCTACCTCACTCAACACTTTTCCATCAACAACTTTTATATAAGGTGTTACTAAAAAACCATATTTATTTAACTTTGAATACAATGCTGGAGACACAATCAATCCTATATTCGGTCCTTCCGGAGTCTCTATTGGACAAATTCGACCATAATGAGAATAATGAACATCGCGCACTTCAAAACCAGCTCTATCTCTAGATATTCCACCAGGCCCCAATGCAGATAATGCTCTTTTATGTTTAATTGCAGCAAGAGGATTAGTTTGTTCCATAAATTGTGATAACTGCCCAGTTAGGAAAAACGAATTTACGACTCCCGTTAAAGCATTTGGGTTTATTACTTCATGAACGGTTACTTCGTTTGAATTTGCTATACTTAATCTATCAGATGCTGTTTTTGCTACTCTTGACAAACCTATGTGGTATTGTTCTTCCATAAGTTCGCCAATAGTTCTTATACGTCGATTTGAGAGGTGATCTATATCATCCAATTGATCTTCATCTTTATAAATGTCTATTAATTTAAAAATAATAGCTACTATATCTTGACTTGTCAAAACTAAGTGATCTAGTGGTACATTGAGCTTTAACCTCTTATTAACCTTATATCTTCCTACTTCACCTAGAGAATACCGCTTTTCATCAAAAAATATTCTATTTATGAAGTTCAACGCAGCTTCATCTGTGACATCCTCGTTTGGTTTTATCAAAGAATAGAGTTTTTGAACGGCTTCACTTTGATTTTTAGTCGTATCCTTCGCTATTGTGTTTTCTAACAATCTCCTATTTGGTTCACTTTCATGATCAACTACTTTAATAGTTGTAAAGTTGGCACTTAATATCGATTCCTGCACTTCCTCTGTTATTTGCGTATTCGCTTCTGCTATTATTTGCTGTTGAAAAACACATACTTTTTCTATATTTTCTTTATATAACAAACCTTGAAGTTCTTCATCAACAATTGAGTTTTCTTTTGCTACCAATTCTAATGCTACTGTATTTATACTACTAAATTTTTCTTTTAATAATACTTCTTTTACTTCCTTAGTGATTTTAGTTTTGGCTTTCACAATTAAAATCTTAGTATATACAGATACTTTTTTAACCTTTTGTTCAGTAAAAAGAGTTTTTATATCTTCAGTGATAACTGTTTTAGCTTTTGCAATTACAGATTTTCCTAATACTTTAACTTCCTTTATCTTAGCGGATTTCAGCTGTTCTAATATCTCAGTCGTAACTTCTGTTTTCGTTTTTACAATCAATTTCCTTGTAGTTTTAGCACTTGTCTTGTTTGATTTAGCCAATGATTTAGTTGAAATCGCATCTATTATTGTGTACACTGTTTCACACAAAACTTTTCCTAGAGATTCTTCTATTTCTACTAATTGCGGAATTTCTATATAAACATCATCATATAATGTCCTGCCAAGAGAAGTTCTTAAAGTTACATTCTCTGCAGCATCAACATAAACATCCTCGAATATTGTTCTATTTAAAGAATCTTTTACGGGTATATTATCAGCAGCAGCGGCAAAAACATCCTCCGCTAAACTTTTATTTAAGGCTTCTGTCACCGGAACAGTATTTGGTACTAGTGCATATAAGTTCTCCACTAAATATCTATCAAGCGCATCTTTTACATCAACTACTTCAGTTTTATAGAAGGTGTTTCGTAAATCATCATCAGTGGAAAATCCTAAACATCTAAGGAAGACCGTCACAGGTAATTTCCTTCTGTTATCAATGCAAACATAAATGATATCATGAATATCGCAAACGAATTCCAACCAGGAACCTTTTGAAGGTATTATTTTTGCAGAATATGGTTTTTTTACGCCTGCTGTAGATTCTTCTTCTGTTAAAAATACACCTGGTGAACGATGTAACTGACTGATTATTACTCTTTCTGCTCCATTTATAATAAAAGTGCCTTGATTAGTTATCAAAGGTATGTTGCCAAGATAAACATCTTGTTCAACAATAGATTTTACTCTTTCTTCTTTTAATTGTTTTAATGCTTCTTCATCGAAAATAACGAGCCTCATTTTTGCTCTAATTGGTGCGTTGTACGTCAGGTTCCTTTCTATACATTCTTCTGTATCATATTTTTCTTTTAGTATAACATACTCAATGAACTCTAGTCGATAGTAACCTTTTATGTCCTTTACAGGAAATATTGTGTTAAACACTGACTGAAGACCAATATCTGCTCTATCATTAGGGTGAACTTCTTTTTGTAAAAAAATATTATAGGAATCTATTTGAGCTTGAATAAGATTGGGAACTTCCACTTTTGGAATACCAAGCTCCTCAAATTTTTTCGTTATTTTGGAAAAACTTTTGATATTTTGCAAAAGTCAACTCCTTATAGTTTTTATTGGGTTATTTTTTTATATATGAAAGGCATTTCTTTCTTTGTTTTATGAATTATGCAACTGCACAAAGTTTGAAAGTACTTTTCTCAGTGTAAATGACAAGGGAACTGATATAATATCTGTTCCCTTGTATCGTATTATATTCGAGTTATTTAAGTTCTACGGTAGCACCAGCTTCTTCGAGCTTCTTTTTTGCATCTTCTGCTATTGCTTTGTCTACATTTTCTAGAACTGGTTTTGGTGCATTATCTACTAAATCTTTTGCTTCTTTAAGTCCTAATGAAGCATTTAATTCGCGAACTACTTTGATTACTTGAATCTTTTTACCACCGTCGTTTACAAGAATTACATTAAATTCTGTCTTCTCTTCTACAGGTGCTGCTGCCGCCGCAACAGGGCCTACTGCTACTGCTACAGGTGCTGCTGCTGTTACTCCGAATTTTTCTTCTAATGCTTTTACTAATTCTGACAACTCCAGAACTGTCAGCCCTTCTACCATTTCAATAATTTGTTGAATTCTATTAGACATTTTTCCTCCAAAGGTATTTTTAATTTGTTTCGGCTTTTTGCTTTGCTATGGCGTCCACAGCATAGACAAATTTGCGGATTATTCCACTAAGTACACCGACAAAGCCGGTAACCGGTGCATTGAACCCATAAAGAACTTTAGCCACTAGTTCTTCTCTGCTTGGTAATTCTGCTAATTGTTTTAGTTGCTGGGCATCATAGACATCGCTGCCTATTAATCCTACTTTGAACCCACATATTTCTCTTTTTTCTAACTCAGTTTCAACAAACTTCTTTAGAACGCGGGCCGGTGCTACTTCGTCTTCTTTTGATATTGCTACTGCTGTAGTTCCTACTAAATAGCTATCTAAATCATTTATTCCTCTCTGATTTAGAGCTATTTTAATCCAAGTATTCTTGGAGACAAAGTAATCAACTTTGCTTTTTCTAAACGTATTTCGCAGTTTGTTTACTTCTTCTACATTTATTCCTATATAATCCACAAGTACAATCGCGCGTGCTCCATCAAGTCTTTCCTTGATAGTTTCTACATTTTTTATTTTATACTCTTTTACATTTGCCATTCTTTACCTCACTTTTTTGCTTCAGATGTCACTAAATTAACATTCAGTTTCACACTGGGGTTCATGGTAGTAGTCAAAGTGATAGTCCGCATATAATTGCCTTTCACTGTTGCAGGACGGTCTTTTAGAATTGCTGAGACTACAGTTAAAATATTCTCTTTCAACTGAGCTTGTTCAAAGCTAAGTTTACCGGTAGGAATGTGAAGGTTACCAAACTTATCTACTCGATAAGCAACCTTTCCCGACTTCGCTTCACTAACTGCCTTTCCAACTTCCATCGTAACTGTCCCCACTTTTGGGTTTGGCATAAGGTTACGAGGACCAAGAACTCTTCCAAGTTTTCCTATCTTCCCCATAAGGTTAGGTGTGGCTATTACTACATCAAAGTCAAACCAACCAGTAGATATTTTTTCTACTAGCTCATCTACTCCTACATAGTCTGCACCCGCTTTTGTTGCTTCTTCGGCTTTATCGCCTTCTGCAAATACTAATATTCGAACAGTTTTGCCTGTTCCATTTGGTAAAATTACTGAATTTCTTATCTGTTGTTCGGCTTTTCTAGGGTCGACGCTTAAATTGAAATGCAATTCTACCGTTTCATCAAACTTCACTACAGGCATCTGTTTCAACAATAATATAGCTTGATCCAACTCATATTGTTGAAGTCGATTTACAAGTTTTAAAGCTTGATTGTACCTTTTACTTCTTTTCATTTAATCTCCTTTGAACATAATCTCCTGCTTTGGAAGCATAGCTTGGTACCAAAGCCAAATGGGCTTTGATATGGTAAGTATAAAAATTAAACAAAGACAATGTGTCTTTGCCACACTTTTAATCACTTACTGTCACTCCCATGCTTCTAGCAGTTCCAGCGATCATACTCATTGCGGATTCTATGGAATAACAATTCATATCTTGTATCTTCATTTGAGCAATCTTTTTCACTTGCTCTTGAGTAATATTTCCTACTTTTTGTTTATTAGGAACACCTGAACCCTTAGCTAATCCTGCTTCTTTTCTAATCAACACTGCTGCTGGTGGTGTCTTTATTTCAAATGTGAATGTCTTTTTCTTAGTGACAAATATTACTACTGGATAAACCATACCCGGCTGGTCGGCAGTTTTTTCGTTAAACTGACGGCAAAAATCGGGTATATTTACACCGGCTTGACCTAGCGCAGGTCCCACAGGTGGAGCAGGAGTAGCTTTCCCTGCTGGTAATTGTAATTTTATTATATGCTCTACATCTTTTGGCTTTGCCATTTTTTCTCCAAAGTATTATAGTACGATTTTCAAACTTGTGTTTATTTCATACAAATACAATCTTTCTTATCTTTATTTTATACTCGTTGCATTTAGTAATTTTTATTAATTAAAGTTCTATTTATAAAAATCAATAAACTATTAAATTATAAATAGTGCTTGAGTATAAAAACTAACATCTATTCCTAACGATTAAATCATCTCAACTTGATCCATATTAACTTCGATTGGAGTCACTCTTCCGAAAATCGTAACTTTGACGATTAGCTTTTCACCTTCGTTATTGATTTTATCAATGATACCTTCAAAATCAGCAAATGGACCGCTAATAATCTTTATTTTATCATTTGGTAAGAATTTATATGTTCTGATATTCGTTTTTCCGCGTTCTTCAATACCGAGTAATCTATCTATTTCGTTTTGTGGTAACTTAAAAGGATTTTTACCACCTAGAAAATGTGTAACACCTGGTAAACTTACAATATAAGTGTGTAATTGGGTACTCATATCGCATTGGATGATGATATAACTATAAAATATCTTCTTTTCACGCTCTATTTTTTTACCTTCTCGTATATGATAAGTTTTTTGCTTCGGAACTAATATATCTCCGAGCTGTGCTTCCAATTCTGTGTCTTTTATGCCTTTTAAAATAGATTCTTTTACATTATCTTCTTGAGCAGCATATGTGTGCAATACATACCAATTCATAACGGTAAACGCCTCTTATCTTGCTTTTAAAATACAAAATTCACTATTTTGCTAAACACAAAATCAGTTATAGATAAAAAAATACCAACGATGACGGACATTACTACTACTACTATTGTGCCTTCTTTTATATCATGTTTATTTGGCCAGGAGACTTTTTTCATCTCACTGATTACATCTCTTATAAACCCTTGTATTTTTTCCATTGTGTTTCCTTAATATGTCATTTCTTAAACCAAATTATCGCAAATTACGAGCAGAGAATGCACCCTTCTTGATACCATATATCAACTGATACATCATTCATACTCTATAAATCATGGCAGGCCAGGCAGGCTTCGAACCCGCAACCCCCGGTTTTGGAGACCGGTGCTCTACCAATTGAACTACTGACCTACACTTTGTTTAAAGCTATACGAAAATTATTCAAAAAATAACTACTCTTAATTATTAGACAAAACTATAAACAGTACGTTTAAAATAAATTACCTTGTCTGTTTGTGAAGTGTATGCTTCCTACAAGTCGGACAAAATTTTTTAAACTCTACTCTGTTTGGATGTTTTCTCTTGTTCTTCGTAGTTGTATAGTTACGGTTTTTACAATCTTCACATGCTAGTATTACTAAATCTCTCATGTTAAGTGCCTTTTATTCGACAATTTCTGCAACAACACCAGAACCAATAGTTCTTCCACCTTCACGAATAGCAAATCTTAAGCTTTGTTCCATTGCAATTGGTTGAATAAGCTCTACATTCACTGTGATATGATCGCCTGGCATCACCATTTCTACACCTTCAGGTAAATGTAATGAACCAGTTACATCTGTAGTTCTAAAATAGAATTGAGGTCTGTAACCAGAGAAAAATGCTTTATGGCGACCACCTTCATTTGCTTTTAAAACATAAGTTTGACCTTTAAATTTTGTATGAGGTGTTATCGATTTAGGTTTGGCTAATACCATTCCTCTTTCAATATCAGTTTTTGTTATGCCTCGAAGCAGCAAACCTACATTATCTCCAGCTTCGCAAAATTCCATAATTTTACGAAACATTTCGATACCCGTAACTGTAGTTTCTACAGTTTCACGAATCCCTATTCTCTCGGCTTTATCGTTTATCTTGATTGATCCTCTTTCTAAACGGCCAGTGGCAACAGTACCACGACCAGGTATAGAAAATACATCTTCTACGGGCATTAAGAAAGGCTTATCTTTATCTCGTTCAGGAGTAGGTATGTACGAATCCACTACATCCATTAGCTCTTGTAATGTTTTTTCCCCTTCAGGCTCACCATTTAATCCTTTTAATGCAGACCCACGAACAAAGGGTATATCATCACCTGGAAAATCATATTTCGATAATAGTTCACGAACCTCTAACTCTACTAAATCTAAAATCTCAGCATCGTCAACCATATCACATTTATTCAAAAATACAACCATAGCGGGCACACCAACTTGACGAGCTAGTAGTATGTGTTCACGTGTTTGTGGCATTGGACCATCATATGCACTTACAACTAAGATTGCTCCGTCCATTTGGGCTGCTCCTGTTATCATATTCTTTACATAGTCTGCGTGACCTGGACAATCAACATGAGCATAATGACGAGCTTCTGTTTGATATTCAACATGAGCTGTTGCTATGGTGATTCCCCTGGCTTTTTCTTCAGGTGCATTATCGATTGAATCGAAAGTACGCGCTGTTGTGCCGCCTTTCTTTGCTAAATACATTGTAATAGCGGCTGTGAGTGTAGTTTTTCCATGGTCAACATGACCAATCGTACCGATGTTCACATGCGGTTTATTTCTAACAAATTTTTCTTTAGCCATTATTTCCTCCGTGGCATTTTTTTAATTTTAATACAAATCATATTATAAACTATGATTGTTGTACGTGTGTTTACCAAACTTTTACTCAAGAAGCTTTTAAAATTTTTTAAAATAAGTAAAATTTGATAAATCACACCCTATATAAACTCATTCCTTCATGAGTCCTTTATATAACCAAACTTTTTCTATTTAATAAACATTATTCTATTATATATACAAAACAGGTTTGGTTACCTTATATATCTTTTTATTTTCTTGAAAGTGGAGCTCACAACCGAACTTGAATCGGTGACCTCTTCCTTACCAAGGAAGTGCTCTACCTACTGAGCTATGTGAGCATTTAAGCTCATTATGCTTCAAAATTGGAGCGGGAGACGGGGTTCGAACCCGCGACCCTCAGCTTGGAAGGCTGATGCTCTAGCCAACTGAGCTACTCCCGCATTTTTATCCTATAATGCTTGACTTTTTAATAATTAGACTTTTTTCTACCAAACTATAAATGGTGGAGAGGGGAGGATTCGAACCTCCGAAGTCTTCGACGGCAGATTTACAGTCTGATCCCTTTGGCCGCTCGGGAACCTCTCCAATCAAAATGGAGCCGATGAAGGGAATCGAACCCCCAACCTAGTGATTACAAATCACTTGCTCTACCATTGAGCTACATCGGCACATAAGAAAAACAAATTTATTTATTGTGCCTTTTTTGTCAAGACATTTTTTTCTAATCTACTTCACGCTATGTACCTATACACATATCATCTAATATTTGAGAAGTCAAAAATATTTTTAGGGGGTTTTTTGTCAATACATTATTTTAAATTTTTAAAAATTATTTGTATCTAGTTGTATTTTCAATACATTATATATTATCTCTTTGATAATTTGAATATTTGAGAAATGGATTTTTACATAAATTTATTATAAAAAGTTGGTTTTTTAAGAAATCTATGTATTACATCGTTATTTTTGGTTGAAACTATTTAATTCAGCAAATGTGTTCTATTATTATCTAAACCAGTGCTGGAGGGGAGGCGGCTAATTCCCCTTCGAGACGAAGGGGTGTCAGTCAACGACTAGCGGGGTAGTTTTCTAGCAGAGCGATAGTTGACACCGCAAATTCTTGAGTCTTAAAGAGGAATTACATATAATTTCTTTGTAATGAACTTCTAACAAAGTGATCGAGATGAATCTCGCTATCTTGTTCCTATAAATTTGTTTTTTAATCTTATACTCTTAATGAGTTTTATTGTCATTAATGTTGATTTTTTATCATTCTATTATACACCCAATCAATATCCACATTCATTTCAAGTCTCAAACAATCTAGTGTATCTATTTTTCATTTCGCACAAGTTTCGAATACATTTTATTGCAAATTGGTATTGTGGTGTTGTCACGGTATCTAGTACAGCTATGCTTTCATCGTAAAGTGTCAGATTTCTTTTCAATTCTGCTATAGCGACAATCCTATTATCTGCTACTTTGTCTTGAATTTCGATAAGTTTACGACAATTATTTTCATATAATACTACATCAAGTTCTTCAGTAAAAAGTTCTTGGTAAAAAATTTTTTCGTCATTTTCGGAAGATAAGTCTCTCACTCTGTCATTAAAAGTATACCATAATTTCATTCTTAGATATGTTTCTTCATTTTGGTCACGAAATAGTACCATATTTATTGATTGTAAATAATCATATGGTTTAAGAAAACTGGCGAATAATGTATCTTTATATACTTCGTTTTCATCATCACCTTCATGAACTTCATTTATTGGATTATCCAACCAAAAAATAGTAAAACAATTCTTACATTTTGTGATTTGGGGAAATTCTTCCATCAGTGAGGCAACCATTTTTCCATCTGTATAATACCTTGCACCTGTGGTATTCCCAGATACTAGAGTTCTTTTTATGTATAGTTTTCCACATTCTGGGCATTTATGTATCTCGTTCGGACCATATATCATTTTTTCTCCTGATTTGACTTTTTTATTATCGATTCTAATAATTTTACTTTATCTGTTTTCTCCCAAGTAATACCCGGTAATTCCCGGCCAAAATGCCCATATGCTGCTGTTTGTTTATAAATTGGGCGCAACAATTTTAATGACTTAATAATCCCTTCAGGTGTGAGTTCAAAACATTCTCTCACTATTTTTGTAATATCCTCATCC
>Ga0123353_10003106_pt1 | contig 20823 bp, 10 predicted proteins | sample TergutLab28metaG_3_FD_92763 | JGI IMG/M metagenome (GOLD analysis project Ga0123353, IMG submission 92763) | Labiotermes labralis P3 segment gut microbial communities from Petit-Saut dam, French Guiana - Lab288 P3 | ecosystem: Host-associated > Arthropoda: Insects > Digestive system > Gut ... | reverse complement strand
TCAAGAAATTCCCCGCATTTTACGGAACCCAAAGGTTCATTACCACACTCACAAGTGTCCGCCACCTGTCTCTATCCTGGGCCAGCCCAATCCAGTCCATATACCCACATCCTACCTCCTGGAGATCCATCCTAATATTATCCACCCATCTATGCCTAGGTCTCCCCAGTGTTCTCTTTCCCTCCGGTTTCCCCACCAAGACCAGCGGTCAAAATTGTTTAAGTAATATTTTGTGACAGCTATTAAGTTATAATTTGGATGTCAAAACTTGTGTTTCAGTGTTCATTTTTTTTTAAGTCTACGTAGATATTGCCCTAAATATTGAGTTGCTTGTATAATTTACTGGGAAGGTCCACAATATTCTCTGGTCACACTGTCTTTTTCATTGTACAGTTGGTTGATGCTTTGTGTGTAATTAATACAAATATGTTCATCACACATTAGGTGGCAAAAGTTGCTCGCTGATTCAGATGCTCGTAAGCAACGTCTGCTGCGGATGCAGGAACAGTTCCGCCAGATTGAGGAACTGTATCTGACATTTGCTAAGAAGGCCTCAGCATTCAACTCATGGTTTGAAAATGCAGAGGAGGATCTGACAGATCCAGTCAGATGTAACTCAATTGAGGAGATAAGAGCACTCCGAGAAGCTCATGCCCAATTCCAGGCCTCCCTGTCATCTGCTCAGGCTGACTTTGAAGCCCTGGCAGCTCTTGATCAGCAAATCAAGAGTTTCAATGTGGGCCCAAATCCTTATACCTGGTTCACGATGGAGGCTTTGGAAGATACTTGGAGGAACTTGCAAAAGATTATAAAGGTACTTTAACACTTCCATTACTCAGAGTAATTGTTGTTGTAGACAATTTGTATTATTGAACGTTCTGGGTAGGTAAGTGGAATTAATTCCAAAGTGTGGATCTTCGGTTATTTCTAATCTGTTAGAGTTTATTCTACTGATATGTACACTAGTGGGGGATCACACAGTGCCCCACCTTTTCACTCCCCACCTATATTAACATCTGTTTGGTTACTGGACTTGGTACAGTTTTTAGACAAGATTAAAGACAGACTAGGAAGGCGGTGAATTTGTAGTATTTTTGTGTATTTACTGTTTGATCTTTAGAAGTTGAACCAAAAACTCATCAGAATTAGATGAAAACTGTGAAGACCATGACTTCTCTGAAATTTATGGGAAACAGATTATGACAGCAGGCTTTATAAAACATATCTTGTAAGTGAAGTGTTTCTGATGAGGAAGTTTCACCTTCATAACTTTTTGCCTGAAGCAAAATAAATCAGATTAGTAGAAAGTTGGTAGGACCAGATTTAAGTGAGATTCATTGTGGGAAACTATATTCAGATAACGAAGACGAATTTTTACTGCATTCAGTAATTTAAAAAAAAAAATAATCATCCAGAGACTGTATGTATCTGTAGTGGTGCTTGTCACATACTGTAAGCTGAATTAAAGTGAACTGTTACATTTCAAGGTACCTTAATCTTACACACCAGTAATTCCGAATACACTTTTGTTTTATTTTATTTTATTTTCAGGAACGCGATATTGAATTAGCAAAGGAAGCCCAACGGCAGGAAGAGAATGACAAACTGAGAAAAGAATTTGCAAAGCATGCAAATGCTTTCCACCAGTGGTTAACAGAAACCAGGCAAGTAAACCAGACCTGTTTTATTTATATCTGTAATGAAAAGCTGCTATTCTGTGTTGCTGACATTTCGTGATGTGTTAAGTTACTTTATTCATTTTAAACTTTTAGTTTCTATTATACCTAATATTATATCCCTTTTTTTGTTCCAAACAAATGATGTCTGCTTTCATGTGACCAACACAACAGGTACCGACTTCTAGGCTGGGACGGGTGAATATCTTTATTTCATTTCCATATCAACTAAATGCTTTTTGAATTATTTTGACTACCAGAATGTTAACACCCCCTTTTTTTAACCCTTGGATGTTACTAGTTCTAACACTCTTTAACACTTTGCTGAAAACTGTTATCACAGTATTGGCAGATGTGTTGATACACAAAAGTTAATGTAATTTAAGGTTTCTCCATAGGTGTATCACTGTACAGAATTTCAGGGTCTGGCATTAAGTGGGTAATGTTTCTACCTCCCAGGTAGTTTGCATAGTTGCCGTACTGGTATTGGTGATGGTGACAGAGAACTGTTTTTTAATGACACTGTCAATTGCAAAGATTGTGTATTGTCATAGGTAGACAAATGAAATGTAAGTATGGTGCATGTAGTGAAGTACACAGAGCAAAACCTGCCATAGTGCCATTTGGTACACCACAGGCCATTGAGTGAACCTTGGCCTCCACAGCAAGAGGCCATCATGTGACCATCTCAGCCATGGCACAGTCTGTTGGTGATACAGAATTACAGAGGACAAGAGTGTGATAATCTGCACTCACAGTATTTATCGCAAGTTTATTTGATTGAATTTTATTAACAGGGTATGGGGATTGTGGCATAACAAACCTAGTGTTTTTTATAACGTGGTAAAAGTAATCAAGCTTAGAAGTTATGTCACATAATCCCATTGAATTTTATGACTAATTAGATTGTTTTTTCTTATATTTCATTAACATTGAAATCAGTGTGTACATGAATATGGTTCATGTGGTATTGTCTGTTCATCTGGATGCTGTGATTTAATGGCACAGTACTATTTCATTTTTGTTTGGCTGTGCAGTAAATTATTCTCTGATTCCTAACCCAGCAAAATAGTATTTCAAGAATAGTTGAATAATTAATACTAATTAATTGCAATACATGTGTTGAGATTGGTACTATAACAAGATGTATTTGCATGTTGTTGGATTTGGTCCAAAACATTTTTATGATATGGCATCATGAGATGATAATGATGATGATGATGATGTAAATTGCTATGTTAGCATTAGAAAGTTTCCTGAATTGGTTTATGTTTTAAACACACTTCCAGTATTTGTGTACTATGAGGAAATTAAAACGTGCTAGGTTGCTACTTTTCTCACCAGATGAGAGAGGAGAGGCATGGATGATGAAGTAGCAAAGGGCACCATCGTTTATATTATAAATATTTTAGTAACAGAAAAATGTTGCAAGCAGCTTTAGAGTGCATGAAGTGCATACAGTGTCTAAATTTGGAACTAGTTTTCACGTGAATTACATGGGTGAAATTTTGTGCTTCCTGAATGCAGCTGTTATCCATACAGAGTATATTCCCCTACAGTGAGGTCAGCAGTCTTCTACCCATGGTTGGCATTACTGTCACATAACAGAAGAAGGAAAAGTTTTGAATGGGCTCTGTGGGAAATTATCAAAAACAGCATACACATTGTTCTTTGACTTCATAAGCACCTTTATGGGAATTCTTTCATTGAGGACATTGTGTGATGACATTGTTTATATATAAAAACATGTTGCTGATTTTGCAAGACTTAGTAGTAATTTTTCAAATGTTTGAACAGTGGTTACCAAAACCACCATATTAGAGGTTTTGTTGAACACAGAAAGCTTTTCTCCTATAAGGTTCTTGTTGTAGGTATGACATACTTGTAGGGGTATTTAGTCTGTTAATTTCTGCTGTACATATTTTGCATACTGAATCCTCTTTGGACCACATAGTTTAATTATAACAATTCACTGAAAATTTTAACAACATTAACTACTGTAACATGTCTGTCATACATTTTATACACAGTGTAATAAATGTGCATTTCTTGAAATGAGATGTGATTAAAGTAATCAGAATTAACCTTGAAATGGACGCATGATTCAATAGGTTTTGAGTTTGACCCCTTCTCTACAGTACACATATGTTCATAATTTTTTATATAGTTCAAAAAACTTGTGTATTTGAAGTTAAGTTATATATGGTCTTTCATTTGAATACATCATTAGATGGAGTATATATTTTTAGTAGCTCACAGTGAGGTGTTGACAGATACTAAATAGTTGCTTGCCATGGTCATGATAAGACTTTTTATTATTAATATTCCACCTGTGACTAATTTGTCAGCAGTCTGATTATGGAGTATTATGTGTTTTTTCACTTTTCACAATATAAATTTGATCTTTTTGCTTGCAGGACATCTATGATGGAAGGATCTGGTTCTTTAGAACAGCAGCTGGAAGCTACCAAGGTTTGTTATCAGTTCATATAGTAATATGCTGTGTCATAGTCCATTTCGTGTGTGTGTGTGTATGATTACTGGATTACCCACATGAATATGCTGTTAGACAACATTGATTGAAAAGAAAGGATTTCTTTTCCACATTTTCTCAAATACCATACCCACACTCTTCTTCAGAAAGGAAATATAAAAAATTGAGGTGCACAGCTCATTCATGGAGAGGCTGGCAGTTGTGCAAGGTTTGTTCATGGAAAGCTTGGCAGTGATGTATGGTGTATGTGTGACAAAGTTGACAACACTGCTACTTCACATACTTAATCTTTCATCCTCTTGACATCCTCAACATTTTGCTCCACAGAATGGGTATCTGAACACATTTATTTTCTTGCAAGACATTTTCTGCGTTATTTTGCACATGCATTTGTATTTCAAGTGATGACAGAGTTGTAACAGTTGCATGTGGTTGAATTTGTTGCCAGTACAGAAAACAAAGAGCAGAATTTATGCAATAAGTGATTATTTAGTCAACAGATCGTGTACTGCACAATTGTATATATTTCAAACATTTAAAAAAACTGGTTTGTGAGGTATAACTGCAATTCTCAATCTAGTGAAAAGTTTTATAGGACATTTGAAACTACCAGATCCTCTTGCATTAAAATATTGATGTGACCATTAGACTAATATAAGCAATTGATTTATGTTTGTCATGCTTTGTGTTTTTATGGTTGAATAGTTGGCAGTTTTAACATGTGACGTGATTTTCAGCGTAAGGCAACTGAAGTACGTGCCCGTCGGTCAGACCTGAAGAAGATTGAGGATTTGGGTGCTATTTTGGAAGAGCATCTGATTCTTGACAATCGCTATACAGAACATAGCACAGTAGGTCTCGCTCAGCAGTGGGACCAACTTGATCAGCTTGGAATGCGTATGCAGCATAATCTGGAACAACAGATACAGGCACGCAACCAGTCAGGAGTGAGTGAGGATGCACTTAAAGAATTCTCCATGATGTTCAAACACTTTGATAAAGATAAGAGTGGACGTTTGAACCAACAAGAATTCAAGTCATGCCTGCGAGCACTTGGCTATGACTTACCAATGGTAGAAGAAGGGCAGCCTGATCCAGAGTTTGAAGCTATTTTAGGTAAGATAAATGTAATGTGCTCTTGTACATTGCTTGACGTAAAGTATAAGGCATCAACTACAGTAGCAACAAGAATATTTTATTACCTACATGTAGGCTGTGCTATGCCTCATTTGGTTATCACCACCCTGTCACTGCAGAGGCCTGTGTTTGATCCTGGTCAAAATGGTACTGGGACACATCATAGTTGCTTTGTCATTGTCATTCAAGCAATGCTCCATATTCCTTCTTTCACCAGCACTGTTAGATCTTGGCAATTGACAACATTGTTAATGAATACATATCACCTTGTCTGTGTTGCAAATTTGTAGCAAGGTGAATCCAGACCACAGAATTCTAGTGTAAAGCATATAAAATTGAAGTGAATATTAACATTGTGTTCTGTTGTTGTAGACATTGTAGACCCCAACCGAGATGGTTATGTATCATTGCAAGAGTATATGGCATTTATGATAAGCAAGGAAACTGAGAATGTGCAGAGCTCAGAAGAAATTGAGAATGCCTTCCGTGCTATTACGGCAGGTGATCGGCCATATGTTACAAAAGAGGAGTTGTATGCGGTGAGTAAGCTTGTATGTCGTGTGATATATTTACCTAAATTAAAACAAAATATCTCTCTCACTGCAATCATCATCCATCCACAACATTGCCACTTCATGAAAACCTACAACAAACATGAAGAGAAGTTGGAATTAATACCACAAAACCAGAGTCACAACTCACAAATATTGATTTGGAAGATTATTGACAGTAATATGACCATATTGCCTCTTACACTTGGAAATGGTATGCAGTCAAACACAACTATATCACTTAAGGTGTATTTAATGTCTATACTGGACAGCTACATGTTTCAGCCTGTACTGGCCATATTCCAGTTGTCTTAAGAGAACTTAACTTATGGTCCTACTATATACATTCTAGATTCCTCTTACCACTGCTGTGGTGTATAGAAAAAAACTGGAACCTACAAGAGAAATTAAAAAGAGGGCTTGTGCATGAAGAACCCATCAGGTTATGTCAGTCTTCCTCATTACAGGCAAACATCTTTGCATGTTAAGGGAATCCTTATGGTTGAAATTTCCATGCATTGTTGTTGGATTGGTTTGGTCAGAATTGTCATGTCCAGTAATTCGTTGTACTTCCTATACCTACCCTTAGTTTCACTCTGTGTAATCTTTGTTTCATTGCAGTTCTTCATAAGCATGTTGAGCCATTAATGTTTTGTGAATACCATCTTTTTGAGGTTTTGTATGTTCACTCAGAGTCACAGTTACTGACCTGTTATTTCATTGTAGCTTCTGCCACGTGCAGGGAATGCTGTATATGCAAGTATGCAGTGTGTTGCAGATAATCCTTTCAGTCTGTTCTCATGACCAACTCCCCCCCCCCCCCCTCTTTTTTTTTTTTTTTGTCTTTGCCTTCGGAAGGTGATTCTTTTTATGTAAGTTTGGATGGTGTTGCAGATTATTCTTTTTGTCTGTTTCCACGCCCAACCTCCCCCCCCCCCCCTTTTTTTTTATTATGGTTTGCCTAATGTTGCATTGATTCCTGATAGATTTTAATATCCCAGAAGTATGCTTCACATAGGTATAAATGCTGAATCCAGAACTTTTTAAATTGTGTTTAAATTTCTTCATATGGAATTGTTTGAAGCTGGGTTGTTGAACCTTCCAGATTTGAAATATGGTGGAACTTGCCATGAAATTACAAGCCCGAAATGATTTTAGGGAATTCTGACAATGTGTGCGTGTGCGTGTGCGTGCATGCATGCACATGCATGTGTGTAGCTGTGTATGATGTTAAGTAGTGTTCATATGTAGCAGTCCCATGCATAAGTTGTGTTTTTCTTTGTTGTCATGGAACAGCCAGTGCAAATTGAGTTTTTTTGTGAAAGTTCATAAAATGTCACTCTCGTCCTGAAATGACGTGTGAGACCAACTAGATGCAACAAATTATGGTTTATTGATAATCCATTAGCTCAGCATGTTTCAGGCATCATTATGCCCATCTTCAGGAGCGCTAGACCATATGTTACTGCATATGGTTTTCAGCACTAAATGTGCTGCCTGGAGTCTTGGGAAGCAGGTCATGTGCATTGCACACAGCCTGCTTCCTGGCTTCCCAACACTCCAGCCAACACATTTAGCGCTGAAAACCATATGCAGTAACATACGGTCTAGCACTCCTGAAGATGGGCATAATGATGCCTGAAACATGTTGAGCTAATGGATTATTAATAAACCATAATTTGTTGCATCTAGTTGGTCTCACATGTCATTTCATATTAAGGATGCACTGTCACACGAATATCAAATTCAAACTATCATCCTGTTAGTTCATCTGCCTGAGATCCAGTACTTTTCGAGCACTGTGTTCTTGAGCAGCTTCAAACTCTTCTTTGCTTCAGCTCAGAAAGCAGGTTTCACAGGCCTTTGTAAAACATAAGATAAAATTGGTTTTTATGTGTTTTTATCTTAATATTTTCAGGTAGGAGAGAGAAACATAAAATATTATTCTGTTTTCAGAACCTGACAAAGGAAATGGCAGATTACTGTGTAGCCCGTATGAAGCCATATGTAGACCCCAAAACAGAGAGGCCAATTGCAGGTGCACTGGATTATATAGAATTCACTCGTACACTGTTTCAGAACTAAACACTTGCTCTATAACAAACACTTAACAAACACTTGTACCATTTTCTGTTTTGGTTCATAGGTCATAATCTGTATTGATAGAATCAGTTGAACATGGGAGCATGATTTTAGTGTCACAGTATTACACATTCTTTGTTGTTCTAGTCTTTATAGTGGGAAACAGGACACATGGAGCCAGTGTACATGTTACACAAAATAGTGCACTGCATACTAGAAGTTTAAACTTACACACAAGTACTTGAGCAGCTCATACTGACAGTTGTATTCAGAATGTACATAAATATTGATGCCTAAGCCAATAGGCTTCTTGTAAGTTGTGTCTGAAACTAGAAGATACACCTGTACACTGTTTTCATAAAGGTAATTTGTGTTTATCTTTGAATAAGATGCTTGCAGTATCATCTGATTGTATGAGTACATATATTTATGTTGGAGATGGTTCTGTTTGGAGTGAAACCATTGGTAGATTATCATGACTTGTGTGTGGGACCAAATTAATTTGTGCTGTGTGTACACTTAATACTCCCATGTTGAAATTCCAGAAATGTTTGCTTCACTTTTAAATTTACATTCTAATGCATATCTAGAGAAAGAACTTGAAGGCAAACTGTTTTGAGTATCAGGTTAGGGATGATATACATATATTCATCTAATATAAGCTTTGTTATTGTAGACACCTGTTGAAAAGTATTTTGGAAATGTAGAGTTAAGTAAGTATTAAGATTATATATTTAAGGAGAAGAAATACAGCAAGCGTAACTCTGCAGGATGTAAAGTGACTGTGCTGTTATTTCCCAAGTTGTGGCCCTGAAATGTTAGTGGCACATGCTACATCATGTTTTTGACAAGGACAGGTTATAGTTTACTTTACATCCTGTGTGTTATAACAATTAGCTACAGTGGGCTGCCAATTTTTAATCTATGTTTATGATGAGTATTGGACATGAAATGTGCTTCTAATTTTGTGGTCTTGAGTAGTATGAAGTTGGAGCATTTAACTGAATCATATGTTAATGAATGTTATTTCATAGTAGCAGAGTATGAGTAATTGGTTAAATAATCTAGATATATGATTAAGGTATGCAGAATAAAGTATTCATCACTATAGTTTGTTATTTAATGTGTTTATTATAAGAGCAGCTTTGAAGAATAAAATAATTTGTTCTGATGTGGAGTAAAATACTTCTTACATTATAACCCATGCCTATAAATCTGCTTTGGTACAGTTCACAAAATATGAACAGTATCTGATACTACAACACCTCTCCACCCTTCCCTCACAGTAGTTGTTACAGCACACAACTGCAATAATCTGCACAACTAGAACACATCTTCATTCTTTCCTCACTGGAGTTGCTACAGATTCAGTCTACTCTTCACCATGGTGCTACTAATGTTACTCAGTAGAGCAAGTACATGGAGAGAATTCCTTCATAGACCTTACTGCTGCTCTGAAGAACTGCACTGTTGCAAAGTCCAGAAAAACTGAAGGGAAGTTGGGTTTTGCGTATTTCAGGAAACTATGAGATAATGGCAGTGCAAGTGACACTGTATGGGTGTGGGAATTGGACTGAAGAGAATTAAGTAAGAACTTAAGTAGCAGTGACAGATTTTTAAAATTAAGTATGTACATTATATGACCATAAAACAAATGAAGTAACTGTGTGTGTGTGTGTGTGTATAATTTAAATAAGGGGTGCACAAATACCTGGCATTAGGCTACCCTGGCTGCTGAATTTTGTATGATGGCATGTACTATCTGTGGGCCTTCAGCATGAATGTTGCTTCATATTGCCCTTCTGGTGCCTAAGGATTTTGAAATGACTACTAGATTTTTGGACAATTTATGAACCACTGATTGAGATGGTTACTGCGAATTACAGATTCAAAGTTGGGACAAAATATATTTGTATGCAGAACACTCTGTAATTAGTGTATAAATACATTCCAACCATCGGAAGAAAGGTAAGTTGACAAAGGAAGAAATGAAGAGACCAACACCTTTGAAGATGGAACAAACCTGAAATGGCTTATACCATGTTTCTGCCTGTGATGATAAAATGTGTATTAACATTTTGTCACACTTTTCATTGTTTTCTGCATATCCCTAAATCCCAGGCAATCAGTGTACCTGCAGAGCAAAGACTGGCATATAATTTCACCTTATGTGCATGCCTGTGCATACTTACATCCAACATGATAAAGAACATCAAAGTTACACCCACATGACCATGTCCATAAGTGGTCTTTTATTGTTTCAACCATTTTGTCAGATTTTGGCTGAATTTTGTATACATATCCTACTACAATATTAGTTTGAAATAGTGGTTGCATAGAAAACAGAAATCCATTGGAAACCTAACTGCATTTCTATATGTTCAAATGTAATTTGTGGACATAAGGTGAATTATTCAAATGAAATGCTTTTATTCCATATTGCAATTCAAACTCTCTCAACACCTGTTAACAGTAAGCTCTTCAACTAACAATGATGTTGATACATATCGACTGCAGTTTGTGGAGGGAATTTTGCATTAAACTTACATAAAGGTTTAAAGAATCTAAGGTTCTCCCAGCAATGACTACAAGCAATAGTGCTGCTCAGTTGTTATGCTGCTAGGCTGTTTGAAATTTACAAATGTTAGGCTGCACCTGTTGCTTTCATACTTAGACAAACAGAAGCGGGTTCCCATAACTGTTAGTAAATTTCTGCCAACTTATTATGTATCACATCATCAAAGGATAGCTGGTTAAGTCATTTCGTACAGGTAAGAGTTTTACCCCATATACTATGTTCCTATGGTATATCTTACTTCTGCTGTATAGGTGGGGAGAGGAAGAAGCACAATGGATCGCAGCAGAACGTACTGAAATTACGCCATGCTTTTATTGCAAACTGTTTGTATGATAATCTGTGCTCTAAACTGATCTTGAATTGCTCGTGTTGGTAATACATAATACATTTAATTCCAGAGGATCTCCGCGAGCGACGCCGCGGAGGAACACGTTATACATAGATGATCTGTGGGTTATACCAACGTGGCATTCTCTCAGGCAGCAGAGAAAGTGCTCGGATTTTCGTTGGCGTACTGTACCAATGAAGTAAGACGGAAGACTCAGAAACTTCCATATAGAAACATTCGTGACCTGAATTACAGAAATATGTTACACCACTCGAAATTCGTGGCCAAAGAGGGACAAATTTTCGACTTTCGTTTTAAATAACGGATGCAGACGGAAGACAACGGTCATCCCACACACTCGTGGCGGGACGAAGTTCTAGTGTCCAGATGCGTCTCAGAATAAACATTCCAACCCACAGCGAAAAATAAAGAACCACGCAGGGAATACTGAAAATGGTACTGAACAATAACATGGAGACTTACTAGCGCGTGAACGTATAGTATTCCTCACAGACACTAATAAGGAATCTTTTTATTATTATTATTATTATTATTATTATTAATGTTGTTATTGTTGACCCTGTGCTGTCACGTCTTTGAATAAATAAACAAGAACTGAAACATGTCGTCACCACGGATCGTATTCTCGTAGGTCCTAGATGAATTCATCCCGTTGTGTTTAAATCATTCAAAAACAAAGTCCAGGTACATTTCATTACATATAATTAGAAATATAACAATTCTCGTTTTACTTGTTGCCCTAAAGAAAGAGTTTTATACATATGAAATTTGTACTGTAATGTATATTTTATAATCACTAATTAGCCACTGTCAACCAATACTATTTACTATTTGTTGTAAAAAACTGGAGAACTTGTGGGATCCCACAGAAAGACACACACATATATATGGTGATTTTTAAATATTGTATGTATGGCGTGATAATGGTTGCATTTCGCAAAATACAGCTGTGTAAAGGTGTCCCTAAACGGTGAGTACTATTATGCGATAAAATATGGCACGCTATTATTGACCGTCTAGGAGTAATAATGAAGGGTTTCACAATATATTGAATAGTCTATGAAGAGTATTGGACAATATTCATACAAATACTAGCGGCCGCCTGAGACAACCACATTACTGTTCGCGATGACGTTGTTACATTCGTTTATCAGTGACTACCTAGCTATGTTGGTCATAGTGTTCAAATCCAACCGGAACCGGAATTGCAATAAGCAACCATGGAGGAATTGCATTTAAAGTTGTGCCTAACGTATTTTTACTAAGTTTACGATAAATAAATATTTTGATGGGGTTGATTATTTTGTTTATTCGCATTTGTGGGAACAAATGTAGATTAAAGCTATAATATATGACAGAGCTGTCTAATTCGAAATTAGTGAGATTTTCATGCAGAAGCTTACTTAAATTTATTGGCCAGTTCAAGAAACTGATGTCATGTATGGTCAATACGGATGTCATGGCCCGTTTAGTGGGAGCGACGGTAATTCTAGTTATTCAGAGTCGTCGTTCCCTGGAGCCAGTTCAAAGAAAAGGAAAAGAAGAGTGCCGTAAGTATGTTACTGTAATTTAGACGGTTTGTAGAACGTGTGACTGTGGCATGACAGAAGTGGCAGTGTGACAATAGAGCTCTCTGTATATTTCTGTGAAACGATTTGGAATTGTGGTACTGGATGAAGCTGTTAAGATACAAAAGGAATGAGAATTGTGGACGCATATGTGTACACCTCTTTCTAGGACCAGATTTTGGAAAGACCTACATTGCATATTAACGTGTAACATAGAGCGGTATGTTTATGTAATGAAAGGTGGCTAACAGATCTCAGAATGTTTACGGTAGGTTGGGTACATTATTTATCAGAAAATATTCGCATTTGAACTGAATTATTTTTCCATTTGCCTTAATAGTTTGAGGTAATGCATATATCAGACTAGGGCCATTTGGTTGGCCATCATGAATTTTTCCAGTTTCTTCTCAAACTTGTAACTTCGTCTTCTGGATGCTTTTCCCTGACACTTCTCACAAGTGCAAACCCATATGTATTTGTAGCCAAGTTTGGGTTGGTCTGTCAAAAGGGTTCTTAGCAGCATTAGTAACCATAAAGTAAATCAAAATCCAGCAATCAGGAATGTTAGATAAGCCTGCCGTGTGTGGAATTCTGTATTACAAACGTTTTGTGATATTTGAAAACCACAGAATTTTATCAGGTAGGAGGAGTTCTGGTTTATGGCACTTTCTCTCTATATTGTCCATACTTTTAGTTAATAGTTGCCTTTAAACTGTTGTACCATAATATTTGTATTGCAACCTACAGCCTTTACAACAAGAATTTCATTCATTCTTCTGGAATATGATATGTTGTCACTGGGTAAGCTCCCATTGTTTTGAAGGAAATCATGGGATTCTTCCAGGACTGTTTGGCCCTTGAAGATGAAGGCTGTATGTTTCTTCAAAATGATGGATTCTGTTATCCCCATTGTGTAGCATTGTATCCCAGACAACAAGAATCTTCAGCTACGCCATTGCAAAAACCACACAAGTTGCACAGCCTGTAATAAGTAATGTAATGAAAGGATACCGTAATCCCATGTTCAGATCTCACTCTGTTTTTGTGTCCTACAATACAATCAATTTTAAAAAATCTTCGAATAAATTAGACTAACATAGTTAGTCAGATACAGTCATGTCTGTAAGGTGTGTTAGCTGAAGTAATGGAATCGAATAATTTTTAATTCTATATGACACAAAATAATTCCTACATAGTATTGTGTGTATTTGTCATATTATATCCATGCTCTTGTGTCTTATGACATTATCTTTTGGGGAAATTTGACAGCCCTCTGCACCTACCAGTAGAAGAGGTTCAATTAAGTGAAGTGAAGGATATTTAACAGATGACAACAAAATGCTCACAGTCCTGAAGAAATTTATTGGCTTAGTGACATGTACAACAGATAAAGTCTCTTATAGGATCATTTAAGAAATATGGTAATATTTCCCCTTTGCCAATAAATTTATATTATTGTTATCTTTTTTTTTTTTTACACAAAATTAAAAACAAATTGTGAACAAACTCAGAAATACACTGTATAATAGATAACGTGTGACCTCTGTGCTCCAAATGTTGAACACCAAAATGACCAGAAAGGTGTGTAGTATGCAGCATCAGAATGATATTCCCCCTAACATTACAATCTCAGACCCTGAAAGTGAAAATATTTAAGCCAGCATTGAAAGATTCTTCTATTTTGTCTAATAATATTTTTTCAACTGACAGCTTAAAAGAAGTTTCCATATTATTGAGTAATTTGTTGACATGTGTGCCTTAGTGTATTTTGGCCTGATTATAGAGGATACGTGCCGGTCCCAATGGCCGCGCAGTCTAAGGCATAGGTCTGCAGCCGCTCACCTGCTGAGATTAAGGGTTCGAATCCCACTGGGGGCATGGATGTTTGTTGTGATTGTTGTGTGTTGTCAGGTAGAGGTCTCTGCGATGAGCTGATCACTTGTCCAGAGGAGTCCTACCGAATGTGGTGCGTCATTTTCTGTGATCTAGAAACCTCGTGAATAAGGAGGCCATGGCCCATTGGGGGGCTGTTGCGCCAAAAACAAAAAAATATAGGGGATACGTGGTGATGCAATTGGTTGAGGCACTGCACTACAAGCCAGAAGGTCATTGGTTCAGTTCCTTATGTGGTCATTAGGATTTTTCATTGACTTAATCTTTCCGGTTGCACTGTTACCCTGGAGTTGACTCAGCCTGTAATAGAAATGGGTACCAGAAGTGTCGTGAGGGGTTAAGGTGGCCATTGTGTGGGCCTGACCACCTCACCGCCTTCATGTGCCAGTTGTCTAGAAATTCTGAGAACCTCAATGTCTTTGAGCGCTGAAGGCCTGTATAGGGATTGCTTTACCTTTTATAATATATTTTTACAAGACAGCTGGTTATATATAGCTGTACAAACCACATATTTATTGGTTGTTATTGTATTATATATGTACCGTGACTTGTTGTACATCCTTGTACCATAAGGTATCTAGGGAATGTAAATAAGTTCTAATTCTATATGACCAAATGTGTAAACAGTAGTAGTCATGTGTGATTGCTATATTATATCATACAAGGACATTAATGTCTCTGACAACTCCCATCCACCACTCCACACTCATTTTCAAGTGATGGCAGACAATCCAACACTAGCTGCTTTTCCAGTTTGCATTTTAGTTTAACATATTGGAGTTAATAGTAGGATTTTTAGTGACTGTATTTCAAGAAGGTGCTGCAAGTGTTTCTCTTTGGTTCACAGGCACATTTAATATTTAACAGACATGTTGCTCATTCAGCATCAAAAGTTACGCTGACAGGAAGTGATAAGTGACAGTTGTCAGATAACATAATGTCCCTATACATGTCACGGCAGATAAAATGAGTAAAAATTATGGGAATATCATTTTTAATTACACCTTTTTGATTTATGCCAACTTTTCAGAAACATGACTAGGGCATAAAACAAGGCCTCAGCTATTTGTACTGTAAAGTATGCAATTCCCATTGGCCATGCAGTCTGTTATGCTTGGAATTTGGGATTGCAGATTTGAATTCTGTTTGCCCCACAGTTTGTTTATGTTGTCTTTTGATGGTAGAGGCCTTACCTGCTGTCCAAGGAATTCTGCCACTTTTCTGCACAATTATTTGGTAGACCTTTACAGTAGAGAAGTCCATGGCTGCTACATTAAGGAGACTGAATGTTAATGCATAGTAACCTGTTTGAGGTACATATCTTAGTAGTTGGAATCTTATTAGGTAACTGACAAAACATATGCATGACACCTTCTGTAATCTTTTTTGGACAACTGACTGACATGCCTGGCACTGCGTGTCCTGCATACTGATAATTTTTGTATGACCTTAAATGTCTTTCCTTTCATAGTTATCTGTCATGTGCCAAACTAAATTCACTTCAATTCAAAATGGACTGCTATTAAAAGCTGTGTGGATGGACACAATATAATTGCATTATTGATTTTTAAAATGTTGCAGGTTACTAGGGAAAAGGCAGCGGATAGTAAAACCTGTTCCTATATTACCAGCACTGAGAATTTTGAAGGAAAGTGCAAAAGATGAAAGAATTGCTAATACTCATGCAGATGACAGCAGTGATATATCTGTGATTTCACTGCCTAGTGATCTGTCCTGTGATGGGGGTGGTGGAACAACACCTGGCATGAATAACTTTTTGCATCATTCAGATAAAGGAACTGGTGAAAATTTGGAAGGAAAATTTAATTCTAGTACAGATTCACAACGTTGTATGGAATTGACTAACAACTTATCAAGTATGCAAGAGCTAGAAGTTTATAATCAACTGCCACACTCTGATCATCATCAGGGATGGCCTGAAAATTGTGAGAAGTTAATTCCTGAGTGTCAAGCCATAGGCCATATTAGCGAAGCACACAAAACAAATGGACATGTTAACAATCCTGGGAAAGATGTTTTTATTTTTGAAGAGATATCCTCCATACATAGAGAGTGTCCATATTCGAGTTCTCATTCCCATAACCTACTGGAGGAAAAGATTGTTACAAATCTTGATGCAGGTAGTAATCCGAATACATGCTTGAGTCAAAATTCTAAGACATTGACACCAGTTCATGGAGAAGTTTACAGATCCTCAGCACTGTGTGAGAAGGCAGGTGATGAGAAATATCGTATGGGACCACCTTTAATGTGTAGTGCTGCAAGGGCAAACAAAGCTGTATTTCGGGATATAATAAACAGTCAGGATCTTTCAAAATCAAAGAAGAATGCTGTAGATCTAAGGGAAATTCCCATACTTTTGCAGGCAAGTGAAGAGAATCATAAACAAATGGATGTAAACTATATAAACAAAGAAAATGATACAGAGTTGTTTGCATCAAAAACACCTGCAGTTAGTAGAACTCCTGCAAAACACAATCCATCAGGCAATAAAATTCCACTACTTGACACCAGATCAGTACACTTAACAAAAGAAAGAGACTTTCAGGTGTCTAAATGGAAAGACACTGCAACAGAGAAGCAGTTGGATAAAAATTTGGGAAGTTGTGCACCATCTTGTAATGTACATATGAAGGAAAGCACACCTCCATTAGATTTTATAAAGCATGTGAAAAGCAGTACTCAAGAGAATGGTAACATTTGTAAATTAGATTCTGTAAAATTGAACATCAACAAAGAAAATGATTTTCATTTGCCTACTAAGAAATACAGAATAAACGAGAAGCCAAGACATAAGCCACTAGTTGATGAATATGCATCACTTTGTAAGCCAATCATGAAGGAAACTACTCCTTTGTTTGGTGATGTTATATCACTAAAACAAGAATATCAAACAGTTGTAGCTGAGAGCCAGCCAGCCCCATCATATAAGTCAAAATCAAAAACTGTGCAAGAATATTCAGCAGAGAGTAAAAAGGAGTTCCAGCGAGTATCCACTCAAGGGACTGGTGCAGTGGAAGGCAGTGTTGCTGTGCAGGAATGCCAGACAAAGGGGCAAGCTGTGCAGCCCAAACCTGCTGTTAAGCTTGTACACATACAAGTCCAGAACACAGCTCTTAAACCAGCTGAGAGGCTGAATAATTATATAACTGTGAATGGGAAAGGTTATAGAGTCCTGGAACTCCTTGGACAAGGGGGCTCCAGTAAAGTGTTTAAAGTAAGTTGAAATTAGATTATTGAACTCTATGATATGTAAGTTTAAACTTGATTTTATAACGATCATGTTTGTTAATATTGATTAATTACTGTATATTTGGAAGTGTAATTTAATTTTGTGCTTTATAATTCACTTGTTCACAGTACAGAGCGTTTTAACATTGTCTTTCTCTCCTTCTCACTCCTTTATGTTAGTTGTCTCCTATATTATGGTGGGATATAAAATTTGTTATATGTTTTTGCATGGTGTGTATATAAATCAAATTGTCTCATATTTTAAACCTGGTCTGTTTTTCTTGTAGTTACCTCTGTGACATAGTGCTTGGGCCTTGAATATGCTTGAAATATTTATTTCTTAAGCTGGTACTTATTTCCATGATAGTAATTTTTTATTGCAAAGTACCACTGGTTTTTTCACAGATATTGTATATTTTATTATTCTTAAACATGTCTACCATTACAGTGTGTAATCTAACAGAGAAACATGTAAAATAGCCCACATTATGTTCATCTGCCTCCATCTTCTACTCTGAATGTGGAGGTGGTATATTTCTGTGAAACGCTGACATACAGTAACCACATTACATGTCATAACCTAAATATGTCCTTGCCATGAAAACCTCATATCTAATATAAGCAGTAAAATCAAATATTTTAGGATTTAGTCATTTTTCTGCATCATATGTCTCAACCATATAATTGCATCATATCAGGCACATATAATCAACAATTTATATAACATAAAAAAGAATAACTTTGTATAATTGCACAGTACAGAATGTCAATATTCAACTCTCTAGGGTTGAAACTGACTTCTTTAAATGAGGGACAGCAGCATGTGTCAGAAATATTGTAGAGTGAAAAGGTGCCCCCATATTAATCATTTTATTGAGTGTCTTCATTGCTCTCATTTTACCAATCTTCTCCTGAGTTCCTATGGTAGAAAAGATGACTAAATATTCACAGCAGTACAACATGGAGGTTATTTGATAAGGTTGTATTTTATTAAACATTTTTTACCCATGCCAACATGAGCATGTACATTTTCAGGGAACACTAGCTGTATAATTTGTGAAATAGAAAAGAATATTATAGATTTTCTCTTTTTTGCACTGTTTTGCAAGATACAAGTTTTAATTGGAGGACTGCATAACTTCTGTATTTTATGCCTTGTACCTCTGTTTTTTATAATACATCATTTTTCAGAAATCTGATTTTTTAAGGTGAGGTTGAGCTGCATGCCAGTCTGTGGTTGTATTGGACCATTACAAACAAAAATTACATTTGCCTGGCAATGGTTAGTGTACACCTGTAACTTGAATTACAGTAGGCCTCACTGAAATGCAGTCAGCAGTCATGGAATATGTGGGTAGAGAAATGTGACCATCCCATTGTGTATTCATTCTATGTTCTTCATACAGAGAATAAACAGAAGTTCAAGGGCTGGTTTTTATCTTTTCATGAGTACAGATGAATTACTTAACATTACAGCAATGCCCTACTGATTGGAGGTGTGCAGACTGCACATTCTAACTATGTAGTTTTCTGTTTTCGTCTGTCCTTTTGTATGGTTGCGATATTTGTAATTTGTAGTGCGCAAAAGTGTTTCAGGAAAAGATGTGTGGGTGTGATCCATATTGTGTGTGTTTGGCTGCAACATGTCAGCGATTTCTGTAATTAAACAGAACAGTGAAATGAATTTTACTGTTTCCAAGGTGGCATTTTGCAATACATAAACAAGTACTACAAATTTGAATGATGCAAAATTTTAGTATAATGAACGTAACGATTTGTATGTCACTTCCTTCTCAGAAATTGCACACCCACAATTTTGGTATTTTTCTGTGACAAAAAAATTGGAAGTGGTGTGGCAGGTTTCATAAAAATCTGTTGAATTGTTCAGACATGATTGATACTGCTGTATCATGAGCCTGTTTTGTGAAGCACTTTGCTAACTTTTTCTGTGTTTCAGTGGTGTTGTTTCTCATTCACTATGATACTGATCTTATTTATGTTATGGACCAGTATATTTGGTTGATGTTAACTTTTCCAGGTGCAGGATCCAAACAGTACACAGGAGCTGGCCATGAAGTGTGTTGACCTCTCATCTGCAGAGCCATCAGTTGCACAGGGCTACCTCAATGAAATTGAGCTTTTGAGAAGACTGCAAGGCAGTGACACAGTAATTGGCATGACTGACTTGTGAGTTCACTTACATGTAAATATTTCTTATCAACTAATGAAGAAAGTTAAAGTGTCACTTTTCAGACTTTACCCTCCTTAACACAGGCCAAATTCTGAAGAAAAGTCAAATTGTATTTGTCATGTGTGAATGTGGAAGGGTTAATATTGAAGTAATGGTTTAAGTGAACCTGAGCCTTCCTTCGAATACTGTGGGTAGATTTTTTTTTTACTTAACTGATAATGGCATGTCAGCATTGCATCATATCCTGCATGTCAGGGAGGTTTAACAGTCAATGACAGGAGCTGGACAAACAAAGTGATAATAACCTTTAGAAAGTTTAATAAAGACTCACTAGAGCATGGGTCTGGTGCACCCAACTTTATTTTTTTCTTTTGCCTGACTAGCATCTCTATGTTATGGAGAATATGTGTGTGTGTGTGTGTGTATATGTATATATATTTATACACACACACACACACACACGTAAGACTGTGTCAAGATTGAATATGAATTACTGTTGCTACCAAATAACACTGCAAGTGAAATATTTTTACACAAAGTGGGAGCAGTGTGAAGTGTTGACTGGATATTTATCACTGGGGCAGTGGCGGGGTGAATACATGACATTGGACAATATATTATACAATATTCATTTTAAGCAGGAAGTAATAGCAGCTCCAGTTACTTCCATATTTTCTTCCTTATCGCATTCCTCAACAGAGCCTTTATTAGAAACGTAATAATTATACTATGCATTAATTATATAATTATAATATGCATTAATGACAGTAATGTAGTAATTAATAATTATGGAAGATTCCAGGACCTTATTTTTGTCTTCAAAATTCCTATGGTCATATGAAAGGATTTCTTCAAAATGTGTAGACAATTTGGGCACGTGCCTTCAAAAAGGTTTGCCAGCAGTGTCCTATACTATACTTATTCAAGTGTACAGTAGTCTCTGATATAAGACAAATTTTTTCCACAGGAGAAAAATTAAGAAAATATGTTTTACCTCATCAGATAACATTCTTCGGTACAATTCTTTGGCACAACCTCCCCCCCCCCCCTTT
>Ga0123353_10003105_pt1 | contig 20825 bp, 14 predicted proteins | sample TergutLab28metaG_3_FD_92763 | JGI IMG/M metagenome (GOLD analysis project Ga0123353, IMG submission 92763) | Labiotermes labralis P3 segment gut microbial communities from Petit-Saut dam, French Guiana - Lab288 P3 | ecosystem: Host-associated > Arthropoda: Insects > Digestive system > Gut ... | reverse complement strand
TTTCCGTCGCACCGCGTTAAAATTTCTTGAAATACGGGCGTATTCCTTCAAAATTTTACCTTGTGCGGCGAAAAAATCGCTCAAAAATCTGCACACGGGGATTTTTCAAACACGCCCTAATATGTAAAAGGTTTGTTTATAATAAAGGATTTGCCATGAAATTTTTCCATATATCCGATTTGCATCTCGGCAAGCGCGTCAACGAATTTTCGATGATTGACAATCAGTCTGACATTCTGGGAAAGATCGCCGCGCTGGCTAAGGAAAACAGGCCCGGTGCCATCCTGATCGCGGGCGATGTCTATGACAAGTCTATGCCCACAGTCGAGGCGGTGCAGCTGCTGGACAGGTTTTTGGTTTGGCTTAACGAGCTGGATATTGCCGTCTTTATGATCTCCGGCAACCATGACAGCGTGGAACGCGTCGCGTTCGGGGCCGACCTGCTGAAGCGCAGTAATGTGCATATCGCGCGGTCATATGACGGCAGGATGGAGCCGATAACGCTCAGTGACGAATTCGGCGGTATCCATATTTGGATGATGCCGTATTTGAAGCCGCCGCTGGTGCGGAATTTCTTTCCCGAAATAACGGTTGATACATACTCGGCCGCCGTGTCCGCCGCGTTAAGCAACATTGAGCTTGACGCCGCGTCAAGAAATATTTTAATCGTTCACCAGTTTGTAACGGGCGCTGAAATCAGCGAGGGTTCGGAGGAAATATCTGTCGGCGGTTCGGAAAATGTTGACGGCTCGCTGTTCGATGCTTTCGACTATGTCGCCCTGGGGCACATCCACCGGCCGCAGCACATTGGCCGCGAAACGATGCGCTACTGCGGCACGCCTTTGAAATACTCGTTTTCTGAGATCAATCAGCGGAAATCCGTCACTGTCGTTGAAATGGGCGGTAAAGGCGACATCAAAATATCAGAGCTTCCGCTCATCCCGTGCCGCGAAATGCGGGAGGTCCGCGGAACTTACGACGAACTTATGGACCGCGGCTTCTACCGCGGGATCGACACCGAAAAAGACTATATCCACATCGTTCTGACCGATGAGCATGACGAGCCGGACGCTTTGGCGAAGCTGCGGAATGTCTATAAAAACATTATCAGCTTCAGGTACGACAATAAACGAACACAGGCAGGAGCGGCCTTTGAAATCACGTCTGACCTGGATAAGAAGTCGCCGCCGGAGCTGTTCGGCGAGCTGTTCGCCGCTCAGAACGGGCAGCCGATGAACGGGCGGCAGGAAGAATATGTCCGTGATCTGTTTGCGGCCATATGGGAGGCGAAGTTTTGACACCTCTACATCTTACCATGTCAGCTTTCGGCTGTTACGCGGGCAAGTGCGATCTGCCTTTTCGGGACCTTGGGACAGAGGGCCTTTACCTCATCACCGGGGACACCGGCGCCGGAAAGACCACGATATTCGACGCCATCACGTTTGCCCTTTACGGGGAGGCCAGCGGCGATATCAGGGAGCCTGTTATGCTCAGGAGCAAATATGCCTTGCCCGAAACGGAAACCTACGTCGAATTCACCTTTCTATACCACGATAAAACATATACGGTAAAGCGCAGCCCGGCCTATGACCGCCAAAAGCAAAGGGGCGAGGGCACAACCGCTAAAGCCGCCGACGCGGAGCTATATCTGCCCGATGGCCGTGTCGTGTCAAAGCTCAAGGACGTAAACGCCGCGATGGAGGATATACTCGGCGTTAACCGGGAGCAGTTCGTGCAAATAGCGATGATCGCGCAGGGGGAATTCAGAAAAGTCCTTCACGCCAAAACCGAGGACAGAATAGAAATATTCCGCAGGATTTTCTATACGGACGCGTATAAGAAGTTCCAGGACGCGGTTAAAGCCGACGTCAATAAGCTGCTGGCTGAGATGAGAGAACAGCGGCAGTATTACGAATATTGGCTGAACGGCGTTCACTTGGACGACAGTGACGGCGACGGCGGCGTGAAGCTGGCCGCCGCGAAAGCGGGTTCCCTCCCGGCCGGTGAAACCGTTGAATGGCTTGCCGGGCTTATAGAGGCCGACGCCGACGCGTTACATGCGAACGGGAGATTGCTTGTTGAAGCTGCGGAAAAGCTCGGTGAAATCAATCGGAAAGCCGGCAAAGCCGAGCAGGACAAAAAGTCCCGCGACGCCCTTGAAAAAGCGGAAGAACGGCTGCCGCGGGAAGAGGCCGCCCGGGATGAAGCGCTGACAAAATTAGACGGCGAAAAAGTAAAACAGCCGGAATACGAAGCCGTAAAAAAGCGGATTATCGGACTTGAGGGCACATTACCTAAGTATCAGCAGCTGCAGACGCTGATTGATACCATAACAGCGAACGTGAAAAAGCGTGACGCTGAAAAAGAAAAGGCGGACGGGCTGGAAGAAAAGTATAAGGCATACAAAATGGCCCTTGACGCCGAAAAGGAAGAATGGCGGTCATTGGGCAACGCTGACGCCATCGCCGAAAGCCTGCGCGGCCGGAAATCAGCTTTAACGGCACGGCAGACAAGCCTCCTTTCTCTGCAAGCTTCCATCGCGGACTATCATAAACGGTTAAAGACGCTAAAAGAAGCGCGGGAGGATTATCGGAATAAGTCCGAAGCGTCGCAAGCTTTAAGGACCGGGTATGAATCGCTGCGCAAGGCCTATCTTGACGAACAGGCCGGTGTGCTGGCGGCTGAACTGAAACCCGGCGTGCCCTGCCCCGTTTGCGGGTCGGCCGAGCACCCGGCGCCCGCCGTGCTTTCATCAAACGCCCCTGCCAAAAGCGACTTAGAAAAAGCGGAGAAAAAGGCGAAATCTGCCGAAAAAGAAGCGGAGACCGCAAGCGAAGCGGCAAGCATTTTCAAAGGACAGGCGGAAGCGAAAGAAAAAGAGCTTGAATCGCTGGCGGCCGCGTCATTGGGCGAAACGGCGTTTGATGAGATACCCGCCGCGTTGTCCGCCGCGCTGACAGCGGCTGCCGGTGAACTTGCCCGGGCCGGAACGCGGCTCGCGGAACAGGAAAAGAAAGTCGCCCGTAAGGAAGTGCTCAACAAAGAAATACCCGCCATGGAGCAAAAGCTTTCCGCGACGGCCGGTGATATGGCAAATGCCCGCGAACGGGCTGCGTTCTTAACGGCGACCGTGGCCGCCGACACGGAAAGCCGTGACAGGCAAGCCGCAGAGCTTACGTTCAAAAGTGAGACGGAGGCGAAAAATGAAATCGTCGCTCTCAAGGCGAAGCAAAAAGCATACGAGTATGTCCTGACCGCCGCGCAGACCGCTTTTGATACGGCAAAGTCCGCCGCTCAAGGCACAATAAAGGAAATCGAAACGCTGAAAGCCGGGATTCCCGACGGAAAGCCGCTTGATTTGGAGACGCTGAAAAAGGAAAGGGAGGCCGCCGAAAGCGCGCAAACCGGTCTGCATGAACAAAACCGTAAAATTGACGCGCGAAGATCCGCGAATCAAATCGCTTTAGACAATATTGTAAAAACGGCAAAAAAGCTGTCTGAAACCGAGTTGCGTTACCAATGGATGAAAGAGCTGTCGGACACCGCCAACGGCGATATTTCCGGCAAAGAGAAGATCAAGCTCGAAACCTATATCCAGGCCGCTTATTTCGACAGGATCATCGCCCGGGCCAATCTCCGCCTGTTACAGATGTCGGGTATGCAGTTTGAGCTGAAGCGGCGCGGTTCCGCCGGAAAGCAAAGCCAGGGCGGGCTGGACTTAAATGTGGTTGACCACTATAACGGCTCGGAACGCGACGCGAGAAGCCTTTCGGGCGGCGAATCGTTTATCGCTTCGCTGTCGCTGGCTCTCGGTTTATCCGATGAAATTCAGAGCAATGCCGGGGGTATCCGGCTTGACTCGATGTTTGTTGACGAGGGCTTTGATTCTTTGGACGACACAAAGCTGTCGCAGGCTGTACAGGCGCTGACGGGCATATCCCAGGCGAACCGCCTGATCGGTATTATTTCACACGTCGCGGGGCTTGATGAAAAAATCGGCAGGCGGATCGTTGTGACGAAAGAATCTGCCGGCGGCAGTCAAGCGAGAATTATTCTATAGTTAAAAGGAAAAAAACAACATATTTACAAGTATCGACGCATGTAGTATAATGAAAGCATAGGACAGTATAACTTTAGAAAGGAAAGGTTTTGTTATGAAAAAGTTTATCTATCTTGCCATGGCGGCCGTCATGCTGCTGGCCCTGGCCGCCTGCAGCGCGTCAGGCGCGAAAGACACGCTCACCGGCACGGCGGAGGAGATCCTCCTCCAGTTGAAAGAGTCTCCCGGCGTGGACCTCGGCATGACGATGGACGACGAAATCACCGCCGACAAGGCAGAATACGCCCTTGGGCTGACAGCGGCGCAGTTCGCCGAATACGCGGACTCCGCCTATGAGGTCGCGGCGGCCATCTCCACTTTCGCGCAAAGCAATGTGCTTGTCAAGTGCAAGGACGTTTCCGCGGCCGCCGAGGTGAAAAAGCTCATCGCAGCCGGATTCAATTCCAACAAGTGGGTTTGCGTGTTCCCGGAACAGTCGGTCGTCGTGGAATCGGGCAGCTATGTGCTGCTGGCCGTGGGCAAAGCCGACACGACTAATGCCCTTGTCGAGGCGTTCAGGAGCCTAAGCGGCGATAACATCGGCAGCCCGAACGTGTTTTATACCTTTGACGACGGCGGTGACGGCGATATTGAAGGCGGTTTCGGCGGAGATATTGAGGGCGGCCTTGATATTGACGACCTGATCGTATTCTAAATAGACATCCTTGGAAACTAAGAAGCTGTATTCATAGCCTGAGCCGTTCATCTTCCGAGCTGATTTTTCGCCAGGCAAGGCGGATTTTTGCAGGAATACCGCCCGTATTTCAAAAAAATTCAACGCAGTATGGCGGAAAATTAGCCGGAAGATGAATAGCGAACGGCTATGAATACGGCTTCTAAGGAGGTCTAATCATGCTGTTTTCAAGCGTAACGTTTCTGTACGGCTTTTTGCCGCTGACGCTGGCGCTGTATTTCATCACGCCGATGCGGAAAGGCTCCTGTTCCCTGCGCAACGTTTTGCTGCTGGCGGCGAGCCTCGTGTTTTACGCGTGGGGCGAGCCGCGCTATGTCCTGCTCATGCTGGTGCAGTGCGTAGCGGCCTATCTGTTTGGGCTGGGCATCGAAAAATGGCGCGGTAAACGGGCCGGGGAAATCATGTTCGCGCTGTCCTGCTGTGTGAGTCTCGGCGCGCTGCTGTTTTTTAAGTACACCGATTTCGTGCTGATCAACCTGCGCCTGAGTCCCATGCGGCTGGCTTTGCCTGTCGGAATCAGCTTTTACACGTTTCAGGTGCTGAGTTATACCATAGACCTGCGACGGGGTAACATCAAAGCGCAGCGCAATTTCATCACGCTCGCGGCTTATATCACGCTTTTCCCCCAGCTGGTCGCCGGGCCGATCGTGCGCTACACCATGGTCGCGCAGGAGCTTACCCTCCGTAATCACAGCACGGAAGATTTCGCGCGTGGCGTTGAGCGTTTCATGATCGGCATGGGCAAAAAGGTCCTGCTGGCCAACGTATTGGGGCAGCTTGTCGATCTGATCCGCGGCCAACCGGGCGCGCTTGCGGCGTGGACATATCTTTTGGCGTACACGCTTCACATCTACTTCGATTTTTCGGGCTACAGCGACATGGCTATCGGCATGGGGCGGATGCTCGGCCTGCATTTCCCCGAAAACTTCAATTATCCCTATACCACCCGCAGCGTAGCCGAATTCTGGCGGCGCTGGCACATGACGCTGGGAAGCTGGTTCCGCGACTATGTGTACATTCCCATGGGCGGCAACCGCGTGAGGCCCCTGCGGTATTGCCTGAATATCATGGTTGTATGGGGGTTGACCGGCTTCTGGCACGGCGCAAACTGGAACTTCATGCTCTGGGGGCTGTATTACGGGCTTCTGCTCCTGTTTGAAAAATTCGCGTTGCGCGGGCGTCAGGAGCGCTGGCCGAAAGCTTTGCAGCACACCTACGGGCTGATCATGGTCGGGCTGGGCTTCGTGCTGTTCGACTGCGTGAGCCTGTCCGGCGCAGGGAAAACATATCTCGCGCTGTTCGGCTTCGCGGGCGGTGTGAACCGCGAAGCGCTTTACTACCTGCGCAGTTACGCGCTGCCGCTGCTGATCGGAATTGTAGGCGCGACTCCCGTACCCGCCAGGCTCGCGAAAAAATGCCGGGACTCCGCGCCGCGTGCCTTTACGGCGTTCACGCTTTTTGGCATAGCCATCCTGTTGGCTTTAGTTACCGCCGGACTGGTAGACGGCTCGTTCAACCCGTTTATTTATTTCAGATTTTAGACCGTTATATTAACCGAGGTGGCCGCTTTGAAAAAAATTCACGCGCTGCTTGTTACTCTGCTTTTCGGCTTCGCCTCAGGTGCGGGGCTGTTCGCGCTTGCGCTGCTGCCCTCGCCTGAGGTTTTGCAAAGCGAACGCCGCAAACCCGCCGCGCCGCCCGCGTTCAGCGATCTGCGCGACGGCAGCTGGATGCGCAATTTTGAAAACTACGCGGCCGATAAATTCCCGCTGCGCGACTCGTTTCGCCGGCTGCGGGCATTTACGGCGCTGTATTTGCTGCGGCAAACCGACAAGGACGGGCTGTATCTCGACCAGGGGCACGCGGGTAAGTTTGAGCCGCTGAACGAAACCGCCGCCCTGCGCTGCGCGGAAATGATCGCCAAGCTAGCGGCGAATTACCCTGATCAGCAGGTGTATTACGCTATCATTCCTGACAAAAGCATCTACGCGCGGCGCGATTTCCCGGGGCTTGACCCCGCCCGGTTGCGCGAGGTTGCCGCGCCGATTTTAGATGAGCTGACAGAAATCGACCTTGTTCCCGCGCTTTCGCTGGGCAGCTACTACCGCACGGATCTGCACTGGGATCAGGCAAAGCTGCGGCCTGTTGTCGAAGCCCTCGGCGATAGAATGGGCTTTACGCCGCGCTGGGATTTCACAACCCAGGGCCTGGGAGCGTTTCACGGGGTCTATGCCGGGCAGCTGGCCCTGCCGCTGAAGCCGGACGAAATGACGATCCTCACGGACGGGGTGACCGACGGCGCCGCCGCGCGGTATTTCGACGCGAAGTCCGGAGAATTCGTGTCCGGGCCGGTATATCACAGCGGCAAGGTCACGGGGCGCGACCCGTATGACGTCTTTTTGGACGGGGCGCAGGCATTGGTCATCCTCGAAAACCCAAATGCCGAAACCGACCGGGAGCTGTATGTTTTCCGCGATTCTTTCGGCTCGAGCATCGCGCCGCTGCTGCTGCCGAACTACCGCCGCGTGACGCTGATTGATCTTCGCTATATCAACGCACGCATTTTGCCGCAATATGTCACGTTTTCGCCGGGCGCGGATGTGCTGTTTTTGTGCGGATGGCAGATTTTTAACGCGAATACGTGGATGACTTGATTTTACAAAAACAGACAACAGAACAGACCTCCTGAGAAATTGCTTCCGGGAGGTCTGTTTTATTTACCGTTTTACATAAATCTCAGCGCTTCCGTCCGCAGGCGCACGCGCATTGAATCTCCCGGACGCGCATCAAAATCACTGCCCGCCGCCATGGCCAGATCGGGCAAGCCCTCGCGCTCCAAAAACACAAGGGTTTCGCGCCCCGTGCGCTCCACGCCGCGAACCCGCATTTGAACAGCCTGACGGTCAGGCTCATCGGCGGGCACGATGAATTCCGGGCGGATGCCGGCATGCGTGGCCCTGTCCGGCGGCGTCATGCCGGGCGGCAGGGGGAAGCCCTCGCCCAACGGCCAGACGTTCATGGGCGGCGAGCCGATGAATCCCGCGGTAAACAAGTTCGCCGGACGGTCGTAAATGACCTCCGGGGTATCGAACTGCTGCAGCACGCCGTCGCGCATCACGGCGATGCGGTCGCCCATCGTCATGGCCTCGGTCTGGTCGTGGGTGACATAGATCGTCGTCACGCCAAGCTCGCTTTGCAGGCCGACGATCTCCCTGCGCATCTGCACGCGCAGCTTCGCGTCGAGGTTCGACAGCGGTTCGTCCATCAAAAACAGCTTGGGCTTGCGGACCATCGCGCGGGCCAAGGCCACGCGCTGCCGCTGCCCGCCGGAGAGCGCGCCGGGACGCCGCTCTAAAAGCTGCTCCAGATCAAGCTTGCGGGCTACCTCGCGCACTGCGGCGTCGATCTCCACTTTTTTCGCTTTGCGCATTTTCAGTGGAAAAGCGATGTTGTCATATACCTTCATGTTGGGGTAAAGCGCGTAATTTTGAAACACCATGGCCATGTCGCGGTCCTTGGGCGCGACGTCGTTGAGCACGCGCCCGCCCATGCTGATGGTTCCGCCGTGGATGTCCTCCAGTCCGGCGATCATGCGCAGCAGCGTGGTTTTTCCGCAGCCGGACGGCCCCACGAACACGACGAACTCGCCCTCGGAAATCTCCATGGACATATTGTTCACGGCGTGCACCCCGCCGGGATAATATTTATTCGCTTTGTCGATGACGATGTTTTGGTTCGGCATGATGATATTCATCCTTTGTAAGGGAATAATTTGTACTTGACTATATATCCTTTAATTCTCAATTCTCTTTCAGCCCAGCCGCGCAGATGCCCTGCTCCAGATATTTCTGCCCGAACAGGAAAATGAGCAGCGCGGGTACGAGCATGACAACGCTTGCCGCAAGCGAGATTCCCAGATTGTCCGCCGAAATGCTTGGCAGGTAAAGAGACAGCGGCCAGTTCGTCGGATCCTTGAGAAAGGTCAGCGGAACCTCCAGCGCGTTCCAGTATTCAAAAAAGCCCAGCACAACGGCGGAGAGGATGCCCGGCGCCCCCATGGGCAGACCCACCCGCAGGAAAACCCTGAAAGGGCTCGCGCCGTCGAGGGCGGCGGCCTCGGTCAGAGACGCGGGTATCGCCGCGAAAAAACGCGTCATGATAAACACCGGGAAAGTGCTTGCCGCGCCCGGCAGGATGATGGCCCACACAGTGTCCATCAGGCTCAGGCGGCTGAGAACAAGGTAGCTTGACACCATGGTCACCTGAAACGGCATGAGCATCAGCACGATGTACAAAAGCAGCAGCGCTTTCTTCCCCCTGAAATCATAGCGGGCAAAGGCCCACGCCGCGGGCGCACCGATGAATATCTGCCCGGCCACCAGCGGGAACACCTGTAGGCATGAGTTCCAGAACATCCTGAAAAACTCGGGGCTGTCGAGCAGAAGCTTCACCAGCGGCTGCAAGGTCGGATATTTTGGCAAAAGGGGCCAGACGGCGCTTCCCTCGGCGTTTTCAAGGACGGGCGCGAAGTTCTGCGCGGCCTCGGCACCTCCCATCAGCGAGCCGGACACAAGCAGCCACAGCGGCGTTAGCAGGAAAAACGCGACGAAGGTAAGGATACACAGGATCAGCCATTTCCTCGCCCTCATATCCGATCCCCCCTCTCCTGAATCCCCCGGATCTCCTTATTCCTGACACCTGACCCCTGACCACTATCCTGCCCCCACACCTTTTGCAAAAGCAAAATCAGCAGGAACACAACAATCGCCATCAGCACCGCGCCCGCGCACATTTTGTCCACGTCGAGGGACACGAACCAGTTGTTGAACAGGTGCTGGAGCATGTAGATGCTGTCGTGGGGATAACTGCCCGCAATCAGATACGCCTCGCGGAACACCTTGAAAGAGTTGAGCAGGGAAAGCACCGTGACGGTAAACAGCGTCGGCATCAGGCCGGGAAGCGTGATACGCGTAAAACGCTTCCACCAGCCAGCGCCGTCCATCTGCGCCGACTCGTACAGCGCGGGATTGATGGAGCTGATCCCCGACAGCCACAGCACCATGTCGTAGCCTACATTTTTCCATAAATAGGTGAACACCAGCACGCCGAACGCCGAGCCTGAGTTCAGCCAGTCAACGGGACTCAGCCCGACCCAGCCGATCACGATGTTGAGCAGCCCGTTTTCGTGGAACACCACGCGCCACAGAAGCACCATCGACGCCACGGGTACGGCTATCGGAACTAAAAAGCTGGTTTTATAAAAGCCCCTGCTGTCCTTTACGGCGTTGAGCAGCAGCGCAAGGACGAGGGAAAAAAGCAGCAGAAGCGGTATGCACACCAGCGCAAACTTGGCCGTATTTTTCGCCGCAAGCTGAAAAACCTCATTGCGGAACACAGCGATGTAATTTTTGAATCCCACAAACTGCTTGCCCATGGCCGAAAAGAAAGATCTGCGCACCGCGTCGCCAAACGGCAGCAGCACCATAACCGATACAAACAGCAGGCTGGGCGCTAAAAAGAGCCACGGCGTTAAAGAATGTCTATTCAGTTTCTGCTTCGGTTCTGATCGGTTCAGATTCCCGCGCGGTTTCATCAGGCGGCGCCTCCTTTCTCCCAAAGGCATATAACCCCAAATCAGTAAATATCCACAGGCAGGGCAGCAGCCACATGGCCATACTGAGCCTGAGTCCGCGGTAATACAGCGCCATCGCGAACATCCAGGCAATACATCCCGCGGCGGCGATCAGGGCGTGGGCGGACTTTTGTATTTTCACGCGCGACAGCGTCAGTGTTAACAGCAGCGACGTCAAAAAAACCAAAACGAAAATGCCGAGCGCGGCAAAAATCAAATCAATGTCGCCGCCGGCCGGGACACGCAGCCACTGGGTGAGACTGTCCCGCCAGCCCTTTGGCAGCGCGCTCCAGAACGCGAAGTCGGACCACCCGCTTGGGATAAGCGACGGGGGCAGTTTTATATCGCTCACACAAAGCCAGACACCCCCGGCAGCCAGCGGCAGCAGCATGGGCAGCTCGGTCAAAAGCAGGCGGGGATATCTGCGCCTTTGCCACACGCGGGCCAGCAGGCGGGCCAGCGCCCATCCGCCGATCAGCAGCGCGGGCAGGGAAGCGACGGTGTTAAGCCCCCACGCGATCAGGGGCATGTCTAAAAGCAGCAAGCCGCTTCCGAGATCCGCGCGGGCGAGGAATTCTTCCGCCTGTTGGCGGCTGCCGCCGTCCGTAAAGCGAAGCTGCATGTTGGTCATGACGGCTTCGCTGTCGGAAGCGGCCTGTACCAGCATGACGGCCCGCCCGCTTTGAAAGACGCCCTGAACCGTGTATGTACAGCCGTTCCACTCAAGGCTCTGCCCCATGGCGTTCACGCCGCCGAACAAATCAAAGGCCGCCTGATCGCTGAGGGCACAGCCCCTCGTGTCGCCCCGCGCGGGATAACCGCCCCGCAGTATGGCGCCGCTTTGGGCGTCCTCGCCGTGGCCGTAGATTTGCGTCACGGCGCAGGTTATGCCCGTGTCGTCGCCGGTTTTCAGCCTTTGGCCGGTGAATTCCGCCCAAAGCGTCATTTCCGGCACGTTCTTTGTCCCGTCCTCGCGGAAAATATCGAGTCGGCTTTCAAGCCCGGCCGGGCTGACCCCGCCGTTTTGCCAGCGGGCGGCCACGCTCCGCAGCGCGTCGCCCTGCTTCTGCGCCGCGAATACCGACGCGCACCAGAATGTCAGGGCCAGCGCGGCCAGGATGGGCCAAAGTAGCTTGAACTTCTTTTTTTGATTATTCATAAAAGCCATATTAACTCTCAAGTCTGACGCGATCCCCCTCCGTGATGGGTTTGCTCGCGCTGGTTACAATCTTGTCATCGCGCGACAGGCCGCTTTGCACGCTGACAAGGGAGCTGTCGCGGTCCAAAACAGTCACGTCCATGCGCGCCGCCGTGTATTCAAGCCCCGTGACGGTTTTTTTCTCCTTGAGCACAAAAACATAGTCGCCGTCGTTGTCGCTGCGTAGCGCGCTGACAGGGATGCACGTGTTCTGCCGCTCGCCGCTTCGCCTGATCGTCAGCGTACCGTTGCCTCCCGAGGGATAGCTGCCCTGCGGCAGCGCGGCGATGATCAGGCAATTCCCGTTTTCGTCGGCCGCGCCTATATCCGTCACGCTCGCCTGCGCGCGCTGGCTGACGCCGTCCTCCCTGTAGCTGAACTGCCCGCTGTCCCCGAAGCTCAGGCTTTCGGCGGTTATGCTGTCGGTTTTCGCCTCAAACTGAAAGCCCATGTCGTTGCGGCTGAGCGTCGCCACGGCGGCCCTGTCCTGCGTTTTGCCTGTTTTAGCGATATCCTGCACCGTGCCGTCGATGGGCGACAAAAGCAGACCCTCCATGCCGAAAATTTCCTCAAGGGTTTTCACGGTCTTTTTCAGCGACGCGACCTGCGCCCGCTGCGTCATGATTTCAATATCGCTTTGCAGCGCGGAGTTTTTGCCGGTGCGCTCCTTTTCGGCGGCGTCGCGCAGGGCCTGATCCAGGCTGCGCTGTGCCGACGCGACGGAGCGGGCGGAGGACAGCAGCTGGTCGTCAACGCTTTGGCCATTGTCGTCAAGGGAGCGTTTCGCGTTGCTCAAAGCCTTTTCGGCACTTTTTACGCTGTTCTGCGCCGAAACGACGGCCTGCTGCTCCTCCGCATTCTTGCCGGACAACGCATTGTTATAGTCCGTCCGCGCGTCGTTATTCGCGGCCTGCGCGTCGGCGATCTTGGCGTTTTGCTTCGCTATGGTGCTCTGCCACGTGTCATACGCGCGGCTCACATCGGCGGGCAAAGCGGCGGCTCTCGCTTCGTCCAAAGCGGCCTGCGCGTCAGCGATCTGCTTTTCACCCTTGGATTTGGCACTTTCAAGCTGTTCGAGCGCCCGCTGGATTTCAAGCTCGGTGCCGGGCCTGGCTACTGCGCTGTCATAGCTGTATTGCGCGGAGGCGACCGACTCCGACGCCGACGCCTTTGCGCTCTCAAGCGCGGTTTCGGCGGACTTTATGGCGTTCGCGATAGACTTTTCCGCGTTCGCTTTGGCCTGCTCGTAGCTGTATTTCGCGTTGTCGATCGTTTCAGCGGCTGCGGACTTCGTCTCGTCCAAGGACTTCCCGGCGTTGTCCAACTTCGTCTTTGCCGCGTCGACCATGTCCGCCTTGGCTTTCGTCAGGGCCTCGCTGTATTTCGCCCGCGCGTCCGAAAGCTCGGTCTCCGCGCTCAAGTAATCCTCCTGCGCCCGGGACGCGCTGCGGTCTGTCTTTTCTTTCAGCCGGTCATAGTCGTCCCTGGCCTGTTTGAGATTCAGCTCGGCCGTGGCGACGGCGCTGTTATCGCTTGGCGCGGAGCCGTTTTCTGCGATGGCGAGACGCGCCTCGGCGATAGCCAGGCTGTTTCTCTGTTCGCCGAGTTGAGTCTCCACGTCCTCAAGGTCAAACTCAAGCAGCATATCGCCCTGCGTGACTTTCTGCCCGGCCTCAACTTTCACGTTGGTGACATAAAGGTTGCCCGGCAGCAGGATTTCAATATCTTCCAGCGGCTTTATCACGCCGTTAAGCTCTATGCGCTGGTTGATCGTGCCGGATTTCGGCGTCTCGGCCCGCACCAGCGCGATGGTCATGCCCTCGGCCGCGCGGGAAACGACGGTAAACGCCAGCATCAGCGCGAAGAATCCGGCGATGAGCTTTGCCGCCGCGCGCTGAAGCGGATTTTTGATCCTGCTTTCGGGATCCTCCCCGGACTCCATCAAGGCCCGTTCGCCCCGCGCGTTTTTATGAAAGCCAGTTAAAAACGAGTAAAGTTTAGATTTCATATTCCTAACCCCTGATTCTGGATTGATTGCTTCGAAAACTTAACGCTGTTCAAATTCTATTCGGCAAGGTATATCCGCGTGCCCGCCACGATTTTCGCCGCCGCCGCTTCCGGGGTCAGCGTCCCGTTAACGATGTCTTTCGCGTGAGAGCTTACGGCGTTCTTGACATACTGATCCACGAACAGCGGCGTGTCGAGGGTCTCGCACAGCGCGGGGAAATCCATGTCGTCGAACTCGGCTTGCCCCATGGCCCGCGTGAAACGCTCGTTCAGCTGATCGATCATCGTGCCCCATGAAGCGCGGTTGACAGGGAACGCATCGGCCATAAAGTTGTCCTGCACGTCCGGGCCGACTAAGGTCCGCAGGAATTCCTCCGCGATATCCTGCTGTTTGCCGGCGGCCGTTATGCCGATGCCGCCCACGGGGGTGAAGTAGCCCTTTTGAAACAGCGACGCAATCTCCATATTGTCAAGGGAGCCGAGCTGGTTGGCGATCATCACATAGCCGATGGAATTGTCAAGGGACTGTATGTGGATCAAGGCTTCGCCGTTGGCCACGTCCATCGCTCCGGCGTCGATCCGTCTGGCGCCGCCGCCTCCGGCCGCTGCGAAAGCAACCACATTTTGCCTCCGGTTCGCCTCGGGATAAACGTCCCGCAGCGCGTCGGTCAGCGCTAAAGAGTCGCTGAGATACCGCGCCAAGGCCGCTTCGTCCAGGCTGCCGTCATCGTTTGTGAAGTCAGCGACGCTCGCGTCATACGCGTACATCATAAGGCCGTTGTCCTGCCAGAGCTGATCGGGGGCGCGGAGCAGGGCCGGTTCGTTTGCGCCGTGGTTGCGCACGGCGGCGACAAGGTCGCTGAGTCCGTTAAGGGTTTTCAGGCTCTCGCCGTCGCCAAGCATGACGGGCAGGGAGAAGCGCGAGGGAACGGCATAGGTTTTGCCCTCAAAGGAGTACGCGCCGGTCAGGTTGGCGAGAAGGCTTTCCTCATCCGTCAAACGCTGAACAAAAGAGGTAATGTCCTTGAGCACGCCTTTTTCGATATAGCTTTGCAGCGGCAGGCCGTCGAGAATAATCAGGTCAGGGCCGCTGCCCGCCATAAGCTGTGTATTCAAGGCCCGGATCACGTCCTCCACCGTCGCGCTGTTGTCGGTTTCCTCAGGTGCGCCGTTCGGCCCCATGATCATGATATTCGAGCTGGATTTTGTTTCAATGCCGACCTCCAACCGAACGCGCACGCCGGGATTTTTGCGCTGGAACTCGCCGACGGCAAGCCGCGCCGTCGCGTTATCGTAAAGGCTGAATACGGTCAGGGTCTTGTCGGGCTGCCCCGGGATATCGGGGTCAAAACGGAAGCGCACCAGTTGACCGCTTTCGCCGCCCATCAGACCGCCGCCCAAAAAAGCGTACCACACGCCGCCGCCGTCACAGAGCAGATCCTGTATGGTCAGGTTCGGCATCACCAGCGACGTCAGGCTGCCGTCCACGATCAGCTCCCATGTCCCGGTTTTCCATCGGGAAACTCCCGTGCCGTCGGCCACGAACAGGCCTGTGCCGTCCAGACCGACATAGGTCTGGCTGTCCAGGTCCTCATAGGCCACTCTTTCGGTCAGCGTACCGGCGGAGAGGTCATAGATCAGAATTTCGCCCTTTTGCGTATCGGGCCACGCCATGGTGTTTTCAAAGACCGTGAGGCCGCCTGTGCTCAGGCCGCCGCCCATCATATCGCGCGCGGTGTCGCCGTACCGGCGGACCTCTTTGCCGCCGGCGTCGTACTGGTATACGCCCTGCATCATGTAGCTGATGAGGAAGCCGCCGTCAAGCGCGGTGACGCTCTGGGGCATGAACGACCTCGAGGGATCAAAATTGGTGACGGTACCGCCCGGCCCGCTGACCGACGCGCTGTATGAGCCGCCGGGTCCGGCGGGAGAGGCTTGAGATGAACCGGGACCGGCGGATGTTGGCGCGTCGCCGCCGTCAGGCGTTCTCTGCGCCGTGCCGCCGGGATTTACGCTTCTCGCGCCCATGGGGCCGCCACCCTGAACGTTGCCTGCCCGCCCGGGCATGGCCGTCCAATTGTCCATGGGGATCACGGTTGCGGCCTGGCCGTCTGCGGATCTCGCCAGGCCGGGCTTGCCGTCCTTGTCGGTATACATGGCGTAGACGGTGCCGTCAGGCGCTGTTGAAATGCCGCTCACGCTGCCGCCGCTGATCAGATCGCCGAGCCAATCGAGGTCAAGCGGCTCCGACCGAGCTGTTTTTTCATCCGGGCTTTGGGTGAAGCGCATCTGTTTGCCGTCACGCTCGCCGGTCCATGTCAGGACGCCGGCCTGCAAGGACGCTGTTTTGCCGGAAATGCTGACATCGTCGTTGAGTAAGTCCTCCACGTAGCGTCCCTGTTCAGCAGGATCGCCGCCGCAGCCGCTCAGGCTTAGAAGAACAAATACCGCCGCTAAAATGATCGCTGAAACTCGCAACTTGCCGAAATGTGTACGCATTTATGTTTCCCCCTTGTTTTGTTTTGAATAATCTACCATGCCAATCTAACATAAATCTAATATAAAAATGAAGGATTTGTTAAAAAGGGAGAGTTGAGCAGCGCCTTGCCCAACTCTCCACTCTCAAGTTTTATCTTACGGGATATCCATCCGAAACAGTATCCCGCCGTCCTCGTTAACCATCTCAAAGCCGATCTCCATAAAATCAAGCGCCTTTTTCACGATCGTAAGCCCCAATCCGCTGTGCCCCGCGCCGGATGTCCGCGCTTCGTCGGTACGGTAAAACGGCTCAAACAGCTTTGGCAGGACGTCGTCCGGGATTCGCGCCCCGGAATTCCATACCGACAGCAGGACGCGTTCGCCGTTTTGCGCGGCGGTCACGCGTATTTCCGCGCCGTCGGGCGAGTTTTGGGCCGCGTTGAGCAGTATATTCGACAGCGCCCGCGTAAAGAGCCTGCCGTTCAGCCCACACGTGACGTCCGGCGGGACACAGACGGTCACGCGCTGGCGCTTTGCTTCGGTCAGGGGCATAATCTGCTCCAAAACGCCGGCCACGCACGGCGCGAGCTGTACGGGTTCGGCCTCGATCGCGGGCATTTCCCCGCTTAATTTGACGATCTCGAGTATTTCGGACACCAGCTTATTCTGCTCGCCCAGCAGTTTCATGCATTCATGCAGATAGGCCGGGGCTTCCTCCGGCGCGACGACGCCCTCGACCATACCCTCCAAAATCGCGCTGAGAGCCGCGACGGGGGTTTTCAGTTCATGGGAAGCGGCGGAAAAGAAATACCGCTGGTTTTCCTCCATGGCCTTGACGCGCGATATCTCGCTTTCAAGCTGCGATATCGTCGCTTTCAGCTCGCTGTACATCCCGTATACGTCCTTTGAAAGCTGCCCGATCTCGTCGCCGCGCGGCTTCGGCGCGTCCACCGGCTCAAGCAGGGACATTTTGCGCGTGTCGGCGGACAAAAGCTGGATCGGCCTGGCGATCCGGCGGGCAAACAGCAGCGCCGCCAGCAGCCCGGCCAGGAATATCAGCCCGATGATCCACGCCGCCTGCGCGAGGATCGCGCCGTAAACGGACGAGGGGTTTAACAGGTCGGAAATGTAGAGCGTGACGCCGCTTTCCGCGCTAGCCAAAAACAGCGTGTGCCCGCCCACGGAATGGGGCACGGCGAACTGAAAGGTCCGCTCGTTTCCCGCGCGCGGTCCGGGCAAAGCGAATTCCTGCCTGTACGCTCCGCCGATGCGGTGCCTGACTCCCTCGTCGAAATCCATCGGGCCATCGAATTTTTCCTGAAGTTTAAAGCCCTCGGTTTCGTATAATACCGTGCCGTCCGCCGCCTCGAACCTGAAATTGAGGGAACTGTTGCGCCGGTGAAAGTCCTTCGCGAAAGCAATGATCTCCTCCTCGCTCTTATTGATCTGCGCTAAAAGCGGACCGAAATCCTGCGCCGCCTTGCGCTGCTGCGTGATCAGGACGGAGGTCTTGATCTGATTGGAAAAAAGGGCGTACATGCTCCCGCCGGCAAGAGCCAATATAAGCACGGTGTACAAAAACACCTTGCCGAATATCCCAAGCGATTTTCGTTTTGATTTAAGAGTATGCCTCATCTTTATTCCTCCCCGGTATCCAAACGGTAGCCGACGCCCTTGACCGTGCGGATGATATTGCACGGCAGCTTGTCCCGCAGCTTTTTTACGCTGGCGTGTATGATGCCCTCGTTCCCGTCAAAATCGTAGCCCCAAATTTGCGTCAGCAGATTTTCGTGGGGGATGATCCTGCCCTTGTTGCGCACGAAAAGCTCCAGTATCTCGAACTCTTTCGGCGTCAGCTGGATCTTCGCGCCATCATATTCCGCGCCGTAGTTTTCCGGATAAAGGGTCAGTTTACCGGCCGAAAGCTCTTTTTTCAAAGCACCGCCGCGCCGCAGCAGCGCCTGCGCCCGTTTGACCAGGATCTGCATGGAAAACGGCTTTGTCACATAGTCGTCCGCCAGATTGTTGAAAGCGCGAAGCTGATTCTCGTCATCCGACAGCGCGGTCATCATCAGCGCCGGCGTATCGCGGATCGCGCGCAGTTCCTTCAAAAGCTGCTGTCCGTTCAGGCCGGGCAGCAGGATGTCCAGGATGATCAGGTGGTACTGCCTGTCGTAAAACCGCGCTAAAGCCGTGTCGCCGTCGCCGCATTCGTCCACGAGCCAGCCTTCCTTTCGCAGGAATTTGCATACCATGTCGCGAATTCGCGCGTCGTCCTCGACAACCAGGATGTTGATGTCCATGACAATCACCTCGGAGGATATTTTAGCTTGGGAATCTAACTTTTATCTAAGCACCGATGTTCAGAACCTGTTCCCATATTTACAAAAAACTAAACTAAGCCGGCAGGCAGGGCCGGTCAGCGAGGGTCAGGTTCTTCCTGAGCGTTTATTGAAAGAAGTGCAGAAATATGCCGCCGGTGAAACCCTGTACTTTCCAAAAGACGAGGAACGAAAAAAGTGGGGAGCGCTAACCGGCTCGCGGGTGTTTTTTCAAGAGCGCAATGCGGACATCAGAATGAAGTATTTGCAGAAAACGTCTATTGAGCATCTTGCGAACGAGTACCATTTATCGGTTGAAACAATCAGGAAGATTGTGTTTAATACTACTCCGCAGCAAGACTGAGAACCTGTGATCATATGGATGCGCGCGCATCCATATGATCACAGGTTCCTGATTTATGTTCGTCTATTCGGCCGTGATAAACCTGCCGTCGCCGGGTCCCAGCTTCAGCTCAACCTTACCGCCGTCGGCAAAGGTCTTGACCTCACCGCCGCCGTACACCGTAACGGTTTTGCCCTTGGGAAAACTGATGCAGCAGCTCGCGGACTGATCCATCAGCAGCTCCGCCATATTTGTGATGATATAGGCTTTGCCCTCATGTTCTTTCGCGTCGAAGCAGCCGACCAGCAAGCCGTCGCAGGAGATGACGTCCAACCGCTCCTTTTTAGCAAGGCCGTTGGAAAGCTCATAGCGCAAACCGGCCGCCTTGCGGCTGTTGAGCGTATAAGCGCCCAGCCATTGGTACGCCCCATAGACCTCCGCGAAAAGCGCGAAGTCCGCGTTTGCGGCCTGCACGGCGTAATAGGTGTCCGTGGGTTCACCGTTCGGGTCTACCATGTGGGACTGCGGATCCCACCAGCCGGTCTGGAAGCAGCCGTAAATGACAGCTTTCGCGCCGAAAGCGAGAGCGGCGTATCCCTGCTGCAATTGGTCAGATGTTTTGCCGCACCAGCGCTGACTGGTTCCGCCGTCGCCGTAGACCTCATTGCCCGCCGCCTGCGTGATCACCCATAAATCGCGCTTTGTATCGCGGCAGGCTCCGGCCAGGATGTCAAGGTTGTGCAGCCAATTGTCATTGGTTCCGAAAACCTTGTAAGGGTACACGTCGAAGCTGATGTAGTCGGTATCCACCGTTTTAATGTAATCGGCCGCGTGCTGACGGTATTTATCGAATTGCCCGTCGCCGTAGGTGGTCCAGGGCAGCAGATATTGCTTCCACCCAAGCTGCGGACTGGTACCCAGCTGCTCTTCATTGGCGTAAATGGGAAACAGGTTGACGTAAGGCATCAGCCCGGTGTTCAAGCTGTAATAGTGATCCAGAATTCGGTTGATTTTACCCAGCTCCTGCGAGCATGGCTCGTCGATCAGATAGTCGGACCACAAGGCAGGGTGCGCCTTATGGGTCACCGCGGACATGCTCATCCACTGCGCCTCCGTGTTCTCACTGATCGTGTAATAGGCGCTCGCGGCGTTGTAATGGGAAGCGATCACGCCGATCCCGGCCGAATAACACTGGTCCAGAAATTCTTCATTTACCTGGGTGACCAGAAAATCCAGCCCGGCTTCTTTCGCCAAACAAGCCAGATTGCTGTAATCCTCCAGCAGTCTGTCGTTGTATCCGCCCAGTAGCAATCGGTCGTTACTGTAAACATACTCCCGTTTCGTCGCAATGATCGCGTCGTCCCCGGCCAAATACATCACGGAAGCGGATACGCCGGAAATCAATATGATCGGAGTCAGCAGCAGGGCCAAAACGCTTTTCAGCGAAAACACGGCCCGCATCAAATAGAACTCTAACGATTGCAGCATGGAAATTCCTCCTTTTTTATCGTGCGGCTATTTCCTGACAAGGAGACAGTCGCTATTTTAAAACAATTGTACTACATAATTATGTAGATTGCAACATTATCGGATTGATTGAACATAGCTAACGCATGAAAATTTTTTCTTAGTAAAGCAGATTTGAATTTGTTGGTCATGTCAGCCTAAAGTATGGTCAAACCACTTGCAATATCTATCCGCATCCATTATAATGTATTCATTATAAGAACCTGTTTAGCATCTCGCCGCGAGCAAAGCCTTGAGTAAAATCAGGTGAGATGCAAGGAAAAAAGCGCAGAAATAATTTGTTTATTTCGAGGCTTGCTTACAAGCCGTTGCATTTCTTGACGCAGCAGATCGCCTGATTTTACCAAAGGTTTGCCGCGTGGGAGATGCTAAACAGGTTCTAAAGCTGAAAGCGAGGTAACAACATGCGTAAAACAATCTCTGTGATTCTTGCCGCACTCCTGCCAATGGGTATTTTGGCCCTGCCCGTAAGCGCGCTGGACAGCGGCGCCGTTGTGGAGCAGATGACACTGGATGAAAAAATGAG
>Ga0123353_10003103_pt1 | contig 20828 bp, 10 predicted proteins | sample TergutLab28metaG_3_FD_92763 | JGI IMG/M metagenome (GOLD analysis project Ga0123353, IMG submission 92763) | Labiotermes labralis P3 segment gut microbial communities from Petit-Saut dam, French Guiana - Lab288 P3 | ecosystem: Host-associated > Arthropoda: Insects > Digestive system > Gut ... | reverse complement strand
TCCCTCCCGCACCTGACGGCGCAGACGCTCACGTTCGCCCCCACCGCGAAGATTACCGTTACGGGCATCGAGCTGATTGACAAAGACAACCGTTTCCACCACGTCCCGATCTTCACGTTCCCCAGCGCGGCGATCACGGGTGTGCCGGAACTCACCGAACCCCTGATGAATGCGTGGGGCATCGCCCGCCAAGACAACGGCGACAACACCTCAACGCTCTTCCTGACCAAGCGAACCGGCACGATCATTATCCTACGGTAATTTCAGCCACAGCCAGTAGCGTAGGGCGTTGCCCTACGCTACTGAGTGACGCCCTTTCTTATAAGGTAGCGCACGGCGTCCCGCCGTGCTTTTTTTTAGCATGGCGGGGACGCCATGCGCTACCTTTGGGCGGACACGCAGGTCCGCCCCTACCCAATCTCTTAGTGGATAGTAGTTAGTGGTTAGCCCTCTCTAATCACTAACCACTAACCACTAACTACTAATCATGGCGAGGACGCCATGCGCTACCTAAGCGCACCCCCATTGGACCTTCCCATTGGCCATTCCCGCCGGCCTGTGTCCTTAGGGGGCGACGGTGGCGGTGCCCCAGAGGTTGGGGTTGCCCATGATTTCACCGGGGATGTCGGCCACAAGCCCGGTCGCCTGGTTCGACCAGTAGACGCGCGCGGCCCGGTTGTCGCCCTTTGCGTCGGAGTAGATGACCCCAAGGTCCATCTTATACTGTTTCCCGGGTTCGGGGCTGAAGGCCAGTGCGGCGAGGGGGATTTTCGCTTCGACACGGTACCCCTCGCCAAAACGGTCTATGGCGATCTCGGCATTCTCGACGACCTCCACGTAGTCGAGCTCGATGTCGCGCCACGGGCACTTGAACGTTACGGGCTTTCTCGCGCCTTTGACTTTCCAGCGGTACAGCACCGCGACGGGCTTGTTGTCCAGCACGGAGATGAGCAGCCGCAGGTCCCCGACGACGGGGTCGGCGCGGCCGGGCTTTGCCGAGGCGTCTGTCCCGAGCTGGAGGTCCACGCTGTCTCCCGTTACAAAGAGGTGGGTAACGTCTTTGCCGCCGTTGACCATGGGGTTGCTGTCGCCTTTGACCTCGTAGGCCAGGTACAGGTTGTTGTCGTCGTAGCCGACGGATGCCTTGGCGTTGTACGGGCCGGACTGCCACGCGACGAACGTGCCTTCTGCGAATTCGTCGAGTTTCCCGTCTATGGCGGGGGCGGCCATTTTATGAAGCGTGGTCTGCTTGGGCTGGTTCTTCGCGACGGCGCGTTTGCGTGCCATCTCTTCGGCTTTTTTCAGGTCGGCGGCCGAGACCTTGATGTTTTGCGCGGCGATGGGCCTGAGGGTCTCGAAGCCGTTCAGGCGTATCAGGTTGTACGCCGTGAACCCTGCGATGAGGTAGGCGGCGTTGTCTTTGCTCGACTGGAAGAGGTGCCCGCCGAACCATTCGCTGCCCATGGTTACGCCGCCCAGAGGGGCTCCTTTCTGTGCGCTCGCCGGCCACGGCTCGCTGCCGAGGCGGGTGTCCTGGAAGACGTTGGCGACGAACAGCCCGTCCATGGTCAGGAGGCCGAGGCGCCCCATGTTGGAGTGCAGGCCGAAGACCGTCCCGAGGCTGGTCTTCACGGTGCCGATGCAGCCGAGGACGCCGATGAGCGTGTCGTCGCGGACAGGGATGGGGGCGGCGTGCGAGCCGTGCACGCCTGACCAGCCGTTGGGGTACGTCCATTCGATTGTGCCGTCCCTGCGGACGCACTGCATCGGCTCGCCGGCGACAATCCTCCCGTTTTCGGCGTAGAAGAGGCAGGAGCCGGAAACCCTGCCCTTGTCGCTCCACATCTCATGCGCCTCCAAGTCCCAAATCGGCGCGCCCTTGGGGGTCCAGCCTTTGAGGGGGATGCGCGTAACCATGGGGGGGCGCCCGCCCCATCCGCCGTAACTCTCCCCGGCCATGCCGACGATGGCGAAGGTGTCGTCCAGCCAGTAGCTCCCGAAGTAGCCGGAGGTGCCGATGGGGTGTTTGAGCTTTTCCCATTTCCACCAGCTCGAGCCCACGGCCACCTCGTCGGGGTCGGAGACGCCGTTGTCGTTGAGGTCGCTCCAGACGAACGAGAAGGAGGCGTAGCCGTGCAGGTCGCCGGGGATTTCCGGGAGGGCGATGCCGCGGCACTCTTTCACGTCCTTGACGCCGAAGTTCCCGATGGCGGCGACCAGCCTGATGGTGTTGTCCTCGTGCAGGTAGAGCCTGCCGTTCTTGGCCATGAAATACTCGCGGCCGTTGATGCGCTTGAACTGCAGCCAGCCGCCGATGCCCAGGGCGGTCTTGACGGTGGCGGTGTTGGTGTCGTAATCCAGCGACCACTCGCACTCGCTGCCGAAGACGCGGGTCTTGTCGTCGGGGTCTGCGCAGGCCCCTGTGCCGCCGTACCCGGTCGGGCCGATGTAGTCGCGCAGGAACGTCCCGTCCGCGGTGCTCCAGACGCTCACGCGCTTGGGCGAGCTGTGCTCCTCGGTTACCCACAGTGCGCCGCCGCTGTCAACGGCGGCGCTTACGGGGTTGAGCATCCCGGCGGGGTCCCATGTCCCTTGGGGGGGGCGCCCGCCGGGTTTGCCGATGGTCCGGACGAGGTCCCCGCGCGGGCTGAACATCTTCACCACATTGCCCTTCTTGTGGACGATGTAGATGTTGCCCTTGGCGTCAACGGTCATGCCGTCGCCCCACTCGGGGAGGCCGTTCGCGATGAGCGGCGTAACCTTGCCGTCCTCCACGGCGCACACCTGGGCCTGCCCGGCCGCGCCGACCCATACGTAGAGTTTGCCGTCCGGGGCATACGCCACGATGCCGGCGCCCGGCAGCGGCAGCTCCTTGACGCGGGCCATGGTCTTTTTGTCGAAGAAGCGCAAGGCGCTCTGCTCGCCGTTCTCGCCGCGCGGGATTGGCACGGCGATGTGCTCCGGCCCCACGGCGAAATTGGGTATCCACACGGTCTTCTCGCCCTCCGCGAAAACGCCGACCTGGAGCTGAGGGCCCCTGTCCGGGGTCTCGAAGGGGGCGTACTTGCCGCTGCGAAGCTCGAGGCGGGCGATGGTCTGCTTGGCGTTCCAGCCGCCGAGATAGACGTAGGCGTGCCCTGCGTCGGCGGCCAGCGTCTGCACCCCGTGCAGGGTGCGGTCCCCCCACAGCTTGCGCCCGTCGAGCGTGGCGCCGATGATGGCGTAGCCGGACTCGCCCTCTTCCGCGCCCAGCACCACATGGTCGCCGTGGGTGGCGACGGCGCGGGGGGCCTTGTGGTCGCTCATCCACGCGCCCGTGCCGTCGCCCGTGTCCCAGGGCGGGGTGCCGGGGGTGCCGTATGTGGCCTCGTACACAGGCTCGATGCCCTGGTGCGTCAGCCCGCGGAAGCGGTACGGCCCCGGGGGCACGAGCTGGCCCTTCTCGTCGGTGCAGTCCCAGTATTCGGTCTGCCGGCCCTTGGCGCGTTCGGCCATGCCGATGAGGTTCTTCACGCGGATGCCGTTCCCGTCCTCGACGACCACGGTGGCGAAGCCGTCATACGGCATGGTGTAGGCGAGGGCGACGGGGCCTTCGCCGCGCTGCTGGAAGAGGGTTGAGCGTTCGGTGTAGTCGGGGGCGGGGAGCTTGAGGTTGCCCTTGGGCTCCAGGATCACAGACCCCCACACCTTGTCGGCCATCCAGAAGAACTCGCGGCTGCTGGTGCCTTTCTGGAGGAGGTCGGCGTAGCGGTGGATGGGCCACGTGCGGCCGTCGGCCCCGCCCCACAGGAGCTCGATGCCCATGCGCAGGCGGCTGCCGGCCTTGTAGGTCACGGGCTCGCCGAACGCCGCGCCGCTGTCCTTCATGCGCACGGCCTGCCCCGTGATGAGGCGCCACGGGAAGGCGATTTCCTGCACATAGCTCTTGCCGTCCTCGCCGACCTTGAAGGCCTGCTGCGCACCCGCGGCTATCGCGTTGGGCGGCGTGGTGGATTTGAACTTGCTCTCGTGGAGGTCACTCTTGTCGTCGAACGAGCCGTACTGGATGTTCAGCACGGATTTCTGGGCGGCCGTGGAGTACCAGCAGTCCGCGTGCACGGGGAGGTCCGTGAACAGGCGCAACTGGACGCAGTCGCTCTTCCAGCCCGAGCCGACCTCGAAATCGGCGTCAACGTAGTTTTGCAGGGGGGTGGGGTCGCGCCACTGGATGCAGAGGTAGAGGTGGTCGCTGTCCCACATCGCGGCGACCTTGGCCGAGTAGGTGTTGCGCGTGCGGTAGTTCGCGAAGATCTCGATCTGCCCGGACAGGTCCCAGTCGTCCAGGGCCCCGTCAATGGTTACTTTCCCTTTCGGCGGCGGCACCGCATGAAGCTCGTTGTTGTTCGACTGCTGCGCCATCGCGCACGCGGCCACCCCGGCCGCCCCTATCCCTGCCCATGCCCTGATGTTCATCGTCTTTGAACCCCCGTTTTCTGATTCCTCATTCCACCAACAGGTAACCCCAGAGGCACGGCTCCAGCCGCGCCTCGATAGCCTCGTCGCTCGTCCCTGTCGAGGACGTGTTCGACCAGTACATCCGCTGCTTGACCTGATGCCCGTCGGTGGTCGTCAGGAACCCGCAGTCCATGCGGAGCTGCTGCCCGGCCCGAGGGGTCCAGCCCAGCAGGGACAGGGGGATTGCGGCCTCCACGACCACCTTGTCGGTCCCGACCTTGACGGCGCTCTGCACCTGGGCGGTGATGTCCGTAACGCGGTCGAACGTGGTCTCGCCGCCGGCCACGGTGCGCGTGCGCCATGCCTCGCCGGCGGCCGCGCCGGGCGCCACAGGCTGGTAGAGGACCACCTTGGGCTTGTCGTCCACGTTCGCGATGAGGATCCGCATATCCCCTTTCGCGGGGGTCTTGCGGTTCCCCGGCGCGGCAGGGTCAATGCCGATCTGGAAGTCCGCGGCCGCGCCCGTCTTGAAGAGCCGGCGCCACTCGCTCCCGTCGTTCTTGAAGGTGGGCCAGGCGAGGCTCTGGTGCCACATCAGGTAGAGGTTCGACGCGTCGAACGTCATGCTGAACTGCGTGTTCGCGCTGATGGCGACCGTGCCGGGCCACTCGCCGTCTTTCCGCTCCCCGTCAATGGCCGGGGCGGCCTGCGCCTGCCGGACGGTGAAGGCCCGCATCTGCGACTGGGCCTCTTTCTGGCGCCGCGTCGAGTCCCACGCCTGCACGCGCTGGAGGTCTTTCTCCGTAACGGTGATGTTCTGCGAGAAGCGCTTGAGGCGGTCAATGCCGCGCACCTCGAAGATGCTCATGTTGTCGAACCCGGCGATGGCGTAATAGTTGCCCGCCGGCTCGACCCGCGCGAAGAACCCGTGGAAATGCTCCTGGCTCGTGGTGAGCGGGGGCATCTTGTCGCCCGCGGCCACCGTCTTCGGCCCGATGAACGACGCGCGCGGGTGGAACTTGTGCAGGAAGACCTGGCTGCACAGCAGGCCGTCGGCCGTCCACACGTTCCATTCGCCGCTGTTCGAGTGGACCACGAAAAACTCGCCGATGTCCGCCGAGGCCGCGCGCTCGTGGCCGATGACGGCAAACTGGTGGGCGACGTTCCCCGGGCTGAACGCCTGAAGGTCAAGCCCCGAGATGCCGTTGTGCGCCGGGTAGCTCCAGACCTCGTTGCCCTGGGCGTCCGTCACGCGGTTCCACGTCCCCTCGCGCCCCTCGACGCTCGCCCCCAGGGAGAAGTAGTTCCCGTTGTCCAGCGCCAGCACGGGGGTGGCGGCCACGGGCTTGCGCTCGTACACAGGCACCCCGTTCGGCAGGAAGCGGGCCACCTGGTAATGCGTCCCGGACCCCGTGAACCCGAGGCGGCTGTCCGGCCGCCCCACGCCCCTCATCCTGCGCTCGGGCTTCGTGAAGGACACCTCGTCGGCGTCCACCACGCCGTTCCCGTTCGTGTCAGACCACACGAACTCATACGCGCCGGGCGTGGCGCCCTCCAGCTTGCTGATGACCGGGCCCGCGCGCAGCGGCCTGAAAAGCTCCGCCGACCCCACGGCCGCGACCATCTTGGCCGTCCCGGTCGCCTCGTCGTACGTGTACACCACGGCGTGCGACTGCGTCGGGTCCATCGCCGCGGGGGTACTCGCCAAGTACACCTGCTTCTGCCCCGCGGGGCGGACGGCGATGCAGTCGCCGATGTTCTGCTCCGCGAGCAGCCCGCGGGGCGCGGACTTTTTCGCCGCCCAGTCCAGGCTGAACTCCAGGCGGTCGTACCATGCGGTGTTGCCGCCGTAACGGTTGATGGCCCCGCCGCCGCCGCCGCCGTACAGCGTGTTGCCGAGGATTTCCTTGACAAACTTCCCGTCCGCCGCGTTGAATTGCAGGATGCGGCGCTGGAGGTACTGCATCTCCACGACCCACAGCGAACCGTTCTTGTCCACCGCCATGCGGAACACGTCCATCATCGCGTCCGGCTTCCATTTCGCGCCGACGCCCTGCTTGCCGCCCCCGAACGCGCGGACTTCCTTGCCCGTGGCGGGGTCATAGACGATAATCTGGCCGTAGCGCTCGGTCTTCTCCCCCGGCGAGACATACAGCAGGCCGTCCACCGGGCCGACGGCGAAGATGGAGGGGTGCCCCCCTTTCACGACGGGCGTGCTGGCCCCCGTCTGCGGGTCCACCTTGATGATCGCGTCGTGCGCGCGGTTGTTGGCGAAGAGTTCCCCCTTGGCATTGAAGGAAAGCCCGTGCCAGCCCACCTGGGTGGGGAGCTCGCGCTTGACAGCCCCGGTCTCGCCGTCGAACACCGTGATGCGCTCGTACTGCATCTCGTCCACAGGGACCTCCCCCCCGAGCGGCGTCAGCGCCGCGACGCCCTTCAGGCCGCACAGCCGCGTGTCGAGCTTCATCGTGTAGGACTGCGTGTAGTGCATCCCGTGCTCCGAGCGCCCGTCATGCTGGCGGCACTCGGCGCCCTTGTCGCCATGGTCCATCCACTGCTGCACCACGCGCATCCGCACGGCGGGGGTCGTAACCACCTCGCCGAACTCCGCCATGTCGTCCAGGTAGAGCGCGTACTTGTTCATCTCCCACGCGGGGGTGTACGCGCTGCGGCGGCGCTGGGTGTAGGCCGTTACATTGCGCCAGCCCGTCTCGGCGCTCAGCTTCTCGTGCGCGGGGCCGTCCATCTTGACACCCCCCGGGGGGACGGGCCCCTGCCACACGTCAATCTCCGTAACCTCGCCGTCAACCTCCTTGATGGCCAGGCCCGACAGCGCCTGGGGCTTGTCCCATGTCATCATGTAAATGCCGGGCGCATCCCGCCCGAGCGATTGCGTGCGCTGGGCGTCCCACGACCCGTCGGGCGCGACCGCCCCGGAGCTGACCGTAACCTTGGCGCTCTCGGACGCGTTCGCGAAACGGCAGCGCAGGAAACGGATGCCCTCCATCCGCGCGTACCACTCCCCTGCGGGGGTCTCCGGCCCACGGGAGAACTTCACGCGCACCGCGCGCACGAGCGCCTGCTCGGCGACGGTCGCCACGCTCCACTGGCCCTTCACCGGCGCGAGCGCGAGGGGCTGCCACGCCGCATCGCTCCCGGGGTCGGGCGGGTACGCCGCGTCCGCCTTCAGGATGCCAATCTCCAGCGCCCCCCCGGGGTGGGGGAACACGACGCTCCCGATGGGCAACGGGCGCTTGAAGGTTACCATCCAGTAGGAATCATCCTTCGCGGTCATGCCCGACTCGAGGTACAGGTTCCCGTTCCCCTGCGGCTCCTTGCGCCCCGGCATCCCGTCCTGCCCCGGCGGGGGGCCCTCCAGGCGCATCGCCCGCGCGAGGTTGCCGTTGTTGGCCGGCTTGGGGTAGCAGTGCTCCCAGTCCATGTCTTCGCCGGTAACGGCGTTGTCCAGTTTCCTCGCCCCTGTGAAACCCACATAGACCTCCCCGTTATACGCCGCGAGGCACGTCGCATACCCCTTGCGGTCCGGCGCGGTGAACACAGGCCCGAGCTTGCGCTCCCGCTTGGTGGCCGGGTCAAACTGGTAGAGGTGCTTGTCCGTGCCCAGCACATACACGTGCCGCGCATCCGCCGTCAACTGGTCAACCCCCTGCCACGCGCCGAAGTCATGCTTGCCCCAGCTCTTCTTGCCGTCCAGGTCCGTCGCGATGAGCGCCACGCCCGCCTCGGCCATGGGGGCGCCGAAATAAAGCTCGTCGCCAATCGTCGCCACCGCCCAGTTCTGGCAGTGGTCCGACAGCCACCCGTGGACCCCCGCGTGGCCCTGCAGCCACGGCGTGCGGTCCGGCCAAAGCTGGTGGACGTTCGGGTAGGGCGTCATCTGATAATACAGGTCCAGCGCGGGGCCGGCGATGCCGCTCAGCTTATACGTCCCCGGCTTGACATACTCCCCGCTGGGGTCCCGCAGGTCCCACGCGATGCTCTGCTCGCCCGGCTGGCATTCTTTCAGCGCGAACAGGTTGCGCACGCGGTTGCCTTTCGCGTCATTCAGGACCGCCGTAACGAGCCCCCCCTCCTTCACCGCGCACTTCACCTCGAACGGCGGCTCCGCCGAGGCCTGCGCCACCTTCGGCACAGGGCGCGCGCCCAGGGCCTCAAACACGGCCGCGAACGTCCAGAGGTCCGGGCTCCCCTGCTCCAGGCCGGAGAAGCGGAGCCTGACCGCGCGGGTTGTCGCAGGCTTCTGGAGCTTCAGGAAAAACACCCGGAAAGCCCACCCGTCGAACGGGTTGAGGACACTCCCCGCCGAGTCCGTCCCGACGGTCGCCCACGCCTTCTCATCCTTAATCAACGCGGGCGGCCCCTTCGCGGCATTGTCCAGCACGGCCACCTCCACGCCCGCCGCGACGCCCCGCAAGTACACCCCGCTCACCTCACGGGGCACGTCCCATTCCAGGAAGAGGTCCGCCGGGGACTCCTTGGCAACCTTGTGGCCGCTGCCGCGCGTGCACCAGCACCCGCCCTCCGTCAACGCCGCGGGCGTCTCCCCGGGGACGGTCCCCACCACCAGCGATGTGCCCATCCCCTCCGGCAGCATATTCCACATCCGCTCCTTGAACGCCCGCCAGTGCTCCACGCGCGACTCCCCGTCAATCCGCACGTCCCGCACGAGGAACGCGCGCGTCTTCGTCTTCGGGGGCAGCACGCCGACCCGGATGAACGGCCTGACGGGGGCCCACTCCACTTTCGTCCACTGGTTCTCCTTGAAGGGGTCCGGCGCGCCCGTTACCGTCTCCTTGAGGACATACATCTCGCCGTTATTCACCGACCCCCTGTACTTGTCGTCCACAGGGTCGAGCATCACCGTCCCGACCTCCACGGGCCTCGCGAGGACAATCAGGTAGGAGAACGTCGTCTCCTCCCCCGTGCCCCTCGCCACCCGCCCTGCGCTCCACAGGTTTTTCCGGGCGTTCCCCTCAAACCCCAGCACGCACCGGAGACTCTCCGCGGACGCCTGCGACTTTGCGGCGCCGTTCCACTGCGCGCACTCCTCAGCCGCGACATCCTGCCAGTCGAACGCCGGCGTGAACCCGAAGGACACCCAGGCCGCATTCGCCAATATGACACAATACAAAAAACATTTCTTATTCATGGTGTAATGATACCACAATCAGTCCGATTTTGTACACAAAAAAAAGTTTTTTTTCGCTAGACAACTTGCCATCCCAAGCGTATCATTATTATATCCTCATAAACAGGTGTTGTTTTGAGGTGTGTTGGGAGGTGCATTATGAAGGAAATCGTCTCATTCGGAATTGCGTTACCACGGGTTTTGGCGTGCGTAACGCTCATGCTGGCTGGCGTGGCCGGCGCGCAAGGGGTGCCCTTGAGCGGGCCCCTCCCTACGGGGTACTGGACGGTGATGCTCCACCTGGGGCAAGATTTCTTCCAGGACGACTTTAACCAAGGCATTGATCAAAACGACCGCAATACCGACTTTTTAAGCGCGTATGGCGGGGAGGCCAACCAAGGCACACAGCCTTTCCCCGGCGTGGTCTACAGCGGGCTTTCAAAAACGTCCTCGGGCAGCCTGGAGTGGACCGCCATGGAGTGCAACAACCCTTCTTCGGGGCACTGGTGCGAATGGGGCGAGGGCAAAAATAATTTCGTCAAATACTGGCACCTGTATGTGATTGTCCCCGGCAGCGCAGACCGGGACGTAACGTTCTACTACCGTTGCGACGACGACCTCCGGGTCTGGAACAACGGGACCTCCGTCATTTCCCGCGACGGGTGGGACGACAACCAAGTGCTGTCCCAGGACGGCATCCTCTACGCGGGGCGCAACAGCATCACCATCAAGCTGCGCGAAGGGACAGGGGGCGACCGGATGGCCCTGCGCGTAGCCGACCGCAGCGGCAACCCCTACCAGGACTTGACGTACGCGCTCTTCCCCGGCGTGCACACCATCGAGATAGACCCTGCCGTGATGCGGACAAAAGACACCGCCACCCTCACGGGGAACATCGTGGATATTGCGGCGGACAGCTTGGAATACTACGAGCTGCTCATGGCTTACGGGACAACGCCGGGCAGCGAGACGCTGCAGTCGTGGATTGACGCCGGCGCGACCACAGAGTCCCTCGGGGAGGCCGTGCCCGGGCCCGTCAATGCAGTGATCCCGGACCTGCTCCCCGGGACGGCTTATTACGTCAAGTGGTTCATCCTCAGCTCAGGGCCCGAAGAGATGTGGGGCAAATCGGGTACGCTCGCATTCGAGATGCTTGCCCCGCCCGTGCCCGAAACACAGCCCGCGACTGACGTGCAAGGGCACTCGGCAAGCCTCAACGGTAGGCTGGCGGAAGGCTCCGAGGCGGCGTGCGGCTTCTATTTCGGAACCGACCCCCTCGCGCTGAACCAATTTCACGATGCCGGGAAGATTTACGCCAACGGGCCCTTCTCGCTGCCCATCGGCTCCCTCACGCCAGGCCAGACGTACTACTACAAGGCATGGGCAAGCAACGACTGGGACGAGGTGCTCTCCGGAAACGTCATGTCGTTCACGACGTGGGGGCCGTGCGTCTATGTGTCAAACAGCGGGCAGAACGTGCCACCCTACGAGACGTGGGCCACCGCCGCGACGGACATCCACGAGGCCATCGAATATGCCGCCACCCACGCGATTGACACGGTGCGCCTCGCGCCCGAGACCTTCATCATCTACGAGCAGGTCGTGGTTACCAACGCGCTGTCCGTCATCGGCGCGTCCCGGGGCGAGACCGTCGTGCGCCGTTCCGTAACGGGACGGGACAGCGAGCCCAAGCACCGCATCTTCTACGTCAACGACCCGGACGCGCGCGTGGAGTCGCTCACCGCGCGATACGGCCACACCACCCAGCATAGCGCACCCGTTGGCGCGGGCAACATGGGCGGCGGCTTCCTGCTCCTGGCAGGGACGGTCGCGGACTGCGCAGCCCTCGACTGCGTCTGGAACGAAGACTACCCGTCAGGCGTGGGCTTTTACGTGAGCGGGTCTTCCGCAGTCGCTTCCAACTGCTGGGCGGCAGGGGCCACGGGCCAGGCCCGGCCAGCAGGCCTCGGGTTCTACATCGCCAACGGCGCACGCGTTACACACAGCACCGCCACCAACAACCGCTCCAGCGGTTTCGGCCCCGGCGTCGGGGCGGGCGCGCGCCTGGTGAACGGGGGGACACTCCGCTGGAGCCACATCTACGACAACCACGGCCAGATGAACGGCGTAGGGGTTGCCATCGGGGACCATACGGACAACCTCGTGGAATATTGCATCATCGCGAACCACACGACGCTGGTCAACAACGAAATGTTCGGCCAGTCGGGGGCGGGTGTCCTGATGGAGGGCGCCGGGACCCTCCGCAACTGCCTGATCGCCAATAACACGACAGGCGGCGGCAACCAAGGCGGCGGCATTCACCTGACCGGGGGCGGGCTCAGCATCGTGGAGAACTGCACCGTCGTGCAGAACAAGAGTAACGGCAACGGCCACGGCGGCATCTACTGCGCGGCGGGCAACGCCGGGCGCGTCGTCAACACCATCATGTACGGCAACACCCACTCCGGCGGCGCCAGCGACTGGGTCAACCACGCGGGCGCGAACACGGAGGTGCTGTACTCCTGCGCACCCGGACTGACCGACGGCGTGGACGGGAACATCACCGGGCTTCCTGTGTTCGAGGACCCTGCCGCCGGCAACTGGCGCCTCGTCGAGGGGGCCCGCGGCGTCAACGAGGGGACGAACCTGCTCTGGATGACCAGCGCCGTTGACCTCGACGGGAACCCGCGCATCGCCATGCTGCAGGCGGACATGGGCGCCTACGAGCTGGCCATCCCGATGACGTGCGCCTTCACGATGTCGAGCGCCGCCGGGCCGGGCGTTACCCTCGGCCTGCCCCCCTTCGCCGTAACCTTCAACGGGAACGTGCTGGGCTTGGAGGACACGAGCGGCTGCGCCTTCGAGTGGGACTTCCTCGGGGACGGGAATTTTGTGGCGGGGCTGGCGACCGATGCCCACACCTACACCACCACGGGCACGTATTACCCCGTGATGCGCGTGATCGTGCCGAACGAGCCGGAGCCGCTCTACAGGACGAGCATGCAGCCCGTCATTATCACCTCGCTCACCATGTACGTCTCACCCGCGGGCAGCGCGACCATCCCCTACGACTCCCTCCTGAAAGCGGCCTCCAGCGTCTATGACGCCGCGGCCGTGGCCGTGGACGGGACGACCATCCACGTCGCCCCCGGCGAATACACGCTGCCGGACCAGCAGGTCCTCGTCGCCAGGGCCGTTACCATCCGCGCGCTCGACCCCGGCAACAGGCCCGTCATCCGCCGGCGCGTGCAAGGCAACGTCGAGCCCAAGCACCGCATCTTCAAGCTGACCCACGCGGATGCCGTCCTGGAGAACCTGGTCATCCGCTACGGGCACACCGACAACACCTCCTACGGGGAGCAGAACCTCGGCGGCGGCGTGGCCCTCTTCGCAGGGACGGTCATGAACTGCGCCATCGAGAACGCCTCAACGCATGGCGTCGGCAACGGCGGCGGCATCTGGGCGGCCGGCGCCAGCGCATTCGTTACCAACTGCGTCATCTCCGGCACCACAGGCCAGCAGCAGCCCAACGGGATCGGCCTCTACCTCGCGAGCGGCGCGCGCGCCACGGACTGCCTCATCACGAACAACTTCATGAACGGCTTTGGCCCGGGCTGCGGTGCGGCCTACGTGGACAACGGCGGGATCCTCTCGCGGAGCACCATCGTCGGCAACCGAGGCGGCCAGATGCACGGCGCGGGCGTGGGCATCGGGAACCACGCCGACAACCTCGTCGAATACTGCGTCATCACCCACAACTCCATATCGTCAGCCTTCTCGCACGACGGCGGCGGCGTCTATATGCGCGGGGCCGGCACGCTCCGCAACTGCCTCATCACCGACAACGAGGCCTCCCGCTACGGCGGCGGCATCTACATGGAGGGCGCCGGCGGCAACGTCGAGTCCTGCACGGTGGCCGGCAACCATGCGCGCGACGACGAGCGGGACGGCGGCGGCATCTACTGCACCACGGGCAACGAAGGGGGCGTGAACCCCTCAATCCCCCCGAGCGAAGGCATCATCGTCAACACCATCGTGTTCGGCAACACGCACACGTCCTCAAGGGTCCCCAACGACCTCTCCGCCGCACCCCTGACGCTGGTCTCCAACTCCTGCGCCCCCGAGCTGACGGGCGGCACCGACGGCAACCTCTCGCAAGACCCCTTGTTTGCAGACCCCTCCACGCAGGACTACCGCCTGACCAAAAAATCCCCCTGCATCGGGGCCGGCCTCGCGCTCCCGTGGATGCCCGGCGCCCTCGACCTCGACGGCTTCACCCGCCTCTTCGGACGCCCCGAGATGGGCGCGTACGAGTGGCCGCTTGCCTTCGGGACGGTCATCCTCATCAAATAGCGCATGGGCATGACGCGGGGTACGGCGGCTCACCGCCGTACCCCGCGTCTTCCAATGGGTTCAGTGAACGAGAAACGCCCCGCTACGTCCGCTTCGCGATGCGCTCCAGAATCATGGCGGCGCAGGTAACTTGGTCGGGGATGGTGCCGTTCTCGTCTTTCACGCGCCAGATGTCGGGCGTGATTTCGTCGGCAACGCAGATGTTGCCGTCGGCGTCGAAGCCGAACTCAATCTTGAAGTCAATGAGGGAGAGGCCCATCGCGGACACTTCGGCGCGCAGCACCTCGCCGACCTTGACGAGCAGGTCGAGCGCGGCATCGTACTGGCCGTTGGCGAGCAGGCCTTTCATCAGGCACAGGCGCTCGGAGATGAGCGGGTCGCCCTGCGCATCGTCTTTGAGCGTAACCTCCGTATAGGGCGGGTCGAACGGGATGCCGCTCTCCAGCGTGAAGCGGCGGCACATGCTGCCGGCCGTGAAGTAGCGCAGCACGAACTCGAGCTTCGGGACGGTCAGGGCCTTGACCTTCATCAGGCATGCGTCCAGGTCCGTGCCGAGGTAGTGGGTCGGCACGCCGTTCCGCTCCATGAGCCCGAAGAAATACGAGGAGACCTCCAGCCCCACCTTGCCCTTGCCCTGCACCGAGCCGCCGACCGTGTTCGAGCCGGGGTCGAACACGCCGTTCTCGCCCGTGGCGCTGTCCTTGAAAAAGAGGTAACGCTCCCCAGTGGCCTCATCCATCAGCACGTCCTTGGTCTTCCCAGTATAAAGGGTCTTCATGGTTTTCTCCTGTTGCATCTGCACAATCCTCGCTTAAAAGGATGTCATCATACAGGATGTGCGCGGCGCTGTCAACGGAATTAGGAATGAGGAAAAGCGTGTTTGGGCGGCCGGAAGCCGCCGCCACTTTTACTTGACCTTTTGCGGGGACGGGCGCATACTACCTTTCATTTGCTAAATGAATGAAAGGGATGAACGCATGGACAACAGGAGAGACTTTCTGAAGCATACGGCGTGGGCGGGGCTTGGCGCGGCGGTGGCCAGCCAGTCGGCAGGGTGCAGGACGATGTCGGGGCCCGCGCCGATGGCCTACAGGACCCAGCCGCTGGAGACGGTCAGGGTCGGCGTGGTGGGCCTGGGCGCGCGCGGGCCGGCGGCGGTGCATCGCCTCGTGAACATCCCCGGCGTGGAGATCGCCGCGCTGTGCGACCTCATCCCCGAACGCACGGAACGGCAGAAAGCGTGGCTGAAAGAGAAGGGCAAGCCCGAGCCGACGTGCTACGGCGGCTCGCCGGACGCCTGGAAGAAGATGTGCGAGTCGGATGCGCTGAACCTCGTGTATATCACGACCCCGTGGCTGCTGCACACGCCCATGGCGGTCTATGCCATGCGGTGCGGCAAGCACACGGCCATCGAGGTGCCGGCCGCGGTTACGCTCGACGAGTGCTGGGAGCTCGTCGAGACCAGCGAGCGCACGGGGATGCACGCGATGATGCTGGAGAACTGCTGCTACGGCGAGAACGAGATGCTCGCGCTGATGCTGTGCCGCTCCGGCATGCTGGGGGACCTCGTCCACGGCGAGGCGGCCTACATCCACGACCTGCGCGACGGCCTGTTCAACGCGCAGGGCTACCAGGATATGTGGCGGCTGAGGTTCGGTCAGGCGCACACGGGCAACCCCTACCCGACGCACGGCCTCGGGCCCGTTTGCCAATACATGGACATCAACCGCGGCGACCGGTTCGAGTACCTCACCTCCATCAGCTCCAATGAGTTCGGCCTCTCGCAGTTCGCGCGCGAAACGTTCGGCCCGGACAGCCAGCAGGCCGGCTGGAAACACAAGCTCGGCGACATGAACACCACCGTCATCAAGACCGCCAAGGGCCGCACCATCCTTGTCCAGCACGACACCACCAGCCCGCGGCCGTACTCGCGCATCAACACGATCGCCGGCACCAAGGGCATCCTGAGCGACTACCCGCTCCGCGTCGCGCTGTCGCCGCAATCGCACGACTGGATGAAGGACGAAGAGCTCGCCGCGCTCAAAGAGAAACACACGCACCCGCTCTGGCAGAAGAGCGGCGACGTCGCCAAGAAGGTCGGCGGCCACGGCGGCATGGACTTCCTGATGGACCTGCGGATGTGCCACTGCCTCCAGAACGGCCTGCCGCTCGACATTGACGTCTACGACACCGCCCTGTGGAGCTGCCTCGTGGATCTGAGCGAGCGATCCGCGCTGAGGCGCGGCGCATCCATTGACGTGCCGGACTTCACGCGCGGCGCATGGAAGACCGCCGCCCCGCTCGGCATTGTATCGGTCTAAGGCATCCGGCCGCCAGGCCGAGACGACGGCTGCGGCGGGGGGAAAAATAAAAAATGAAAATTCTTTCTTTTTGTTGTTGCATTCCGACCGTTTTTCCTCTATTGTCTCGTCATACATCAAACAAGTGTTTTTGTCATTGAGGGTTAAACGATGGGAACTTTATTACGTGTGCTGGTTATTGTGATTACAATCTTGACGGCGGCCTCGCTGTTCTTTGCAATCGAAAACTTCAATAAGCGTCAGATCCTGCTCGGGCGGACCGCGGCGTTTGAGAAGACGGCCCAGAACGTCGCCAAGACGTTGGAGGCCGCAGAGGCCCCGGCGCTTGACACGAAAGTGTTGGAGAAGGACACCTCCGAGGTTTCAGACCGCGTGCCGTCTGTCCTCGAAAAGGATAACCTCCTCGAAAACTACCTGGCCAAGTTCGAGACGCAGAACCTCCCGGTGCTCGACTTCTCCTCCGACGACAAGCGTATGCAGCTTCGCCGCTATTATGCGGAAGAGACGACCGACACAGGCAAAATCAGGTATAAGAAGGATGTCGTAACGGGCCAGCCCACCACCGAAGGAGCCGGCACGCAAAAGGAACTGCTCGACACACTGGAGAGCCGCGCCCAAGCCCAGCGGAACACGCTGAACACGACGCGCGCCGAACTGGAGAAGATGCGCGAACGGCTGACCGTGAACGTGGATGAGCTCAACAAGCTCAAAGGCGACAGCCGCCTCGTCAAGAAAGAGCTGACCGAGAAGAAAGAGGAAATCGTCCAGCTAGAGGACGACAAGGCCAAGCTCGAAAGCAACGTCGCGAAGCTGACCTCGGAGAAGAAAGAACTTCAGTCGGAACTGGAAGACACCCAGCACCAAGTGAGCAAGCTGACGGATGAGAAGGCCGCCGCGCTGGATGACCTGGGCAAGGCTAATTCTTTGGTTGAAGAGCTCAAAGAGGTGATCAAGCGGACAAGGTCGGAGATTCCGGAGCTGAATCCTCTCAAAGCCGTGGCGCTGACCGCCGGGATCAAGGGTAAAGTCATCGAGTCGAACGATGAGTTCAAGTTCGCCATCATCGAGTTCCTGCCCGAGGCAATGACCGAGATGATGGGCGAAGAGCGCGAGAACAAGCTGCCGCAAATCCAGATGAACGTCAGCCGTTCTGGCCGCCAGAGCGCATCCGGCGAGTTTGTAACCCTCGTCAAGCTCCGTCAACCGATTCAGGGGAAGAACTTTGTCGTCGCCGATATCCTGAGCGACTGGCAGCAGGCTCCCGTGGAGAAGGGCGATGTCGTCTATTTCTAAAAACAGGCTTTATCCTGCCGTGTGGGGGGCGTTGCTCTTCCTGCTGGCAGGGCTTGCCTTGTCAGGGTGCGTCAGCACAGACGACGATCCCGGGGGCGGCTACAGCATGGGGTACTCACCCCCCACCAGCGTGTCCGACAGGGAATGGAAGTAACCCGTATGTTAGCCCTTGGGAACAAGAAGGTTGCGCTCTTTTGCATGGGGCTCATCCTGCTCCTGCTGGGACTGCTGACGGTTACAGGCTGCATGTGCGACACCCCCAACGAGGACACGCCCATGCCGTGGAGCCCGGCGACCGAACGGGACGGGATGATGCCGCTCCCAAGCTCCATGTATAACCGGTATAACTGACCGGGCGGACAGTACCGACAAGACCGAATAGGGCGAATGCCCTGTCGGTCTTGTCGTTCTGACAACTTAATTTTCTTTTTTGCTGGTAATCCCGAGGGCAATATGATATGTTTTTAACCTTATTGAAATGGGGGACTTGCGTACAGTAGAGGGGAACGAATGACTAAACAGGTGAACGCACAGCCGAATAAGGTCTCCGCCTATGCCTTGGCGGGCGTGGATATTGACTCGAAAATGTCTGGGCTTGCCACCATCAAACAGATGGTTGCCGGAACAAAGACAAAGGGCGTGGTGGGCGAAATCGGCAACTTCGGCGGGCTTTTCGAGTTCCCGGGCAAGGATAGCCTGCTGGTCGCCAGCACGGACGGGGTCGGGACGAAGCTGAAGGTCGCAGCCATGGTGAGGCGGCACGACACCGTGGGCCAGGACCTCGTGAACCATTGCGTCAACGATATCCTGGTGCAGGGCGCGAGGCCGCTCTTTTTCTTAGATTACATCGGGGCGGCGCGGTTCAACACGGCGGTGTTCACGGAGGTGATCTCGGGCCTGGTGAAGGCCTGCAAAGAGAACGGATGCGCCTTGCTGGGCGGCGAGACGGCGGAGATGCCCGGCCTGTACCCGATGGGGGAGTATGACCTCGTGGGGACGATCGTGGGCGCGGTCGAGAAGCGCAAACTCATCTCGGGGAAGAAGAACATCAAGCCGGGGGACGTGATCATCGGCCTGCCGTCGGGGGGGCTGCAGACGAACGGGTTCTCGCTGGCGCGGAAGGTCATCTTCGACCAGTGCGGGCTGACGCCGCAGGATATCATCCCGGGGACGCGCCTGACGACGTCGGACGCGCTGTTGGCGGTGCACCGCAGTTTCCTGAAGCCGGTCATGGCGTTGCTGGACAAGAAAATCCCCATCCAGGGCATGGCGCATATCACGGGAGGAGGCTTCCAGGACAACATCCCGCGCGTGCTGCCGGAGAAGTGCGACGCGGTGATTGACCGTTCGTCGTGGACCGTGCCGACGATTTTCACGTTCATCGAGCGGCAAGGCAAGGTGGACCGCCATGAGATGTACCGCGTGTTCAACATGGGTATCGGGTATGTCATCATCGTGCGGGCGAGGGATGCCAGCGCGGCATTGACGCTGTTGAGGAAGCAGCGGCAGGTGCCGATGGTCATCGGCAAAATCGTGAAGGGCAAGCGGAGCGTGGTATATAGTGATTAGTGATTAGTGATTAGTGGTTAGTGATTAGTTTTTGTCGGAACGGGAAAGGTCAAGAAGGTATGAAGAGTCAGAGGGTTGTGGTGGTGGCGCTGGCGTTGGCCATGGCGTGCGGTTGCGGTAAGCAGCAGGAGGGGCTGGACGCGTCGAGGAAGACGTATGAGTTCACGTACAGCGTGTTTTTCCCGGCGACGCACGTGCAGGCGCAGCTCGCCGCGACGTGGGCGGAGGAGATTAAGGAACGCAGCGGCGGGCAGGTGAAGATCACCGTGATCCCGGGAGGGGTGCTGACCAAGGCGGACCAGTGCTACCAGGGGGTGCTGGACGGTATCTCGGATATCGGCATGAGTATGTTTGCTTACACGCGGGGGCGCTTCCCGCTGCTGGAGTTGCTGGATTTGCCCGTGGGATACCCGGACGGCGTGTCCGCGACGCGCATCGCAAACATGATGTATGCCCAATGGAAGCCGGAGGAGACGGCGGACACGCAGATCATGTACCTCCATGCGCACGGGCCGGGGATCTTGGCCTCGAAGAAGCCCGTCAGGTCGGTGGCAGACTTGCAGGGGATGAAAATCCGCGCCACGGGGTTCAGCGCGAAAGTCGTGGAGACCCTCGGTGCGTCGCCCATCAGTATGCCGCAGGGCGACACCTACGAGGCGCTGCAGAAAGGCGTCGTGGATGCGACGTTCTGCCCGGTCGAGGCCTTGAAGGGGTGGAAGCAGGGGGAGGTCATCAAGTCGGTAACGGACTCCGCATGCATCGGCTACACGACGGTCTGTTTCGTAACCTTTAACAAGGCGAAATGGGAGGCCCTCCCCGAGGGGCTGCGGCAACTGATTTTGCAGGTGAACAGCGAGTGGGTTTCCAAGCACGGCGAGGCGTGGAACGCGGCGGACGAGGAGGGGCTGGCGTTTGTGAAAGGCCTCGGGCATGAGATTATCCCGCTGAGCGCAGAGGAGCAGGCGCTGTGGGTGAAGAAGGTCCAGCCGCTGCTGGCGGACACGGCCGCAAAGGCCGACCAGAAAGGCCTGCCGGGGTCGAAGATGCTGGACGCGATGCAGGACTACGTCAGCGCCGCGCGTTCCGGCAAGTAAAGTGAAGGGGCAATAAAGTAGCGACGGCTTCCAGCCGTTGTGTTGGCATTGCTGTCCAACGGCTGGAAGCCGTCGCTACTATAGATGCCGTTGCTACTTGCAGCGGACGATACGTCCGCCTTCCAGAACCCCAAAGGGGTTTTCTCTTACAGCCCGGGGTTGCGCGTACCCGTGCTACCCCGGGAAAGGCATGAATAAAAAACACAACCCCAACGGGGTTGCCTCGTCAATGGCACGCGCGGCAACATGAGGCAACCCCGTTGGGGTTGATATTCAATACGCATCCGTCCTGGGGTAGCGCGGATACGCGCAACCCCAGGCTATAAGCGGCAACCCCTTTGGGGTTTGTCAACCTCTCTTCTATGGTGTATGTGTTTTTGTTGCCCAATTGCTCCGCGATTTTCCGTTCTTCAAAGGAGACGCAAATTTTTCCAAGCAATTGCCCTGCGGCGGTAACACGTTTCAGCGGATGACGGGGACGGTACGCCTTCGCACGTTTCAACCCGTTCCGCTCATCGTTGTGCCAAGGACGGATTGAAAACCCGTCACCTATCCAAATGTAGAATGTGGAGACACGACCCCGCGTCCCTGAAGACCGTCCCCGTGACGCGGCCG
>Ga0123353_10003102_pt1 | contig 20829 bp, 40 predicted proteins | sample TergutLab28metaG_3_FD_92763 | JGI IMG/M metagenome (GOLD analysis project Ga0123353, IMG submission 92763) | Labiotermes labralis P3 segment gut microbial communities from Petit-Saut dam, French Guiana - Lab288 P3 | ecosystem: Host-associated > Arthropoda: Insects > Digestive system > Gut ... | reverse complement strand
CAAAAAAACTTGTAAAATCCAAAAAAAAATCGTACCTTTGCACTCACATTGCGGGGTAGAGCAGAGGCAGCTCGTCGGGCTCATAACCCGGAGGTCGTTGGTTCGAATCCAGCCCCCGCTACTCAAAACGCATGAAACCCGCGTTAACACTAACGATACAGAAGATTTTAAAGAAAATGTCGGCACAGTATCGGCACAGCAATTAAAAAACGCTGAATTTGTAAAAGTATCAAAGTCGGTAAAGGGTTTCGGAACAAATTTTTTTGGTGATTCCACTTTGGAGTTATCCAAAAAAAAAATGCCCATCAGTCAGAAAAGTCACTTCCACGCGATAATAGGTTACAGACCACCAAGGTTGATAGCCGGAAAGTCTTGTTGGTATATTGGTTTTTATGCGTTCGATCCGATTGTTGGTGAACTTCGCCAAAAACGAATCAAACTAAATCACATCAACCCTGTTTCAACTCGGCGACTGTACGCTAATGAGCTAATCAAACGCTTAAATGAACGATTGATTGACGGATGGAGCCCGTGGATTGAATCCGAAAACTCCAACGCTTATAAACTTTTTTCAGAAGTTTGCGAAAGTTTTAAACGGTATCAATCCCGCCAATTAGAGACCGATGTTATTCGTTTGGATACTTTTCGGGCTTACAAGTCTTTTTTGAAAAATATTGAAGCCTACAATGAAAAAATCGGCAAAATCAAATATATTTATCAGTTTGACCAGTCTTTTGTTTCGAAATTCTTAGATTATATTTTTGTTGAGCGTGAAAATACAGCACGAACGCGAAATAATTATTTAACTTTTTTAAGTTTGTTTTCGACTTGGTTAGTTGAAAAACAATATATGAAACACAAACCAACGGACGGGTTTTCATCAATTGGACGTAGAAGTTTACAGAAAAAAAAGCGCACTGTTATCCCGGCAGATGTTTTGCAAAATATTGGCGATTATTTTAGAGAAAATGACAAACGTATGCTTTTAGCCTGTTATGTTTTGCACTTGTGTTTTATTCGCCCAAAAGAGATGTCGCGCCTAAAAATCGAAGCTATAAACTTTGAAAAATCTACTATTTTGATACCTGCTGAAGTTTCAAAAAATCGAAAAAATGAAACAGTAACCGTTTCGGACGATCTGAAAGAATTGTTTTTTGAATTGAAAATTAACAAATATCCGAGTAATTATTATTTGTTTTCGGACGATTGCGAACCCGGTGCAAATTATCGCAGTTCAAAACAATTTAACGACCGTTGGGATAAAATGAAAAAGGTTTTGAAACTTCCCAAACAATATCAGTTTTATTCTCTCAAAGATACGGGAATTACCAATCTTTTCCGTAGTGGTTTGGATTCTCTTTCAATTCGCGACCAAGCGCGACATTACAACATATCAATAACAGACACTTACACGCCTCGCGACATTCAAGAGGCCAACGAAAAAATCAAAGTAAATTCAAAAGGATTTTGATATAAAAGAAATTACCCTAACAGAAAATAAAACTATGAAAAACAAAAAATCCATCTACCTTGATTGCGAATGGTTCATGAATCAAGAAATTTTCTTAATCGGCTATTGCTACTGTGAAAAATCGTTGCGACTTCTACATGGTCGAACTCTCACAATTCGAAATGTCGAAAAAATGTTATCCGGTGTCGATACGATTTATTTCTATGGACCGGACATCGCCCAAATTGAAAAGAATTTTGGAATTGATTTGCGCAGTAAATACCAATGTGTAAATTTGCTCTCAATGTTCCGGTATTATGCACCGCGTTTGAAGTCTCACAAATTGGCTTATTTGGAGAAATTAGCTGGAATTGAGCGCGAAACGCACCGGTACAAAACCAATATTTGGAAGTTAGCCCAAGATTGGCACAATCCCAAAACAAAACATCGATGTTTGCACTACAACGCTGAAGATGTGATCAACTTACTTTTGGTTAAAAAGTGGTTTTTCAAAAAGTACGGCTTGAGAAAATCTCACACATTGCCGTTTTGCTTGTGATTGCCCATTTTTCTGCCAAACCATTTGAGAAAACAATATAAAGCAACACAAGCAAACGGAAAAATTAGTAATCTGTACCAAATCGGTATTTCACGTTTAGTTTTGTATACTTTCACAACATCTACATCTATTGGTTTTTCTGTTTTGAGTGTATCCGGTGGTATTTCTATCCCAATCGTGAGCGAGTCGCCGTCGCGAATTACTCTCACTTTGATATTTGGGTATGAGTGTTTTTTATCGTCATTTTTATTAGACTGTAATTGTGAATTTTCCTTGTTAAAGTCGGTATAAACGGTATCACGTTCCCGAACAATTAACGTTTTTTCAACATTTATGCCCGGGCGAACGATGGTGTCGCGAACAATGATTGTTTGCCTTTCGAGTAATTGCGGATTTCGCTTGGTAATTCGCTCAATTCGCTGTGCCGGGCTGCAAGCGGTTGTGAGCAACAAAAGTAAAACGATATATTTAATCTTTGACATCTTTGAATATTTTTTTGCAATCGGGACAAACCGAGTTTTGAATTTTTTCCATGTTTGAGTTAAATTTTTCTATCAATTTTTCTAATCTCAAGTTATCTTTTTTGTAATTCAGCGCTTCGCTTTCGGCTTTGTGTCGCTTTTCTTCGATGTTTGCCTTTTCTTCTCGCAATAAGGATATTTGTTTTAGCCTTGCTGTCAATTCCTCGTCAAACAGTTGCCTAATTTGTTGCTGTGTTGTTGCTTCATGTAATGCTGTACTTGCACCTTCTTTGTCCGCTTTGTGTTTGGATTCTTCACCTTCGGCCTGCTCCTTTAATTTTCGTTGTTTGCGTAAAATGAAACGATCTAAAGCACCACCGGCAAATAGCGTTAAAATTGCACCGATTAAATAAACGAGCCAACCATTGCCGGAACTTGTTGCCGGATATGGCGTGTAAATTTCGGGCAGATAAGCACCGGCTTGCAATAGTATGTTAGCGAAAAAAATCATTTAGTTTTATTGTTTATCATCTTCATTATAAATTCTCAAATTTCTAAAACGAGCGTTATTTGCTCCATTTGATGTGCTTTGGTGCATACCGAACTTAATAATTTTGGAGTTATGAGGAAATGTATTATTGGCAGAAATTTGAGTTTGCACAATACCATTCAACCAAATTGTAATATCAAATCCAATATCTTTCTTGGTAAACTTCGCTTTATATGTGTGCCATTGATTGTTGACAGTATTAACAATACGCGCAATCGATGTGGCATTATTCAAATTGTCTTGTGTAGTAAGCGTTGTGCCTGCCATTAAGAAAAGTCCTAAATTTCCTGTGGCTGCACCACCTTGATTAAGGGCAAATGCCAAAGTCTGTGTCAAAGTATCTATACCAAATCTAAATAAGTGCCCATGCCCTCTACCTGTATTTCTGATAAAGTCAACTTCAAAAACCATATTGTCAAGAGGAATATTTAACATGCTCCACGATGCGTCTGTTTGACCATCTGCGACCTGACCTTGTCTTGTAGACTCATCGCCACTAGTAATATATGAAAAGATAAGTTTATTGTCAGCACTTATTTTTTCACCTGTAACCATGTTTCGTTGAGCTTCATCCTCATCAAACAAGCCTGCAATAGGAAGGTAAAACTCATCAAGTTTTAGCCCATTTTTATAACCTCTCCTTCTGCCCATTAAATAAAAGTATTATATTGATTTGAATTAAAAGCCTTGTCAACTTCTTCATTTGTTACTGCATTTTCGATAAGTTCATTAACCCTATAATACTCTTCTCGACAAAGCGAATCAATTCTATTTGCTTCATTCAATATCTCTTCGGCAAACGTTCTATTATAAATAGTGTTATGTTGAGAATTTAAGTTCAATAAGGACAATGTCATAATAGCGTTTGCTCTCCTATGCTCAGGAATAAGTTTTACTGATGTTAAAATGGATAGCGTATTCAATTCCTCTAACATCATATTTTTATATTCCTCTAATGACGGTGTATAAGACATCATTTCTACCAACTTACACTCCCTTATCTCGTCTACAGAAGCTGTAGGATTTGCAATATAGAACTCCCTTTGCTCCTCTGTCATTTCTACAATATCGTCTGCAACAAAATAGTCAGGTTTTGGAACAGTTGTTGAAAATGCAGATTTTGTAGTTAAGTAATAATATGTTTCCATTACGTTTATTTCTTGATTTCTTGTGAAACAACAGCGATTATTTTATCAGAATACTTCATAAATGAAACTTCAACATAACGCCCTCTTGAAACATCTACATCCCATCTATTACTAGCTGATTGTTGACCAAGACCTATTACGTCAATGGTTGTATAAAAAGAATGAACAGTAGAACTATCTCCGTCGCAGGAATAAATAACCTCACCACCTAAATTTAAAGATGATAAAGCAGGATTTATATCATTAAAAACAACAGAGTTATTTAATATCTTTACAGGAAGGTTTGTCAACTCTTCATTGAATTGCTGCCTTGTTCTGTCAATATGCTCATATATCTCTATGACAGCTTCTTCTAAACCATCTATATTTTGAACTGTATGGTTGTGGTTAATATCTGCCTTCAATTCGAGTATTTTTCGTATAGTGGCAATTCTATTCCAAATTTCTCTAAGTATATCCCAAAGTGTCCCAGCTGTTTGATTTGTATTTAAGGCATTAGGTTCATCAAGGTTAGCCTCTACGCCTTCAGGAATGGAAATAACTATATGATCTGCATCATGTGTATGATCAGGATTTGTAGCGTCGGACTTTTCAATATTGAACTTCAATCCGAGTATTTTCCCTGTGAAATAATCAATAACAGCCATTTTTATTTCTTTTTAAATAAAAAATACCATACTGCAACTGCAACACCTGCAAGAACCAACCACATAGTTAGGGAATTCGATTGCGGGAAAATGCCCGAAAGGGGGCTGTTGGATTGTTGGTATCTCTGCTGTTGTAATAATAATTGTTGCTCCATTTCCCATTTTGCTCTATCGCGTTCCGCTTGTTCCCGTTGTAGGCGCAATTCTTCTTCGCGCCGTTTCGATTCCTTTTCGCGTTCAATTTCCGCTGTTGACTTTACGCCGGGAATGAAGACTGCAAAAAAGTTGCGAAGCTTAAAATTAGCATCGTTAATTTTACCGTATGGCACTGCTATCATTTGCATATCGTATAATTTTAAGGTTTGTTTGAAAATTTATAATCATTGATTGTTAGTCGATTATCCCAATTGTATTTAAATTCACGATTCTCGCCTCCGGCATATTTGATTTCAATAAAAGTTTCGGTTTCGGTTTCAAGAACAACAGTCCGCCTAATTATACAATTTTCTTGAATGTTGGATTTCTCCATAAGATCGTAGTTTTTCTTGAAAAATCCTGCATAGATTACCTTTTCTGTTTCCGATGTCTTAATTTCGTGAACTAAGTCCGGATGTAAGTGGAGGGCTTGGTTTTCTGACAAAACAGTATTCATGGTTTATTTTTTTAAATGGACGTATAACATCAACATCCCAGAAAGTAAGCTTAATGAAATGCAAATAATCGTGATAGTTTTGATTGTTTTACTGGTATTCATAACTACTTTTTTTTTAAGATTTCGACAATATCGGCAGGAAAACCTTTGAGTGCATACAGAGCAAACGAAGCAACCGTGATCACGCCGTTTTCGTTTCTGTTGATTATGGGATTTTGTTGTGCGATAAGTTGCGCACTGTGTTGAGCGGATTGAAACACCCAATCATCGGGCTTTCCCAAAGAAATTGGAAAAAATGTGGCTTGATACATTGCAACGTATGAGTTCATTCGTCCACGGTAAGGACGATAAAACGCGTGCACATAATCCAATTGTTCCAAGTTCGACATATTTAAAAGTGCAGCCGTTGTGGTTCCTAAACTTTCGGCAGTTCTTGGCATAAATTGAATTAAACCGGTTGCACCGCCTGTTGGGTTCACGGCTTTGGGGTTCAATCGGCTTTCTTTGTACATCACAGCCATCAGCCAATTAGGGTCAACGCCAAGTTTGCCGGAAATATCACGGACTTTTGATAAAAACGCGTCTCTGTTTGTGGTTACAAGATGGGCAAAAATCAAATCCATTACTTCAAAGCTTTTAGGGTTAATGTGAACAAAGTCGAAGCAAACAAAATGATGAGTACAACCGACAAAATATTAGTGAGACTAAATTTAATCTCGAACGGAATCGCGTTTTTCCCCGCGAAAAAATCTTGCAAATCATTTACCATATCTACATATTTTTTTGAATAAATAATTCTTTAGAAACTTCTTTTACACTGTAAAATCGCAAAACTTCTTTTTCTGTTTTCGGACCGAAAATTTCATCAACAGACAAAAGTGGGTCGGGCGATGATACGGCAGCCATCACACTATTGGCGTTTTCGATTAACTTGTTTAAGTGGTTTTGAAGCCTTGAAACATTGGCGCCACGCGAACCCTGTTTGAGTGGAAAGTTATCACCGAAAGAACTTCCGGTTCCGCCACTAAAACTATCACTGGTTGCGCTATTTTTGTTTTTTCGTAAGAAAAACCAAAGGCTAAAGCCAACAATAGACAATATCGCAAGTATTAAAAGTATTTTTTTCATGTTTTTTCTATATTGAAACACCAAATGCTCTTAGGTGTTTGTTAAATTCTTCTATTGTGGAGTTTTTGAATTCTTCGCGCAAATTCGACGGCAATGTTCCGTTGCTGGTTGTAATCCAACCAAACATCATGGTTAACTTTCGTACGCCGTAAGATTTTACAAGCTGATCCCAATCGGCACGGGTTTGAAGCTGGGTAATAATTCCCATAATTGTGTTTTTATTAGCACCTTTGCCCTCCATGGCAGTGTGAGCCATATCGGCCCAAATGACATATTGGCTCCCGGGATAAGATAAGTCGTTTTTGTCAATTTTGATTTCGTCCGTAAGCCCTTTTTTTGGTGCAATTCGTATCATCCAACGAATAAAAAGAATCAGAGCAATCAAAACAACTATTGCAATGATCGTCCACCAAAATGCTTTATGTTTAAAAAGTTCATTCATGTTACTTCAACCATTTTTTGTATGCGAAAATTCCAAAACCAGTTAATATGATAACAAACAAAACCAACATTGACCAAAACAACACCGGGTTAGGTTCTGCGTCTTTTTTTTTGCCACCGAACAATTTCCAACCGCCTAAAACTCCGGCACCTCCGGCAGCTAAAGCGGGCCAAAAATGGGCTTTTTGTTCGGGTTGTTGTGTTACCGGTTTTGCTTCCATTATCCAAACATTTTTTTGAGAATGTAGAACGCTCCGATTAACAACGCCACTTTGAGCCAAAACGGCATTTTCTTTTTGGTGTTTTTTTCAATACCCAATTCGTTGTTAATTTCTTCAACAATGTCATCGACATTTTCTTGTTCGGGGTTTTCGTCGTCCAAATTTTCGCCGGGTTTGGGATTGTCATTTTCCGGATACTCAGGATACTCAAAATTTTCTTCTAAAAATTCTCTGCTTTCACACGGAATCGCAGTCATAAAACGTCCGTTTGCGCTGCGTTTGCGTTTACGATTGTTGTTTGTGTTCTTATTCATATCTATTTCAATATTTTTTTGATTAGAAAAAAGCCGACAATTCCAAGCAAAATCCACACCCAAAGCGGTGTCTTGTTTGCAAATTTGTCGATGTCTTTTTTTGCCCAATGATAGTGGTCTTTGTAAAAAAATTCTTTTTCGTTCCAAATCTTTTTTACTCTGGCTGAGTAACCCAGTGTTTTTCTTGTTTTGTGTTTGAGAACAAGCCTTTCGGAAAAATGTCCGTCATATTTTAGTTTTGCAAAAACAGCCGAATGTAGCTTTCCTTTTTGTTTTTTCAGATGTGGCTGACGGCGCAAAACGTCATTGGTTACAATCTTTAAAAGTTCCAATCTGTATTGCGTGCGTTCGCCTTTATGCCCTGCTATGTCCCAATATCCATTCATTAGAATAAAATTTTCTTGGCTAAAATAATTCCGACAATGGCAATGGCGCCCCAAAGTAACCAGTTAGCGCTGGTACTTTCTTCGCCCGGAATGTCGTTTTTATGCCCTCCCGCAATTAGTGCTTTTTTCAAATCTGCCCAGTGTTCATCAGCATATTTATTGATTTCAGCACGTGCCCAACCGTAGGTTTTGAAAAAATCGTTTGCGCTTTTTTTAGCCCAATTCGTTGTTAGAATACTATTATCATTAAACACGCCTTTAGCGACCATGTCTCTAAAAACCAATTCTTGTACCCTTTGGCGATCATTCACAAAGTTTTGAATGAAATTTATACCAACACCTGCGTATTGCACTACGTAATTGCCAATTACAACCCCTGTATGAGCTCTTAAAAGTGCATCTCTCGCAGCGGTCGTTTTTTTATTATTACCTTTTGCCCATTCATTACGTTTGCCAAATATCGTGCTGGTAGATATTGAAACAAGGGCGGAGGCAACAGCTGTAATAGCCATAATCGTCATGGGCTCATTTGCAGTTTTTCCCTGTCCTTTTTTCCATTGTTTCAAAAGAGCCTCGGCGCGTTTATTTCCAAAACGCTTGGCGTCAATTTCCATTATAGATTTTAGAATTTGAACCTTGCGTTCTATGCTGATATAATCCTTATACAACAAACCTCTGTAGGCATTTATGGCTTTGTCAATAGACCCTTTTTCGCTTCCGACAAATTTTTGAAGCGCCCAACGATCGCAAGCGATTTCATCGTATTGCGTTTGTAAAACAAAATGCGCTTTTTCGTGCAAAATAAGTAATTTTCTTTGCACAGGTGAAAGCTTTGGCCATATATCGCAATTAATAGTAATCACACCCGTACTGATATCAATACTGGCAGGGTTTAACCACATTTGCTTACTATTTGATTTTATCCATTTCATTTTAATTGATGTGTTGGGGGGCCTCCGCCCCCCGATTAGCTGTAGGTTGTAGTTCGTGAGATATCCCAAGGAATAACCCGGGCCGTTCTCTACTTTTCTACTCCTTTTCCATACTTGAACACATATTGAGTTTTTTCGTTTTGTCTTAGCTGAAAAATGTTTAAAAGGCTATTTTTTCTTTTTTACAACCCACCAAAGCACTACACCAAGCGTGATAGCAGCTACTAAAATCCCAATCCACAAAGCAGTATTGTTTTTTGGCGCCGGTGGAATCACAAGCGGATCATTTGGGTCACTTGTGCCCGGTTTTTTTGCATTGCCCCAACCGGTGAAAACAGATCCAACCCCTGTCAAAATGTTGGCAATGCCATTCATCCACTCCGGGGCAGTTGGTTTGGGGGTTGTTGCTACCGGTGTTGCGCCGTCTGCGTATGCAATTCTTTGGCGTTGTAATTGTTTACTAAATACTGACATGGCAAAAAATTTTAGTTGGCAGCGCCGATATCCATAGTGATATCCATACGACTGTTTGCACAAATTGTCAAAATAACCAAGGACGCCGGATGAAACGGGATATTGATATTTTTACAAATCGCACGGTTGTTGTCGTTTTGATGTGTTGAAACAAATCTTGCCAAACGACGTTCTGTGAAACCCGGACGTTCGTCAAATGGCGAAGTTTCAACAAAAACGATGTCTTGTTGGAAATTTTCTTTGTCCATCGAAACAATGTCCATGTCTTTGATTTCTCCAACCACGCGTTTTGCATAAGTTTTCAAATGCTCAATTGTTTTTTGAGACTTTGATTCGAAAATAACTTTTTTCAAGTTACCTCCTATAGTTTTTGAAAAGCTTTCACCGTCGGTAATGATACCGTCAATTTCCGGATACACTTTTTGAATTTCTTCAATAGTGTTAAAGGTTCCCGGAAGCAAAGCCAATTTTACATCTTTATCGGTGTTGTTTTCACCTTTAATTCCAAATTTTTGAGTTTTCATTTTTTTTGATTTTTGTTTTTTGTTTTGACCATTTTGACCATTGAAATTGGCAGACGAATTTCGGAGCGCCTCCGCCTCCATTCTCTTAAAATCAGCGTGAGAATATGTTTTCATACTTTACGATGTTTTTTCTTCGGTAGAGAACCAACCGTTTTTGTAGCCTACATAAACTACAATACCCAAAACTACAAGAATAGCAATTCCTGTGTACTTGTTTAATTTTTCCATGATTTTAATTTTTGGTGAATAATTTGATTTCGACCGCAAAATTACAGTGAGAAAAAACGGGACTTTCCCGAAACGGCAGAGTTCGGCACAAAACGGCGTAATTCGGCGCAATTCGGCAGAGTTCGGCGTAGTTTTTGCACAAAAAAAGCCGTCAAATACTGACGGCTTTAGCGTTTTCGGCATTTTTTGTTTCGGGCGGATCCAAACACTCAAAAATATATTTTACTTGTTTGGGCGTATAATAATGGGATTTTTTGCGCTTCAAAACATCGCCAATGCGAAACGGGCTTAACCAGTTGTTAAGTGTTTTCACACTCACACCGTAAAGCCTTGCGATTTCGCTTGGTAACATTGCTTTGATTGTGATTGCCATATTATTGCAGTCTTACAGTTTTTTGCGCATATGGGTTCGGATCATCCATCACAGCCTGCCAAGCTTTTTTCACATCTTCATACGCTACAATTTCCTTTTTTCGATAGTCCGGATTATCGCTTTTGAAAATTGTAATTGCATCGGAAATCCTTAACAATTTGGGCGGAATGTAGGAAAAACCATGAAACATAAAAATCATATCTAAATTTTTTTGTTTTGAATCCAACACCAGACGCTTTACGGAATTTTGCAAATTAGCATCAATATATTTCGACGCGTCTTCGAAAACCACTAAAGCATTTCCCAAATACTTTTCAATGTTTTCTAACATCGTGTCCGGATCTTCGCCAAAAATTCGATATACTCCACCGGGCGCACGCCATCGAAAAAGCATTTCACTTTTTATTTGCGTAATACCCCGATACATTGGATGATTCAACGTATCAACGATTAAAACCCGCCTTTTAGGGTGTTTTTTTAGATATGTCGGCAAAAGATTTTTGAGAAAATTATAGGATTTCCCTGTACCACGTCTGCCGCAAAATATGCTGACTAAATTGATACGTGCCATTTTTACTTTGCGTTATGTCTTCTTGCATTCCGTTTTAACTGTTTAATCATTTCTCTAACATCGTCCTCTGTAAGATATGAATTAAGTTTGATTTTTTGCGACTTATCGCCATTAAGCGGATAACGCCAATCTGAATAATATTCGTCATTTCTGTTTTTACTGAATTGACGCCAATACACATTGTTTCCAACGTGGTCTTTGTAGCGCTTTTTTAGGTCAATAGGCTCTTTTCTTTTCATAATTATTTGATTTTAGATTTCGTTGTTTTGGTTGTCTTTTTCGGTTTCACTTCTTTCACAGAAATTCGTTTAGCTTCGAGTTCGGCTGCAGCTGCCTTTTTTCCAAGCTCTGCATTTTTCAACCTCAATTCGTTGAGTTCTTCCAGTGCTTCCTGTTCTTTTTTGTCGGCTTCTATGATTAAGCGTTTGTTTTCGCGCTCTTTTTCGTCTATAGTAGCCTTGTATTGGTTAATTTCTTTTTCTTGTTTGGCGATTTTTTCGTGAGCTCTGCGCAATTCGTAAGCATCCACGAGCGCTGGAGCATAAGCAGCCAACAGCGCCAAAATAAACGTCCATGTTGGCGAAAGTTCAACATCTTGCGAACCCATTAAATCCGCCAAAGCTTCCGACAAACTTTCTTTAGCATCATCATCGGCGCAAAAACGCTCATAGTTTTCGCTTTTAGCGTACATATTAATTACCGGCGGAATAATGGAGTCTATTACTTCAACCACAATCGGAGCCGCGAGTTTTGAGCCTTTAGAAATAACGTTTTTGGACGTTGGTTTTTTCAAAATTTTGTCCGGATTAATCACAACCGATTCTTCGGCAGGCGGCGAATCAAATTCCGGCAAATTTTCGTTGATTTTTTCTTTTTGTTCCCAAAATTCGGGTTTTTCTTCGGTAGGTTCGCCAAGCAGCCCCGAAATATTATCCGGGTCCGGAAAAGGTTTGATTTGCTCCGATTCCGTAGATATCGGTTTTTCGGAATTTTCGTCGGCAGAGATTTCGGAAACTTCCGGATTCTCCAAATTTTCGTTTTCGTTACTCATCTTCTGTATCTGTTAAAATGGTTGATAAATCTACTTTATCCATGTTTTGGGTTAAAAGGTCGGCCAAATCTTCAACATCGTATTTTTGTAATTGTCGCGAAACTTCCAATTTTCCACGCTCCGAAACTCTCATTGCACAGGGCGAAATATAACATTTGCCTTTATCCAAATAGATAAGTCCGACAACCACAACCTCGGGGGCTTCCAGTTCGATAGAATCCCTGTAATTTTTGATTTGAGGAATCAATTCGAGCAATTTTGGTTTGATAACTTTTGCCAGTTTTGGCATCAGTTTTTTTTGTAAAATTTTTCCTAACATAATTTTGAGATTTATCTGTAATGTTTTATTACTTTCGGCTTTCTGTCTTTTGGATGTTCCCAAATAAATTGAAGTCGGCTTGTTGGATGTTGGTTTTTTCCGTTTCCAATGCAACGATTCGGTTTTGATCGTCTTGGGTTTCTGTTAACAAGTGTATCGTTGTACAGCATATTTATTTATTTTGAAATGATTTTTTGATTTCTTCAATTTCTTTGTCTTTTAGGTGCTTCAAACCATAATCGAAATTGTATTCCATAAAACGAGCAAACAAGTGCCAAAGCACTTCGTGAGGGTGTGAAAGTCCGTTGCGTTCGGCGACGACTTTTGCCAAAGCGTCCCATTCCGGCGAAACAACCGGTGTCGGGCTAACCGGTTCAACTTTCCGTTGGTTTTCTTCAGTTAGTTTTTGGCTTTCTTCGGTTAACCTTTTAATTTCCAAATCTTTTTCAGTTAAAGCCGCTGCGCCTGTTTGCAAAGTTTGGTTTTCTTCAACTAACCGTTGGTTTTCTTCGGTTAACTTTTGGTTTTCTTCGGTTAGTTTTTGGTTAGTTTCGGTCAGTTCTTGGTTTTCCGTGGTTAGTCGATTGGTTAGTTCGTCTGACTTTTCAAGGGTTAGCTCGGTTTTCCGATAATTTTCCATGATTCGGGAAAAAGTTTCGCCTTTGGTTAAATGCCCCAGTTCGGAATGAAGTTCATCGAAAAGAGATAAAACCTGCTCATCGGTTTTAACTGAAAATTGTTTTGTCATAAAAATTGATGTTAAATTTTGTATCAAATAATCCTTACCAGTAACCAACTATCGCACCGTACAGTTTCTAGAATGATACAGATATTGATAGTCGGTGCTTAGTAAGTGATCTAATATCGGATAGTAATAAATATTGAACGTTGAACCGAACTCATCACGTCTTTACGCATCGCCTTTAATATTTTTTTTGCTTCAAACTCAATATTAGGGTTTTCAATCAACTTTGTAAGATAACCACAATGTTGCTGTTGAAGTTTACGCAATTTTTCGCATTCGGATTTCATTACCCATCTTGCAGACTTGTTGGTTTTAGTAGCGGTTTTTTTCTTGGTTGTTTTTTTCATGATTTTTCATTTTTGAATTTGTGCCGGCAAAGTTAAGCACAAAAAAAATAAGGTGTTCCAAAAGGTACCAAAACAGACCAAAAGGTTCCAAACGCAAAAAACAATCTAAAATTGAAAAATTCAAAAGTAATTTATAAAAGTTTCCGACTTTTTACTATTCAGGGGTTCAGGTATCATTTTTTGAAATGAAAATCAGATTGTTAACCCTGAAATTTTAGGGTTCAGGCTAAGGGTTCAGGGTAATTCTATCTATTCAGGACTGAACCCCTGAACCCTATCCTGAATAGTAAAAAAAACGTATCTATTCAGGGTTATTTTTCTAAAAATCAACTTTTTAAATTAACCCTGAATAGATTGAATGGTAAAAAGTATAAAAGTTAGAAAATACGATTTTTATTTTCAAAAAAAAACAAAAAAAAAGGCGACCGAAAACGATAGCCCCAAAAACCTGCCCGGTGTTTTTGATTAGTCCGGTAACCAAGAATGATCCGCTACTGTCGGCTGATCATCGTTCTGCTGAGAGTGGTTAAGTTTGATCACAGAATACACATTTTTTTGAACGTTGTTGTTGGTTTTCATCCACTTCACATAACCTTGTTTTTGTAGTGCTTCGCCAAGTTTTTTCAAATTAATACGGACATTCGTTTGAATTTGAATATACGATAAAATTTCAGCCGGTTGCATGTGATGTGTTGCAAAATCTCGGTGTTCCGGCTTTTGAAAGTATTTTAATAAATACTGCTCTTCCATACTGACAGCTTGAAAACGAGTGTTTGAAACGTGCAACTGTTCGATTTCTTCGCCGGTAAACCAGTAGCGAAAACCGCTTGTAAACAGATGATACGCTTGTTTCCAAACTAAATCCATATTGAGTTCTTTGGCTTTGTCGATGTGAATTTGCATCACTTCAAACGCCAAAAAACGCCGAGAACCTGTCGGATCGGTCAAAAATTCGTTGCCGTTAACCGAAGCCATAAACGAGCAAACGTGCGGATATTCTTGAATAAACACATCATACGGTCGTCTATATTTCACATTCGGGGCCGTGATCATGTTTTTTAGATCGTTTTCGTCTTTTTTGTTCAATTGTTTGAGTTGATCATCCACGTTGACCAAGAAAAATTCGGCAAGCAAAGTTTGTGTATCTTTGTTGCTCGGATCTATCTTTCCGGTGTAAAGATATTGCCGGAGTGCAACCGGACAAAGATTGTCTAACCAAGTGGTTTTAAATGCGCCTTGTTCGCCTGTTAGCACTAACATGGTATGATTCTTGCAATTCTCGTCAATCATGGCATTCGCCACAACTGCAACGAGCCATTTTTTCAAATATTCGTACCATTTTTCGGGGTTTCTAACATCAACCGTTTTCGCCAGCTCGAGAATGTAGTCGGTTTGGGATGTGAATTTTGACAAACCCTCAAAATATTCTTTGATTGGATTTGACAAAACGGAAAAATCGGAAAACATAATTTCGTTGAGTGCATCTTTCGAAGTTTTCACGCCACGGGACCGAATAAAGCGGTTAATGGTGTTCACACTGTACCGATCGAGCGGAACAAAATTTTCCATTTGCTCGTGAATGCGATATTCCGGCTTTTGTTTGATAGAGTTGAAACGACATTCCAAAAACGTATCTAGTAACATTTCGATTTCTTCGTATTGCCCCAAATCTTTCTGTTTGTCGTAAAACTTCATGTTTAGGGCTTTTCGCACATCGGTTTTCGTTACATGAATGCCGTTATCCTTCAATTCTGTGTGAAATTTATTCACATCATCCGGCGTGATGTCTGAAAAGGTATGTGCGCCCAGTTCTTTGAACTGTGCTTTCCCTGTTTCAGGATCAAAATACATGGTATATTTCGCCTCCAGCGCCTTTTTGATGATGTCGTTTTTGCTAAATTTCTGTATCGTTTGCATGGGCAGTGCTTTTTTTCGTTTGTAAATGTTGCGGAGTTTTATATTCGCCAAGCAATACGGCACGTTTTGCAAGGCGTTCCAAATCTTGGTTTTCCATGATGGAATAATAATCAATTTCAGCCTCCGAAACTCCGTGTAACAGCAACATCAATTTCAATTTTTGTTCTGCAATAAAGAGAATCTTACAATGCTCGCCTAACTCTGCGATTTCTGTTGAATGCAGTTCTTTCACTTGTTGCAAGTCTTCGATGTGTTTTTTCAATAAGTCGCGCCACAATGGCGAACTTGTGCGATCAAGTTTTTTGTTTTTTTGCTCGATCAACTCTTCGATGGATTGTATTTGGGCAGTATTTGTCATTTTTTCGTTTTTTTCAACCGGCAGGGCATAACCCTGCCGGCTTTGGGGTTTCTGAATGATGTTAAATTTCGTGTCTGTCGTTGTGAATTAGGTTTTTTTCGATGGATTTGGTCATGTGTGATTCGATGTAAATTTTAAGGTCATAAAAACAATCAAAAAACTCATTGTCCATTATTTTTTTGACTTTTTTACGATGTCGTTTACCTTTATACATCGCACTCAAAGCAATGTAAATGCGGCCCTCTAATAGATTAAGCATAAACAGACAATCCACAAAATTGGCTGTTCGGTTGCTAACTCCTAAAATTTGTTGTTTTTCGGATTTCGCTCCGATGGGCGTTGCTTTTCGCTTACTATTATTCGGCGATTTGCAAATCTTTTCTGTTTTAGTCATTGGTAAAATTTGCTTTGGTAACAGAAAAAACGGCGCTACCGACCCGTTGACTAATACCAGAAAAGCGGCTCGAAAAATCATTACAATTTTTCACGGGAGTAACGCCGTATATTTGCAACGTGCAGGCATAAAAAAAGCCTGCAATAAGCAAGCGGACGTGTCCGCTTTTCTGTAAATTAGTCACTGCAAAGTTACGAATAATTTTTATATCTGCAAAATTTTTGAGCATTTTGTTTTAACAATCTATCGTTAAATTATTGAAACAAAGTCGAATTTGAGTTGTCTGCGTTCCATATCCCAATCCTCCAAGGTCAATTTACTTATTTGCATCAGTTTGCTTTCCGCTTCATACATCACATTTTTGGCTCTGTTAAACTCGGATTTAGCCGTTTTTACAACATCCAACTGTTTGTCCATTTCAACTTGTTTTTGCTCTGCAAACTCGGTACGAGACACAAAATAATCGAAAAGTGCGTTGTAGCACTCTAATTGATAGTTGATAACGGCTTGGCGAGCGTCCTCGTTTACGCTGTTTGTGTCGATTGTAAACAGCCAACCAAATACAAACTTGAACGGAATGCAGTTCATTTCGTACTGTTTTCCATCGGCACCAGTTGAGTGTACCGTACACTCAACTGAACTCAAAATTGGATCTCTTTTGATACGCTGTTTTTGTCCGTTGTGATCAATTCCCAAAATTTCACAAATTGGTTTAATCGGAATAAATTTTCCGTTTTCAGTTTCTACCACTTGGATTGGTTGGTTGTTTACTCTTGCGAGATTTTTGATGTTTGTTGCCATTGTTTTTTGTATTTAATGGTTATAGTGTTGTTAATTTTGTGGATTATATTTGTTTGTATGGATATTTTTTTGTAATTTTGTAGAAAATTTAGATGTTATGCCAAAGATTTATCAATATTTAGGAATTGTTTTTAGGTTTCACTCCAACGAACACAACCCCGTTCATGTACATGCAGAGTATAAAGGTGCGGAAATGATTGTAAAATTATACACCAAGAATGGTGTTGTTGTGAGGGTAATGTATGAAGTACGCAAAGGTAAATTTCCGCCTGCAAAACTTAACGACTTAAAAGTATTTGTATCTGCAAACAAAAACGCAATGCTACTTGCTTGGACACAATTTTTTGAAAACAATATTAAGTTTAAACCTGTAACTATAACAAGGAGGATAAAATGAGAAAGCCGCCCCCACCAACCTATTCGCACGCCATAACGCATGCCAAATATCTGCACGATTATTTGGTTGAAGTTACGTTTTACGATGGCACTGTTAAAGTTGTTGATTTGGAAGATTTTTTCAAAACCAGCAAACACCCTCTTACTAACCAATTTTATCCGTTGCCAAAATTCAAAAAATTTCACATCGACCACGGTGCACTTGCTTGGGGCGATAATGAATGCGACATTGATCCGTGGGATATGTACCATGGCGTATTTGATGCCCAATTGGAATTTGCGTAGGTTTTTCATATTATTTTCAATTTATAAATTCCTTATTCAATAGTTCAATTTGTTTTGGCGATAACTTCCGGGACCAATACTCGCCAAACTCTTTTTTAAACTCTTTGTCTTTTTTCAACGTCTCAAAATTTTTACGGAGTGCTTTTTCACTCATAATATCTTTGCCTTTAAAGTATTTTCGCCAATAGGCGGACAAACTTAATCGTTCGAAATTTTCCATAATATAATGATTTTTTAACAGAGCGGTGTTAAAATATTTTTTTTATTTTTTTCAGTTGCTTGCTTGCATTCTGTAAATGCTCCTTTGCTGAATATCTATATTCAATATTATCATACGCTTCATTTATATAAAAGAGGGCGTTTTTAACACACTCATTTATATTTTTTTTCTTTTCTTTCTGTATATCAAATATATTTTTGGGGTTCTCAAAAGAAATGATGTTGCCCCTAAGTCTAAACGTTTTCATCGTCAAGAGGTTTTGCGATAACAAGACTAAACATATTTTCACTCAATCCGGCAAAAATTTTCTCGAAGTTGACAAACCAACCTTTGAGAACGCCCATACTTTTGAATTCTAAAATATTTCCCATTATATCCCAAACGGCACGAAGCTTCGTACCTTTAATGGTAAGTGTTCCGGTAACTCCAATGACTGTTTCGCCTGACAAATCATATAAAACTTTGTCGATTTGCACAGGAATTCCTACGATTGTTGTTGTGTTGCGATGTTTTTTCAACTTCTCGAAATTAATTTCGATAGGCTGTACACCCTCATTCCATAAGGCTAAATTTGTGTTTTCCATAATTTTGATTTTTTTGGTTTGTGAATTATTTTGTGGATTATATTTGTTTGTATGGATATTTTTTTGTAATTTTGCAGTGTGAAAGGAACTTGTTTAAGTTTACCACTAACCCATACGGGCTACGATTATTCCCGGTGTTGGTAGCAAAGAACAACCAAGGCGTAGTAAATTGGTTATAAGAGATAGTGGGCTTTTAAGTAAACAAGTTCCTTTTATTTTTTTTGCCATAATAATTCCAAGTTTTTCATATTTGCCTTTGCTCTGATTTGAGCGGTTTTCACTTCGTAAAACTCTTTTCTGAATGCCAAATTTAATTCAATGGCTGCCACTTTCGGTGTTCCGTTCCACTTTACTAATAAAATGGAGTTTCCGGCACCTTTGTAAATACGATTAAATCCGACAACAACCTCTTTTGCAAATTCAAGCGGGGTGTATCCAATTGCACGCAGTTCTTCAATATGTCGGTTAAAAATGTGCTTGATATAATTTTCGGTAATATAAATGTCTGCCGATTTTCTACGGATTGCCTTGGCAATAGTTGGCGACAATCTACCAAGTTTTTTGACGTGTGCCTGATCCTCAATTTGAGGGCGTGTGGTGGTGGTGGTTTTCTTTGTCATGATTTTATTGTTTTGGTGAATATAATTACTTTTTCTATTGTTTCAACTGGTTCGTCCGGATCGTCCTTTTTTCTGCGATGTAGAAAAACGGTTATCTCGCTTACCGGAATATCGTCGATTAAATCCTGCAAAATATCGCGGATTAGGGTTTCGGATTGTTTGATGCGGATTTCGGGGTTGGTTTCATATCAAATTCGTTTTTTTTCCCAGTACAAAAGTACGTCGGAGCCTAAAAATTCAACCGCACCACTCGGACGTTTTATTGGGGCTAATTCGCTTTTTTCTCGTGCGCGTTGCAATGTTCTTATGGTAATCTGCAATCTGCGACTAACAGTTGATTGAGTGTACCACACGTTTGGTTTAATGTCGGGTTTTGTTTGTATCATGTCAATTTTTTTTGGTAAGTATTAAAAAATGTCGTATATTTGTCATAAGAAAGTGCAAAGATAGCGGAAAATTCCGTCATATGCAAATTATATTTACTAATAATTTGATAATTAAAACACAACCAAACTAATACAAACACAATTTAGACATGATACAAAAGAAAAAAAAGGAGAAAGGGACAAGTTTCCGTAAAAATAAAAAGGATACATCCGTTACAAAGGGGGCAAAAAAAATAGAAATAATCTTGTCTTTTCTCAACATTAAAGCACCTACTTTTGCAAAAAATATAGGTGTTCGATATTCTCGAATACAAGATATTCAAGACAAAAAAACAAAAAACATTTCCGGCGATCTTGCAACAAAAATCAACGCAGAATATCCGCAATTCAGCATTGAATGGTTGTTGTCCGATACAGGCGAAACACCAGCGTTTATCAACAATACAAACAACGGCAATCAAGCCATTGTTAATAATGGTTCGCAGATAATTTCCAGCCAGTCGCACGAAATTGAGTTGCTCAAGCAACAACTTGCCGACAAAATGAGAATTATTGAATTGTTAGAAATACAAGTAAAATTATTGACCAAAACAAACACTCTCTCTATTAACAGTAAACCACAAACGAAAAATAAAGAATACACAGAAGAAGATTACCAAAGAATGCTTAAAGAAGCGTTAGCAATTGTATCAGGTAATTAATTTTCAAACCAAAAAATAAAATTATGGGAACACTATTTCATCAAGAACCTCGCAGACCGCTTCGTTTCTGTAACCCTAAAGGTTGCACAGATCATCACAAGATTGTTGATTTTATTAACGTAGTCAAAGAAACTTCAAAAGAGTACGGACTGACGATTGATCAGACCTTAAAAGTAATGGAAATTTTATCAAATGAGCGTCGCAACAATTTGTATTATGAGAATGGCGACATTCACGATGAACAAATGGCTGGCATGGGCGAAATTTTCCAAAATGGATTTCAGCAACTTTCGGATTCCATTGGCGAACTTGAGAAAACAATTTTTACAAATAGCTAAAAAATGGTTTTTTCCTAAATTTTGCAAAAAAATAAAACTCCGAACCGCCGAAACCCTTAAATTTTCGGCATTTTTTAGCACTTTTACCGGCACGGAAACGGCACAGTAAAACAGAAAAAAACGAAAAAACGAAATTGCAATAAATTGAATTGTAATACATTGAAAAACAGAAAAATGCAAAGAAAAATCCAGCCCCCGCTACTTGACAAAACCTCAGCATTTTTATTTTTCAAAAAGTTGAGGTTTTTTTCGTAAACTTGCAACCAAACGTACCCTTATTTACGTCTAAAGGAAAATTCAATTCATTT
>Ga0123353_10003101_pt1 | contig 20833 bp, 13 predicted proteins | sample TergutLab28metaG_3_FD_92763 | JGI IMG/M metagenome (GOLD analysis project Ga0123353, IMG submission 92763) | Labiotermes labralis P3 segment gut microbial communities from Petit-Saut dam, French Guiana - Lab288 P3 | ecosystem: Host-associated > Arthropoda: Insects > Digestive system > Gut ... | reverse complement strand
TTCCGCTCCACCTGTTGGATCAACAGAACAAAAAAAGCCATCGAAATTTGCTGGAATCGTTAATCTTGAAGTCGTAACAAGTTAAATCATAAGTGTTTATGGTTAGTTAATACAGTAGAATTAGTTAGACTGTAATCAGTCGTTTCCCCTAGAGAAAACCTGAAGCCTGAAGCCTAAAGTTCTAAAGCCTATAGCCTACAATCTAAAGTTTGTCGAATCGCGTCATCAGGGTGCGTGAAGCCGAGTCGGTCGTCCCATTCGATCCGCAAGTGGCGGATTCCCCGGGCAATCAAATCGGGAAGCTGTTGGGAAACGTTAATGGGGGTTGCGTCTTCCACGATGTTTCGGCAGTGACAATCGGACCGAACGGTATGAACGGCACCATACCGGTCACGAATCTTGAGCGGTCTGGTCCGGCAAATCTTGTTGCAATGACGTTCCGGAGAAACCAGATTCGCTTTCCAGAGACAATGTTCCATGGTGAAAAGCGGAGAACGGTCCTGAACGACCCATTCGAGTTTTTCCGCCGGAATTCGTTCAAGAAAAGTTGCCCATCGTTCGGCGTCGAGGTCGAAACCGGGTGTTATTCGTTCGAGAACGTGTCCCCACTCAAGCAATTGCCAAAAAGCGAGATCGTTGACAATGTTCAGTGAAAAATCCGCAATGCAGGGGACGTCCCGTTCTTGAAAAAATGCAAGCGCCCCAAGGTTCCGGACCAAAACGGCATCCGGATTGAGATGGCAGAGATGCTCCAGGAACCATGTTTCACCAGGTTTCATGATTCTCGGAGCCACGGCAACGAATTGAGCGTCCAAATCCCGAATCGCTTTCTTCGCGACCTCGTAGACTTCGGGTTCCCTGAGTTCGGCATAAAAACTCCGGCAGCCGGCATCAAGACAACGTTGCAACATCAAGCGGTCCTCGAAAAACCGGACGTCCCGAAAAAGGACGTGTATCCTGACAGTTGCGGCGGACCTGACGGTTGCCGCGAAATCCCGGTTCAACGGCGTTTGCTTGAAAACATCTTGAGATTGCTTGAGATCATCGTCCCGCCTGAGTTCGTCAAGGGATTTTCCCCACCGGAGAGGCGCCGGGTCACCGACCTGCTCCGTTTCCAGGGCGGCAATCATTTTCCTGCGAATCTTTCCGAGAACACTCAAGGGCGCCATGGCCTTGCCGTCAAGGTCGGCATCAACCGTCCTCAATTCAAACACCGTTTCTCCAAGCCGTCCGAGTTGTTCCCGCAACGTTTCGAAGGTCAGCGGATGTTTTTTCGCGTCTTCAAGCGGTGATTCACTGGAAATGTTCGCCTTGGCCCCGGTCGGAGCAACGGCTTCCACCGAAAGCGGTTCTCCGACAACGCCGCGAACTCTCAAATGAAGCGGAATCCGTCGCGACAATCGGCGGGATTGCAAGGACTTGCGGATTCTCCGTTCCAGTTGCGGGTCGTCCGTTTTTCTCACTTCCTGGCCGGTTTCCACGTGATCGGCGTTGATTGTTCCATTGCCGAACGTCAAAAGGACCTTGTTTCCGGATGCGGCTTCCCGGACGGAAGTTTTGTGGAAGAAAATTTCGTAAACCCGACCTCCCTGGGACTGTTCCGGACTGCTTTTATTCTCGAACAGAACGCCGTCGCCGCGTCGCACCGAAGCGGAAAGCCTGACAACAACGGCATCCCGGCGGACTTCAATGACGGTTCCGAGAGAGGTTCCGCGGTGAGCGACGACATTGCCGGGAACCAACTTGCGCGGCTGAACCCCTTCGAGCCAACCGGTGGAAAAACCGCGTGAAAACGTCAAGGCCAATCGCTCCAGATTTGTCTTGTGGTCAGGCGGAGAAGAAAGAGAAGAATTTCCGTCGCAAATCACGTCGATGGCTTCCCGGTAGATTCGCGTCACTTCGGCGACATATTCCGGCGGTTTCAGGCGTCCTTCGATTTTCAAGGAACAGACTCCCGCGGCGATCAGGTCGTGAAGCAGCGGAAGTGTCGCCAAATCGGTCGGGCTGAACAGATGTCCGGCAATCGATTCTGCACCGTCAATCAGCGTGTAAAGCATCCGGCAGGGCTGGGCGCAACACCCGCGGTTGGCACTGCGACCGCCAAGGGCAAGACTGGTCAGACATTGTCCGGAATAACTGATACAAAGAGCCCCGTGAACAAAGGCTTCCAATTCAAGGTCGGTCGCGGAACGAAGTTGCCTGATTTGAGCAATCGACAACTCCCGGGGAAGCACGACACGCCTGATTCCCGCCCGGGCGGCAAGAGAAAACGCCTCCGACGAGGTCAAGCTCATTTGCGTCGAAGCATGTAACGTCAGCGAGGGACAAAGTTCATGGGCCAGTCGGGCGATTCCGAGGTCCTGAACGAGAACGGCATCGACCCGGGCTTTCGTGAATTCGCGGAGAAGCGATTCCACCGCCGGGAGTTCGTCGGAAAAAACAAGCGTGTTGAGCGTCAGATAAGCCCGGACATTGCGCCGGTGGAGAAACGTTACCGTTTCAGCAAGTTTGTCAAGCGAAATGTTCTTGGCACGAACCCTGGCATTGAAATTTCCGGTCCCTGCAATCCCGAAATAAACGGCATCAGCACCATTTTCGACGGCGGCATGAAGCGACTCCTCCGACCCAGCCGGGGCGAGCAGTTCCGGCTTGTTTCCACGCTTGTTTTCCGGTTTGGTGCTGGAATGTTGCATAACGGGTGGTTCCTGGCGGTGGTTCTGCATCATGATGATCCCCCCGAACAATCAGACGTTTTTCAAGTCGGATGCATTCAAGTCGGATGGATTTCTGGAAGGGGCCGGCGCAAGAAAATCCGTGAAGTTGATGCTCCGGGACCAGTCGATGGTCTTTTGGAGGCCAAGATTCAAAGGCGTGTAAGGTTTCCAATGAAGCATTTTTTGTGCGAGTGTGATGTCGGGACGACGTCGAACCGGGTCATCGACAGGACACGGATGCCGAACGATTTCCGAACGACTGTCCGTCAACGAAATCACCAATTCGGCAAGTTCGCGAATCGTGATTTCATGCGGATTGCCCATATTGACCGGTCCGGTGAAATCCCGGTTGTTTTCCATCATCCGGATCAGTCCGTCAATCAGGTCGTCCCGATAGCAAAACGATCGGGTTTGGGAGCCGTCACCAAAAAGCGTGATCGGTTCATGGTTCAGTGCCTGACGAATGAAGTTGGAGACAACCCGACCGTCAAAAGGGTGCATCCGCGGTCCGTATGTGTTGAAAATCCGGACAATCCGGATCGGTATTTTGTGCATCCTGTGGTAGTCGGTGAATAGGGTTTCGGCGGCTCGTTTTCCTTCGTCGTAACACGCCCGGGGACCAATCGGGTTGACACGACCGGGGTAGGATTCCGTTTGAGGATGTTCTTCCGGGTCGCCGTAAACTTCGCTGGTCGACGCCTGCAGGATTTTGGCGCGACAACGTTTGGCCAATTCGAGCATGTTCATCGAACCGACAAAAGAAGTCTGCATCGTTTTGACCGGATCACGTTGATAGTGTTCCGGCGCGGCAGGGCACGCAAGATTGTAAATCTCATCGACTTCAAACGCGGCCTCAAGCGTCAGGGGAAGAGTAATGTCATGCCGGATCAGTTCAAAACGCGGATTGGCAATCAGGTGTTGGACATTGCTCTCATGACTGGTAAAAAAATTGTCGACGCAAATCACGTCGTCCCCTTTTTCAAGGAGAACTTCACAAAGTCGTGAACCGATGAACCCGGCGCCGCCGGTGATGAGTATTCGTTTAAGACGTGACATAAGACCTGACATGCGGAGAGCAACAAATGGATTAGGTTAGGCTTTAGGCTGTAACCTAAAACCTATAGTCTACCGTCTAAAGCTAAAGTCTAAAGCCCATCACCTGTTTTTTTCCGCGGCGTTCAGACGTTTGACGGATTCAGGGTCCCGGGATCGGACGTCGTTCAGGTAATGTGTCAGTTTTTCACGTTCCTCGGGACTGATGTCGTCGGAAGCGATTTTTTTAACAGGAACGTCCATGCGTCCCAATTCCGCCCCCCAACGACACCCCCAGAAACGAATTTCCGGAGAGGAATCCTGCAAAAACTCTTCCAGTGTTGTTTCGAGAGTTGCGCCGTGCTGAAGTTTTTCACATAATTTGTTCGTCAACTCCGTTTGACGGAAATCACGTTCAAATTTCTTATCACTTGGCAACAGGTCATTGTTATTTGACACCAAATCCAAAGGAGAAAGGATTTCCTCAACGTCGGCACCGGGGAAAAGCATGGAATCAACACGAATATCCAATGGTTCAGAGGATTCCGAGGACCGATCCGGGAGCCACTGAACATTTCCCCGTCGTCCGGGAAGGATCACGAAATGAGGATGGTATTCATGAGTGTTTCTGTCGAGAGAATCAAGATAAACGGTGGATTCTCCGGAATGAAATGTCATAAGTCCAGAACCGGAAGGGGTTTCAATGCGATAACGGATGGGAAGATCGTCCGTTTTTCCGACTCTGATGCCAATCCGTCCATAATCGAAGGCGATTCCTTCGGATTCGTGCAGAAAACGAATTCTGGTGTCTCCGTGAATGGTCAACTCCAATCCGTTGGCACAATCGACAACCGCCTGAAACGGTGCCGGAACCAGAAAATACTCATTTTTCAGGCTTTTTCCCGTGATTCCTCGTTCCCAGTAGCTGTTTTCGTTCCGTGCTGCAAAAGCCATGTTTCCGGAAGTCAACTTCAGCGTGGTTGCCCGCGACTCGGAATCATCAGTCATCGAATGTTGCAAGTCACCAAACTTTTCGGTGTTGTTTCTGTGATTATTGAGCCAGGAATCATCGGTTATCGAATGTTTTAAGTAACTGACCGGCTGGACCGGATAGTCTATCGGAAAATTTTCGGGAAAAGTGACCGTGGGAGACTTTTCTGAAGATGTCGTGTCGTGAGATGAGGAGTCCGGCGGCGGATACACTTTTTCGGGAGGTGGCGAGGAAAGCGACTTTTGTGGCGCTAGCGGAGGAAGAGGACGGTTGATGAGGTCACTGACACTCGGAACGTTTCCCACCACTTGGATTTTGTTCTGGGCGGAATTTTGAGGTTCACCGGAGAAAATTTTCTCTTTCTCCTGAGAAGAATGGAGTTGACCTGAAACGGCATTTCCCGAACCAACCGACGAAATCTGCAATTGTGATTGTTGTTGCGTTTGAGTCGTCGGGCTGCTGATGGAAATGGTCGTGGGCGAACTCTCAGGCAATGCCACAGGAAGGTGTTTTGGGACCGCCAGTCGTTCCGATGCTGTTGGTTGTATCAAAGGTGTTGGCGGCATCAAAGGAACCGGAGTCGTGTCCAACGGGGTTTCCCAAGGGTCCACGACGGCATGGGACATTGTCAACGCTTGGTTTTGGCCGGGTGTTTCTGATGTTCGGGGGAAAGATTGATTGAAATTTTGAGCAAAACGATTTGCGTCATCGGGAGCAACTGTTGATTCTTTCCCGGAAGATGCTGGTTGAGACGTTTGCGGTTGAGGCAAAACAGGTGAAAATGATGGAAAAGAAGGAAAAGATTGCGGTAGATCGGTAAAATTCGGTGGCTCCACGATCATTTGCAGGTCATGAGCCAATTGCATCTCCATCATCGGTATAACAGTCGGTGTAACAGGGGAAGCCGGAATTTCGGTCTCCGACGGACGCTTTTCAAAAACAACGCGATTCTGCTCAAAAAGTTCCTCATGACTTGTCCCGCTCAACAACGGTGACACGTCGACGCCGGTTTGCGGAACGTGAGATTGCGAAACAGACGGCTCTATAAGAATATTGACGGCAAAAATCGCGACGAAAACAAAAATCGAAAAAAGTGTGATCCCCAGATAATAGGAAGACCTTTTGCGCTCCCAATTTCTGAGCGACTCATGAACTTTTGACTTCTTTTTTTCACGGGAAAGCAAAGGTTTCCGTTTTTTTTCGATGACGGCTTGTTGCGGCTCGGCAGAATCGGCAGAATTGGCAGAATGAACGACCGTCGGAACTTCATAAAGCAGTTGACGAATTCCACGACTGATTCGAGTCGGTTTTCCGAGTATGGAAGTGAGAATATTGTGACAAGCGACTGTTTCCGCAAGAAACGGATCGGATTTGACAACCAAAGTTTCAAAACGGTTCGTCTCTTCATCCGAGAGAAAATGATCGAGATAGGCCGCCGTCAAATTCGGACTGAATTCATCGCCCGGTGCTTCAATATGTGCCGAATGGGTCACGTCGCGAATGCGTTGCAAAAGGGACGACGCTGCCTGCTGTTCGTTGATCCGGGCTTCCACCAATCGCCGACTTTCCGAGTCGTAGATATTGTCGGCAAAAGCGAGGAGTGTTCTGAGAGACAAACGCATAATTACAGTCCCTGATTTTCAGGTTCTTCCCGAGGCCATTTTAGAGCCGTTTGGAAATTGGTTTGGAGTTTTTCCGCTCCCGTTGGTCACTACTTGGTTGGCATGTGTCTCCAAACCAATTCTGAATACGCTATAGAATATAGTTTAGAAAAACAGCACGGATTATCCAAAAAACAAACCGCCCATGCAAGATGTTTTTTTTATTTTTCGATCATGAGGAAAAGAATGATGTTAGGATTTTTGCAAAATAGGAAGATTTTGTAAAAATTTCATGACAAATTCCATGACAGAACAAGTCCTCAAGAAAATTTGAAAGCCGTTTCCTTAAATCGAAGTGAACGGCTTTCAAAAAAAAGTCAGAAGAAGAATTTCCAGAAGGAAAATCAAAATCAAGGTTCTATTCTATCAAGGTCGGACGGCAAGCTGAATACTCGGGGTTCTTGTTTCCTGACCAAACGAGGAAAACGCCAAAAGTGAGTGTTCGTCAGCGGTGAGGAGCATATACTTGGTCTCTTCGACCACTCGGCCATTGATATTTGCAACAACACGGACTTCATATTGATAATCTTGTCCGGGAATCAACCCATTTGACACAAAGGTTCGATTTGTTCCAGTTTGCTTGGTTTCATAGCCATTGATGTAAACTTTGGCATGAGCCGGAACCGTTATGGAAATCGTACCGGAACCAAGATTCGTGGAATTGGAGTTGGCAGGATAGGAACTGGTCGTAACCAAACCAGTTGATCCGGTCGTTGAACTGCTTGACGAACTGTTCGACGTTCCAGAGGTTCCCGGTTGAACAGGAGGAGGCAGAAAATCCGTCCCTGAACCTGGCGGACCAACAGGTGGACTCGCCGGATCATATCCGCCGCCACCTTCTCCCCGTTGTGTCGGCGGTGTCGGGGGAGGAGGAGAAGCCGGTGATGCCCAGTCACTTTCGGAGGGGGGTATAGCAGGAGCTGTGGAAGCAGGATCTACTTCAGAGGAAGGCGGTTCACTTGTAATCACGCTAGTCGTTGCCGCAGAAGGTGTTCTGTTGAAAGATGATGATCCCGGGGAAGTTGTTGAGGGAAATGTTGAAGTTGAAGGAAATTTCGTGCCAGACTTCTGAGAATTTGGGGACGGTGCAAGGGTCGGCGAAACCTGGGAAGACAATGTCTGAAAAGGCAAAGTCTGAACAGGCGAAGTTTGAGAAGGCGAAACCACGGAGTTGCGTCCTTCATTGCCGAACTCGCTGTAAAATCCATTCGACGGGACACCAAAAGTATTGTCACGTAGGCAACATTCATCATAGCAGAATCCATGATAACCGCCCGGTTGCCAACAATTCCATTGATAGTAACCATAACATGGAAACAGAAAGTGAAACACCCTGGCTACAGGACGTCCCGGGAGACCATAAGCCGGCGGACAACAGGGATCGCCATAGGAATAAACGTTACTGAAACGACCCCATTGTGCGGAGGCTTCATTGCAGCAAACTGTTCCGACCAAAAAAAGGCCGAGAGCACATACAACCACAAACTTCATTTTGGATTTCATTATCCGACTCTCCCATCAGGCATGACAAAGTTTTTTTGATTCGCCGTACTTAACGTCGTGTTCAATCAAAAGTCTTACTACGTAATGATACAACGAATTTTCAGAAACGCGATGATGTTGACCGACAATTGTTGCTGAATCACGTGATCTCCGTGAACATAACAATCATAGATGAACAACTCACCCTGATTTTACAAGACAACTCAAACAAAGTCCATGTATGCAACTTATTTTTTATGATTATTTTATTTTTATTATTTTTCTCGAAATTTCTTTGCAGCCTTTTTTTATTATCAAGAATGACTATTTTATTTTTGGAGGAGTTTCCCTTTGATAGAAGAGTTTCCCTTGATAACTGTCACGGCGATGAAATTCCTGAATCACGTTTTGCAGAACAATCGTTTTGTGTCCTGTTTTTTCTCGCATCCAGTTGGGGGCAATTAAAAACCCGTCTCCGACATCGGAAACAATTCGATCGACAACAGTTTTCATTGATTGACGTTCAAGAAAATCAACGACAAATCTGCTGTACTCGTCCCTTGTGGGGAGTTTTATTCGTCCTTGACGATACATCTCCGCAAGGGAAGTATTTTCACAAATGTAAAGATTGTGGAGCTTTACACTATGTATGGGAAGACGTGAGATTTCTGTTGCGGTTTCCTTCAACTGTTCGTCGGACTCGCCGGGAAGACCGAGAATCAAGTGGACCCCAAGACGGATGCCACGTGCTGCAATTCGCTGCACCGTGTCGAAAAATGTTTCATAAGTATGACCGCGATTCAAAAATCGGAGGGTCGTATTGTGTATCGTTTGTAAACCGATTTCAAGGAGAAGCCAGGTTTTTCGGGATAACTCCTCAAGCAAATCAAGGACAGGTTCCGGAACAGCGTCCGGACGTGTCCCGATGATGATTCCCAAAACATCGGAAAACGCAATGGCCTCTTCGTACATTTTTCTAAGTTTTGGAACAGGAGCGTTTGTATTGGTCGATGGCTGAAAATAGACAAGATATTGTGGCCTGGGAGATTGTGTCGCGGGAAGTTGTGTCGTGGGAAAGCGTGATCCGAGACGTCTGATTTGTGCCTCAATTTGAGTCTCTATTTGTGTCTCAATCTGGCATGGGATTGACTTTAACTCCTTTTTGGCAGCAAGGTTTCGTCGAACCGGACTGAAACTTTCATTGTTACAAAAAATACAGCCTTGCTGTTCGCCGGAAAGTCCGCGATTCGGGCAACTCAAACCGGCGTCGACACAAATTTTTCGGACGGAATGCCCAAACTCCTGCCGGTAGAACAAGCTCACCCTATAAAAAGGCTCCCCCAATACTCTCCAAGACGGAATTTCATTCATAAAACGTGATATTCTTGAAAAATGGCCTGTTTTTTGCTACTTGCAATCCGGGGTTTCGTTGATTTTTACAAAAAATCTTCTAAAATGGCAAAGAATGTGTCGATTTTCGTTTCGAGGGGAACAAAAAATGTATGGTGAGCTTATTCCTGTCGGAGGGGGAGACAATATTCCTCTCTTCAAGCAAGAATTATTGATTGGTCGTCGAGAAGATTGTGACATTGTTTTGCGTTTTAGTAATATTTCGTCGAAACATTGCAAGCTGATCCTTTCCCAGGGGTACTGGTATATTCAGGACCTCAAAAGCACAAACGGCGTGAAGGTCAACGGAGTCAGGGTTTACGACCGACGTTTGGACCCCGGAGTCCGGCTTTCGCTTGCCAAGCATGACTACACCATTCATTATAGTCCGATAAAACTTGGGGCCCAAGGCACTCCGCCGCCGGATGTTCTTGACGGTGATATTTTCGGCAAGTCCCTTCTCGAACGGGCTGGGCTCCAGGGAATGGCCGCTTCACAAAAAACCGGTCTCTCGAAGCAGAAGCCCAAGCAGGTCGTCTTCGACTACGAAAAACTCACCATTGACGACATCACTTTTGACCCATAATGAGAGCTTCAGGGAAACATTATTCCGAGAGAGTCTCCACCAGTTCTTGGGTAATGCTGCAAAGTCGTAAATCGGCCCAGCAGCCCCAGTCGGCGGACGGGTCGTCGTTGGGGCCGACATCGGTGATGAGCAGCAGTTGCACGTTTTTACCGCTCCACGGAGAAAGGTCGGCGGTGATTTCGCTCCAATGGTTCCCGACATGATGAACCGACGTGACCTCCGTTTCCTGCCCATCAGCGATGACGACGACTTTGTAGGTGATGCCGTCGGAAGCGTCGCCGCCGTCGCGAATTCCAACGTTGGCCGTCAGTTGCACGTTGTTGCTTTTGGGCAGCAGGATGGACTCGCTTTGCATGAACGTGTAGCCGACACCGCCAATATACGGTGGATGCACGCCCCAGCCTTGTTTCGTGACGTTGCCGCTGGTGCAACCCTGCCGCGTCGCGTAGGCCCCGCTCTTGTTGTCGCCGGGAACGCGGTTACCGCCTCGAAACGCATAGCCGGTTTCAAAATTTTCCGGCATCGGATACTCACGGATCGTCATTTCGCTCGTCAGCACAAGCGGTTTCGATAACGTCAGTTCGTTTTGATCATTTTTGGCCGTCGCGACGATTTCGATGTTGCGAACGCCCGGTTGTGTCGGTTTTTCCAGGGTAAAAACAACCGCCGTCTTCTGATCCGGCTTGAGCGGAACTGTTATCGGCATACTTTCAATGCCTTTCAGCGAAACCGTGTAGTCGATTTCTTCCGGGAAGTTGCTCCGAATCGTCACGGTCAGTTGCGCCGTGTCCTGATCGTATTTGGCATCAAAATCACAAAGCGGCAACACGATGAAATCATACCAGTAATGGCCGTTATCCACCACTACCCAATGAATTGTTCCTGGCACAGCATCATCGGGAATTTTGATGCCACTCTCAAATAAACACATTCCCGGCACGACGTAATGCAAATCATCAAACGCCCATCCCATTGCTTGTGTAGGCAGTTCCGGTCCGATCAAATAGCTGAATACGCCCTCTTTCGGAAAAATATAAAGCATCCTGCGTACCTGACGACAATCGGCCTGACCAAGTTCATTACGTTCCTTGTCAATGGCAGTCACTGATGTTACAACCACTGATGCGTCGGGCATCGCAAATGCAAACGTCTTGCACGGATTCGGCCCTTCCTGGATCGGGATGACTTCCCACGGTTCGGTTTTGTTCTTGAGGACGACCACCGGGCCGTCACACAGCAGTTTGTCGAAACGTCGGAGATGGCCGCGACCGTCGGCATACATGTAATCCGGGGAGTCGATGTAGTCGAATCGCGTGCCGTGAACGTATTGACAGGCCGCCGTGATTGCTCCGGTGGGGTCATGCACGCGAAAACCATGCGGCGGCAGGTCGTCCCAATCGCGTGCCCGGTTGCCGTTGACGCGAATGGTGAAGCCGTCTTCGTAGGTCACTTCGATTCGGTTGAGTTTGTAGGCCCCGCTTTCGAGAGCCTGTTCCGTCGGAAGAAGGTTGCCGTTTTCATCGGCGTAACGGATTTGCGAGACGTTTTGCGTCCCGATTCGTTCGGCGATCGCCTGCACGAGAAAATACCCCTTGACGGCGTTGTGCATTCCATAAGGCGTCAGGAAACCGGTATGACCGAACGCGAGAGTCGCGGCGATGAACCTGTCGATGGCGTCCGGCTTTCGATTTTCTTCGTCGCTGTAGAACATGTCGGGGCTGCCCATCCCGAAATTGTTGCAGAGCGGGTGCATCTTCAGCAGATCGAAATCGACGAGCCAGGGCAAATCGTAATTCCGCTTGAAATACGCCTGATCCTGTGCGTAATTGCCGTCGGCCAGGCCGCAGTAGTACCAGTGGTTGTTTCCTTCGCTGTAAACGGGTCCGCCCCAGGTTTGTTTCTGGTGCAACATGATTTCGCCGTAAGCGTAAAACGTTGCAGCAAACGTTCCGGCACCGGGAACCCGGGCATCAAGGTCGACATAATCCCACGGCGTCACGGCGGTATGCACGTCGCAATACGCCGTGTTGAAATGAAACTTGTTTTGCACGATCTCCGCGATTTTCTGCTCCGCCTCGACGGCCCGTTGGGGTTTCGGGTTGTAGCACCTTGTCCAGGAGGAACGCCACTGACCGTTGGAAGACCGTGTCACCCAGTCTTCATCCCAGTATTCATTGACCGGCGAGTAATCGGTGTAGTTGTTGTACGGACCATAATCATAACCGAGCGCGTGCAGCCTTTTCGTGTATTCCAGTTGACCTTCGTCGCCCCCTTTTCCCGGGGCGGGATAGGTGCGGAACGTAAAACTCTCACCGCCGTCGCGCCAGCCGGTTTCGTGGTCGTTGATAATCATTTGTCGGATGCCGTAACGGTGCATGTTTTTCCAATATTGATAGTCTTGTTCGCGATTCGTTGCCGGAAACGGATACCAAACCCGCGACGCGGTGACGTGTCGCCACGGCGAAACCGGGTTGGGGATGTTCGGCAAAACGTCGGCGAATTTCGGCGAGACGGTCACGAAAATCCGCTCGAAACAATCGTTGTATGTTCCGTCGGTTTTCGGGAGATACTTGACGCCGGCACCAGCCGGTACTCCGGCCAAACCACTCTGGCCGAAAAAGAGTTCGGTACCGTTCGACCGCGTGTGGTCGATCGTGGCGAGGTAAAAAATCGGAAGCCGCTCTTCGTCCGTATTACCGGGAATCATCGTCACGAGCGGTCGATTCGCCCATTGGCCCGTGAGAAACGGCACGGGTATGAAAACCGGTTTGGCCGGAGTACCGTCAGGCTTTTCCTTCGCCGTGAGCGACGACAACTTGCCGAGATGGACGCCGCGCACCAGCCCGCCTTTGGCTTCGACGTCAACAACCAGCGAGTTGTTCCAGTTGTGGAACGTCCACTTCGCAAGGCATTCCTTGTCATGAAACGTATATCGCCACTTCACGCAAAGCACTTGTTCGTCACCTTCCGTGATGATTTCGGCGGACAACATCTCTGAAACGACCTCCGACTCCGGCACGCCGAAATCAAGTCTGCCGCCGACAATTTGAAGATCGTCGTTGCCACAAGATACATTTATGGACGAAAAATCACCTTTGCACTGGTAATGGGAAAAATTCCGTGACTCCCATTTCCAACCCCCCATTGTCATTGTCTCGGGTGCGGTTCTGAGAACAGGCTTTTCGATTGCTCCCGGCAGGATTGTTTCCTCGCAATTGGGGAACGGCAAAAATCCCGGCCCGGTGTTCGTGCCGATGGTTTGGTCTTCCGGCAACGCAATGGGGCGTTTCGGACGCGGGGCAAACTCCAGAGGCTTGAGTTCCTCCTGATAGAAAGCAAGATTGTCGAAAAACAACTCGGCAAACTCCGTGTTGGTGCCGCCGTTGATTTCAATGCCGACAAATTGCGGATTCTTTCCCAGTCGGGCAAGTTCTCCCGGCTGAAACTTGTGATGAACGAGATGCCATTCCTTCCAGCGAACACGGTCGAGGTAAATGGCAACCTGTTCCCCTTCCGTATCCTGGAAAAGGAGTGAAACACGGACTTGCGGAACTTCCGGCGGTTGAATCCAGTCCCAATTGTTGCCGTAAATCCAAAGTGTTGCAGAATCGAACGGTTTTCCTATTGGCATCGGCTCTTGTGGGCAGATGCGGACAAAAACAGGTTGCTTGTCAGATTGTTTGGTAGGTTGATCGGCAGATTGCTCGTTTCCGGGCGGCAGATGTTTGTAGGAAAGATGTCCGACGTAATCCCCCCAGAGCTGTTGCCGACGCGATTGCCTGAAAACGGCCTCACTGGCACTTGTTTCGACGTTCCAATCGGCAAGATTTTCAAAATCGACAAACGCGGGATGAGCGTCGGCGTTGCGACCGGCGTTGACCATCTCGTAAGGCCGCTTGCCGACCGGCTCCTCCTCCCGAACCGTTTCTGCCACAGTGAAAATGGGAAGAAAAACAAGAACAGAAAAGAACAGGACAAGCAAAATCACCGGAATTCCATAGCGGATTCTATGAGGGACTGTTTTCATGGCAAAAAGTAGGTAAATGGTAAAAATATATAGGTAAAATGGGTTCCCACGGGTTGAAAAATGCAGAAAAAACCATTGTGACACTTTTGCGTCCAAAAGTCAATCAAAAATCGTTGACACGGGGAAGCGAAAATGTGATAATCATGGGTATTATTGAGTCGGACTTATTTTTTCCAAAAATCCTTCAAAAAACATGACAAGTTTCCTGACAAAACAACAGTTTGCCGCCATGCTTCAGGCAGCATGTTTGAAAATTGAAGCAAATGTCGATGAATTGAACAAACTTGACGCGGCTACCGGTGACGGAGACCACGGAACATCAATCGTCAAGGCCGTCCGAGCGGCGGCAAAAACAATGCTCGAATCACCGGAAGAGCAAACCTTTAAGGAAGCCCTACACAATGCAGGCTGGGCGGTCATGGGCGAAGATTGCGGCTCGACCAGCTCGCTTTACGGATCGTTTTTCATGGGAATGAGTGACGCCATAACAAAGGAACCTCTTGAGTTGCAAGAAGTTATGAAAATGTTTCAGTCGGGACTTGCTGGCATCATGAAACACACCAAGGCGAAAGTCGGCGATAAAACAATGATGGACGCCTTGATTCCGGCTATTGAGGCGATGGCCACTGAGACGATGCAAGATAAGGCCAATTTTTCAGAAATATTTTGTGCTGCAGCAGTTGCGGCAGCTCAGGGAGCTGCGGCGACACGTGATTTTGCCGCCAAATTCGGACGGGCGCGGAATCTTGGTGAAAGAAGTGTCGGACATCTTGATGCCGGTGCAATCAGTATGTCCTATATTTTTGACGAATTTGCGAAGAATTTTTCGTGACATCACGACAATAATCTCCGTAACTGCAAATATTTTTCGGGGTTATAAAGTTTTATAGAGAGTTTTTAGGAATATTTTCAGAATTCCCGATCAGGTGGAAGGGGTAAACTCGTGCGAACGTTTGTATTTCTGTCAATGTTAGCACTATTCGGTGCTTGTTTTGTTTTTGGAAGTCCACGGTACCTTTCGGCCCAAATACCGTCGAATCTTAGGCAAGGTCTCGGCTCGGGAAGCTCATTAGGAAGCTCCGCCAGTTCGGGGGCATCAACATCGGCGGCTTCAAGTTCCAGAAGCCCAACCCGTTCCAGCAGCTCAAGTTCCAGCAGTTCTTCCTCCAGCAGCAGTTCTTCGATGATGAATGCCCCTTCTGAAATTCGTTCCATGGATACCATCGACCAAAGTGGTTTTGTCGGTGGCGGAACATCCGACTTCATCGGGGGTGGCAATACGACCGGAAACAGAAGCAGTACTTCTTCAAGTCGCGCTTCTACACGGCGTTCCTCCAATTATTCAAGGTATGGTGGTGCTTCAAGTCGTTACAATCAAGGAGGATATGGCATGGGAGGCTACGGTTCCAACCGCAACTCGGAAATTCGGACACGGTTTGCCATTGCTTTTGATTCCCCGGTCCTAAATTCAACCACCAGTGAATCAGGCCAGGTCGCAGCTGCTGCACTGAACGTCCGGCTTGATCAGATCAGCGCCCTGAAGCGGCTTGGTCCGATCACTACCGAAGTTGCGGGGCGAGAGGTGACGCTCCGAGGGACGTTGCCATCGGAAAGGGACCGTAAACTGGCGGAACAACTGGTACGTTTGGAGCCGGGAGTGTCGACGGTTCGTAATGAGATAACTGTGGAAGAAAGCTCACCTGGGATACGGATTGTGAATCCCTCGGAACTGGAACTTGGGAATTCGGATACTGCCACAGAAGCGGCGACTGATTCCGGTCCTGCAACGGACTGATTTCATTCATGGGCGGAATGGTGTAGTTGTTCTGATAGCTTGCCGGACTGATCGTGCCGGTGTAGGGGCCGATGTAAGGGCTGGTGTAGGGATTGACCGAAGGGTCATTTTTCCTCTGGAGTTCCAGGAAATTGGGACCGGAATCCGTCGTCACGGTGTCAACCGGTCCGCGGGCAAACCGGGAAATGTTCGGAAGCGTCAATGTGGTCGTCTGCATTTGCGAAGGGCCGGTCTCTTTGGAAATGACACGTTCAACCATGGCGCTGTTCCAGTCGTCTCTTCCCATGTCGGGATCGTTTTTCCGATCTTTCGCCAAGCCGTCCATGAAGGTGACCTGTCGTACTTGGGTGTCGGCATCGGCATTTTGGTATTTGATTTTTCCGGAAGCGTTCAAGTGATAGCCGGGACCGTCAAGCGTTGCTTGACGACTCATCAATGTGTCGCCGTCTTTGGCCCGGAATTTGACGATCAGGCTCACTTTGTCGGCGGCACTGTCGGTTTCGTCCCAAGGAATCCAAATCGTATAGGAATGACCGAGTTCCGACTTGCTATAGAACTTGTCGGTGTCTTCCGGACGGAACGTGACGATCTTTGTCGGTTTATTGTCGGCGATTTTCCCTTGTTCCGCAAAGCAGTAAACTTCCAAGGCCCCGTCCATTTTCAACGGTTTTGATTGTGTTTTGTCATAGAAGAAGACGCGGGCCGCATAACCGTGTTTCGTCTCGCTGTTTTGCTGCCGGATCACCGGTTCCCAAAAGGGAACGACGTATTTCGCCCGCGGTTTGCTAAAAGACAGTTTTTCTTTCATCGTTTCCATTGTCGACATGGACGAACACCCGCTTGTCAGGGCGACGACACAAAGCATGGGGAATAATAACTGTTTCATGGAATTATGGCAATGAAAAAGGAAATGTTGGGCTTGTGAAACGTTGTAGGTTGGAATGAATTTAAATAAAATGGACCGTTTTTTCGTTGTCAATGATGATTTTCTTGGACGGCAATCATGATTTCTTGGGACGGCACCATTATTTCTTGGTCGGTGCTATTTTCGGCAATGGCAGGTCCTGGATCGTGGACCGGTCAACGATTTCTTTGCTCGGCATGAGTTCCTCCTCCGTGGGGACGAAGACATCACCAAGTTCCACCCGAGTGTTGGAAGCGTTCCACGCATCGGTTCGTTTCATGACGATGTCGTCGCCCATCATGCAGGCGATATTCGTTGCACACCATGCCATTCGCGAGGTTTCCAGCTGGGTCATTGCCCGGATTTCCTCGTCACTGCGGAGGATTCGCGGGGTCATGATGAACAGAAGTTCCTTGCGGGCGCACATATTGTAATTGTATTGGAAGAGGGCACCCACAAGAGGAAGACTTGAAAACCACGGCACACCGCGATGCACGTAGGTTGTTTCCTCATTGATCAGTCCGCCGAGAATGATCGTTTGACCACTGGACGTACTGACGGTCGTTTGGACCTTGCTGATATTGATGTTCGGCGACATGACCGGGGTCCCATTGGGGCCGATTCCAATCGGTGTTCCGTCGCTGGCTTTCCCCATTGTCGATTTGGAGGCATCAACCATCATCACAATGCGACCGTCGGCACTCACGCGAGGGGTGACTTTCAAGATCACGCCGACATCTTCCGGCACCATTTGAGTGGTCTGGCCATAGTCGTTGGCACTCATGCCGGTGACGCGCTGGACATTCTGACCGACTTGCAGGTAAGACGCTTCATTGTGCATGGTTGTGAGGGTCGGTTTATGGAGAATCGTGATTTTTTGCTTTTCCTCAAGGGCACGGATCAGGACACTCACCGATTCACTTGAAGCCGAGAACGCAAAACCACTGTATCCGAGGTCGCCGTTCTGACGTCCGAGCGCGAAATTGGTGACGCCTTGGGTTCCGACATTGGCAGGATTCGTTTGGCTTGCATTTTGCCCAAGACCCCTGGTCGTGTTGGCGAAATCGAAGCCCGGAGTGGTGGTCGAGGAGATAATCTCCTGGTTTTGAACCTGGCCGCTTGCGGTTTGCGTCGTCGTGCTCTTATAAATGATGTCGCCGAGTGTTCCGCGGTCGAACAACACGGCGTCCTGGAGTCCGAGCTCGAAGCCGAGTTCGTCCGTGTTGGAAAGCGTCACTTCGGCGATGAGCACGGCGATGGAAACCATCGGCGGACGTTCGTCAAGTTCCTTGATGATCAGTTTCATCTGATCGTAATAGCGTGGCGTCGTGCTGATGATCAAGCTGTTGGTCACCGCCTCGTCCACCACGATGACCTCGCTCTTGAAACGGTCGACATCTCCGATGAGCACTTGCGTCGACTGCCGGATCGAGCGTTCGCCGGTCAAATACTCGTTCAAGGCCCTTGCAACGGCCGCCGACTGGGTGTTGAGCAATCGATAGACCGCGACACGACGATTTTGCAGGTCCCGTTCATCAAGCCGGATCAGAATCGCTTCAATGATGCTCAGGTCCCCTTCCGTGCCGGAGGCGACGATACTGTTGGTGCGGGTGTCGATCGCGAATCGGACCGGAATCAACGAACTTTCTTCCGCACTGGCACCGGTCCGGACTGCCGGTTGACCGGTCACGCCACCGCCGGCTTGTGTCGTCACGAACAAATTGTTGAGCATCGTGAGCAGGGTTTGGGCGTCGCTGTTGACGATGGTGAAAACCTTGATTTGGGCAACGGCTTTGGGGGCCGAATCCAGTTGGCGAACCAGGGCTTCGATGAGCGGCATACATTTTTCAGGCGCCACGATGATGATATTGTTCCCCCGTGTATCGGCGGTGATTCGCACGTCGGTGAAAACATCCGACTGAATGACCTGACTCTTTCCGGGTTCAATCGTTCTGAAGGAAAGCACCGCGGAACGTTCGCCGCTTTGTTGGGTTGTTCCGCCGCCGAATCCTTGTGTCGTGGTTCTGCCGGTGATCGCCTGCTGAACAACCGGGGCAAGGTCCGAAGCAAGCGTGTTCATGAGCGGAATGACTTTCATGCCATCAACGACCTCGCTGCTGCCGACGTCGATTTTCATGACCAGGGCCGCGATTTCCATCAAATCACGCGGCGAGGCCTGGACGATCAATGAATTGGTCCTGACGTCGCTGGTCACAACGACCGCGGTGCCAAGTGCTGTCCGGTTGGCATAAAAACTTTCAATGCTCGTTTGCAACGTCGAAACGGAGGCGTGTTTGAGCCGGAACACCTGGAATTGCGTTTCTGCATCGACCGCGATGTCAAGTTTCGAGAGGAGTTCAAGGGCCGCTTCGATACTTCCTTCGTAGCCGATCAAAAGCAAGGCGTTCGGCTTGACCAGTGACGTGATGCTGATGCTTCCTTTGCGGTACTGGTAAACCTCGGTGTAGAGCTGTCGCAACATTGTTGAAACCCGGGCGCTGTCGGCGTGGGCAAGCGGATGGAGCAGAATTTTCGGTTCATGCTCCATGCTGATCGTTTCAAGGTGCGCGAGCATTTCCTTGACGATTTTCACGTCGTTTTCATTTCCACGGACCACCACGATTCCGTCGTCAAGGATTTCCACCGTGACCGGTCCGACGAGTCCGGCGCCTCCGGGGATTGTGAACCCTTGTGATGCTCCACCTGGTGTGGTCTGGGATTCCGCAGGAACCTGTCTGACCGCGATTTTCGTCCCCTGGGAATTTGCTCCCTGGGAGTTTTGAGCCGTAGGCGACACGTCGCGTTGATGGGCCACTTGAGACGATTTGCCGATCGCTCGAATCGTTTCACTGACAGCCTGAGTGTTCATCGGATTGAACGGCACAAGTTCCGTGGCGATATTCGGACTTTTGGCATCGCTGTCGATCAGAGAAACGACTTGAATGAAGGCGTCCACCGAACGACCGTTTCCCGAAATTGTCACGCTGTTCTGATTGCGATTGACCAGCATCTCGACAGCCTGGCCATTAAGCAGAGGTAATTGATATCGCGTTGTTTCCGTCGTGGACGAAACCGGACTGACATTCACGAAGCGACGCCCCAGTTCGGAGATGAGTTTCTTTTCAAAATCCGCCGCCGAAAGATTCCGAAGCACGATGCTCCGTGTTTGAGGCGGTGTCGCGTTGATTTGTGGATTGATTTGCTGAGGTGCCGCGTTCGGGATTTGTGTCGGCATTGTATTTGGAATTGAATTCGACGCTGTATTCGGAACAACGAATTGCGAACTTTGCTCACTTTGCAGTTCCTGATATTGCACCCCCTGAGGTCTGGTCAACGGAAGTGGCATCGGCGCTTGACTTTGACCGTCCACAAGCCGGATCACCTGCGGATGATCTTCGCCTGACTGCGTATAGAATGCCGGAATGATTCCCGAAGACCGATTTTTGGAATTTCCGGGCGTGGTTTGCACCAGGTATTGCCGTTGTTGCAGTCGATCGTGAATTTCACGATGCGTTTCTGCCGTGGCCCAAATCAGCAGCAAATTTTTTGCCGGATGGACATCCACGATGACCTTCGAGGGAAATGCAACCTCAATCATCCCTTTGAGATCGGTCGCATCGACCTGTTGAATCGAATAGCAATGAAGAATGTTTGGAAAATCAACCGGAAGGGGAAGAGATTGTCCCCGAACGACGTTATTCACGCTGAAAGTTATCAACAAAACAGTGAGAATACGCAAAACAGGTTGACTGCGTTGCAAAGCATGGTTCATGGTTCGTCCTTGAATCAATGAGGTCGGTGGAGCCGGGTAACTTTTTCATGACAAAAAGAGAGATTTCGTCCCTCAAACAAATATTCTCTCAACTGCCAGCTTATCGTCTATTGGAAATGCCGAGCATGAGTAAAAACCTAACGGTTTTGCAGTTTACTCTTCTTTTTTGGATTGCACCGGAATCTTGGATTGTTCATGTCCCGGAAGATTTTCGGGCGTTTTAGGATTTAGGCTGTAGACTGTAGATTTCGTGTAGCATATTTCATGTTTCAGGCAACAGATTTCAGCTTTTCTGCGGGAAACTCCAGCCAAAGCCTGTTACCTATAGTCTAAAATCTACAGCCTAAAGCCTACAGTCTAGTGGTGTGTCAAGTCTAAAACTTGAAGTTGACTAAAAACATGATAAATTCTATATTGTCGGGGCTATTTTGCCCCAACTCACGGAGGACTTGTCATGAATACGGAAAAATATATCGTTCG
>Ga0123353_10003099_pt1 | contig 20833 bp, 10 predicted proteins | sample TergutLab28metaG_3_FD_92763 | JGI IMG/M metagenome (GOLD analysis project Ga0123353, IMG submission 92763) | Labiotermes labralis P3 segment gut microbial communities from Petit-Saut dam, French Guiana - Lab288 P3 | ecosystem: Host-associated > Arthropoda: Insects > Digestive system > Gut ... | reverse complement strand
CCGCCAGCCTTGTTAGTAACCTTGTTAACGACAGCACCGGCTGCGTCGGGAACAAAGGGGATCACCATAAAGGTCGCCCCCAAGGCACGTTGTGACATCGGAACTTCCTGTCCCGTAATCGTTTCCCCCATGACAACCTCGTAAGTAGTGCCGCCGGGAACAATCATGGAGACAAACGCATCGACATGATCTCTGGCATTGTCCGCCTGATTTGCCATGTGGCTTTTCATCTCTTGGACAGTGCTCCCAACGATGGGATCATCCGCCAAGTCGCCGAAACTCCGCATGCCGAGAGGTTTGGAAGCCTTCGCCGCCTTCGGCACTTCCGGCACCGCAGGGGGTGGTGGCGGTGGCGGCGGCAAGTCGCCTTGTTGTGGAGCCACCGTCGGACTCTTGCGTGTCGCGGGATCGCCGCTACTATAAAAGGGGACACCATACCACGCGGCATTGTTATTGTCGATAACGATTGGCGAGCCAATGAGCACACCACTGCTATTGTACGTACTGCGCGTGCCGGAAATTGTTGCGCCGCTACGAGTGGCATCCGTTACCGTTTTGCCGCTGCTGTCAGTAAATACCTTTTCAAATTGTCCATTCGCCTCGCCGCAAGAGGAAACAAATTCATAAATATTCGACGATCCCGACGAAGTGTACCCGTATTGATAAGTGCTGCTACCCGATGACGAATCCCGCTCGAACGTCCACGACGAAGCCGGAGAAACAGGACCATCCTTGTCGAATACCTTCGTGCTGGTGACAACGGTAGTGTTCGCAGAATAACTCGAAAAGTCAACAATAAACGCGTCGGTTACTCTATCTTGTTGCTTGAAAGTAGAGTCATGCGATGTCCCTGTCGCCGACTGCTCAATAAGAGTAACATCCCTGCCAGTGGTCTGCCAATTGCCGTTCGATACCGACTGGGTGATCGTGAAGTGCTCGGCGAGGGTGTGGTTCAGTGTCAAACTGTTCGACATGATGTCGAGGGAATACCAACCTTCATCACCACAGCCGGAACCACTATAACTATTCCTAGTCTCGCGCCTGACCGTTTCTTGGACTGCCAGTTCATCGTAGAACCAGCCCGAACCTGTCATCGTGCCGCCCGTCAACTTCCACGTACCGTTGAGGTACTCCGACTCGCTCGACCAAGTGTCCGAGTAACTGCCATTCGAAACGGTCATCATTTCGGACTCTGTCCAATAGTCGAAGTCGCACCCGTTTGCCTCGCTGTCTATCCTACTGTCGGTCGCAGTGCGTGTGATCGTTGATCTGCTGTCCCAACTCCTTGCACCTTCGGCATTTCCGTAACCGCCGGTGATCTGCCAATCGCCGCAACCGCAACCACATCCGCAACCACTGCCGCAACCGCAACCACTGCCGCAACCGCAGCCACTGCCGCAACCACAACCACTGCCGCAACCACAACCACCGCCGCATCCACAGCCACAACTGCTACCACAACCGCATCCACAGCCACTGCTACTACTGTAACCACTGCTACCATTGTTACCGCCGTAACCACTGTTACCGCCGTAGCCATCGTTCCACTCGAAGTCGGTATGGTAGTGTTCCGTTATGGAATTACTATATGAGTAGGAACGGCTACCGACAGCCGAACTTGTGCCGGTAGTCAGCGAAAAATCAAAGCCGCAACCGTAGCCGGTGTAAGAGTCGTTGGCATCCTCTATCTCTGCACTGACATCGCCTGTTTCCGTGTTGGTGTAATCATATTTTTCCCAGGCGGTGCCATCGCCGACGCTAAAAAAGACCGTTTTTTCTTTCCCGGCAACGGTCATCGTTCCCGTCATGTCGTCGATGGACAGAAGGGTTGTAATGTCCCAATTGTTGCCGCTCTCCAAGCGATACGTTTGCGTTGCGGGAGTCCAAACGGGCGGTTCGGGAGGATCGAGGGGATCGACCTCACCGTCTTCGGGCGCGTTGTAAACCGTGTTTCCATCGTCATTGACGGCAAAGTTATCCATCAGTCCGCCGAAGTCACGTAGCGTGACTTCGCTGCTCGAACCACTTGTCGAAGTCTTGCCGGTAATACTGCTCGTCTGCGTTCTCTGCACCTGCTGGACCGTCGTGAAGGAGTTGTTCCAGTAGATGGTTTTCCATTCGGCATCGACTGTGCCGTTGCTCTCTGGTGCATCGAGTTCAACGGCAAAGAGGAAGTGTTCGAATTTTTGCGGCAGAACAATATCCATGACGATCCACTCTTCCCACTCTTCGTTGTTGGGTAAGAGACAAATGTCCCCGACTTCCAACTGAGCGAGCGGAACGCCCCCTTTGCCCACGACATCGATCAACATGTCGGCGGTGTCCGATATGATCAACGGGGCACCGGTATCAGAGTTCTTTAACGCCACTTTTACTTCGTGAGTGCCTGTATCGAGTGAAGTTCCGTAGAGGGTTGCATTGACGTAACTCTCGGCAGCGACGGCACTTGGCATCAAAACAAATGCGGCATTGTAAGTGTAAAGATTGCTGACAAACGTATGACTGACGAGCCCATTGTTATTATCATAATCGACCTGAACGGACGAAAATTCTGTGTATCCGACGGTCGCTTGTCCCCAGGTTTCGTGTTCCCATTCGCCATCATAACCGACGGTCGCCCGGTAAAAATCATTCACAAAGCCGATCTCGGTGATCGTAACACCGCCGCCATCCGTTGTGAGATTGTACTGCATCGTTACGTCCCGCGTCGATGTTAATACATTCTCACTGCTAATTATGTCCCACTCGTCATCGATGAGTTCGTACTCGGTATAAGCCCCGGCACTTGCCGACGACTCGAATCCGCGTTCGGTAAAGGTGCCCGTTACAACGATGACGACTTCTCCATTGCCCGGCGGTGATGATCCCAGTGGCGTGGCATTCATGACATCGTCGCTATTGAGTTTTGCCCCGTAACTCTTGTTGACGATTGATGTTGCGTACCAACCGGTGCCGCTTTCACTCGAAGCCAGTGTCCAACCGCTGCCGGTGGCATTGCCCCACTCTTCGCCGTCGAATTGCTCGCGGGTCTGGAAAAAGTAATCGACGCTATCGAATTCGGAGTAACCATACGAGCCTTCGATTAACATGCCATCGACTTCATGCTGATACGTTTCCTGCATCGCAATGAGGGTCGATGATTCAGAACCGTCCACCGAACTGATTCGGCTTCCGCTGGTACCCCATTCACTGGCGTTGACTTCACTGGTCAACTCCACTGTTACTTGTTCTGTGGTACCCGACCTGTTGACCGAGTGCCACGTCATCGTTTCATGGTCGGACGTAATTGCAATGTCGCCGGTTACGGTGGTGCTGTCCGTGGTGATGTATCCAAACTGCGACGAGATGGTTCCCGATACGAGGGTCCATTCCCCATTGCTGATCGCTTCGGTAATGTCATACAATTCTGTTTCGGTCTCGGTGTGCCTGTAAATCCCTGATACGACGTAATGTCCGTCAATCAGATCGCCGTCGATTTCCTCCTGTTCGGACTGTTCCTTGTAAAACTCAATCAGCGAGAATAGCGTGGCGTAATCGTGTCCGAAAACGTGTGAGGTGCCGCTGACGAGCATCCAATCGCCGTTGGGATCGAGTTCGGATATCCATTCGGCACTGCTCGTTGCACTGCCTCCTGTGCGGTTTTCTGCCGTAAGGCTATATGTTTCATCGGTGTCGATGAAGGAGTAAGAAACGTTGGCACTGTCGCTCCACGTCTGGGACGAAAGAACCGTTGTGGTGCTTGAGCCGACGAGCGAGAGGAGTTCGTAAGTTGTTGTGCCGTTCGTTGTTGTGGGCGTTTCAAGGGAGACAATTTCGTAACTCGTTGAGTATGCCTCCATACCGATGTAGAGGAATTCGACTTGCGAGCGGTAGTTTGTAAGAGCGAGAGAACTATTGGTGGGAACGAGATCGCCGGGGTCTGTTTCAGTGGTCAGTTGTCCGTTGCCGCCGTAGGTAAGTGTAACACTTTCGTAGCCGATGAGAGTCGTTTCGACGTTGCCGTTTGGCTGTGTAGTAATTGTCAGTGAGTTGCCAACGGTGGAGACGGCAAATTCAAAGGCATAAAATGTCCCTGATTCCCCTTGGAAATCGGTGGTTTGCATTGCACTGTTTGTGTACTGCTCACTGAATGATTCCAGACCGGGACTGGAAAGGGAAGAAATGACGATGCTGCTCGTTGCGGAACCGGTGATCGTGAGGGAATCGCCGTTAGTGTCGAGTGTGGTGATGTACTCGTCTTGGGCGGTACTGGAAAATGTGAAGCCGGTTTCCGTTCCGTTGAGCCAGGCGGTGAAGGTGTAGGTGTAGCCGCCGCTGTAGGTTGTGTTGTCGTAGGTCTCTGTGTAGGACATGACGACAATTTCGGAATACAGCCAACCGTTGGTGGTTGTTTGCATCGCAACTTCGACGGAGACGGTTTGCGTCAGTGTTCCGGCGATAAAGATTCCGTCGCCGACTTCGAGTGAGGTGGGCGTTGTGGTGATGGTTGTTTCCGAATCGGTTCCGTCGGTGGTGGGCGGTGTGAAGACGATTGCTGTATTATCACCGAGGAAGTCGAGTGCGAGTGGTTCGAGGGGGGACGCGCTGAGCAGATCACGGTCTTCGAGAGTTTCGATCCGAAGGGATCGTTTTCGCGGACGAGAGGCTTTCCCCTTTGTATTGCTCGCGAAAACTGTATTGCTCGCGAAAACCTCAACAATCGTCTTCAAGAAATGATTCCGCACCATGAAAACCTCCGTCTGCAAACGATTAGACTGATTGTAACAGTTGCGCAGGCGAGTGTCAACAGTCTCTAGGAAAATTTTCAAAATTTTGCCCTTTTCCGAGGCGGGGATGGGATTTGTTCCACCTTGGCTTGCCAAATTTATGTATCCCCTTTGAGTACAAAGAGTTAATGCCAAGACAATCCAAATGAGGAATAATTTGACCTCGACATGTGTTACCGGGTGGCACAGAGTTGTAAGTCGGGTCGCACGAGCAAGACGGCGATGTAGACATCACAACACAACTTGGTATAATCCGGCTGGTTAACAAACGCTGGTCAACAAACGGTGGGTATCAACGATGTCCGAACCAAACAGAGCCGATATTTCCGTACTTGCGGGATCCCAAATTGGCGATAATGAGAAGTCGCAGGTGCTGGCGAGCGTGAGGCAATCCGGCTTAATCCATTCTGTTTCGACATTTCATTTTGGCAGTCAAGACCTATCACCGAAGCCGGTAAAACAAGATCAAAACACTTCTCGGCTTTGTGACCATAATGAAGATCGCGTGAAAATTCCCTATTGTGAAATCGATATTGTTCACGGTTGTAATTTGCGGTGTGCGCTCTGTTCGCACTTCAGTCCCTTTCGAAGCGGTCGGTCAACCAAAGAGGATATTATCGATTGGCTCCAGTCGTGGAGCAAGAAGATTCTCCCAAACGTTATAAATCTATTGGGAGGTGAACCTTTTTTGCATCCAGACTTGGCAGAAATTGTTCGTGAGAGTAGACGGATTTTCCCAGATTCTAAAATTGAGATCACGTCAAATGGCTTGCTTCTGCGTCGTATCGATTCAGAAGTTTTTGAAGCATTGAGAGAAGTAAAGGTCAAGGTTATTGTGTCTGATCACTCCGGTAAAGACGTTCCCTATCAGCAATTTTTAGACTGCATCGGCATATTGAGAAAGCAGAACGTTCAATACATGGTCAGGGATAGTAACAAACAATGGCATGCGTCGTATCGTTGGCATGAGGATCATGTGCCCATACCTTTTCAGAGTAACCCTAGGCTGGCTTGGTCAGTGTGTACTGCGAAAAATTGCAAGTCGCTCATGAATAACAAATTTTACAAGTGCTCGATACTGGCGAATATCGCTAAAAGTGTCGAAGAAGGGGTACTCTCGCCCAATCTATGGCAGGCAGCCTTATCGTACAAGCCTTTAACGCTGGATTCTACTGTCGAGGAAATTGCGGCACATTTCGATACCCGTGAGATACCGGAATGTAGTAATTGTCCAGAACAATTAACCTTTTTCGAGAACAAACAGTTGCCCATCTCTCGTGCTGGGTGGGGTACAATCGTTCACAATCCTTGATAGTTTTTGAGCCGGTTTCGATTTGGTTGACCATCAAACACTCGTTTATGTTCCATGAGCAGTTCATTTATCGTTTCATCCGACTGGGGAATATCTGAAGTCCAGGCAAAGCCGCAAGATGCGCAGTTTGAACGTGCATCGCAATTGCATCGGCAAGGACGACTCGATGAAGCCGAAACAATTTACTGCGACATTCTTGACCGAGAACCGAATCATTCTGGTGCCGCACATTTTCTTGGAATGTTACTCTCGGCGAAGGAAGAACATGGGAAGTCACTGGCGTTGATCCGCAAATCGTTGCAAGCCTCCCCCACCCCCCCGTCTTACTATAACAACTACGGAATTGTTTTTCGTGAAATCGGTCGCATTCACGAAGCACAGGCAGCATTTGAACGAGCGGTGACTAACGCCCCCAACTACGCCGACGCGCACAGTAATCTTGGACACGCCTTTCTGCTACAAGACAATCTTCATCGGGCAGAACCTCATCTCGTCAAAGCACTGACGCTCAATCCCGACCATCCCGATGCGTCGCGGCATCTTGCCGAACTTCGATTCCGTCAAGGGAACAGGTTCGCTACTCAAGAACAATTCTCCAAAGCGGATGAGGCGTTTCGTGCCGCCGCTTTTTTGAGTGGGGGAAAACCGATTTGGCGTTTCAAATTATTGGGGCACTGTCCAACCGTTTTTCCAGATGAAGCGAGTCTTGATGCCTACTGGCAACAGTTAGAACAAGGACTCGATGCAGTGTTCGCCGGATACTTTGCCGTGGACTGGCGCACTCTTCCCGCCGATGGTTTTATTCCCTCATTCAATCTGGCACATCTCGGACGCTGTTGTAAGGATGTCCGTGTAAAATTGGCTCGCTTCTATGAACAATTTTTTCCGCAAGAACGTCACGCACTGCAATCGCGTCAACGCTACCGGATTGGTTTTCACGTCTTTGCCGGACACGAAGGGGGCTTTCTACGTGGAACCGCCGGGATTATCGAAAAACTCAACCGAAAACGTTTTGAAGTTGTCGTTCTTTGTCCTGCCGAAGCAACTCAGCGATGCCGCCGTGGGATACGTTCCGATGACGTGACCATCGTTCCGCTCAACGGTTCCTTCGAGCAAGTAGTACGGCAAGTTCGTGATACCGATTGTGATCTGATGTACTATCGCAAAGCAGGAAGTGACCCGTGGAGTTATTTCCTGCCGTTCACACGTCCTGCTCCTATTCAATGCACCTCCTACGGTACACACGGCACGAGCGGCATTCCGGCAATCGATTACTTCCTTTCGTCGAGTTTTGTCGAGCCAAACGATGCCGAACAGTATTACTCTGAACATCTGCTCTGCATGGATGCCATGCCAACCTACCAGCGACGACAGCAACTGCCAGACAATGTTGACAGAAGAGCAGTTGACAGAAACGCAGTTAACAGAAACGAATTTGGCTTACCGACCCGTGGAAGCATCTATTTTTGTCCACACCGTCCATCAAAGTATCATCCCTCATTTGATCCGATTTTTCGACAGATTCTCGAACGTGATCCGCAGGGGTGTCTTGTGCTCCTAACAGGAAATGATCCACGCGGCAGTGATGTTCTTCATGACCGCTTGCTACGAACCCTCGGTCTTACTCTTCTCAAACGGGTGCGGTTCTTTCCGGCACTCCCGTCTGATCAGTATTTGCGTCTCCTATCTTTATCGACCATGATTATTGACTCGCCAGTCTATGCCGGTGGGCAGACATCATTCGATGCCTTTTCGTTGGGTATTCCCGAAGTTACGCTCTCCGGTCCATTGCACATCCAAAATTTTGCCACAGGAATTTACCGCCGCATGGGACTCGATGATTTACCGTGTCAAACGATAGAGCAATACGTTGATCTCGCAATACGCCTCGGAACAGAGCCAGACTATCGGCAGGATGTGGGGCAACGTATTCTCGAAGGGCATCACCTGATTTTCGAAGATGCCGACACAGTACCCGAACACGAGCGGCTTTTTGAATTGATGTTGGCTTCTTCCTGACTTTTTGCGACCCAACTGTCCCATGTCCGACTGTCCCATATTGCCCAAATTCCGCGCCTGTTTTCCCGTAAAACCCTGTGTTCTCGGAGTTTTGGGGAAATCCGACAGAATTTCGGAAAATTTTCCAAAAATTCTGTTGACACCCGCCCGCACATCTGCTACAATCGATATATCCACTTCGCAGAGGAGTTTGAATGATGCTGTTGATACACTCATTTTTCAAGAAGGCTGGCGAGATTCTTTTCGGACACTCGGAGACAAAAAAGGCTCCAAAAAAACGGACTCGGACTCTCGGAATCGAGGAACTCGAGTCCAGGGTGCTACTCTCGGTGACCCCGATGGACTGGGATTGGTGGGAAACAGCAACACCCACCCACACGATTCCTGCCGACTACAATATCGATCCGACCTCCGAGGACTTCGGAACGGTTTCCATCGGCGGTAACAACTCGCAAATCGATGCAACGACTGAATTTGTCCCTACGATCACCGGCAACTTTTTGGCGTATGTTTCCATTGAAACCGCATCGCTTCCGAACGCCAGCGAACGATTTGATGCCGAGCAGAATTCGCTCGGTTACTTTGTCCCCGTCCTGAACGACAATCAGGAATTACTTGGGCACTATCAGGAAACTTTCATCGTTGGCGTTTTCGCCCAAGACCTCGGTAACGGCGATTGGTCTTACCTGGAAAAGGTCGGTTACTCGTATAATTATACATCTGTATGTGGGTCCTACAACTATAAAGATGGATATGAATATTCCCTCGAAGCAAAGTCCATCGGTGGTATCTACACATCGACGTTTTCCCTAACGACCGGATACAGTTTCATGGACGGCTTCACTATTGGCGAGGAGCCGGAGGAAGAGGAAGAAACAAACGAAGAGGAAGAAGAGACGGATCAGTCTGCGTTTTACTGGAAGGTCGCGGTGGAGTATAGCGTTACCGATACGATTACGATCACCTACTCGCACAATACTCTAACCTCCCAACGCGGCGGTTCAGATACGCGAACAACTCTCGCGAGCAGTTCATATTATGAAATCGGGCTCTATTCTGAAGACGGATATAGTTACTCGATGCACGACATCAGTTGGGCGAATTCGTCATCCGAGACAAACGTGTACTACCTGTGGAGCAACGGAGGATGGCAAATTTCGGGCTCTGCAACGGCAACCGGTGGTTATGGTTACGACTGGGGTGAAACGCTCGATGCAACTCACGCCACCGGAACGATTTACGTTTCGACAGGTTCTTTTCATGAAGAAAACAGTTCTGCGAGTTGGTTCTATGACAGCGTCACCGACGCTTGGATAGCAAACTTCGTCAGCGGAGAAGGCGGGGGAAACTATTACTATATTTACCACTGGGACTCGGAAAAAGCATACGAACGACCATTTTACACCAGCACCATTACTGGGACTGAAAACGCCTATATCGATTATAACATTCACGAGTCTTGGGATGTCTCGTTCTGTATTGTCAATGGTATTGCCATTCGCGAGTCTGAAGGGGAATACACCGTTAACTACAAGTCCGGTTCCTCCTACGATGGGAGTGGCTCGCACTACGAAGATAAACCCACTTCGACTCCCGGCACCTATTACGTAGGCTATCAAGCCCACCCGGGAACCACGACCACGTATTTTGAACGGGAGGCGACTCTCCTCGAGTCAGGTTCGCAGACGTACTCTGAGACAATCGAAGGTACATGGAGCAACAAAGCCGATCATGAGGGGCAACTTGTGTGGCAAGAGTCTGCGGACATGGAAATCACCGCTACGGCAGACGGTTTTTATGAACTGTCCCTCTATGTGTTCTCCTTTTCCCAATTCGATGGGGCGTATAGCAACAGCAGTTCCTGCTCTTACTCCTGTGGCACTCACAACACGTACTCTGAGTCCGAACAGTGGACAGAAATCACGGAATGGTACGGGGCAGAACTCAACGAAACTTACATCGGCGATGGCGGGGCGTTTTATCTGGTGTCGTTTGAGGGTGAAGCCAGTGGCGGCGGCATTTATGATGCAGAGAGTTCAAGTAACAGCACCTCGAAAACTTATAACGAATGGGGTTATTCCGGTTGCGATCATGGATGTGGTTGCAGTTGTGGTTCTTACAGCGGTTACAACTGTGAGACTTACAAAGGTTGCTCTGACAGTTGGCGTAACGTCGCCTACGATTACACTGCCGATTGGTCATGGGATGCTTGTGGATGGTCGGCGGATGTGGAGAATCACGTTACCAGAGATGTCGGCGGGACATCAACGAGTACCTGGAATTACGAATCGGGCTCCAACGGTTGCGGGTGCGGCTGTGGCAGCAGTTGCGGGTGTGGTTGTGGGTGCAGTTGCGGATGTGGTTGCGGGTGCAATGAGGGCAATTACGACGAGTTGGTTTCTTACACCGGCTGGCGCAATGGTGAGCAGGTAGTGTTGCCCTTTGCCGTCCGCTGGTCGCCGTTTAGCGCAAGTCTCTCTGACGGTTGCGGGTGCGGCTGTGGGTGCAGTTGTGGTTACGGTTGCGGCTGTTGCAGTTACGATTACTCGTATAGCGGTGCTAATTTTAGCGCACCGAACTTCAGCGTCTCCATTTGGGAGGCGACGTATGATTACGGGAACAATGACGTTGAAATTGTTACCGGTTACTACATTAAGGATCCCGGCGGCACTGTCAGTTGGGTGTCGAATTATAACGACGTAAACTGTTTCACCGCTGGCACGCAGATTGTCGTTGGTGCAGAGTATGACGAAAACGATGTCTTCGTCCAATACATTACGAAAAACATAGAAGACATTGAAGTCGGTGACTTGGTGTACAGTTATGACACCATCACGGGAACGGTCGAACTGAAAGAAGTCACCGCCGTGTTTGTGCGTGAGGCAGATCACATTAACTACTTAACGATAGAAGATGAAAATGGTAATATCCAGACACTTGAAGTTACCGATGTGCATCCCTTCTGGGTAGTAACTGATGAACCGGATTTGGAACGCGCGGCTCGTGGTCTAGTTGACGAGAATGGCGTTTGGTTGTATCACGAGAATATCGGTCCAACGGACAACGGTTTCTGGGTCGAAGCGAAGGATTTGCGCGAAGGGGATGTTTTCCTTGGTGCCAATGGTGAATTATCGACTGTGGTTTCCAACGAACGTGTCGAATTTCCTGAGGGTGTAACGGTTTATAACTTTACCGTTGACGGTAATCATAATTACTTTGTGATTGCGCAGGGCGATGAAAGTGGGCAGACGTGTGTGCTGGTGCATAATGCAGAACGGTACAAATCATTGAAACTTTTCAATTTGAATGTTTATAAATCGGATAGATTCAATCTTTCAGTCGAGCCACTTTTGCTTTACAGTGAAGAGGGAGTAAATTGGAAAAACCTTCTTGACACCAAAAAATCGTTCTTTCCAGAATTGTGGAACAATTTAGGTGGATATACTTATGAGGGATTTGGATTTAATTTTGGCGCTCATATGCAAACAGGACCTCATTCACGTGTAGGACTTGGCGTAGATTTGCAAGTTCCTAAGTCACAACAGATAGATGCCGTGCCAACGTTGTACTGGCAATGGCAAGTGTGGTGAAACGATTTTTATTGAAGTGTAGCGAGAAAATTGCGAAATTCGACAATCTTTTTGCGATGCTTTTTGTTCTCTAATCTTTCGACTTAACACTTCATGCTTCCATGCTTTATTTGATCAAAACGAACATTCCATTTATTCTTGTCTTTCTGATTGCTACTATTTTGGGCTGTCAAAAGCAAAAAGAAAAACAGTCTGATAGTGTTTTGACTGTTTCGGTGGAAGATTCTGCTCTCACAGGTTTTACCCCAGTTCATCCGATCAAGGTGCCAACCATAACAAGCGGATTGAATGAAACTACAAACACAGAGCCACATAAAAATCAACTTAAGCAACGCATGCTTCAAGAAAATTATGTGGAGGCACTACAACTTATGCCACATGTGACAGAAGAAATTTTGGCACGTGCAAAAGGAAAAAGTGAGGAGGAACCAGAATTGCTCTTCCACTTGAGAGGCATTTATTGCTATCTTTTTCTGATGCTTGACCAAGATGAAGACGCATATAAAATAATTAAAGAGATGCCAATTGAGCCGCCTGGAAACGTACCCGCGTACCTTATTAGCATGAATAATATCCTTGTTTTGTTACGCCTCAATAAGGTAGACGAAATTGTAGGCGAAGCCAACAAAATATTGAGTATTCCTGATATTCCATTCATGATTGAACACGCCGCAACAGACACGTTAATTGTTGCGTATTTGATCAACAATGATAATGATAGTGCAAAAGAAACAATTAATCTTTGGAAAAAATTGTTGCTTAGTGCTCAATTTGATGAAGACGTAAAATTCAACCATATCAGAACTCTATTTCTTTATGAGTATTATATAGAACACCAATTGCAAAATGAATACTACCTTTCATTTAGGGTGATAAAACCTGCACCGCCTAGTGTGCATCCATTAAACAATGAAGAGATTGTATATGGGTATGGATATTATGGTGCAGATATTATTTCTCGTAAAGACGGTTCCGTTTTGGATACTTCCCCATTTTTTGATTCCTTAAAAGAGAATATAGACAGTTTTATGAAATCTTCTCAAAAAGTCGTTCCGTTACCTGATCCATTCCCAGTGCTACAAAACAATGATGAGCAGAACAGTATCGAATAATAAGGGCAAATGGACGCGACATTGCATCAAGTCGAGCTGTCGTCGGCGTTGCGCATACCCAAAGCGGTTAACCGGCGAAGTTTCGCAGAAGGAAGTCACCGCTGTGTTCGTGCGTGAGGCAGATCACATCAATTATCTGACCATTGAAGATGAGAATGGTAACATTCAAGTGTTGGAAGTGACCGATGTCCATCCCTTCTGGGTGGTAACAGATGAGCCCGACTTGGAACGCGCGGCGAGAGAGATCATTGATGAGAATGGTGTGATTATTTATCACGCCAATATCGGTCCCACCGAAAATGGTTTTTGGGTTGAAGCGAAGGATTTGCGTGAGGGTGATGTGTTCCTTGGTACGAATGGTGAATTATTGACGTTTGTTTCAAATGAGCGTGTCGAATTTCCTGACGGTATAACAGTTTACAACTTTACCGTTGATAGCAACCACAATTACTTTGTCATTGCCGCTACGGATGAAGATGGGCAGACGTGCGTGCTGGTGCATAATGCGGAGCCAAGTGCATATAACATTGCAGGATTCATAAAAGCATATCGAGAAGCGGCAAAGCAACAGTACGGTGAGGTATTGTACAACAATTTGATACTTCCGATGACGCTTCTTGTGGAAGATCTAGCCGAAGAACGGAATATCCCAGTCTTCAGACTACAGGCTGTCGATGAATGGTTAAAGGAGACGTTGCCCGGTAAGACGATAGATAAGATGCTTGATCTCATCCCTATGCCAAAAATCCCAGGACTTGCGGAAGAACAGGCGGAACCAAAAAGCGGGTTTAAGTATATCAAAATTCATACATTTGATAATCTATCGCTTCCGGGATTAAAAATAGCGGTCAGTGCTGGCATCGACGAAAACTCATATAAAGACTGGTATAAAAATTGGAGTGGCTTGCGCGATTTAGCGAGACATCCCTCAGATCATCTAGGTGTTAGGGTTGGGTTTGAGTACACTAATCCTAGAGGATTCTTTTCTACCTTTGTTGAAATAACCCTAGAGAAAGGACTCGCTTGGTTTGGTTTCGGTGGGCGAATCTGGCGGCAATGAATCAGCAACATTGTTTTCATATAGTTTTCCATTTTTCATAGTCTAACGCAACAACATGTACAGGCTTTTTCACTATTTTATATTCGCAGTTGTGTGCGCTGTCGGTGTAGGTTGTATTCCTCACAGCGCTAACGTCGATACAGTGCTACCTGCAAATGCAGATAAACCAGGGGTGCAAGACCGTCAAAGTAGCCCAGTACAAGAGCAGGATTGCCAAATGACCGTTCTCGAAAAGAACAAATTATTGATGCTTGCTCAAGACTATCAAGGTGCATTGGATTTAATGCCACAACTGGAGTGGGAATTGCTGGGAGGAGAATTTGAGAAAGGAATGTTAATCCAAGACCCGATTAACGGAAATTTATATGTGATTCGCCACATATACACTTATCTGTACGTGGCATTGGGAAAAGACGAAGAGGCATTTCAAAAAATCTTGGAAATTGATTTGCCTGTTGATGCTAATCCATTGGCGGCTCTGATGGAAATGCACACTAAAACAACTGTCTTGGCAAGATTAAATCTGGTTGATCAAGTCATTAACGAATACAATACATTTCTTTACAGTCAGGATATTGGACCAGCACTGAAGGTGGATTTTCCCGCACTATACGCCGAGGCGGTGTGCGAATTGATTATGGCTCAAGTTGTAAAAGGAGATTTCGAATCTGCACAAAGCAATATCGACAATTTAAGATACTTTGTGCGAGATTGGTGGAAACATAGAGAGTTCTATGAATTTCGGCTATTGTATTCTAAGTACAACGAGTTCATAACCTATGTGCAGTATTATATTTACAATCTGACCGAAACACATGTTGCGTGTTTTGTACATGAGGAACTGGAACCACCAACACATCATCCTGATAAACCAGACGAAATTGGTCACGGATTACCTCGCGTTGGGCTAGATTTTGTTTCTAAAACTGATGGTAATTCATTTACATTAGATGATTTACGCAGAACATTCGCCGAGTCGATGACTGGCCCGTTTCCAGTGCTTCATAACGATACCCCGGCTTTTCCAGAATTGGACAGTAAAATGGATTTGTTTCCGACAGTAATACATTGAGATGAACGTAACATGCTTGCCCTGATAAATTTACCCCAGTTAGCTCGCTTCTGCATTGTCCCATGCAATACAGCTACGGGAACGGTCGAACTGAAAGAAGTCACCGCCGTCTTCGTGCGGGAGGCGGATCATATCAATTATCTGACCATTGAAGATAAGAATGGTAACATTCAAGTGTTGGAAGTGACCGACGTTCATCCCTTCTGGGTGGTAACAGATGATCCAGACCTTGAACGCGCGGCTCGTGGTCTGGTTGACGAAAATGGCATCTGGTTGTATCACGAGAATATCGGTCCAACGGACAACGGTTTCTGGGTCGAAGCGAAGGATTTGCGCGAAGGGGATGTGTTCCTCGGTGCGAATGGGGAACTTTCGGTCGTGGTTTCAAACGAACGTGTAGAATTGCCCGATGGCGTAACGGTTTATAATTTTACCGTTGAGGGCAATCATAATTACTTTGTCATTGCCGCTGGCGATGAACTTGGGCAGACGAGTGTGCTCGTGCATAATGCGGAAGAGCACGATTTGCCCGAACTTGCTTTGAGGTATAGCAAGAAATTCGTAAATCCTCAGATAGATATAGTGACAAATGCCGTCGATGGTGCTCTAACGAATTTAAAAATAGCTCAGGCGATACTTCAAGAGGGTGGGCCAGAAGTTGAAGCACTTTTTGATAAGTGGTACGATAGTCATGACGTAGCAACGGTCCAAAAGGTTAGTGCTTATGTCGATAATATCGTCGATGGTCTGGAACGACAAGTCAATCGACCAATTATCGGAAATAAAATAAATTTGGCATTCAGGAAGGGGTTCGAGCAGTTGATGCCAGGACATGATGCCTTTGTTGCGAAACCATTTGGAATTGCTGTCAGAACCGTATTTCTCAAAGACTCATTTTTTTTGCACAACGCCAATGAAAGAATCAACATCCTTATTCACGAACTTTCACATATTTATGTCAAGGGTTATGGCTTTGCAGGAGTTCCATTGTCAGGGCTAAAAGATCATGGGTATTGGGACCCAGAATATGAAGCGTACCGTGATCCAAATAATATGTTCGTTAATCTGAACCAACAGCAAAAGTTGGAAAACGCGAGCACTTTTGAGCATTTTATTGCCGACCTCATCAAAATCTCTTTGACAGCATAACACTTCACTGGACGATGTTTGCGCTTTTTTTGCAACATTTGTCAAATATAAATTCCTTTTCCATATTCAAAATGCAAAAATATCATCTCGTAATAGTAGTTTTTCTGTTTTCGTTATTATGTGGTTGCTCGTTGCAACCTTTTTTCGGTTGGGTTGCAACCACATTTACTACGGGGCATAATCGACCCACCGAAATTATTACTGAAAACAGGCTAATTGAACTTGACATCCATGGAATTGAGGCGATCTATCTTCCCATGTTTCACAACAGGGAGTGGAAAAATGGTTTTCACGAATTTGTCTCGGCAGTTCCATCCAAACCAGATAAGTTAATTATTTTGGTAAGAAAATACGGTATCAACCCCGATAATATGGAATTTATCAGAATGATCTACCAGAGAAGCGAAGATAAAAAAGAACTGTATTTCAGATCAGTCTTCACGGCAGAAGCCCATAGAAACAATTGTAACATTTTTTTCATGATACAAAAACCTGAAAATGTGCGTATTGAATTTTATGAGGATTTGACGAAAACGCACTTTTTTACCAAAGAAAACGCTAAGAAAGAAAGTGAAAAGCGACACCTCATTGCCAATCATAGTTGGGTAAGCGAAAATAAAAGAGAAAGTGAAATTTTGAAAAGTTTTGGAAAAAAGGGTACACCGCCCGAAATTTATTATGGTTTTCTTTTTGAGGAGGTCTTGGGCGATTGGTTTATTTGTGGAGAATTACCGACAAATATGATATCTCTGCCAGGTATGCAGTCTTCAAAGGTGTTTCCGAACGAAATTGATCCAAGACATTTTTACCAAAGAGGGTATCCCGCTGAAGGCAATGATATCCTTGATGACCCAGAAGGTGCACGCCGCAGAGAATTGTTTTATCAAAGTGTTAACGAACATAACATGCGTATTCTCACGCGTGAAGTCGATAGACATTGAAATCTAAATATCGGTTGACAGGGACATAATAATTGCCATACAATGCTTGTCCTGGTGTGTTTACAAGTTTTCGCGTTTCGGTATCGCCGCTGGCAACATGTTTTCTGATTGTGATTGCTCTTACAGTAGTTCCGGCTATAATAGTGATAAGACATGAAATCGAAACCCTTCCACTGGGTAATACCATGAGCGACATTCCCCCCCTTTATCGTATTGCCCTAACCAAACACCAAACCGGCGATACCGTTGGTGCAGAGCAGGGGTATCGTTCGGTTCTTGCTGTCGATCCCGATCACGCAGATGCTTGGCATTTCCTTGGTGTGATTCTCCACCAACGGCATCAACGGGAAGCCGCCCTCCATCATCTCGAGACGGCACTCTCTTACTGCAAAGATAAACCAGTTTATTTCAACAATTACGGCGTTGTTCTCAAAGATGTCGGACGATTGGACGATGCTATCACCGCCTTCCGACGTGCAATCGAACTTGATCCCTCTTACGCTGATGCTCACGCCAATCTTGCCGCCGCTTGCCTCCTCAAAAACGATCTTGCTCATGCTGAAGACGCACTAAAAATCGCCTTGGAACACAGTCCCGATCATGTTGCCGGTAACAATATATTGCGTGATTTGCGTTTCAAACAGGGCGGTCGTTTCTTTACTCAGGGGAAGTTTTCACAAGCAAATAGAGCCTATCATGAGGCGGCATCCCTGCCCGGCGGGAAGGAGATTTGGCGATGGCAGTCGCTGGGTTTTTGTCCTCCCGTTTTTCCCGATGAGCAAAGTATCAGTCGCTATTGGACAGGACTTGACCAACACCTTGACCGCGCCCTCGATGCAAATATCCCTCTTGATTGGCGAACACTGACGGAGGACGGTTTCACACCGTCCTTCAATCTTCCACACCACAACAGATGTTGCCGCGAAATCAAGGAAAAATTCGACCAGTTGTTTTCAAGAGCCTTTTCTTTTACGACACCGCCTTTCAAGCGACCGACGCTTATAGAAACACAGAAGAACCGCAAGAAAATACGTGTCGGCTTCGTTGTTACCGCAGGACACCATCGGGGGTTTATTCGTGTACATCGGCATCTTCTCGAACATCTTGACCGCCGTCAATTTGAGTTTTTCGTAATCTGCCCGATGCCGATCCTTGCCGCCTGCCGTAAAGAAATTAGGAGCGATGATATTCAATGGGTCGGTCTGCCACCGCGATTTGAGGTTGCCGTGCAAACACTGTTCGATACGCAGTGCGATATTCTTTACCACTGGAAAGTCGGCGGCGGAGTGCTCGATTATTTCCTTGCAATGGCAGGGGCGGCACCGATTCAATGCACCTCTCTCGGAACGCACGGAACCGGCGGTGTTCGAGCGGTTGATTACTATATTTCAACGTCGATCCTTGAGTCGCCAGAAGATGCGTACCAATATACGGAGCGGCTTGTTTTACTCGATTCTTACGCAACGTCCCATCAACTCGACCCGCCGCAGAAACCGGCAACCCGCGAGGAACTCGGACTTCCAAAAAATGGAGCCCTCTACTTTTGTCCCCACAGACTGCCCAAATACCATCCTATGTTCGACAGTTATCTCCGTCTCATTTTGGAGAAAGATTCAACAGGGCATGTGCTTCTCACAACTGGCAAAAACAAAGAACAAGCCGCTCCATTTGTTTCCCGGCTCCGACATGCGCTCGGTGATGATTTATTCCGCCGGGTGTTACTTGCACCCGCGTTTCCGCTTGACGTGTACAGAAAACATCTGTCCGTTGTATCTTGCGTCTTGGATTCCCCCGTCTATGCCGGAGATTTAACGACTCATGATGCCTTCGATCAGGGTGTCCCGGTCGTTACCGTACCCGGCGAATTGTTGGTACAGCGTTATACTTCGGGTCTTTATCGTCTCATGGGGATTGACTCCTTAATTGCTACCGACATCGAAGAATATGCGACAATTGCCGTTCGATTAGGTACGGAACCAGACTATCGCCAATCGATGAGCAAACAGATTATCCAAAAACGCGAACCGGTCTTTTCGCCGGGGGATACGGTACGGGATTATGAACGGTTTTTTGAGTCTGTTTTTTCTCCCACATAATGTGCATTCCCTCCGCATATCGGAGTGACTCGATAGTAAATCACCACACGACCATCTTGCGTAACACGTAACGTCAAATATTCGCATCGCTCCACCAAGGCGGAACTGTATTTGTCATCCGGCATTTTCAACATAGGAATCATTTTAGCATCAACAACTGCTTTGTTGCCGTAATAGGTTTCTTGTTCATGGGGATAACGTCCAATGGCTTTGAGCCACATGATGGGCCAGAAATTCTTTTTCTGCTCCAAATCCTTATCTTTCACGGGCCAAGTACCAGGCATTTCGATGAAGTATTCGGCGAAACAATAAATTTCTTGTCCATCGGGAACCGGTAAGGCGTAGTCCATCAGACCGCTTGTTACAAAGATTGTATTTTTGCGTATGCCTTTTACCGGTGGGAAAACATGTACCATCATCGGCACCGATGCGGGGACAATCTCGCTTATTCCAAACTTGAGTGGGTTGCCTCCAAAGTGTTCACTCAAGTCGGCAAGCAGTTCTTCAGTGGGAGTAGGGGGATGAAGTGGCTTGCCTTTATCTTCCTCTGGCATGGCGGCTCCGAGGGAATGCAGGTATCTCGTGATAGCATGGTACTCTCTTTCCACTGCCCATTTCAGTGCATTGAGATTCTCTTCTCTATCACTATGAAAGTAGGTGAAATGAATGTCGGCACCATATTCAACCAATATCTTCACCATCTTGAGATCGCCTCTTGTAGTCGCAGTGATAATTGGTGTTGTTATGTCTTCTTTATTGACATCAGCCCCAGCATCAAGAAGACATACAGCAGCATTGTAAGCACCACAATCTATTGCATACCATAATGGAGTTCGCCCCAAAAATGGCTCTCTGACACAGTCAGGATGGACACCAGAGTCTAGGAATACCTTTAGGGTATTAACGTTATTATGCTCCGCTGCATCATGCACATGTCCCCATTCTAAAGCAAAGTCAATGTAGTCCGGGTGCTCTTCAATAAATTGCTTAAGCATAGTGCCATTGCCTTTTATAATTTCTTTATAAATGGTTGGGCGATACTTTTCAAGTTCTTGCTCTCGTTTTTCTCTTTCATTCATAACGGTATGAGTGGTTTATTTGATACAACGAAATAGGCTAAAAATAAAAGAGTAAACTCTTTTCGGTTACAATCATTTCAATCCTTTAATGCCTTTGTCGATAATCTCTTTCCCCATACGATCAATTTCATTAAGGATTGCATTTCGGATGGCAATGAATTTTTTCCCATCTTTTTTTGCCGCATTTACTACGGTATCTAAATTTTTCCAGACTATTTTTGCATATTTTTGAGAATGTCCTTCATTTAGAATCTTTTTAGACTTATCAATGATGTTTTTGGGATGGTTTAAGCCAATCTTGTATTGATTCAAAAGGTCTTGTGAGTTTTTGAGTGCCTCTTTGGCTTCTTTGCTCTTCCATCCTGAGAACTCCCCTTTCATGATAATATGATGCTCATGAGGGCATGCATTATGCACCAGAATACACGTCTGCCCATACGCATACTCCTTCGCAAGAATGAAGTAGTTACAATTGCCAGCAACGGTAAAATTGAAGACATCAATACCGCCAGACTGCTCAACGCGAACGATGTTGGTGAGTGTTGTCAATTCGCCATTCGCGCCAAGGAACACGTCACTGACTCGCAAATCCTTTGCTTCGACCCAGAAACCGTTTAACCCAGGTCCGATATTATGG
>Ga0123353_10003097_pt1 | contig 20835 bp, 19 predicted proteins | sample TergutLab28metaG_3_FD_92763 | JGI IMG/M metagenome (GOLD analysis project Ga0123353, IMG submission 92763) | Labiotermes labralis P3 segment gut microbial communities from Petit-Saut dam, French Guiana - Lab288 P3 | ecosystem: Host-associated > Arthropoda: Insects > Digestive system > Gut ... | reverse complement strand
CCCTCGAACACCCCCAACACCCCCAGAACGCCCCATTCCCACCTCACGCCGCCAACAAGGTGCACCTTGGAGTATAAGCGTTCGCGTTTGGCGCACGCACGGGCGTAAGCACAGTTTTGCCGTCGGGCCGCTTGAAGTGTTCATCGAACGCCTCGGTGAATTTTGTGTCCCGATCGTGGATCATAAAACGGATGTCGATGCCCTCTTCGTCGGCCCACATGCTGGTGTTCCGGGCCTGCTGTTGTACCCACTCCGCCGTCGGATGGTACGTGCTGGGCGTGATGAACACCTTACGGCTGCCGAGATGAATGAACATCAACACGTACGCCATTTTCTTGCCCAGAGGCGACCACACGGCGTGCGAGAAGAAGTCGCAAGCCACCATCACGTTCATATGGGTAGCGAGAAACTTCCGCCACGGCGTATCGGTGCCCTTGGGCGCGCGGCGATCCGGGTCGGGCAGAATCTTCTCTTCCTTCAATACCCGCCGCACGGTCGATTCGCCGGCTTTGAGGGACAGTTTCTTAAGTTCGCCGAGAATGCGAAGTATCCCCCAGTTCGTGTTCTCTTTTGCGAGTTTTACGATCATGTCGCGGAGCGATTTCGCAATCGCCGGCCGCCCAACCTTCTTCGCCTCTTTGCCCGCCTTTGCCTCTCGCCGCCAACGCCGATACGTATTCACGCTGACGATAGAAAGCACGTCATGCACCGCATGTCCAAGCTCACCCCCGACCTTCATTAGCCGTTGCCGTTCTTCCGGGGTAAGAATCACCCGGTTGCCGGGCATACGTTCTTTCATCAACTCCACCTGGAGTTTCATAAACCGAAAATGAGCATCCCGCCGGACCGAGAACGCTTCCTGCAACATGACCAACAACGCGATCAGCCAATTGGGCAACATTTGAAAATCCTCCATCCCTCGCCATTTTGAAGCACCGCCGGGAAAAATGCAATCCTGCGCAAAAGCCGTCGCCAAACCCGGCCCATCTGCGCGGCCTTTGGGCGCGATTTCACGCGGCGGACGGTCGGCGGTCCGTGGCGATCGGCGTTTCATCGCCCAAAGTCAACGCCGGCCTCGCGGTGGGTTGTTTCAGACGGCCGGGCGCGGCGAGGAATTCCCCCGCTCCCCCGAGTTCGCCAGGAAGGACGAGGCGGAGGATTTGGACAAGGCTGTTCAGGGCACTACCCAAGAAACTACCCAAGAAACTGCCCAAGAAATCATCCGCCTGATTATCCAGAACCCGAACATTACTCGTCAAAAAATGGCCGAAACGCTTGGAATCTCCGGCGATGGTGTGAAGTACCATTTACGAAAAATGCAGGAAAAAAACGTCATTCGTCGTGTTGGTCCCACCAAAGGTGGGCATTGGGAGGTCGTGCGATAATGACGATCGGCAGGAGATGACTAGGGTGAAAACTAGGACAAAACTGTCCAAGAAATTGTCCAAGAACTACCCAGAAAACTGTCCAGAAAACTAACCGGAAAACTAGCAGTAAAACTAGCAAGGAAACTAGGGAGGAAACTGGCAAGAAAACTGGGATGAAGGCCAGCGAAAAAATCCTGGACCTGATCCGGGCAAATCCAGAGATCAGTGCAACGGAACTGGCCGAATCGGTAGGCCTGACCGCGAAGGGCGTTCGGTGGAACATCGCTCGGCTGAAGCAAACAGGCCGCCTCCGCCGCGTCGGCCCCGACAAAGGCGGCCGATGGGAGGTCGTGCAATAAAGCGGCCTTTGGGCGCGATTTCACGCACGGACGGTCGGCGGTCCGTGGCGATCGGCGTTTCATCGCCCAAAGTCAACGCCGGCCTCGCGGTGGGTTGTTTCAGACGGCCGGGCGCGGCGATACCGTCCGACTAATACGAGATGATTCGCACGAGAATACGGGGCGACGTTGTTCACTTAACGTCGTATTTCACAATAGGTTAGATTGTTAAAACGAGCGAGACATTCATTGGACAGCGGATTTTATGTAAGTTTTGTGGCGGTTTGTGCGTCTTATACTGTATGCACGGAAGGGTGCGTCTGGCGCGGTTGCTGGAATATCGCCAAATGCCAAGAGACTGCCCAGCAGGCCGAAGCGGAACAAGAGTCGGGACGCAATACGAAAGGAGTACAAATGTCTGAGCCGTCACGAATCTCTGTCCATTCCGGCAACCGAGCCATAATTTGTGGAGGGAGTAACAGGATGGGAGCATTATTTCAGCGTGGTACGCCTGTGTGTGGGAGAGGTAACATGGATATCACACTCGAAGAACGCCAAAAACTTTTGGAACGCTATCGCGGCGGCCGGGTTCCACCGCTCAATGAATTGATTAACCCTGAGCATATTGAGGTCTTCCTTCGGGGATACGTAGAAACGAAAGATATCCCCTTGGCGATCGTATATCCATCAGGTGATTGGCAAAAAAGAGAATCGTGGAAAACCGTTATTGACACATCGCCCAATCACAGGCTTTATAAGCCATTTTGCACGTTTTGTCGTAAATTTGAGGATTGTGATAGCAAGAAGATGCCGTTACTTGATCGGTGTAATGCAAGTAACACGTCGCACGCTTACCAAGCGGCTATAAAACAAGAACGGCAAATTTACGTCTGCTGGAACGGCCTCATTGATCTGGCCATGCCGGTGATCTGGAACAATCAGACCATTGCCGTTGTTTTGACGGGGCAGTTCTTGCCAGAGGAAGGAGAAATTTGGAATACAAAGAGCTTGCCCTGGGATGTTGAAGAGGAACTTCGTGGCACAAACGTGAATTTACGGGAAAAATGCCGCGAAAAAATTGATGAACTACAAAACCAGATTAATACATTGCCGCAGGCACCGCGTGAAAATCTATGGTCGCTGGCCCAACAACATCTGCCGCTGTCGCCGGACGACATAGAAAAACAGATGACTATGCTGAAGGGAGTCAGGGCATTACTTGAAGATGTAGCTGGAGCGAGAATGGAGGCGGAAGAGCACCGCCTGCAAAATTATTTTCGAGGGGAATTGTTAAAGGCACCGTTGGATTGGCAAAAGTTTTGGGAATTTTTGGAAGGCTGGATTGGAAAATGGTGTTTATCGTCGAATACGTACGTGTATGGGGTCGCAGGAACGCTCGGCGATACGGAGGCTTGGGTTCCATTTGCCATAAATACAGGGGATGCGAAAAAAGGACGGTACAAGATTACTGAAGCCGGACTATGGACGCAATTGCTGAAATTGAAACCGGGTGAATGGCGGACGAGATCGTCGCTGGGATTACTGTATAAAAGCGGATTTAGCACACTGGGAGGACGTGTTATTAGTTTGGGGAAGCACGGTTTTTTGGTATATGGACCGTACAAAGAGAATTCACCGGATGACCAAAGCGAATCAATTCGAAAATTTGGATATGATATTAGTCTATTGCTAGATAATATTCAAACGGCGAGGGCAAGAGAAGATTTTCTGACCCATTTTGCGCACGAGTTACGTTCGCCGATTAACAACGCCAGTATAATAATCGAGCGGATTCAGCAAAAACATTTTGAGCACTCTCCACAGCGGTTTGATGAGAAATGCCGACGCTTGCGTGCACAACTGGATCGGCTGTTGAAGATGATAGAGAACGTTTGGGAGTTGCAAAAAATCCTGACAGGGAAAACAATTGATGGGAAGGAAAGGGAATCATCGCGTACAAACCTCTACGGAGTCCTTCAACGATGCGCTTCCCAATCGAAGGACATGACGGAACGAGAAGATTTGCAAATTGTCGTGGGCCCGGAAATCAAGGACCTTTGTAGTATTGACCTGGACTTAGAAGGTTTTGAACTGGCTGTGTTTAATCTGCTTGATAATGCAATCAAGTACTCGTCCGATGGGACGGAAATTCGGGTCCATGGTCGTCAGGTGAGAGGGGAGATTGTGTTGACGTTCACGAATATTGGGCTCAAAATACCGCACAAGGAGGATGAGGATGTATTTGATCGTTTTGTACGGACCAAAGAGGCAACGTGTCGTGCGCCTGAAAGCGCGGGCATTGGGCTTTTTCTTGTAAAGAACATCGTGGAGGCCCATGGTGGGAGAGCGGAAGCAAGTTCTGAACCCCACGGACCACGTGATTACCTGGTGAAGATCGAGTTACATTTACCAACAAGACTGTGAGGCAACGATGGCTAAGAAAGTATTAGTCGTGGATGACGAAAGTTCTTTTGCAGAAGACGCGACGGAAATAATCCAGCGAGCTGGTTTCGAGGTAACGACAGCAACGAGTTACACGAAGGCAGTGCAGGCTTTGGAACAACACACGTATGACGTCGTAACATTGGACATCATGATGATCATTGGTCAAGAGGAGCAAATTGATCGGGACGAGGCGGATTCTGGTAGACGAACGGGGCTTGTACTGTTCGAACAAATCCGACAGAGGTGGCCGCAGTTGAAAATTGTGGTTGTCTCCGTACTTGGCGCAACGAGTCGACGTTTACGTGCAGTTTCGGACGAGGGCATAACCGTACTGTCAAAGCCCATCCGAATGAATGAGTTGGTAGACGCGGTAAAACGCGCGGCGGGATAAGTAGCATAAGATCGTTAGGTCTACCCGGAGGCGAGGATGCGGCATGAAAGGAAACATGTATGGCAAAGACGACTACACCAAAGACAGACAAAAATGTATACGTGGGTGTAAAGGGCGAGTTGCCCGCAAACTTTTTTTGTTTGAATGAATTTGAAGAATTATTGATAGCGCTACACGAGCTTAATCGTGATGAGACCGCTTGGGGGGCGACTAAGGGGCTGGGATATTTGAGAGAAATGGCACCGTATTTGAGGCGCATCTTAGAGAGCTATCGAAAACTGGTCGATCGGGGGCTACATAGCAGTAACGAACGTGAACAACAGTATGCAAGACGGCTGGACGAACAATTACTGGATGTCGTGGGGGCAGCTTTGGGAGAAGCCTTTCGTGATGAACGGAACGCACATGGCGCATTCCTCCTACAACTAAGGGAATTGCTAAAGACGCACAAAGGCGAATATGTATTACTTGCGCCGAATTCACAGGGAATTTACGAGATTCGTGGCATCGCACGTGATCCGGGAGAATTTGAGAAGCCTGAGGTTCGTAAATATGGGGAATTAGGACGATGCTTTGTCAGAAGAATTGTAGAGGGAGCCGAAAAGGTGCCAGAATTTGTGCTGCCGACACCGGAGTAATTCGATGGCATTCCTGACAATGCGAGTCCACAAGGGCGCATGCACAATGGCGGCATGTGGTGGCCCGATGCGATGACTTGTACAAGACACAATGGAGTACCCACATGATGGGCGAAACACAAATGGAATCATGGTATCCGCTGATAACCGGCAGTCGCTTTGAACGAAGTCCCGAGGTGAAGGTAATCTTGACAACCGGGAACGACTTCAATGCGCCGATAACAAAGACTCCGCTTGTTGGCATGATCGATACTGGCGCGACAAGGGATGGGCTTGATTTGGTATTGCCAGAAGAATGGCGACCTCTACTGCCGCATGATCCATACGAAGGGGAAACATTGTATTATACGTTGGCCGATGGGACGGAACGATGGACGCGATTGGTACGGGTGCAGGCACGTTTCTTGGGAGATGATGGGGCCGGGTGGCCGCAGGATGGCTTCCGAAGCCGATCGGCTATCTTTGTGCCTCGACATAAAAGCGTTCTGATTTGTAAAGGGATTTGGGGCCAGTGGCGGCTCCTGATTGATGGGCCTGCGGAAAAATTTTCGTTGGAGGTGCCGACATGGCTGGAATGAACGTCACGTCGCCCGCACTGCGGTCGGATAGTGAGTTATGGTCTTCCGATCCGCACGTAAAGCATGAAGCGTTGAGCCGATTGTACGTTGCGATGAAAGGTACAATGTACGGAGTGGCAAGACAAACCCTACGAGATAGCCCGGATGCAGGAGATGCAGAGGATGCGGTACATGATGCGTTTGAACGATTTGTGAGGGCATTGGACCACCTCCCATCTGACACGGATGTAAGATCGTATCTCTTGCAAACGGTGAGGAATCGTTGCCTCGATATTCGCCGCAAGAAACGCCCGCAGGCCTGTGAATCACCGGAACAGACGAACGGAAAAATCATTGGGACCGCCATACAGTGCCCGGTTGTAGAAGCCGCTATGCTGCGGGAATTGCTGGGGCGACTAAATCCCGATGATCGAATGGCAGTCACTTTACGCTGGATTCATGAGTTGCCTCCGGCGGAATGTGCAAATGCAATGGAAATGCCATTAAACAATTACAATGTACGGCTGCACCGTGCGATGGTAAAGCTGACAGACCTAGCGGACCAACAAACCAAGGAGTGTTTCAAATGATGAATGATATGGCCATTAAGGAATTGATCGCCGCAGACGCGTGTGGGGATGCGACGACCGAACAGATCGGAACACTCCACGAGGTGTTGGCAGCACGCCCGGACCTGGTGGTGTGGCAGGAACGTATGAGAGAGATTCTTCGGATACTGCCGACATGTCAAGAATCGGTTCCCCCAGCACTGGATGAACGCATTGGGCATCTCATTACACGAGGCGCGAAGATAAATCCGTGGATGGTTCTCCTGGCACGGTTGCATGAAGATAAAAAGGATCATCGTATGATTTCGGTCGCCGGAGGCACGGGTGAGTGTCGCGAATATCTCGAAGCCGCAGCAATGGAGTCACCATCCGAAACCCTCGAAGCGATAGTACGACGCAGCTTCGAAAAGGTAGCTGACCTGTTTGGCCTACAAGGGACACGTGCGCTGGCAGCAATTCGCCAAGGACAATGCCATGGCTCGGTGGTTTCGCGAGACAGTACGCCGATTGCAGGCGTTGAGGTCGTGTGGACCCAGGCGGGAAAAAAATCGCAGGCCGTACGGACGGATCCCGGAGGTCGGTTTTCTTTTGACGGAATACAGGCTAATGGCGCAACCATCCACGTAGGAGCGCCGGTAGAAGTGCAATACGCTTGGCCATGAACATAATGTATTGCCTCCATACCCTGTAACATGCCAGGCGCACAAAAAGAACGGCGGACTTATGTCCGCCGTTCTTTTTGCGAATTTCACCGCTCTGCTGCTTCCATCTGGCTTTATTTCCGTCGCCGACGCAGCATGGCCAGGCTGCCCAGGGTGAGCAGGGCGAGGCTTGCCGGTTCGGGGACCGACGACGGGGCGAACATCGTGTCGGCACCGAACGTTACGCTGGCCACCGCCGCTTCCCAGGCCGTGTTGCCTACATTCATCATCCCGGCTGCTTCAGCAAAATCGCCGAGGCTCGCGTTCCAGTATTTGCCCACGATTGCAAGGTCCACCAGGTCCACGACACCGTAGCCTTTGAAATTGCCCTGGCTCCAATCGCCGTTTTGTCCCCAGTATTTTCCAACGATGGCCAAGTCAATCAGGTCCACGATGCCGTCGCCGTTGGCGTCACCCAGGAAACCGCGATGCACGTCCACGAAGCCGAAACCGTTTTCCTCGCGAGTGGTCAGCGAATAGCTGATGTTGTTGGCCGTCGCGGGGAGGGTCAGGCTATTGAGGCTCGCGGCAGAGATCGGGTAGGCGAGGTCGTATTGCATGATCGAGAAGTAGCCCAGGCTCGCGACATTGTAGGGGTCTGCGACGTTGAAATCGAGCATACCGCCGTTGAACGTCAGGCTGTTGGCCACGATCATGTCGCTGCCGCTGGCGGTCAGGTTGAACGTCAAAATGCTGTCAACACTGGTCGTCAGGCTGTTGAGCGTCAGCGTTGTCGTGGCATTGGCGGACAGGCCGGCGCTGGGGTGAATGGTGCTGCCAGCGTAGGCTGTGACCGGCCCGGTAATCCTGCCGCTGCCGCCCAGAGTGGTGCCGCCATAGAGCGTCACCGCACCCGAGCCGGTAGCCGACCCGGCCGAGTTGTTCACCAGCAGCATACCGCTGTTGAGGGCGGTGCCGCCGGCGTACGTGTTCGCGCTGGTCAGCATCAACGCGCCACTGCCGGATTTCGTTACGCTACCCAACCCGGAAATTATGCCGCTGTAGGAGACGTTGTTGGAGCGGTTGAACGTGACATTGCCGTTGTTGGCAATATTCCCCGTAACCATGCCGGCGGTGCCGCCGTTGCCGAGGTGGAGTGATCCCGCGCTGACCGTCGTAAGGCCGGTGTACGTGTTATTGTTCGTGAGCGTCAACGTGTTCGTGCCTAACTTCGTTACACTGCCCGTACCGGAAATCATGCCACCGTAGGAGAGGGTATCGGAACGGTTGAACGTAACATTGCCGCTGTTGGCAATATTGCCCGCAACCACGCCGGCGGTGCCGCCGTTGCCAAGTTGGAGCGTACCCGCACTGACCGTCGTAAGGCCGGTATACGTCTGATTGCTCGTCAACGTCAGCGTACCCGCACCAGATTTCGTCACGCTGCCCGTACCGGAAATCACATTGCCGTAGGTGACGGCATCGGAGCGATTAAACGTGACATTGCCGCTATTGGCAATATTGCCAGCAACCATGCCGGTAGTGCCGCCGCTGCCGAGTTGAAGCGAGCCGGCACTAACCATCGTGTTGCCGGTGTATGTGTTGTTGCCGGCCAACGTCAATGTGCCTGTGCCGCTCTTTGTCAGGCTGCCCGTGCCGGAAACGCCACCCGACAACGTTTGATTGGAGGCTTGATTAAACGTCAACGTCCCAGCGTTTTGAATGCTCCCGGCATAATTTCCGCTACCCAGTGTGCCGGTAACAGTTAGGGCACCACCGCTGATTGTTGTGCTGCCAGTGTACGTGTTGTTGCCGCTTAACGTCAGTGTGCCAATTCCCAGTTTCGTCAAACTGCCCGAGCCGGAAATCACGTTGCCGTAGGTCAGGGCATCGGAACGGTTAAACGAAACATTGGCATTATTGAGGATATTGCCCACGATGCTGCCAGTGGTACCGCCATTGCCGACTTGGAGCGTTCCCGCACTGACCGTCGTACCGCCGGTGTACGTGTTCGTACCAGTCAACGTCAACGTGTCTGCACCCAACTTCGTTACACTTCCCGAACCGGAAATCACGTTACTGTAGGTCAGGGCGTTGGAACGGTTGAACGTAACATTGGCATTATTGAGGATATTGCCCATGACACTTCCGGTGGTGCCGCCGTTACCGAGTTGGAGCGACCCGGCACTGACCGTCGTGCCGCCGGTGTACGTGTGTGCGCTGGTCAACGTCAATGTGCCCGCGCCCAACTTCGTCAGACTACCCGAGCCGGAAACGATGCCCGACAATGTTTGATTGGCGGTTTGATTGAATGTCAATGTCCCGGCGTTTTGAATATTCCCGGCATAACTGCCGCCGTTACCCAATGTGCCGGTAACAGTAAGGGCTCCGCCGTTGATCGTTGTGTCACCGAGGTACGTGTTATTGCCACTTAGTGTCAGTGTGCCCGAACCCGACTTCGTCAGGCTGCCCGAACCGGAAATTGCATTGCTGTGGGTAAGGGCATTGGTGTGATTAAACGTGACGCTGCTATTATTGGTGATAGCTCTTGTGAGGGTATTGGTGCTGCCGCCATTGCCAATCTGGAGTGTTCCGACACTTCCGTTTCCGGTCCCTCCAACGACAACGGTTGCGGTGTTGCTTCCATTCACCTGGTACGTACCGCCAGTGTAGATCAATGTGTCAATCCTGCCGGTGTTACTGTTGTTCAGGGTGCCGCTATTGAGAGTCGCTGTCCCAATCCAGCCAGTTCCGCCGTTGTAACCGTTATACAATGTTCCGCCGTTGATATTCGCCGAGGTGACGTAACCTGTGCCAGTGCCAGCGGTGCCGGCGGTACCGGTGGCACCTGGGTTAGCGCCGCCAGTTTTGGTGCCTGACGTGCCTGTACCTCGAGTGCCGGCGGTGCCTGCCCCCAGGGCGACACCTGAGTTGCCATTGACACCGTTATACAAAATTCCGCCGGAATTGATGGTTGCTGTAGTGATAGTACCTGTGCCATTGCCGCCTCGGCCACCATTACCACCGCGTCCACCATTGCCGCCCCAGCCATAAGTGGTGGTTTTGTTGGTGGTATTGTCATCGGTAGCACCATTACCACCGTTGCCACCTTTTCCGCCGTTACCGCCGTTGCCGCCTACGCCGTTGTACAAAATTCCGCTAACGATTGCTGTAGTGATGGTGCCCGTGCCGCTAGCGCCTGCAGCACCGGCGCCACCAATGCCACCGTTTCCACCATCGTTACCATCGGCCTGACTACTGGCATTTTTACCACCATTGCCGCCATTGCCGCCGTTACCACCGTTACCGCCATCTCCACCGCGTCCATTGAACATTACCCCGCCGACAGCGATTTCTGCCTTGTTGACGTAACCTGCGCCACTACCACCAGTGGCACCGGCGGCACCGACTCCACCGGCTCCGCCATATCCGCCGTTACCGCGCCAGTCGCCATAACCAGAATCTCCACCTTTACCGCCGTTGCCGCCGCTACCGCCGCTACCGCCATCTCCACCGCGCCCATTATGCAAGGTGCCGCTCAAGACGAATAATGTTTCGATAGTACCCGTGGCATTGACATCGCTTGCCTTGAGATCAGTCCTAGTGGCACCATTGGCAGCTTTGGATGGAGTGATTGAGCGTGGATTAATGGGATAGTAAGTAAACATGGTAGCGTTTCTGCCATTGTTCCCATTTATACCATCGCTCCCGCGATCAATTGTACCGCCATCGCCGCCATGCTGTCCATTTTGCCCGCCCTCGCCAGAATTCGAAATCCCCGCGCCACCAAAACGGTCGCCGCCTTTTCCGCCATTTCCACCATTACCGCCGGCACCACCTGTGACACCAGTCTCTCCGATGCCATAGTATACCGTTCCACCACCTTCGACGTATGCCGTTCCGATGGTGGCGTTGTCATAATTATTGACGATGCCACCAGTCAAGGCTGCCGCTTCGATACGAGCGCCGCTCTGATTGATAACAGTACCGCCTTTGACGACCGCCGCGCCGATTGACGCATTACCGGAGTTAATAAAGGAGCCTCCCTCGACGACCGCTAGCGCAATCTGTGCAGTGCTCCCATGGTTGTTTATATTTCCGCCTTGGCGGACACCAGCATAGTCAATGATGCCATTGTTCGTCAGCCTTGCCACCTCACCTATGGTGTTCTTGTTCAGAATTTTGCCCGTGTGATCTTTGATATCTTCACCGCTAAATCCGACTGATACGGTTCCAATCGTAGCACCGGCGAAATTCGTCACAGTTCCGTATTCGTAAACTGCCAGTATTCCGACACCACGCTCGCCTCCGGCACCGCTTGATTGGTTATTCAAAATTCCGTACCTGATGTCGTATTCGCCTGCCCCAACCATACCAAAGCCTCGAACTTCTGCTCTGCGGATCACCCCTTGGCCCTCATTGACCACCGTTCCGTTAAAGAAGTTCTGTGCAATGAGATTGTAAGTGGATGTGGTTGGACGAGGTGGCTTAAAGTCCCAAGTAAGTGTGGCATTAACGCTAGCACCAAGGGTGGCAGTAGGATTTTTGCCTTCCATGCCAGCCTTCAATCCGGCCTCTGCTCCAGTAGAGAAACTTGGGATGAGGTAGTCAAACCATTTTTTTTCTGTTATCGAGGTAACTGTTCCAGTTGTAGTCCCGCTTGTGTCAACGTAGGAATAGATTGCCAGATAGTTCGTAGTACCTGTATGCTTGTAAGGAGTAATTGACGCATTTGGGATGTTCATCACGTTATTATTCCCATCGCGCCCCCATATTTGCGCTGAGGCGGTTGTTGACAGAAGCGATAGGAACGTGGCAAGAGCGAGGCCGCCCAGAATGCCCTTCGTTTTTACGGACAGAGAGTTTTTCAGCATAAGTGACTTTCCTTTTTCCCTTGTTGACGTACTCGAAAACCAATCAGTCCGGCACAAATTGGGCTGATGCTCCACCTTTCAGACACGATGCTACGCATTGCAACGGCGACCTCGGGGCACTTCGGAAATTACCACAGAGACTCAGAGAACTCTGAAAGATACGCCAAACGGGCCGTTCTCTTTTCTCTGAGTCTTCCGAATCTCTGTGGTAATTCTTCAAGGCTTCACCCATGTCCCCGTTTTGTACGGAGGCATGGAGAAACAATCCTTCCAGCGAGCGGTTTACCGACGGCGATACCGACGTAGCAGGCCGACGGTGCCCAAGGCCAGAAGGCTCATCGAAGCCGGTTCTGGAACCTGGACGTAGTAATAGGAGAGATACTCACGGCCCAAGTCGCTGCCGACGACTTCAAATCGGATTTCGCACAGAGCCGCACCACTCGGGGTGTCGGTCCAAAAGGCGTTAGGGCCGCCGTCGGGGATGATGATAAAGGCCACATCCAACTCCGTCATCGCGGTTCCCGTGACCGTCGCGATCCCGTTCATGGAATCACCGACCTTAAACTCATTCACAAAAATAGGACGGTACTCGATTGGGGGAAGCGGACTTACAATGCCTCTCGTGTTGAGCGTGCTTGTCGGCTGAGGCATGAACGCGACATTGTCATACGAGAAGAAGAAACTGCCCGTTGCCTCCATGGGAATCGCGGGCATCGTGAGCTGCGGGGTTGGATCGAGGCCACCCATACCCACCAAAGACAGGTGGAGATCGCCTACGATGGTGCAATCAAAGGCCTGGATGTCGGAACCGCCAGTGCCAAGGAGTTTCACGGTGTAACCAACCCAACCTTCCGCAACCAACGTGGGGTGAATACCAGCCACCGAGGTGGTCTCCACGACAATGGCCGCATTCGCCGACGTGGCGGCCAGAGCAATGACCGCTGCTCCCAAAAGTGCGACAGACCTTTTCATACGCATCTCCTTTTTTACGATGTTGACACCCTCAACGCGAGAGTGGCCAACGTCCCACTTGATGCCTCAGGTGCCGCACCACAAGTGCAAGCACGTTAAGCCCAAAATACGAAACTCTTGTTTCGGTTCTCGTTACTTAGACAGGGTTTTCTACAAGACTTTCTCAAGCCAGATTCGCCGCCCGCAAAGGCAGCAATACCAACTTCCACCACTGTCTTGTTAAACCCGCCATTTGGATTGCACAAATGCTGTCGCAAAAGGTACACATTTTGATAAAGGTTCATCCTCGTCGGTAGCGGAGGCGTGAGGGGTGATGTGGAGAAGAAATTTCCCTAACGATCCCCGAATCCGCGCCAAAATTGAAAGAAAATACTTGACGCGAGCGGAATGTAACGGTCAAATAGCCACCGATTGAGTTGTCTCAAAATGTGTACCTTTTGAGACAGCACTCCTGCCCTTGCCTAGCTGGAACTCCCGAAAACGCCTATAAAACGTGGCTTTTTTGAGGCCAGTTTGCGTCAAAACGTCTGCCAAGGGCAACGATCCGCGGCGCCACTCTTTCACCACCGCGCCGAAATTTTCTGGGGCTTTTTGAGACGGTCGGCCAAACTTGACGCCCCGTGACCGGGCGGCAGCAATGCCCTCGCTCTGGCGTTTACGGATGGTGTCACGTTCGTTTTGGGCGACGAACGAAAGCAACTGGAGAATAACGTCAGCCAAGAACGTGCCCATGAGGTCTTTACCCTTTCGCGTGTCGAGCAGAGGCATGTCAATCACGGCGATGTCCACGCCCCTGTCCTTCGTGAGGATTCGCCATTGATTTTGGATTTCTTCGTAGTTCCGCCCCAGCCGGTCGATGCTCTTGACGTAAACGACATCGCCGGGCCGCAACCTTCTTACAAGCGACTTGTACGCCGGTCGCTGAAAGTCTTTCCCGGACAGTTTGTCGATGAAAATCCGCTCCACAGGGATTTGCAGTTCGCTCATGGCGACCATCTGCCGATCCTCGTTTTGGTCGGTGCTGGAGACGCGGACGTAGCCGTAGGTGGTCAAGAGAGACTCCTTTCAACGTGGAAAAGGCGAGAGCGTACTCAAAGATTGCCCCATCTGGGCGGGTGTCATGGGATGCTGCTACTGACCAACTGATAGAACGGGCAACCTGGCTGTGGGCATCACCATCGCCCGAGCGGGCACGGAGCGATGATGGTTCGGCCGCCGCCGCAGGTGCGACAGAAGGACGGGCAGGAACCGTTGGCTGGGCAGGCGTGGCAGAGTTCCATCGCGTCGGACGGCGGTACGGTCGTGGTAGTTTGCGATGGTGCCATCACGGGAGCTTCGTGCTTTTGGGCGATTTCATTGCCTCCGATTCGCTGGCCGTTTCGATCCACGAAATAGCCTGGCCGATTCGCCAGATTGGCGAAATTCCCGAAGAGTTTCATCCTTTTGGACTCGTCAGCATGAGTCATATAGCCTCCATCAAGTAAAGGTGAGCATCGCCGTAAAGCCTGTCAGGTTTCGGCCGTAGTCGTCCCCCGCGTTGCTGACGCCGATTAGCTCGATCTGGCCGGTGAGCTTGTTATTGGGGCCGCAATTTAAGGTGTTTACGCTTCCGCCCATGCTGACGAATAACGGGGCGATGCCGAGCGGTGTATCGCATTCGGAGTTCCATTCGGCGATCGAGGGGCCGTAGTACATGCCGGCGGAGTAGCCGACCGGGAACGTTGCCTTGTAAAAGGCGTCGGTGAAGGCCGTCCTGGTGAAGTTGATTTCGATTACATAGCCAAGCCAGGGGGCCGCGTAGGTGCCGTCGCCGTAGACTCTGTCCACGGCGACGAAGGCTTGGCGGGCGCACCGTGAGCTTGTTGCGTAGTAATCCCATCTGGCGCAGTATGGGAAAACGCGAGGGATATAATTCGCAACGCCGCATGTATCAAAATCACCGCATGACTTATTCAGTTCGACGATGATATTATTTTGCGGTGTGTCCGGGTCGTGACACGGGTTGCATGTGTTTGCGCAATTATTGTTATTTTCAATGGACCATGTAGCCCGGCCGGCGTTGTCGTCGTGGTCGCCATCGACGCAGCCGTTGAGGTTGGTCATGTAGAGCTGGAGTCGCTGGCCCTTGGACATCGTGACGGTTTTGCTCTGCTCGCGTTCCAGTAGTTCCGAGCCATCGTCCCAGTTGCGAAATTGTCCGTCCACCTTGGGCCGGAATCGTTGCACTCAGCCGGCGGATGGGCTCCACCAAGAATAGGTAACGGTAAGTGGACCATCGGCGTCGGCGTAGAGTTTGATGACGAACTGGTTGGAATTGCACACAGGCCCGTAGTCGATGAAATACTTAATCTTGCCTGTGACGATGAGCGTTACATCGCGAGTGGTCGTGGAGCACCGCTGATCCTCAAGGTTCAGCGTGATTTTGCACGACACACCGCAGCAGCATTTTGACAGCATCAATGCACTGGACATTGTTATATACACCCTCCGTCTACGCCGTTCACGTAACTGAACCAGTATTCCGTATAGCCGTTTGTTGTTACAACGGGCATGAGCATGACGTGCGTCCCGTTGGGAGCCGGGCGCAGGGTGAAACGAGCCTTGTCCGTCGTTAGATTGCTGACGGACACGCCGTTGCCGAGCGTGCCGGACGCGGCGTTTTGGTCTTCGATCAGGTTGTAGGCAGCACTGGAGATGCCGTTCTGTACGTCGGTCCACCCGCCGTAGCCTGCCCCCGTTTTTTCGACCTGGGCGAACTGGTACGTGTATTTGTTCCCGCCGGTGCCGGACACCTGCGAGGACGACGTAATACGGCCGAAAATCATGAACGGCTGCGCGGATTGAAACAACCATTCGGCCGGTTCCGATCCGACAGAGTTCCCGGCACTGCCGGAGCGTCGGAACGCATGGACGACGGTGTTGTTAGCCACGTTCTTTGCCGCGTTGATTTCGCGGAGCGTGCCATCGCCGGGGCCAGCCAGCCCGCCTTGCTTGTTGGTCCAGGAACCATTGACGAGTTCGACTTCCCGCCACGATGTATAGGTGCCGTCGCCGCCACTGCCGCCTGACGTGATCCGGGCATAAATTGCCACGACCGAAGCCGTCGCACCAAGGTGAACGACGGCCCACTTCTGGCCGGTGCCGTCCTCCTTCCACAGAATTTTCGCGCTGCCCGTATCGCCGCTCTCCAGCGTGTCCGCCTGGCCGTCGGCCAGTTCGGCGAATTCGTGATCCTCATCGGTAACATTGACGCGAACCTGGCAAACGCCAGAGACACAGGCTTTGCCGACCGTACCGGCCGCCAGCGGTTCGATCAGGACGACGAATCTGCCGATATGCTCATCTTCTGTCGGCATGACACCGCGAAAGGCGACCATATTCCGAAACGATTGGTCCGCACCGCCGGACGATCCACCGCCTGATCCGCCGCCCGCCGATCCACTACTCGGCAGGAAGATCGGTTCGCCGAGGCCAAGAACGTCGAACTGTCGTCGGGCGGAGCCGGACTCGTTTTTGACGGTGATGATCCCGGACGAGCGAAAGCCCGTCGACGGTGACGTGCGACCAATGTCAGCCGTGCGGTCTTTGTAGTCCTGGGCCGCGTCGATGAAGGCGTTCCATGTCGATGCTGGGGCGATGAACTGTTCACCGGGTAATACTTTGCGGAGGGTCATACCGAAATCTCCAGCGGCGAAAAATCAGCTTCGTCGTACACTCGTTCCACATACGCGGCGATTGGCTGTTGCACGAGCGTTTTGGCGTTTTCGTCCTCCTGTTCGGCGTAACGCACCCAGAGATATTCCCAGCCTTTTTTCGACGGCACTGTGATGCCGCCGACGTTGATGTTCGTGCGGTTCTGGCTGGCCGCGAACCGGAACGTGATTTCCCACTTTTCGCCACGGCGAACTGAGCCGGTTGCGCCAAGAAATAACACCTCGCCGGCGGCGAAGCCACGAAACGAACCGCTGTTGACCTTGCCGGTCAGATTGAATATCTGCGCGCGGAAACCTTGTGTGACCCGTTCGGGTTCGAGGTAGTACGTGTAGGTAAAGGCGTAAACCGGCACGGTGATGTCTACACCTTCAACGCCGTTGCTTGTGACACCAATCGCCCCTTTGAAATCCGGGGCTGATCCGCTGGCGGCCGTGCGGCTGATGTTTTGTTTACTCTGGGTAATGTGTTGTGTTCCGCCGGTCGTATCGAACGAAAAGGTAGGTTCATCCCCAGCCTCGGGTTCGTCCTTCGCGCCGTATTGAACGGTGACGTCCCAGATACAGGCGTCGGCGTTGGTGGTGTCGATGTGGACGGGCTTCACTTCGATCTGCCGCCGCTGGAGCGCACCGTACGCCGTCGGCGTGGAGTTCGTCGCCAACACGCGGGCTTCGCCCTCGCTGGACACGCCGCGAAGTGTATACAAAAACTCTGCCGACTCGGTGGCGCCGTCATTGCCGGTCACAATCGTGCGGCTGTCATATTTTTCGGTTAGCGAAATGGCCATTTACATGCCTCTATAGGTAGGTATTCACGCACCGCCGGAAACCGCCGCCCGTGTGCCTGAACTACGGCCCCGTAAAGGTCAGCCCGCCGTTGTTGGCGCGTTGGACGAGTGTTTTGGTGTGCTTCGCGGTTTCTTCCGTTGCTTTCGCCGTTCTGTCGGCGGCACCGGAGGCCTGCAATCCTTGAATCGCCGCCGCGTTGAACGTGCCGCGAACCGCCTCTTTCGGGCCTGTTTTGTCGAGCAAGTCGCCCACACCGGCAAGCGCGGCCTGGGCGTCTTTGATGAACTGATTCGGGTCCGTCAGGCCACCGGGGCCTTTTCGTTCGCCGCTGGCTGGGGCGTTGGCTTCGTCGATAGCGGCCTGCCATTCTGCCTTTGCCGCATCCACCGCCGCCTGGCTCTTGGCGATGCGGTCGTTGTACTCCGCGTCGAGGGCGACTTCCTTCGCCAGTGCCTCCTTGCCGATCTCGGCGAGCGTGGCCTCGTGGAGTTGCTTGGCCTGTGCCCGCTCGGTGGCGCGGCGTTGTTCGCGTTCGTCCAACTTGGCGTTTTTTTCCTGTTCGATCCGTTGGATGCCGGCCTCGTAGGCTTGGTCGGCTGCGGCGTTCGCGGTGTCGGCGTCGAAGGTTTCGTCGAACAGGCCTTTGATCTTGTTCCACGCTTTGGTCAGGGCATTGCCACACCAGTTCCATGCCTTCATCATCCACGCGGTGAAGCGCGTCCAAGTCTGCGACATGAAACTGGTGGTTTCGATCCACGCCACCTCCAGGCCGTGCCAGACGTACTCGCCGACGGCGAGCAGGCCGTAGAAGGCGTCGTAGCCAACTCTGATAAAGAAATTACGGAAGTTCAACCACGCCCGCTCTAACAGGGCGCAGCCCTTTTCCCATTCAAGCTTGAGGAAGGTCCAGAGTACACGCGCTGCCATCGCAATATCGCCGGACGCCAGCGCCTTGCCGATCGCGCCGAAGGAGGTTTTCGCCTCGTCCGCCAAAGTGGCGAAGCCCTCCGAGAGCCAGTCCATTGCCTCGCCGGCTGCGCCGCTGGCGTAGAGGAAGTAGGCACCCAGGCTCAGCACGGCCGTGATGACCAAACCAATCGGCGTAAGCATCGCGCCGATGACCGTCATGGCAACCGACAATACACCATGAACAACGCCCGCGATGGTGACAAGCGCACCGAAGACGGCGGCGAGGCCACTGATGGCGTAGCCCAAGCCCACGATGGCGGCACCGGCGGCGACCACGCCCGCCGCGATTTTGAAAACCGAGACGATCAGGCCTTTGTTCTCTTTAATCCACGCGCTGGCTGAAACGACAAGTCGTGTGATCCACTCGGCTGTCTCTTGAAGAACGGGCGCAAGGGCGGAGCCGATGGTGAAGGCCGCCATTTTGAGCACCTTCCAGAGCGTGCCGATGGCGCTATTGAAAATCTCCGCAGCCTTGGCGTCTTCGGTGCTCATGGTCAGACCCAGGTCACGCGCCTGCTGCTGGAGTTGCTCGATGCCAGCCGCGCCAGCGGACATCATGGGAATGAGTTCTATGCCGCTCTTGCCGAAGATGTCCATCGCCGCCGCGGCGCGAGCGGCGGGGTCTTCGATTTTCGCCAACTGATCCGCGATGAGCTTGAACTGTTGCTCTGGCGAAAGGCCGTCGAGGGCCGCGACGGTCAGGCCGAGTTTTTTCAATGTGCCGACCGCCGCCGCACTGCCGCCGTTGGCGGCCACCAGCGTTTTTTGCATGGTTCGGACGCTTTTTTCGAAGGATTCGAGGTTGGTGCCGGACATTTCAGCGGCGTAGCCCAGTTCCGACAGGCTTTCCACGCCGATGCCCGTGCGGGTGGCCATTTTCGCGACACTGTCACCCATATCCGAAAACACCTTCGCCGCCGCCATCATCGGCGCGGCGACGGCTGCGCCGATTCCCATCATCTTGGTGCCCATGGCACGGACCGACGCGCCGAATGCCTTGAGTTTGGCTTGGGCTGCCTTCAGCCCGCGCACGAGTTTACTGTCGTCGGCGAAAAGCTCGACAAACGCACGGCCTGCTCGAATTGCACCGGAGGGGCCTGACATTATCTATTGGACTCCAAAGGAATGAGTGATACTTTCACCATACGAGGACAGAGGGCGGAGCCATACCTATATATATAAGGTATGGCTCCGTTACAGGACTCGGGCTGTCCATTCCGCAAAGTTGCCCGCCAGAACCGCCGGCTTACACGGAGTTCCGCATAAGCCGGCAGTTTACGCAATTTTGGGAGGTGTCCTTCTCTGTCAGCCGCTTCGGCAGGTGGACGGCAAGCCATTGTCCAACTGCGCGGGGTAGCAGACGTAGCCACCATCGAAGTTCGACACGCCGCCAACCCATCGTGCAGGGCCGCACGCGGCAGGCCCATGCCGGGATGTTACCGAAAGTTCGCCATACCCATATGGGCATCAGCCGTACGAACCATCTGAACGTGAGGCAATATGTCGCCTTCGTATGTGTCTTCATAATCAACGGTTCCATATGAGCGTTTTACCCTTCCGCCTTGTTGACCTCGTTGGCAATACCCGCCCGGATGAAACACGCCTGCGCCGCCGCCCAGACTGCCGCCAGCAATCCGGTGCCGCTGATCTGGTTATCAGCCCACGCGACGACCGCACCGAGCAATCCGATTGCAGCCACGATGTACGAACGTTTTCCACGCAGGAACTCACGCACTCTGTTCATTGAAGATTCTCCTTTCGTTGTTTGATTTTTTCGTCTATAGAAGGCCCACCGACGCGGCCAATAAACTCAACACGATGGGAGCCAGCCGCAGAAGCATTTCGTTACGCAGATTCGCACGCACAACGTTGTAGTTGGCGACCGCCTCCCACCGGGCCGTGTTGGCCTTGACCTTCGCCACGAACTCGTCGTTGCTTAGCAGCAAATCCAATTCGGCGACAATTTCCACGTCGCCATTCATCAACCGGCGCAGAGCCTGCCATAAATCCTCGTGCGCCATCGCGAAGAAGCGAGGGCCGTACTCCGCCAGCAGGGACGCCGCAGCCGGGCGTTGCGACACGGGCACCTTTGCCAACAGTTCATTGATTTGTGTTTGAAGATCAGCCATGGTTATTCACCGTTCCTTTCGTTGGGCAGTTGCGGCCCCCAGGTCAGGTCCTTGCGAGCGGACCGGACGAAGTACCGCCACTGCCGAAAGTTGTTCTCAAAATACGCCTGCTCCCACGTCAGCGTCGTGCCCGACTTCTGCGATTCCACCGCGCCGGAACGGTGGACGGCCTGGTAGGCATCCATCACGGACGTTTCCGCCGCCGTGAGGGCGTCACCGCGCAGGTACACATTCCCGCAGCCGGAAAAACACGTCAGGACGATCACCGCCACAAACACCAACAACATGCCTTGCATACACACATTCTTCCTCATGTTCACGCCTGCCTTTCTATTGGGGCTTGCCCAACAAACATTGCTTTCAGGTCGCCGATGGTGTGTTCGTCCACGACAACGGCACCTGTTTTCTTGTCTCTCTGCACGAGCGGGTTAAAGTCATCCGGCTGG
>Ga0123353_10003096_pt1 | contig 20836 bp, 18 predicted proteins | sample TergutLab28metaG_3_FD_92763 | JGI IMG/M metagenome (GOLD analysis project Ga0123353, IMG submission 92763) | Labiotermes labralis P3 segment gut microbial communities from Petit-Saut dam, French Guiana - Lab288 P3 | ecosystem: Host-associated > Arthropoda: Insects > Digestive system > Gut ... | reverse complement strand
TCCAACTCCGTACATATCTGACGAACCAAGTCACGCAAGCGAGTCGCAATCGTTCCAACCAAGAGAGGTTTACGAAAATTAGTAATCCAGACAAAAGGCAACTTAATGTCAAATTTGGTATGAAAAGTACGACGATAATTGTCCATGAAGACAATTAGACTACGGAAATCGCCTGAAGGACGTGTTGCCCAGACGTGGTAAGAATGAGCCGTGGAACTGCCTCCCGTGTTTCGGGCGGAAAGTAATTCCAACTGGGTGCAATGAAAGACAAAAACAGTAATACCGGCAGTAAAAACCGTGAAATATCTGTTTCGTTCTGTATCTGTAAGGGCTATCAACTCCGGTCGTTCCGGCGTTGCCTGCGCGGTGTTGCCTGCGCGGTCTTGATTGCGCTTGGGGGGCTTTCATGGTATAATACCTCCCAGCGAAAGCCAAAAAGTGTCATTCCCAATGCCCAAGAGCCAAATCTTAGACCCGAAAGAAATCCGAAAGAGCGGTTTTGTCCAATTCAAGGACATTCCCGTGAACCAGTACAGCAAAACCGTTGCCGAGGAGAAAGCCAATTTTTCCGACGACGACTTGGTGCGGATTTACCGCGACATGGCAATCATTCGGGAGTTTGAAACCATGTTGTATGAAATCAAGACCACCAATGCCTACAACGGGGTGGAGTACAACAATCCCGGTCCCGCACATTTGTCGATGGGTCAAGAGGCATCAGCGGTGGGACAGGCGTATTTGCTCGACGAACACGATTATATCTTCGGGTCACACCGGAGCCACGGGGAAATCTTGGCAAAAGGGCTTTCTTGTATTCACAAGATGAACGACGATGAACTCCACAAAATCATGAAAGAGTTCTTCGGCGGCAGCATTTTGAAAGTGGTGGAGGGCAAGCAAAAAGATGTTAAGGAGTTGGCGGTGGACTTCCTCGTCTATGGTGCGCTGGCGGAAGTTTTCGCTCGGAAAACCGGCTTTAACAAAGGGCTGGGGGGCTCCATGCATGCCTTTTTCACCCCTTTCGGCATTTATCCCAACAATGCTATCGTCGGCGGCAGCGGCACGATTGCAATGGGCGCAGCACTCTTCAAAAAGGTCAACAAAAAGAAGGGGATCGTCGTTTGCAATGTCGGTGATGGGTCGATGGGGTGCGGACCCGTCTGGGAAGCACTGAACATGGCAGCGATGGATCAATACACCCATTTATGGGAAAAGGGTTTTCGGGGCGGATTGCCCATCATTTTCAACTTTTTCAACAACGGGTACGGCATGGGGGGACAGACCGTCGGTGAAACGATGGCGTACAACATTCTTGCTCGAATAGGTGCCGGAGTCAATCCCGATCAGATGTTTGCAGAACGTGTGGACGGTTTCGACCCGCTGGCAGTCATCGATGCCATCCGACGGAAAAAAGAACTCATTGCAAGCGGCAAGGCTCCTATCTTGCTGGATACGATCACCTACCGATTTACTGGTCATTCCCCGTCGGACAGCGGCAGTTATCGGACAAAGGAGGAGGTCGATCTCTGGACGGCGCAGGATTCGCTCCTCGAGTACAGCGACAAACTCATCAAAGCGAAAATCGCTAAAAAGGGAACCTTTGAGAGCATCAACGCTTCTGTCAAAGAACTGATGACGAAGACCTGCAAATGGGCGATTGACGATGCGGTCTCTCCACGAATCAAGGCACAGGAGATTGAAAAACTGATGTTTTCCAATCAGAGCATCGAAAAGATGGAAGACCGAAAGCCGGTCGTGTTGATGCCGAAAGAGGAGAATCCTCGCGTGCAGCAGATTGCGAAGAAGGAACGATATGCGTTTGACGCAAATGGCAAGCCGGTTTCCAAGAACAAGTTGTTTCAGTTGCGGGACGGTCTCTTTGAAGCGATTTTCGACAAGTTTTACCTTGATCCGACATTGATTGCCTACGGGGAGGACAACAGGGATTGGGGTGGGGCGTTTGCGGTCTATCGCGGTTTGACGGAAGCGTTGCCGTACCACCGTTTTTTCAACGCTCCCATTTCGGAAGCCGCCATTGTGGGGAGCGGTGTGGGATACGCCATGTCCGGCGGTCGGGTGATCGTGGAATTGATGTACTGCGACTTTGTCGGACGCGCCGGGGATGAAGTGCTGAACCAGTTGTCCAAGTGGCAGTCGATGAGTGCGGGTGTGTTGACCATGCCGGTGGTGTTGCGGGTCTCGGTCGGATCAAAATATGGGGCACAACATTCGCAAGACTGGACTTCGATCATTGCCCACATACCGGGCTTGAAATGTGTCTTTCCCGCCACTCCTTACGATGCGAAGGGTTTGATGAATACTGCACTCAACGGCAGTGATCCGGTGGTCTTTTTCGAGAGTCAGCGGATTTACGACATTGGCGAACAGTTTGTAAAATCGGGCGTGCCGGAAGGATACTATGAGATACCTTTTGGAGAGCCGGATGTTAAGTTGCCGGGCAACGATGTCACGATCCTGACCATTGGTGCGACGCTGTATGTTGCGATGGAAGCGGCGAAGCAGTTGAAGGAAAGATACGGCGTTTCGGCGGAAGTGATTGATGCTCGGTCGATTGTTCCCTTCAATTTTGAGAAGGTGCTGGAAAGCGTGAAGAAGACGGGCAAGATCGTCTTGGCATCTGACGCTTGCGAGCGGGGTTCGCATATCAAAGATTTTGCGCAGACGATTACCGAACTCGCTTTTGACGATCTTGATGCTCCGCCGGTTTGTGTCGGCGCACGGAATTGGATCACTCCTGCCTACGAGTTGGAGCGGGACTTCTTCCCGCAGCCGGACTGGATCATCGACGCGATTCATCAAAAAATCATGCCGCTGCCGAACCATGTGCCGGTAAATAATTTTACGGAGATCGAGCAGAAGGAACGGAGCAGGCGGGGAGTGTAGTATGACCGAAAACCGCCCTGCAAATTGAACAGTGGGCAGTTCCCGTGTGACCAGTTACCGGATTCTCTCGAACGTTCGCGGCTCGTGATTCTATTCCCAACCTCGAAAACATTCTATTCTCAACCTCGAAAACGTAGTGCCGACGCGGGATTTTTCACCAGAATACATTGAACTCCATCGTCGGATAAGCCCGCTCGCTTGAGACGTGGAATAAAAAATTTCAGCAAATAATCCAAACCCGGTCCGTAACCATAGTGCCGCCAAATCGTCCGCGAACCCACGTCCATCGCCACCATGATGTGGTCCCCCAGTCCCGCTCCGAACATGTCGAGAATCAAGTCGATCATCACAGAATCGGGAAAGTATTTTGCCCGAGCCACACCATCATAAATAAGATAGGCACCCGACTGGGCAATTTCCTTGTGCAGAAACCTGTCAGGGTTGCGATCCGTATGACTCAAAATCATTGCCGAAGGTTGGACCCCATGTTTTTCCATCAGGGTGATCTGTTCCAGTGCGCAGGTACCCGTCTCCGTATGCGTGATGATCGGCACGCCGGTTCGATGGTGGGCAATCGCCGCCGCTTCTGCCGCCTTTTGCATGACGGGCGGAATATGGTGATACTCGCTCGTCCACTTGACCAAGCCCGCCTTGATCGTTGTCGGTTGGTTGACGGAATAATCGAACATTCCCTCGGTGATTTCGCTCACGAAGCGTTCGGCGAGTTGCTCCGCCGTTTCTGAATAGAGAAAGTGTTCCTCTGGGTAAAAACGGGGACGATGAAAGCCGGTAGTTGCCACGATTTGTATACCGGACTTGATCGAGACCTCCTGCATAAGGAGCGGCGAGCGTTCTACGCCGATGGGTTGAGCATCGACAACAGAGGCACCTCCGGCGGCTTTGTAATCGGCGAGTTCAAGAACGGCACACTCCGGCGAGTCGAGTAGCAGAGCGGGATTGATCTCGCAACTCCTTCCGGGCAGCATGATGGTATGCTCATGCGGTTGCGTTACGCCAAGTTGCTCCGGCGAAATGTCGCCCGTGACGATGCGGATAAACGGGGGCATAGGATGATGGTGTGAACCTTGCGTACTTTGTGGCTAAGTTTGGGCGGCTAAGATTGGGCGGTTAAGTTTGGTCGTCAAATGTTCGGGGGTCAAGTCAGCATTGGTTCGTCCGCCTCGCCATACGTTGTATAGTAGTAAGGAGTTACGGCAGAAAATTCACCGGCGCAAGTATCGACCATCTTGCGGGCGGCAATGATGCCGTAATCGAGTCGCTCTTTCCGAACCGCTTTTTCGGTTGTGTTGAGAATCTCCGCAAGCCGACGGTCGGCAAAGCCGAGTCGTTTGAGTTGAAGCAGGTCATCGCTCGTCAATTCGTCAAGCCGTCGGTTGTCCAAATCCATTTCAACGCGAACGAGTTCCGACATCTGCTCCAAGAACCACGGGTCTATTCCGGTGAGTCGATAAAGCGTCTCCACATCGCCGCCAAGTTTGAACGCCATCGCCACTTGAAACAATCGATCCCGCGTTGGGATGCCCACCTTGCGATACAATTCGTCGAGTGTCGTTGGTTGATCGTCAACGCTGAACAAGCCGAAACGCCTGTTTTCCATTGACCGAAGCGTCTTGTGGAATGCTTCTTTGAAGGTTCGACCAATGCCCATCGCTTCGCCGACAGATTTCATCTGAACCGAAAGTATTTCGTTCCCTTCGGGAAACTTTTCAAACGCGAATCGAGGCATCTTGACGACGACATAATCAATCGCCGGTTCAAAGCAAGCACCGAGCCTTCCTGTGATGTCGTTGCGGAGTTCGTCGAGCGTGAAACCGACGGCAACTTTGGCGGCAATTTTTGCTATCGGAAAGCCCGTCGCCTTGGAAGCAAGAGCGGAACTGCGGCTGACTCTCGGATTCAATTCAATGACAACCATCCTGCCTGTTTTCGGACACTGGGCAAATTGAATGTTGCATCCGCCGGTCTCGATACCAATCGCCCGAATGATTTTGAGCGAATCATCCCGCATCTGCTGGTATTCCTTGTCGGTCATCGTTTGAATCGGAGCAACGGCAATCGAGTCGCCGGTGTGAACACCCATCGGGTCGAAATTTTCGATGCCGCAAACAACGATAACATTATCGTTGTTGTCTCGCATCATTTCCATTTCGAGTTCTTTCCAACCGATCAGACATTCTTCGATAAGGACTTCGCTGACCATACTGGCTGCTAATCCGCCAGCAACGATTTTTTCATACTCTTCTGTGTTGTAAGCGATTCCTCCGCCGGTTCCACCAAGTGTAAAGGCGGGGCGAATGACACAGGGAAGTCCGATTTTTTCGAGGGCGGCTTGGGCTTCTTCCCGATTGTGCGCGATTTCGCTTTTCGGTACTTCAAGACCAATGTCCCGAATGGTCTGTCGAAACAGTTCCCGATTTTCAGCACGTTCGATGACATCTTTGTCGGCGGCGAGCATTTCGATCCCGAGTTCTTCGAGGATACCGGTTTCGGCGACTTTTAGGGCTGTATTAAGGGCGGTTTGCCCGCCGAGCGTCGGCAACAGAGCATCGGGTCTTTCCTTTTGGAGGATGGCAATAACGTGTTCCGGCGTGATGGGTTCGATGTAAGTCCGATCTGCTCCGACAGTGCCGAACGCGAGCGGGTCAGTCATAATCGTGGCGGGATTGGAATTGATGAGAACGACTTCGTAACCTTCTTCGCGGAGCGCTTTGCAGGCTTGCGTGCCGGAATAGTCGAACTCACAGGCTTGTCCAATGATAATGGGTCCCGCTCCAATGATGGCAATTTTCCTGATGTCAGTGCGTTTCGGCATAATGTTTAATTATGAACGATTTTGGGGAAAGTGTCAACGGGAGCGAAAAACGCCAGGCATGAAATCGACACGATGCGGGAATGGCAGTTTAGCAATCGTGCCGAGGGGTTCGTCAAACTCGACCAGTTGACCTCTTCAATTATTTGCATATTGTCCGTCGGTACAATTTGACCGACGAGTGTCACGGTTTTCTGGACTTCATTTATAACCGGCTCAAAAGCATTCGAGCGCGTATGCGGGAAGCGGTGATTGCCCGGAACAGCGGCATTGCTACCGATCCTACCGGAGCCTGCAAAGTGATAGCGGACGAAGTGATTCAAGACTTGCGGCATCGCTTGAAAGACCCTCGTTATTGCAAGCGCAAGAAGTTGAAAGCCGATCATATCGACTATTGCAAAAAGTTCCGGGATGCTTTGATCGAGTTTACAGATGTTCTGGAAGGGCGACGGGAATAAATCAAGCGACACGAATAGATGTTCGCATACTGCTACCAACCTATTCGCGTCTCACGAATTTACCTTGCCACGCAAGGAAGGAATTGATTCTGTTTCGCGAAAGCTTCTCCATTAACCGCGAAGCTAGGGAAAGACGGAGTCCAATGTTGTTGTTTCCTGTTCGTCGGATCGTTGTTGTTCCGATTCGCAGACCGGCAATTCTCGGCATTGTTGTTCCAACTCCCGCCATGAATCACGCGATTCGAGCCTCCTACGAATCAACCCCTGCTTCCTGCATCGCCCGCCTGCGAAAGCCCTCGGACTTCGCATGGCAAACAAACGCAAAAAGTGTCTCCAAATGCCGGGCGTAAGTCAATTCATCCCACTGCCCGGTCTCAAAGTATTCCGTCATTTCGCTGCGCTCCATTCCGGCTTTTGCTGTATGACGTACTCGCATACCGTTTGAAGTGCTTTTTCGTCAAACAAATACTTTGTGCTACCGTGCTGTGTCCATATCTTTTCATCCGAACCCACGAATCCGCTCTTGCGTAAACGCATCGTTGCTTTCGCTTTGAGTAATTTCATCACGTTCTCCGGTACAATGTCCGATGCCGTTACAACAACGTGAACGTGATTGCACAAAACGCTTTTTTCGTGCAATACCCACTGACGTTCCAAGCAAACTTCGTTCAAGGCATTTTCGATGATCTGGCATTCTTCTTCGTTGAAATAATGCGGCGGATTTTTATTGGGTTTGCTACCAACATTCGAGTCTGGTGCAACGAATTGACCATTACGTTTCCAAGACCCGTGTGAATCCCCATGCCGCCAAGAGCCGCGTACAGTAAACGTCAAAAAATAAGCAATAGGCGTATTGTACATATCACAAAACAAAAACGGAAACAAAAGCCAGAACCAACAAAAGCCGGAATGAAACGAAATGGAATGACGGAAACCAACAAAAGCCGGAATGGAGCAACGCGCAATGACGGTGGTTAACGTTCTCCCCGTCATTTCGCTACGCTCCATTCCGGCTTTTGTTCACTGCGAAACTAGGGAAAGACGGAGTCCAATGTCGCTGCTCCTGTACGACGGATCGTGGCGGCCCCGAAGCGCAGACCGGCAATCCTCGGCAAGGTTGTACCAACTCCCGCCACGAATCACGCGAACCGAGCCTCTCTCAGCCCCTGTAGGATCAGTCACAGCCCCACTAGGATAGTCGCCAAACCAGTCAGCACACCATTCCCACACATTGCCATGCATGTCTCGCAACCCCCAAGCATTTGCGGGATAACTGCCTACGTCTCGCGTTTGGTTGCCACCGAAATTAGCCTGTTGCTGGGTCAGCGTATTACCAAAATGATATGCTGTCGTTGTTCCCGCCCGGCAAGCATATTCCCATTGTGCCTCCGTCGGCAACGAAAACTTGAAACCAGCAGGAGCAATTTTCAAGTCATTCAACTTCTTGATGTACTCCTGACTATCATCCCAAGAGACCCGTTCTACAGGAAGGTTGGCACCCTTGAAGTTACTCGGATTGTTGCCCATAACTTTTTCCCACATCTCTTGCGTTACCACTGTCTCCAACATCCAGAAACCACGAGACAACGTAACCTGATGCTGTGTCTCGTCGTCATATCTGGCTGCCTCGTCACGTGGACTGCCCATCTGAAAAGTACCTGACGGACACCAGCGAAAAGCATACTCAACGCCGTTGATCGTCAAAACCTTGCGCCCCCCGCCTGCATCCCCTATACGTTTCTTAATTTCCACGTCATATCCTTCCAATTTCGTTTTGTAAGCGGCATCGGCAAAGCGCACTGCCAGTTGGAAATTACGCCTGTCGGAAATCGGAAACGAAAGAGTACCGAGTTGGGCTTCGCTACGAATTTGTAACTCGGCAAGCAATTTGCCCATGTATGCTGGTGCGTACTGTGCGTCGAGGTTCAATGCACTGTCAAAAAAGCCACTCGCCGCGTCCCAGTCGGACTCCTCCAACGCCAAATGTCCGCGAGTCATCAACGGTTCCACACCGGGTGCAGCGGGCGGAAGCGTCGGCATTGTCCACTCATCTGCTTGTGTATTGCCCTTGCCGCAATCGCTCAAAAGACCAAGACAAAAAAGGCACGAAAGGAAAAGACTAAATGTTGTTCTCATCGTAAGTTGGATTGTTAGGGGTGAAATGTCAGCGGAAACGTTCCGCTCTATATGGCATGGGAAAACGCAACGGAAATGCGACACGCGGTTTCAAGATTTTATGAATTTTTGCGGAAAAGACAAGAGAGTCCTTTTCGATTCCTTGATTTTTCGTTGGATGACTGGTTGACTGAAGACAAACGGCACGGTAACATCGGCACACATCAAAAGAAAGGAGTCCAAAAATCATGTCCGAAACAAAATTGCCCCATCGACTGACGGTCAAGGAAGCGGCTCACGGATTTTGACAACCGAGGTGTTCGCCATTGACTTTTCCCACTGTCAACGTTACACTGTTGGTACTCCATTTTAACCTGGAGGAACAAATTGATGCCAACAGCACGTCGTGAATTTTTGAAGAATGCCGGTCTCGGCGTTTTGGGTGCCTCTCTTTTGACACAGGGATTTCCCGTCCACGCCGCAGAGTCGAACACGATCAACATTGCCCTCGTCGGGTGCGGTGGACGCGGCGGCGGTGCCATCTGACCGCCGACCTGCTCGATGCTGCTTGCGAAACATCTCAGCAAGTTTCGTACCGAAAAGTGAAGCAAAACCTTGCCGATGCCGCCGGAAAGAAGACCTTGATTTCCACTTCGACCGTATGGAACAAGAAACAACAGCGTGGCAGGGACTTGAAGGAAGGGGAGCGCTCCCGTTTTATGTAGTGTTATCGTCCTATGATTTAGGGCTTTGCGCATTTTTATTCATCGGCTTCGGCTCGCTCCGAGCCTTCCGGCTACACTCCGCCGCCTTCCATTGCCACTTGCGGCGACGCGTTTTCAAACGATGCTGGTAGAGCATAACCGTCGCTGTCTTTTGCGTGGACATCTGCGCCTTCGGAGACGAGGAATTTGAAGACGGCGACACCGGCGTTGTCCGTAACCGCCTTATGAAGTAGCGTTTTGCCATTTTCGTCTGCTGCTTTTACGTCGGTTCCATGTTTCGTGACGAACCTCTCGATTGCCGCCTGCTCTTCGGCGGTAAATGGGGCTTCCGCCAATGCGACGTTGCCAAGCAACAGAATCAGGATGGCGGTGAGCCAATGTAATGTCTTGTTTTTGGTTGTCATTAGTTGTCTCCTTTTTGACATTGCGGCGACATTTATACAAGTTTTCCTGCCGCCCCAGCGGGGCAAGATACCTAGCCCAGGGCAACGCCCTGGGTTGCGGAACACCCCGACCAATCTGCCGCCCTGCAAGGGCAAGATAACAAATCGTGTCAATATCTTGCCCCTTGCGGGGCGGCTAAATTCTACATGTGCATGATACCCAGGGCGGCGGCGAGTACGCCTTGCCCTGGGCTAAAATACCGTGCCCTTTCAGGGCGGTTGTTTGTGTATGTCCCTTTTAGTTTATGTCCGGCAACACAGTCCCCGGCTCTTTGTCTTGCTCTGTTACGCCGCGAACAAACTCTGAAACCTCGGATCACGGAAGAGTTCGTCCTCTTTCGTTGGAGTCTCCGCCAACAGTTTTTCGATGAGCATATCCGCCGTAAAGCCTTCGCTTTCCGCGAGAAAACTCATCACGAGCCGATGCCGTAACACCGGCTTTGCCAATGCCTGAATGTCCTCGCAAATCACATGCGAACGACCATGAAGCAACGCCCTCGCTTTGCCCCCCAGCACCAAATATTGCACCGCCCGCGGTCCTGCTCCCCACATCACATACTGTTGCACAATGTCGGGAATCCCCTGCTTTTGATCGACCCGCGTTTGCCGAACCAATGCCAACGCATAACGCATCACATGATCGCTCGTCGGAACCTGCCGGACGATTTTTTGTAACTCGGTAATTTCCTCCGCCTTCAACACGGGCTGAATGTCGCTGGTCTCCAACGAAGTGGTCTTGCGGACGACTTCAAATTCTTCCTCGAACGACGGATACTTAACGAAAACCTTGAACATAAATCGGTCTTGCTGCGCTTCCGGCAATGGATACGTTCCTTCCTGCTCAATGGGATTTTGCGTTGCCAACACGAAAAAGGGTTCCGGCAGGGCATGCCGATTGCGACCGACGGTAACTCGGTGTTCCTGCATCGCTTCGAGCAAAGCGGACTGCGTTTTCGGCGGAGTCCGGTTGATTTCGTCGGCGAGGATCATGTTGGCAAAGAGGGGACCTTCGAGAAAGCGGTACGCCCGGCTACCGGTGTCGCGGTTTTCCTCGATGATGTCAATACCGGTAATGTCGGCGGGCATCAAGTCCGGCGTAAATTGAATCCGGCTGAACCGAAGGTCGAGCGACCGGGCAAGCGTACTGACCATCAAGGTTTTCGCCAAGCCGGGTACCCCTTCGAGGAGGCAGTGTCCCTGCGAAAAGACGGAAATCAAGAGTTCGTCGATCACTTCGGCTTGACCAACGATGACTTGCGAGAGTTGTTCTAAAACTCTTTGCCGAGCGGATTGCAATTTGGAAACAAGTGAATTTTCGGACATCGAAAAGCGAATGGTAGGAACCGAACGGACGTGATTGTCCCGAAATGGACGGGAGTTGTCAAGAGACCGTGTCATCCCGTCATCCCTATCCCACGCGGCGCGGATTGAGTTTCAGTAACTCCGAGCGAATCGAGCGATCCGTTTGGTCGGCAACATAGTCGGCAGCAGCGCGGCGTGTTCCCTCTTGCTGAATAATTGCATCATACCGTTCCGGCAAACGTTCAGAGTGCGAGGCGTAGTAATCGAAAATCGTTTCGATCCAATCCGCCACTCGACGACGGCACATCATCACATTGGGATGCCGATAGACATGCTCCATCAAGAATTGCTCCATTTCGCGCTTTTGTTCGGCAATTTCGGAACTCGGGGCGATAGAGACGGCAGACAGCAGACGGCAGACAGTAGCAGACACAAGCGGTGCGGGAGCACCTCTGCTACCGTCTGCCGTCTGCCGTCTGCTGTCTTTCCACCCGTCTGTTATCTGCTGTCTTTCCAGTCGTTGCGCCGTCGCTTGCAAGACATCGCTCACTTGGGTTTCGATTAAATCATGCACCACCGCCCGGCGGAATTCGGTGTCGTTCAGGTTCGACCACTCCCCTCGAACTCGATGTGCTGATCGCTTCCAAAGGGAAGTCCGCATTAACTGCTCCGTTGTCAGTAGTCCGAGTTCCATCGCATCGTCAACATCGTGCGTGTCGTATGCAATGCTGTCGGCAATGTCCACCGCTTGGATTTCGAGCAACGGAACAACTGTTTTGGACACTTTGTACGCTTGCCCCTCCACAATCTCTTTCGACAGATTCAAACCAGGAAAGCCGGTGTATCGCCGTTCCAATTTTTCAACGATCCGCAGTGCCTGGGCATTGTGTTCAAATCCGCCGCAGTCACGAAGTAACATGTCCAGCACGTTTTCTCCCGCATGACCGAACGGCGAATGACCGATGTCGTGGAGCAGCGCGGCGGCTTCAATGAGGTCTTCGTTGAGTTGCAATGCCCTGCCGATGGTTCGTGCCACACCGACGACTTCCATCGTGTGCGTCAGTCGAGTGCGGTGGTAACTTCCGAACTCGGCGGTGAAAACCTGCATCTTTTCGCTGAGTCGTCGAAAGGCGGCACAATGAATGATGCGATCCCGATCTCGCTGGAATGCCCCCCGATAAGGATGCGGCGGCTCCGGATAACGTCGTCCTGCCGTCTCCGAAGTCGGAAACGCATACAAAGCCAACGGAAACGGATCGCGGTATGTCATAGGTCATGGATTATACCAAAAGCGAACAAGCGCGCAAGAGTGGTGGGCGTTAGCCCGGCGGTTCGGCGCGAGAGACTCTTCCGTTATGAATCGGCGGGCTAATGCCACACCGCTCTTTCCCCATTCTCCTAATTGCAATCCCACAGTTCCGATGGTACAATTTTCCGTATCCAGAATATAGACGTTAGTTCTCTGGATTCCCGCCTTCGTGAGAATGACGAACTCACAATTTGCAAAAGAACCTATCCATGCCAAAAATATCATTTCGCTGTTTGCTCTTTCTCCTGTCGCTGGCTTGCGTTCTTCCCATTTGGGCAGAAGAGCCGCAAGGGGTGCCGCCGATTAGGGTCGTTTATTTCACCCCGTCCGACCGTACTCCGCCCGAATGTCGACATGAGCGGCTCGGCAGAGTGATGAAAAATATCCAGGAGTTTTACCGCAAAGGCATGGAGGCAAATGGACACGGACCGAAAACCTTTGCCCTCGAATGGGAAACACCGGAAAGACTGCGATTGTACGATGTCCGAGGGCAACGACCCTTCGAGGGGTATCCCAAAGGCACCGAGCAAATTGTTTTCGACGAAGTGCGGAATGCGTTTAGGCAACAAGGAATCAACATCGACAATGAGTTCACGCTTGTCCTCGGAGCGTGGATTGAGTGGAAAGATGGCACGACCAGAGAAGTAGGTCCCTTTTCCGGCATGGGAAACATGTTTAACGGGATTGCGTTTGCCTGCGATGACAAACTCATTGATGCCGCCTTGATGGCTTCCAAAGAGCCGGGCGGATTTCACTATAGGATCGGGCACTGTTCGCTCGGCGAGTACAGTTCACGTTATATGGGCGGTATTGCTCACGAACTTGGACACGCATTCGGTGTGCCGCATGACAGCGAACGGGCTTCGCAACGGGACACGCTCGGCATTTCACTCATGGGAGTGGGAAATCAGTACTACGGCAAAGCTTTACGCGGCGGTGAAGGACATGACGCATTTCGACTCGGCAAACATGACGCATTCCTCTCGCCGGCTTCGGCGTTATTGCTTTCCCAAAGCAGGGCATTTGATCCTAATTTTACGCGGACTGCCGGACGATTTGACATCGATCAACTGGATGCTTCCTTCCAAGACGGAAAACTGATCGTGACCCTCAAAGTCCGCTCGGTAGATCGTCTGATTGGTGCCATTGCCTACAATGATAACTTGTTGATTCCAGACGATTATGATGCCAAAGCCTGGCTTGCCGTTTCTGAGAATCCGGGGGAGTTTCGATGGGAAATCGACGAACTGGATTATGCACCTTACGAAATGAGGCTGGTCATCGTTTTCCAGAACAGCAGGGCGGAAGTTTTTCCCATTCGATATTCCAATATCAGCGGCACGCCTACCATGCAAGCGTTTTCCGATACATTTGCACGTCACCTTGTTAATGGTTTCCTGGATCAACAAGCGTGGGACAAGGTCGCCGCAGTGATTGAGAAGCAGATCGAAAAATTTCCGCAATGCCCGGTTTGGCAACAAAAACTGGAACATTTGGAAACTGTCAAGAATCCCCCCGAATTTTTTGAGGTGGACAAAGTGCCCGAAGAGGTAAAAATGGTTGATATGACTTATGCGAAGGCACTCGAAGCGCGAGTTGCTTGGTTCGAACCTTCGCGCGGCATTCTCCGTCAGTTCGGCTTTATCGAAGTTGACGGCACATTCTTTACCTCGGGAATTTATGCTCACGCGGACTCGCTCTACAGATTTTCGCTCGGGAAACAATGGACGAGTTTCCGGTTTAAGTTCGGTGTCCAGGACGAAAATCCCGGTGCGATTGTTTTCATCGTTCGCGGCGATGGCAAGGAAATTTTTCGCAGTGGAACAGTGAGGGCAGGGGAAATTCGTTTCACACAGATCGACGTTTCCGGTGTAGAGGTACTGGAATTGATTACCGAATACGCGGATGACTTCACCCGTTTCGGCAGAGGACTTTGGCTTGAACCTCAGTTAGTGAGGTGATATACTGTCGACGGCTCGAAACATGCCCTTTGCGATCTTTGCGAATTTCTTTGCGCCTTTGCGTTAAAACCTTAAACGCAAAGAACGCAGAGATTCACGCAAAGGACGCAAAGAACCAAAAAACGGCAATTTGTGCCCGTTGACAGTAGAGAAACAAATTTCTCTCACAAAGGCACAGAGGACACAAAGGGGTTATTGGTCATTAACGATACAAGCAACGAAAGGAGTTAAAAATGAGAATTGGTCTAATCGCAAGTTTATTCTGTCTGTTCACGCTGCCACTGTTGGCAAACGAAGAGTCAACAGACGTGTTCGTCATGTCCTACTTCACCGGCAACGGCGAGAGCGGGCTGCATCTTTGCTGGAGCGAGGATGCCTTGACCTGGAAACCATTGAACGACGGCAAATCGTTCATGACTCCGACGGTCGGCGAACACAAATTGGTACGAGATCCAAGTATCGTCCAAGCACCGGATGGGACATTCCACATGGTTTGGACAATCTCATGGACGCAGCGCGGCATCGGTTATGCGTACTCCAAAGACTTGCTCCACTGGTCGGAACAAAAATTGGTTCCCGTCATGGAAAATGAACCGACGGTACGAAATTGCTGGGCACCGGAACTCTTTTACGATGCACCAAACGAAACGTACTACATTATTTGGGCATCGACAGTACCCGGAAAGTTTGAGGGGATCGGCAGTGAGGACAATTACAATCACCGCCAGTATTATGTGACGACGAAAGATTTTGAAACCTTTTCGCCGACGAAACTCTACTTCGATCCGGGGCACAATGTGATCGATGCTTTCCTCGCCAAAGACGGGGAGCAGTATTTGCTCTTCTACAAGGACGAAACACTCCGACCAGAACCGAAGAAGTCGATTCATTTAGCAATCGGCAAAAGTCCGACAGGTCCTTTTGAACCGCAAATGGAAATCGGACACCGAAACTGGATCGAAGGACCCTCCGCCATCATAATCGGCGATTACTGGCACGTGTACTATGACTACTATCGCAATCCCCAACACTACGGTGCCGTGCGGTCAAAAGATTTGAAAACATGGGAGAACATCATGGACAAACTTTCCTTTCCTCGCGGAGTTCGGCACGGCACGATTTTTAGAGTTGCCCCGGAAATCGTTCGCGCATTGGAAAACGTACAGTGAACAACGTTAGGTGAATAACGTTAGAGTGAATAACGTTCAGTGAACAACATCGTCCCCGCAACACCGTCATTCCCGCGAAGGCGGGAATCAAGTACCCATGCAACACCCTTACTCCAAAGACGATTTCGGCACCAACCCGTTGATGTTTTACTACGAGGTCACGCAAGCCTGCGATCTCGTGTGCAAACATTGCCGGGCTTCCGCGCAGGAAAATGCCGCAGACGATGAATTGCCGACCAAACTTTCGTTGCGATTGATCGATCAAGTTGCCTCGTTTCCACGAAAGCCGCACATTGTTTTCACTGGCGGCGATCCGTTGAAACGTGCCGATCTTTTCACGCTGATTCGCTATGCCGCCGAGAAAGAATTATCGGTCGCCCTCACCCCGTCGGCAACGCCGCTGGCAACCCGGCAGGCGTTTGAGCAAGCAAAAGAAGCGGGAGTGCAAGCGTTTGGCATTTCGCTGGATGGTCCCAACGCCGGTATTCACGATGCTTTTCGCGGCTTTGAAGGTTCCTTCGACAAGACGACCGACATGCTCGAAACCGCCAAATCGTTGCAAATCCCGGTGCAAGTCAATACGTCGATCACTCGGCGGAACGTTGCGTACATCGATGCAATGGCGGAGCATCTTGCCCAGTTCGGCGGCGTAATGATGTGGTCGGTCTTCTTTCTCGTGCCGGTGGGACGTGGCATTGAAGAGGAACGCATCACGGCGGAAGAGTACGAAACGGTGTTCGCTAAACTGTGGCACCACGCCCAGCAAAAGCCCTTTGCGGTCAAGACGACGGAGGCACCGCACTATCGGCGTTATGTGTTGCGGCAGGGAGGCAATCCGCTCGATGTGCCGCGACCGTTTCGTTTTGGGAAGGAACAACACGACCATTCAGGCGTTCTTGCAAAAGCCCGGCACCGTGCCCCGCTGGGTATCACCGATGGACGGGGCATTATGTTCGTGTCGCACAATGGTTCGATTTATCCGGCGGGTTTTTTGCCGCTGGAGTGCGGACGATTTCCGCACGATTCGGTGGTCGATGTGTATCAAAAGCATCCGACGTTCAAGGCGTTGCAGAATCCCGATAACTATGGAGGTATCTGCGGTCGTTGCGAGTACCGTTATGTTTGCGGCGGCAGTCGGGCGCGAGCCTTTGCGGTAACGGGTGATCCTTTGGAAGCGGAACCGGATTGCTGTTATCAAGTAGGGCAGGACGCGATTTATCGTGGGGATAAGGGGACAGTATGTTAGGGATTTCATGCGACTAGCCCTTGATTCAAAAATCGCTCTTTATCGAATTCAGAAAAATCACTAGAATTCGGCAAATTTATGCGGCAAACTCCTCATCACACGACGGAAACGTCTATTTTTGCCCGACCGCTTGCGTCGCTGACACTGCTCTGTTGCCGGAATTCGGGAACGGTGTTGGTGCTCTCCGTCCTCCTTGCGGTCTTGAGTCTCTTCTGGGCATCGCAACACCTCGGACTCAAGATGAGTCGGCTCGATCTTATCAATCCCAATAGCGGATTCAATAAACTTTGGCTCAATTATATCGAAGAATTCGGCGACGATAACGAAGTCATCGTCGTAGTCGAAGGGAGTGATACCAGCAATGTTAAAGACGCGCTGGAGCGACTTGCCGACAAAATTGAAGAGTTTCCCGATCTCTATCAAGGTATTCTGCACGGAGTCGATCTCTCTGCCGTCCACCGTAAGGGACTCCATTACGTTCCGACTGCCGACCTTCAAACGATCCATCGGTTCGTTGCCCAATCGCTTGCGATGCTTGATCCGAGAAACCCGCAGCCGTCTCCGCCAATCGAGATGGGCAACGCCGCCAATCTATTGACGACGCTTTCGCAAAGCAATACCGACGGAAACGAAGTTAACTATTTCCTCTTCCCGACCAAAGACGGAGTCATTGGTTTCGTGCTCCTGCGACTGATCAACATCGACAAAACGCAGTTTTCGCAGGGTGCCAAGGCGATCGGTACACTTCGGGACATCGCCAGAGATACCCGTGCCGAATATCCGTCGTTGCAAATCGGTCTGACGGGAATGCCCATTCTCGAATACGATGAAATGGCAATGAGTAACGAGGCGATGATTCTGGCGACGCTCCTGGCTCTTGCCGGTGTGTGTGTTGTCTTTATGGCAGGCTTCGGTTCGCTTCGGCATCCGTTGCTCGCGCTCATTGCACTGGTGATTGCCTTTGCCTGGACGATGGGATATCTCACGCTTGCCGTCGGACACTTGAACATATTGAGCATCGCTTTCGGTGCGATGCTTATTGGGTTGGGAACCGATTTTAGCGTACACTATTTGGGCAAATATCTCGACTTGCGCAAGGGCGGCTGGGACGTTACCGAGTCGCTCTGCCAGTCGGCGGAACTTGTCGGTCCCGGTATCCTCACCGGAGCATTGACCACTTCGGCGGCGTTTTATGCCGCTTCGTTTGCCGAATTCACGGGAGTTGCCGAACTGGGAATCATTGTCGGCGGCGGAATACTTTTCTGTGTCACAACGACGTTCACCGTGTTGCCAGCACTCATCACGTTGATTACTCCAACGACACCGGGCAAAAACGGACCGTCCGGTAGTTTGATCGACATCCGTGCGGGTCTTGTGCCAGTCTTTGTTTTTCCGAAGATCACGCTTGTTTTCTTCGCTCTCGGTTTTGGTTTTTTGCTGTCCGGTATTCCGAATGTACGGTATGACCATAATCTGCTCAACTTGCAACCGAAAGGTCTCGAAAGTGTCGAATTGGAACGCCGACTCCTTTCGATGGATGTTGATGAAGGCGGCAAAAACGTGTGGTTTGCCCTGTCGATTGCCGACACAAAGGAAGAACTGCTGGATCGCAAGAAACGTTTCGAGCGTCAATATCCCGAGTTGAAGGTCGAAGAGATCGTTTCGCATTTTCCCGAAGCCGATCCGGAACAAGTTCGGATTATCCAATCGCTTGCTAATATGTTAGCGAATCTACCGGAGCAGTTGCCGCCGGGGATGGCAAATCCGCAAGTTGCCGAACTGCTACGTCGACTGCACTCATTGAAAGCAATGGCTATTCCAGAGCCGCCAACGGTGGAAGACTTGCCCGAGTCGCTGGTCTCTCGGTTCGTGGGTCGGCACGGCAAACACCTGATGCGGATTTACACGACGGCAAACATTTGGGACATGGACGAAATGAAAAAGTTCGTCGAATCAGTGCGGGACATTGATCCCGATGCGACCGGCAGTCCGTTGCAAACGTATGAGTCGTCGTTGCAAATGCAGGAAGGTTTTATCGCGGCAGCGTGGTATGCGTTGATAGCGGTCATGGTTTTAACGTGGATGGACTTCCGTAGTATTTCGGCATCTTTTGTCGCATTGTTGCCGATGTTTTTAGGCTTTGCAATGATGTTCGGTGTCATTGGTTTGCTTGATTTGCCGCTCAATCCGGCAAACATGATTGTCTTGCCGCTCATCGTGGGAATCAGTATCGATCATGGGGTGCATATTATTCATGATTTCCGCAACCGTAAGTACAAGCGTTATACGGTTTCGTCCTCGACCTCAACGGCGATTTTGATTACAACGCTCACGACGTTTGCCGGTTTCGGCAGTATGATGATTGCGTCGCATCAAGGCTTGCAGAGTCTCGGCAGAGTTTTCGTGATCGGTGCAGCGTGTTGTATGATTACCTCTATCGTTGTGCTTCCTGCGATTTTGACGTTATGGACATGCGGTGAGAAGGATGAGCCGATTCAACGTCCATCCGAGCCAAAACAGAAACGTCTCATCCGGCGAGGGGTGTAAATTGTTGTATGTTCTACCGTTAGCAATTTTGCTGACGGTTGGCAGATGGAAGCCGAGGGCGCAATAACGTGGAGCGACCGGATGTATCCCCTCGCTCCGTTCTGCTATGGTCGCACTGCGGGTTGAGCAATCGGCGTGGTCGGAACCGTAAAATGCTCGTCGAGCAATCGTCCTCTGTCCGGCAAACTGCGTAATCGGTTGGGTAAAACCGAATGCCTCAATCGACCGCTTGACCGCCGCGATGCCCTTTTTGTTTTTGCGGGGATTGTTCGGATACGGCTTGGTCTCCGATAAGGGAAGTTCTGTGATGTTCATTGTGCGGCGAGTGTACCGCAAAGAAAAAGGGTGCCAATGGGTCAGTGTGAGAATAGCCACGACATCGGGGACATCCGGGACATCGGGGACAGAAAATTTTTACTTTGGCAAAAAAGTCTCTCCCAAGAAGGACTTGAAGAGCGAATCGACCTTGATTCGGTAGGCGTGTTTAAGACGCACCGCATTGATGAGTCGCTCCTTGATGTACCGGTGAATGGTACGGGGGGAAACATGAAGTAACTCTGCCGCTTCCTTGACCGTTAGGCGATGGGGTAATTGTGATTCGGACATGATCGTGATTCCTTTCTGATGCGCCGATGTTACCGCGTTATCCGCTTTAGGTCAAGGTGCCCTTGAAGGCTATTTTTTCAAAGGCATAAGCCAAGACCGCTCAGGGAACAAGGGATTCTTGACCATTTCAGACCCAGCCGTTTCGGATTTTCCGAAATTTTCAAACCATCTTTGGAATTGCCCCCTATGCCAGTTGGCGTATTCCAAACTTTGGGCTTGTCGATTCAAGGTATCAACAATTTGTGGCATTCGTCCGACGACCTCCCATGTGTCATTGGCGATTGCTCGGGTATTTCTCGCGTTTTCCCAGATACCATCCGCGATTATTGGCATTTGTTCGGCTATTCTTTGTGTGTTTCTCGCATTCTCCAACATGCTGTGCGCCATCGTTTGTGTATGGCTGGCTATCGTTCCCACGTCACTCGCAATTATTCGGGTATCTTGCGCTATTGCCCCCGTGTTTGCGGCAGTTACCCGTGTACTGGACGAAATACTCCGCAACAAGTCCGTCATAATGCCGAAACATTGTTGCATCACGGCAGTTAGATGTGCCACTGCTGTTTGCAACTGATTCAAGGCGCGAAGCGTACGATCCAACGATTCCCGCAATTCCTTGCGAAACCGCCGAGTCTTTTCGCTTTCTAGCATCTCGGAAGTTGCTTTTTGGGCGGGGAATACTGTTTCCAAAAGTTCGTTCATTCGTTGCACGATGAGAAGATAACCGTGTCGAAGGGGAGACGATTCTTTGTCTTGCCAGTCTAACCAAATACGGTGAGACCTATTAAGCAGTAACCGAGCCTGATCTTCTTTTTCATCACGGGTTGTGCCGATATTATAACGAACTGTTTCTAACTCATTAGCAAGATAGCATGCATGGGAAACCTCGTTTGACGTGGGATAGGTAATGACAAAGTCATTATAAGCCTCGACGGTATTCACTTGTTTAGCGGCACCAAACGCAATAGCATGCATTCGCTGTAGAGCATCTATCGCCTGTGGAGCATCGGAATAGTCCGTGAGGAACCAAAAGTACCCCGCAACATTATTTTCCTGCTTGACAAGTTTGTACATATCTGTCAATGCATCGTTTCGGTTTGGTGCTTCGGGATACTTGGCGTAATACTCCGCATAAGCCGCTATCGTGTTTTCCTTCTGGATCAGTTTGTACATATCCGTCAACGCATCATTCCGGTTTGGCGCACCGGGATACTTGGCGTAATA
>Ga0123353_10003095_pt1 | contig 20839 bp, 21 predicted proteins | sample TergutLab28metaG_3_FD_92763 | JGI IMG/M metagenome (GOLD analysis project Ga0123353, IMG submission 92763) | Labiotermes labralis P3 segment gut microbial communities from Petit-Saut dam, French Guiana - Lab288 P3 | ecosystem: Host-associated > Arthropoda: Insects > Digestive system > Gut ... | reverse complement strand
GGTCCAGGCGGCGTGAAAACCCCAGGCGCGCATGGTGGCCGCCATGTAGCCGCAGAGAAGGCTGAAAAACAGAACCTGCACGGCGATAAACGCGCCATAGCTGTAATGGATTCTGGTCACTAACCAGATGAGCATGGTATGGATGGCCGGATGCCAGTCGTCAAAGGTTCCGGTGCGCACCTGCTCCCATTGGACGCGGATGTCCGTCACCAAAGAAAGACCGGGATAAAACGCGAACAAACCGGCCATCGTCACCGCGAACACCGCCAGAAACGCCCAGGCGAACACCGCAGGCGAAAGTTTTTCCCGTGTTGCATATACCGTTGGATATAAATCCTTCAAGCGCCGCAGACGCGCTTCCCCGGGCGTCTCGCGCTTTTTTTTCTTTTTTCCGGATGTTGTTTCCGGAAAGCGGCGCAGCGCGAAGCACATGAGCCAATAAATTGCCGGGGCCAAAACGGGAAACAGCAAATAAACAGGCCAGCCGCCGCGCAGTGGCAGCAGCAGGAATATTTTACTCAGGATCACAAGGGCGATGTAACAGGCGGTGGCCATCCCGGCCAAAAACAGGCCCCATTGTTCCGGGCCTTTCGGGCGGAACTCATCAATTGCCGCCGACGCGGGGGTTGGCGGCGTTTGTTTTTTTGCTTTTTTTGCGGACAAAGGACGCATCACCCGCTTTCCCGTTGTATGACGACAATTATATCACAGAACCAAAACGTTGTCAAACCCATGGCCGCCGCCTTGCGCAGGATCCTTTATTTTCGCGAGACATACCAAAATCAGCGGTATGGTCATAACCACGGTAGGGATGAAAAGACGGTATTCCTGCGGGCCGATCAGCATAACAATAAAAGGAAGCGTGTTCGCAAGGATCGGAAGGCCCAGCAGCAGCGCGGCCCAGCCCCTGTACCGGCGCAGCGAAATCCACATACAAAGCATCAGGGCAATCACGTTCAGGCCGACGCATTGCAGCAAGCTGCCGGGTGTCAGGGTGCGAAAAATGAGCTCCAGGACGCGGTAAGGCGTCCGGAAGAGCTGAAATGCCCGGAAAAACGGCTTCCGGGATTCGGCGAGAATGCTTTCCCTCAGCTGGACGCCGGTCAGATGGTTGTCGAAGTATGAATTGATTGCGTCGTCATTGCGCAAAATCATTTGCAGGCCGTCCGGATAAATACCGATGGTTTGGCGAGTCAATGTGGGATCCCACACAAGATTGCATGAGACGGCCGCGGCCGCGATCGCGAGTACCGGCTCATTTTTTACCGCGTGCCAAAACATGGACGCCAGTTTTTTGAGCGGGCTGCATACCGCGTTATAGTCTCCTAAAATTTGATCCATTGTCTCTCTGACCTGCGGCAGCGGCGGCATCATCAGCCCTCTGATCTCGTAAAAATTGCCAAAACAATCGTGAAAACCCGCCCACTGCTCCGGCGTGGCCAGGAATTGCATCATCCGTTTGCCGTCCTCATCCAGGGCGCCGGGGTTCACAAGATAAATACTGGCTATAATTTTCATCGGAATATTGCTTAGTTCCATATAAGTTTTATTCTCAAAAACGGTCACGCCAACCGCTTTATAAAGCGGGCCCTGGACACCCGCAATCATGAGCAATGCCAGGGCGCCGGAAAAAACGCATCCGACGGTTTGTTTTTTCGCGTAAAACACGCATACCAGCGCAGCGAGGGGGATCGTAAAAAGAAACCCGTTGATGCGAATCGTGGAAGAAAACGCCAGGGCGACGGCAAAGGCGGCGCGGTTGCCCCATCTGCCAAGCCATTTGCCGTGTGACAGCACAATATTTATCACGCATATCATCGCCCATAACACAAAGCACGTGAAGAGGCAGTCCTTGAACGTGTAAAGCATTGCCGCGCGCGTGGAATGCGTGGAAACAAGGGCAAGCACAAGCAGCGCGACCCAAAGCCTTTGCAGGCCCCAGGCGCGCAGTGTAGCGGCCATATAACCGCAAAGCAGGCTGAAGAACAGGATCTGCACGGCGATAAAGAACCCATGGCTGTTCACGATCCTGGTCACAAGCCAAATGAGCATGGTATGTATGGGCGGGTGCCAGGAGTCGAATTTTCCTGTTTGCACCTGCTCCCATTGCCAGCCTAAGTCCGTGATGCCGAATCCGCCGGGGTAATTCGCGAGCAAACCGAGCCCCAGCACGGCAAACACAGCAAAGAACGCGCCAAAAAACACCGCGGGCGAAAGTTTTCCCCGTATGGAATCAACCGTTGGCGTTAATTTCCTCAAGGGCCTATCCGGGAAGCGGTGCAGCAAAAAGCACATAAACCAGTAAATTGCCGGGGCCAGAACGGGAAACAGCAGGTAAACCAGCCAGCCGCTGGTATTGGGCATCAACAAAAACGCTTTGGTCAGGATTACGAAGGCGATGTAGCAGGCGACGGCCAGCCCAATCAAAAATAAGCCCCATTGCTCCCGGCCTTTGGGGCGGAACTCGGCGCATGCCGCCAGCGCGGGGCCGCGCGGTATCTGTTTTTTTTCTTTTGCTTCAGTCAAAGGACGCATCACCCGCCTTCCCGTTTTGTCATGTCAATTATATCACAGCGGCAGAAAGCTGTCAAACCCCTAACCGCAGTCCGGCCCGGCTTCCTTTGCTTTTGCCAGGCACGCCAAAATCAGCGGTATGGTAATGATTGCGTTCAGAATGAAATAGCGATAATCGGGGCCGCCGATCAGCAGCATGGTGCCAAGGTTATACGCAAGGCTTGGAAGGGTCAGCAGCAGCACGGCCCAATTCCGGCGGCGGCGCAGCGAAATCCACGTGCACAGCGGCAGGGCCAGCATCGCAACGCCGGTGCACTGCAGCAAATAGCCGGGCGGAAAACAGCGCAGAAGGATGTCGATAACGCGGTAGGGCGCCTGGAACGCCCGCAAAAAACCGTTTTTTGACGCGGCGATTGTTTCCGCAACGAACTCTGGGTGAATACAGATCGGCGTAATCGTCGATAAGGCCGCGGCGTTGCCCTGATTCTGTACGATAAAATCCCGGATCAGTTCCTCATCGCGTTGATACGCGTATAAAACGGCGGCCGGATCCCATACCACACGGTTCGCCGTAGCCAATGCCTTGAGCGCCAGGTTCGGCTCGTTTTTCACCGCGCGCAATACCATGGCCAGCAATTTTTCCGGAGGGTAAAGCGAAACAAATTCATCTGTTCTTTCCCGGAACTCTTCCTCATAATTTTCAAAGTATATCGGGAAAAACGACATAAATCCCCTGCCGTCGCCAAAAACGATTTCCTGTCCCTTTATGCCAGGTCCAACCAGATAATACATGAACCGAATGCCTTCTTCGTCAAGCGCGTCGGGGGCGACCTGATATATGGAGCCTAAAACCGTTAATGATGGGCAGATCGCGGCAAGATAATTCTGTTTCGCGGCAGCTTGGGTGACGCCAACCGCTTTGTATAGCGGCCCCCTGACCCCCACTACCATGAGCAAGGTTAAGCAGCTGGTAAAAATGCACGCGAGGGTCTGTTTTTTCGCGTAGAACACGCAAAGGAGTATGATGACGGGTATTGTGAAGGCGATTCCATTGTTGCGCAGCATGGAGGCGAATGCCAGCGCGACGGCGAACGCGATCCGGTTGCCCCATTTGCCGAGCCACACGCCCCCGGAAAGCACAATATTGATCAGGCACACCGCCGCCCATATCACGAAGCAGGCGAACAGGGCGTCCTTGTAGGCGTAGAGCATCGCCTTGTGGGCGCAGACAGCCGCGATGACGAACGACGCGGTCCAGGCGGCGTGAAAACCCCAGGCGCGCATGGTGGCCGCCATGTAGCCGCAGAGAAAGCTGAAAAACAAAACCTGCGCGGCGATAAACGCGCCGTAGCTGTAATGGATCCTGGTCACCAGCCAAATGAGCATGGTATGGATGGGCGGGTGCCAGGCGTCGAAGGTCCCGGTGCGCACCTGCTCCCACTGCACGCGGATGTCTGACAACATAGAGAGGCCGGGGTAAAACGCGAGCAGACCAGTCATCGTCACCCCGAACACCGCCAGGAACGCCCAGGCGAACACCGCGGGCGAAAGCCTTTGCCGGGCGGCATATACCGTTGGATATAAATCCTTCAAGCGCCGCGTTTTTTTTATGGTTGTCTCCGCCTTTTTCTTTTTCTTTCCGGATTTTGTTTCCGGGAAGCGGCGCAGCGCGAAGCACATAAGCCAATAAATTGCCGGGGCCAAAACGGGAAACAGCAGATAAACAGGCCAGCCGCCGCGCAGCGGCAGCATTAAAAATAGTTTGCTCAGGATCACAAGGGCGATGTAGCAGGCCACGGCCATCCCGATGAGAAACGCGCCCCATTGCCCGCGCCCTTTTGGGCGGAGCTCGTGAAGCGCCGCAATGGCGGGGCTTACCGGTTTCGGCTTGTTCTTATTCATCGGCTCCCGTTCGCTTTCTTGTTTGGCCTGGTTTTTTCGCGAGGCTCGCCAAAACCAGCGGTATGGTGATGACTGCGTTAAAATGGAACTGGCGGTAGTCCGGGCCCGCCATCGCCAGCATGGATCCAATGCTATACGCGAGGCTTGGGAGCGTCAGGAGCAGCACGGGCCATTCCCGGCGGCGGCGCAGCGAAGCCCAGGTGCACAGCAGCAGCAACAGCGTATTGAATCCGATACACTGCAGCAAATAACCGGGCGGAAAATAGCGCCGGATGCCGTTGATGACGCGGTAGGGCGCCTGGAACGCCCGCAGAAAACCGCTTTGTGACGCGGAAACCGTTTCCTCAATTAACTCCGGGTGCACATTGTGATACGTCAGATATTTTATGATGTTATCGTTGTTTTGCTGCTGGACGACAAATGTCCGAAAATACTCGTCGTGATAATCCGCGTAGGAGAAGGCGGTTGGATCCCATGCCATGTTGGTATTCATCGCGACGGCTTTCAGCGCCAGCGTCGGCTCATTTTTTACTGCGTGCGCCGTCATGGAAACCAGCTTTCGCGGCGAAGTGAACGTAAGATAATCGTTGACCAGCTGCTGCTGCTCTTCGGCATACGTATCCAGATCGCTCGGGAACAGCAGCATCATCGAGCGGCCGTCGCCAAACCGAACTGTATTTTCCCATTGGTAAGGCGTAATCAGGGATTCCATAAACTCTTTTCCGTCCGCGTCAAGCGCGTCCGAGTTCTTTTGATAGACGCTGCCCAAAATGACCAATGAAAACGTGGTATAGGTGACGCCGTTCTTATTCACGTTGATGACACCGGCTGCCCGATAAAGCGGTCCAAATGTCCCCGCGACAATGAGCAATGCCAGGGCGCCGGTGAAAATGCACCCGATGGTCTGCTTTTTTACGTAGAACACGCACAGGAATAGGAAGGCGGGAATTGCGAAGGCGATTCCGTTGAGGCGTATCATGGAAGAAAATGCCAGGGCGACGGCGAACGCGATCCGGTTGCCCCATTTGCCAAGCCACGCGCCCTCGGAAAGCACAATGTTGATCAAGCATACCGCCGACCAGATCAAAAAACAAGTGAACAGGCTGTCTTTATAGGCATAGAGCATTACCTTGTGGGCGCAAACGGCCGCGGCGGCAAACAGCGCGGTCCAGGCGGCGTGAAGGCCCCAGGCGCGCATGGTGGCCGCCATATAGCCGCAAAGAAGGCTGAAAAACAGAACCTGCGCGGCGATGAACGTGCCGTAGCTGTAGTGGAGCCTTGTCACAAGCCAAATGATCATGGTATGGATGGGCGGGTGCCAGTCGATAAACGTCCCCGTGCGCACCTGTTCCCACTGCGTGCGGATGTCCGGATGCAGAAAATGGCCGGGGTAGTACGCAAGCAAGGCGATCATAGAAACCGCGAACACCGCGAGAAACGCCCAGGCGAACACCGCGGGCGAAAGCTTTTGCCGTGCGGAATATGCCGTTGGTATGAATTCCCTCAAGCGCCGCAAACGCGCCTCACCGGGCGTTTCACGCGTTTTCTTTTTTAGGTGGGCCGCCGCGGGCTTGTCCGGGATGTGATACAGCGCGAAGCACATGAGCCAGTAAACCGCCGGGGCCAGAACAGGGAACAGCAGGTAAACAGGCAGGCCGCTGCGCAGCGGCAGCAGCACGAATAGCTTGCTCAGGATCACAAGGGAGATGTAGCAGGCGATGGCCATTCCGATCAGAAACAGGCCCCATTGTTCGGGGCCTTTTGGGCGGAATTCACGGAGCGCCCCGATGGCGGGGCTTACCGGCTTCGGCTTGTTCTTTGACATAACTCCCGTTCACTTTCCCATTGAATTTATGTCAATTGTATCACAGAACGGAGCCGCTGTCAACCAATGACAACCCGAAAAAAGTGCGTTTAGTAGCCGCCTCTTCCGCCGTTCCCGAAGCTGATTGTTACGTTGAACAGCGTGAAGAAAAAATCAATGATGTTCTTTATGAAATCCCAGACCGGCCACATGATCGTTTTCAGAAAATACAGCGGGTCGTTTGGGTCAATTCCGTCGTCGTCCGACTGTCCGGACATGACGCTGGCCCAACCCTTCTCGTATCCCTCCTCGTAACGCGCCCCGTATTCCTCGTAACTATCGTACTTATCGCCGTTGAACGCGTCATAGCATCCATCCAGGTACCCCTGCGCATACCCGCCGTCCGCAGCGAACCCCGCCACGCCCAAGGCGCCAAGCAGCAGCGCCAGAACCAAAAACACCCCTAAGATCCTTGTTGCGATTTTCATTTGTCTTACCTTTCTTTCCCTGTGAAATTATGGTATTCAACATTATATCACTTTAAACCACTGATTGCAAGGCTTTTTTTGGTTTTTTTTACTTTTTTTGCGCCGCGCTATTCATGCACAGCAAAGCGGGCGCCGGGGGTCAAACCCTTGGCGCCCGCTATTTGATTTGATACCCTGTATGTTAGCGTTGCAATCCGGGGAATTGTTCGCCCTGTGTTTTCCGTTTCCGCCATGCATCCGCAACAAGAAGCACAATGCCTCCGATTGAGGATTCGTGTCAGCAGCATCCGTTGCCGCCGCTGGCGCCGAAGAGCCCCGCGTCTCCGCAGCAGCAGTTGTTTGCGTTCCCGGTGTTGTTGAACATACCCAACACAAGCAGCAGGATCAGCAGAGGCATCAGCGAATTCAGGTTGAAGCAGTTGTTCATAGACGAATTCCCCCATTTAAAAGATTTTTTTGCGCCGGCGCCCGCGCCGCGCGCGGTATGCATTGGAGCTGTGCGTCTGCGCACGGACCTGCACATTGCAATGGTATGCGAGCAGGCCCGCCGCTATGCACGGAATGTGTCATGTATTCCGTTTTTTATGTACATGACAGGCCGGGGCCGCGTACCATCAGCCGTTGCAGCAGTTGCAGCAGTTGCAGTCGTTGTTGCCGCCGCTGAACAGCATCAGGATCAGCAGCAGGAACAGAATGTTATTATTGCCTCCGCAAAAACCCATGTTGCGAACCTCCTTTCCTTTGGCTTACACTGTCATCATATGACATCCGCCGGAATTGGTGCATTGTTTCGGGAAAATAAAGCTTTGCCGCTCCGCGATTTCTTCCCCACCCACCGAGTGGCAGTATGTAATGACGCGAAAAAGCCCCCTTCGGTTGCGAAGGGGGTGGCATGCGAAGCATGACGGGGGAAGTGATCGCGAAGCGAAACTTTATGCCGAGGGCCTCATGAACGCGAAGTTGTTTGTGAGCAACACGATAACGCGCAGCCCAAACAGCAGAATCTTCTGCCAGGTCAGTATCCACGTGTTGTACGCGCCCTTCCCTTTGGACCAGGTATTCCGCAGCCATTCGAACGGGTTTCCGATACTAACGGGCTTGGTGGTTGGACGCGTCGTCGGCTCGTCGCTGGGAGGCGGGGGCGCGAGATGCGCGGCAATGGGGTTTTGGGCGGCAACGGGGTTTTTTGCGGCGACGGGATTCACGGCGGCGACGGGGCTCAAGGCGGCTGGGGTACGCTGGGCCTGTGTGGCGGCGGCCATCACGGCCATGACCGAAAGCACTGCGGCGGCGCAAAGCAAGACCGCCAATATTTTCCTGAATGTCATTGCAATCCTCCTCCAGATACTAGTTCTGCAATTTTGTCGTAAACGCCTGCGTTTGTCCTCGGATTATTTATATTTTAACTGATCAGGCGGCAAAAAGCAAGCCCCAACCCAAAATAAATTTTGGCAGCCCTTGCGCTGCCGGCGGGTTTGTTATATAATGAATGCATGAAACTTTTGCTGCAGCTTTTTTCCAGCTTCTTCAAGGTGGGCCTATTTACCTTCGGCGGCGGGCTTTCGATGCTCCCCATGCTCGAGCGGGAGGTGATCCACCGCAGGGGCTGGTGCACCAGGGAGGAAATCCTGGATTACTATGCCCTGGGGCAGTGCACGCCCGGCATCATCGCCGTGGACGTGGCGGCGTTCATCGGCTACCGCAAGCGCCGGGCGCTTGGCGCCGCCGTGGCGCCTTTTGCCGTCGTCCTGCCCGGGATGCTGCTGGTCCTGCTCCTTGCGGCGGCGCTGGGCCAAATTGCGGAATATCCGGCGGCGCGGTCGGCCTTTGCCGGGGTGCGCATCGCCGTGTGCGCGCTGATCACCGGTTCCGTCGTGAATATCCTGCGCGAAAGCGTGAAACGCTGGTGGCAGCTGGGCATCACCATTGCAGCGTTTATTGTTGTGGCTGTGTTGGGAGCGAACCCGGCCTTCGTTGTGCTGGGGGCCGTGTTCATTGCCATGTTCGGGCAGTTGAGGCGGAAGGGCCGCCCGGGCGGATAGCCATTGGGCTGCTTGGAGAGCCTGTAGGGGTGGCCTGCGGGCCACCCGCGCCTAAAAAAACTTGATAGAATCCCGGGCGGCTCACAAGCCGCCCCTACAGGCGCTGCACCACTCATAACCGGAACAGCACCCCCGCCGCCGCCCCGGCCAGCACATATGCCGCCGGGTGCAGCTTCTTCAGCCTTTTCCGGAAGACGAACGGCAGCAGCCCCGCGTACAGCGCGGCGCAGCGCCAGTCGAACCAATGGAGCCATGCGCGCGGCGACTGCCATATCCATTCGCTCCCGCTTGCAAGGGATATTTTGAGCAGCGCGAACGCCGCCGCGCAGATGAGCCCCGCGCTCGCCGGGCGCAGGACGCGCATGAACCGCTCGAGTTGATCTGAATTCCGGAAGCGTTCCATCAGGCGCGCGGCGATGAGATCGACCAAGAACGTGGGTATCATGAGGGGAAACGCGCTCAGCGCCGCCCCGGGAAGTCCCGCCACGGTGAAGCCCACATAGACCGCCATATTGGTGCCGATGGGCCCGGGCACGATCTGCGCCGCGGCGATCATATTGGCCAGCTGCGCGCTGGAATACCAGCCCCGCCGCTGCCCGATGCTCTGCAGAAACGGGATGGTCGCAAGCCCCCCGCCCACGGCGAAGAGCCCGGCAAAGAAGAATTCGCAGGCGAGGTGGAGGAAGATCATGGCGGCTCCTTTATGGCGCTGTAGGGGCGGCTTGCGAGCCGCCCGTAATCTAAAATAAACGATTATTATGGGCGGGTGGCTCACAAGCCACCCCTACAGGAAGCGTAGAATTATGAGGTAAATATTATGACCCTAAAGCAAAGAGCGAACCTTGCTGCAGCACAGTTAAAACGCGAGTACCCGGACGCCATTTGCTCCCTCGCGTATGGCGAGCCGTTCCAGCTGCTGGTGGCCACGCGCCTTGCCGCGCAGTGCACCGACGCCCGGGTCAATCAGGTGACGCCAGCCTTGTTCGCGCGTTTCCCGACGCCGCGGGCCATGGCCCTTGCGCCGATTGAGGAAGTGGAGGCGCTCATCCGCTCCTGCGGTTTTTTCAGGACCAAGGCCCGTGATTTAATTGGCATCGGGCAGGCCCTCGTGGAGCATCACGATGGAAAAGTTCCGGAATCCATGGAGGCGCTCACGGCGCTGCCCGGCGTCGGGCGCAAAACCGCCAACCTGATCCGCGGCGACGTGTTCGGCCTGCCCGCCGTCGTGGCGGACACCCATCTGATCCGTATTACAAACTTGCTGGGCTTTGTCGCGGCGAAGGATCCCGCGAAAGTGGAGCAACGACTCATCGAAATTCTTGATCCAAATGAAAGCAATGATTTCTGCCACCGCTGCGTGCTGCACGGCAGGGCGGTATGCGTCGCGCGCAGGCCCGATTGCGCCGCTTGCTGCCTGCATGAGATATGCGATTATGGCAGGAAAAATTTGCTGGAAAGCGACTAAGCGGCAGTACTAAAAGGAGGATTTTTTGTTATGAAGCGATCAAAACGTTTACTGGCTTTATTGCTGGCGTTCACGCTGGCCCTGGGGCTTGTTGCGCCCGCCATGGCGCAGGAGGAACCGCCCGAGGAGCCCAACCCCGCAGCGGAAATGGAGCCACCGCCGCTGTCGCCGTCGCCAAAGCAGCCGTCGTTTTTCCAAAGAGCCGGCAGTGCGCTCCAGAGCATCGGCAGCGTGCTTGGGAGTATCTTTATTGGTATCCCCTTGTTTATATTGGTCTGGGGCGGCTTTTTTGGTACGTTCGGCTTGATCGCGCTGGGCGGCTTTTTTCTGAACCTCCCGAACCTGTTATTCCAATGGGCCGCGGGCTTGTTCAGGTAATTATTTTACAACATGCAGGATACATTGTCAAGCGCGCGCAAAAATTTGCAAAAAAGACTTTTCTTTTCCTGTAAAATGAGCTATAATAGATAATAGATGCACAAAGGAGGATATCAAATGGCAATCAAACGCGTGATCAAGGGCGCGGGCGTGGTGGCCGGCGGCTTCGCCCTGGGCAAAATACTGGGCAAGGCGGCGAAGGAACGCCGGATTGAGGAGCTGCCCGTGGATGTCAGGCAGATCACCCAAATGGCCAAGGTGAACATTGACCTTGGGGAGGACCACGACAACGGCGCGGCGCTCACCCCGCCCATGGGATGGAGCAGCTGGAACACCTTCCACAACCGCATCAACGAGCGGCTTCTGCTGGAAGTGGCCGAGGCCATGAAAAAGAGCGGCCTGGTTGACGCGGGCTACCAATACCTCAATGTTGACGACTGCTGGCAGTCGGCCCAGCGCGACCCCAACGGCCGCCTGCAGACAGACTTCGCCACGTTCCCGGGCGGTATCCCGGCGCTGGTGCGCAAGGTGAACGACCTTGGCATGAAGCTGGGCATCTATTCCTCCAACGGGCTGCTCACCTGCGAGGACCTGCCCGCGAGCCTGGGCAACGAGGCCCTGGACGCCCGCACCTTCGCGGAGTGGGGCGTCGAATATTTTAAGTACGATTTCTGCCACCACAAGATTTTGCCGTTTAGAGCGCCATGTATTGAGAAGATCACGGTCAGCGCCATCGGCTCCGGCGAGGAAACGGAATACCCGGCGGAGCAGGCCATTCTGGAGGGCAACGCGGCGATCGTGGAAGACGCGAAGATGCAAACAGGAAAATACATCGCGGGGCTTTCGTACGCGGGCGGCTCCGCCACCTTCGAGGTCTTCGCCGAAGAGGATGATATGTACGCGCTGACCCTGTGCATTAGAAAAAAGAGCCACAGCGAAAAATTCGCCGTGATTGAAATCAACGGCAGCGCCGTCTGCGACACCATCGTGCCGCCCACCTGGGCCATCACGAAGGAAGGCCGCCACCAGCTGCTCGTGCCCCTCAAGCGCGGCCTGAACGCGGTCAAAATATACAATCCGATCGGCTCCCGGTTCGACTCCACGGCCTACCAGTACACAAAAATGGGCCGCGAGCTGCAAAAGGCCACGGCGGCTTACGCCCAGGCGGCCGGCGTGCCGGAAAAGAAGATGGTCTATTCCATCTGCGAATGGGGCCTGAACCTGCCGTGGAAATGGGGCAAAAAGGCGGGCAACCTCTGGCGCACGACCCCGGACATCAAGCCATACTGGCCCTGGATCATGACCATCTATGAATGCAACGTGCGGCTTTGGGCGCATGCCGGCCCCGGTGCCTGGAACGATCCGGATATGCTCGAGGTGGGCAACGGCGCGCTCAACTACGAGGAGAATAAGGCGCACTTCAGCCTTTGGTGCATGATGGCGGCTCCCCTGATCCTGGGCAACGACGTGCGCAAGTTCATCAATCCCGACGGCAGCGTGCACAAGGAAAGCGACGCCTGGCAAATTATTACGAACAAAGACATGATCGCTGTCAACCAGGACCCCCTGGGCGTGCAGTGCCGCCGAATCGCGACGAATGGCTTGCAGGATACCCTGCTAAAACCCCTGGCGGACGGCGACATAGCCGTGTGTTTCTTCAACAAGGCTTCGGAATCCAAGCCCTTTAGCCTGAACCTGCACGCGTCGGCTTCCCGGGGGGATGTCAAGCTTCCCTTCGCCGAATCGTATCACATCGCGGACCTTTGGAGCAAGCGCACGTTCGACGTCCTGGAGGAGCTTGTGTGCACGGTGCCGCCCCACGGCGTAAAAGTCTTCCGTGTTTCCGTGGCCTGCGCGGAAGAAAACGATGATTAATATGCAAGAGGTTCCCCGCATACGTATAGTTGAAAGAAAACTATAATACGGGGGGAATTAAGCTTGCAAAACAAACCAAGCTGGTTTTCATGCCTGATTGATTCCCTTAAGATCATGAAAGGTGTGAACTAAATGCATTGCTGCATTACGGAGCTGCGCAACAAGGACGTGATCAACAAGCGCACGGGGTGCCGTTTGGGAAATGTTGTGGACTGCCAGGTGGACACCTGCACGGGGTGCGTGGTGGCGCTGGTGGTCATCGGGCGGCCGCGGATGATGGGCATATTTTCCCGGGAGGAATGCTTTGTGCGCTGGGAGGACATCGATGTCATCGGCGACGACATCATCCTGGTCAACTGCGCCAACGTGGCGCCGGCGCCGGAACCCAGGAAGGGCGCGGGATTGTTCAGATGACAGGGACTGTAGGGGCAGCCTGTGGGCTGCCCGGGATTTCAATCAACGGCACGGGCGGCCTGTGGGCCCGGGATTTCAATCAACGGCACGGGCAACCTGTGGGCCCGGGATTTCAATCAACGGCACGGGCAGCCTGTGGGCCCGGGATTTCAATCAACGGCACGGGCGGCCTGTGGGCCCGGGATTTCAATCAACGGCACGGGCGGCCTGTGGGCCCGGAATTTCAATCAACGGCACGGGCGGCCTGTGGGCCCGGGATTTCAATCAACGGCACGGGCGGCCCGCAGGCCGCCCCTACAGGCGAATCAAGACACAGGCGAATCAAACCCCGTGCTCGTCCACCCATTTTTTCGCACGGATAACATTCTTTTTGTGCTGCAGCGCCGCCTTGCCCTGGCCATGGCGGGCGTCCTGCGCGAGGATCGGCAGCGTTTTTTGCTCGCTCATGGTTTTTGGCGTCTTCTTTTTCGTACCCATTCTAAATTGGACAAACTCCTTTCGTGAAAATTGCGCATTGCGAATTAATTATAGTATAGCCAAAGAAAGGTGAGTTTCAGTGAAAAATTTCTTTGACGGCAAACGGGCGCTTGTGGTTATCAATCCCATTTCCGGCAAGCGCACCACAAAAACGCAGCTGTTCGATATCGCGGACCTCTTCAGCACCGGCGGGCTCGAAACCACGGTCTACACCACCCGGGCAAAGGGCGACGCCGTGGAAATCGTCCGCCGCCGGGGCGAGGAATTCGATATCGTGGTGTGCCGCGGCGGCGACGGCACGTTCCATGAGGTCGTGAACGGCGTGATGGGCTTTGAGAAAAGGCCGCTGCTGGGGTACATCCCGGCGGGGTCCACCAACGACCTGGCCCGCACGCTGTACATCCCCATTAACAGCAATCAGGAGGCCATCGACGTCATCCTCAACGGCCAGCCCCTGTGGAACGACGTGGGCCTGTTCAACGGCGAGACCCATCTATGCTATACCGCGTGCTTCGGCGCGTTCACGGATGTGGCCTACGACACGCCCCAGCCGCTCAAGAATAAGCTCGGGCGCGGCGCGTATTTTGTGAAGCTGCCCACCTACGCCAAAAAAGTCCGGCCCATCCGCACCATCATCAAAACGGCGGAGGGCTATGAATTTGACGGCGACCTGCTCATCTGCGGGGTTACGAACGCCACGTCCCTTGCGGGTATCGCCAAATTTAACCGCCGGGATGTGGGCCTCAACGACGGCCGGTTCGAATGTATCCTCGTGAAGTATCCCAAAAGCGCCGCCGAATTCTCCAGAATCCTCCAGAGAATTCTTGCCCGCGATTACAAGCACGATGACGCGCACATGATCCACACGAGCCGCGTGGAATTCACGTTCCCGGATTACCAGCCGCCCTGGACCATCGACGGTGAGGCCGCCGGCGCCCACGAGCGCGTGGAGATCGAGGTCATCCACAACGCGATACAGATTTTCAGGCGGTAAGATTCAATTAATAATGAACAATGAACAATGAACAATGAAGGATACCTTCCCCAATTGTTCATTGTTCATTATTAATTATTATTACTCCGGCACTTCCTGGGGAACCGCCGTTTTTCTATTGAGCAATACCATAATTTTTTTATTAAAAATAACGAACATGGCTGAAATTACGATAGAAAAAACCGTCACGCCGATGAGCAGGCCCCAGTTGCGGTTGGCGACGGTGGCGCCCAGGTAGGCGGTAAGGAACATGCCGGGAATACGACCAATGGCGGAAATGAGAAAAAACTTCCAGGCTTTCATGTTGGTCAGGCCTACGAAGAAAGGAAAGAAATCCTTCGGCGACGGGATAATGAACAGAACGAACAGGACAAGAACGCTTGAGTCCGCATCAATGAAGCCCTCCATCTTTTCGATGTTTTTCTTGCTGATGAATAGGGAGAGCACCCTGCGGCCCAGCAGGCGCGTGAGATAAAACGTGAGCGTTGTGCCCAGCGCCGTGCCGACCATGCTAATGAGCAGCCCGCCCCACGCCCCATAGATCATGCCGCTGGCAAAGGAGGTGATCGCGGCGGGAATGGCCGAAATTACCACCTGCAAAAATTGCAGGAATGTCAGAACCAGCACCGTGTACGCGCCGTATTTACCGGAAAGGTCACGCGACAGGTTTTCCGCCGAACCCATCAAGTTATTCAGGTATTCCCCTGACAGCAGGCTTTCCGGAAATTTAACTGAAGGCTCGCCGTTTGCGGTGTAGGCGCCAAAATATCGGGCGAATAAGATAGACAGCCAGATTGTCAGCCCCAGAAAAATGAGGAGCCCCGTAATGCGGATGATGTCACCCGCCTCGATTTTTCGCTTTAGAATAGTTTTCACCCTCAATTCTTTATGCGATCCATTTCCATACCACCCATTATACCATGGATTTATGAATTTTCAATTAGTATTTTTCAGCCGCGGCAGGTTTTCAATTATTCCGGCTCCACCACCCGGTTTTCTTCGCCGGAAACGAATATCGCCTCCACAAGCCGCAGCAAACGCCGCTGCTCGTCATGGGTCACGGGAGGCGGGCCGTCATTGCGCAGGGTGTCGAAGACCATGCGGTAATACCCTGTCCAGTCGCACTTCGGCTTGGGCAGGGGATAGCGCCGGATGGTCTTCCAGCTGCGCGGGGCCATGGTTTTGGTGAGGCCCACGCCCGCCTGAATTGGCACGGCATCCCGGTTTTCCCAGTTGGAGACCTTGACGATTTTGCCGCTGCGCCGCCAATTCTTTACAATGGCCGAGCCATTCTCCCCCAAAATATACCAGCGCGGCAGATTGATGAAATTGGAGGTCAGCACCTCGACCGTGAACGTAATGTCGTCTTCGAACTTGCAGAAGACGCGAAAGCCGTCGTCGCATTGCTCATTGGTGACATACGTCAGCTGCGCGTAGAGCGAAAGCAGACGGCGTTCGCCCATCATTTGCAACATTTGGTCCAGCATATGAATGCCCCAGTCCAGCAGCATGCCGCCGCCGTGTTCCTTCTGGTTGCGCCAGTCCCCGGGAATCCCGCGGGAGCCGTGCACGCGGCTTTCGATGTGGAACGTGCGCCCCAGGGTATTGCTCTCAAAAATCTCCCGGGCGGTATGGTAGTCAGAATCCCAGCGGCGGTTCTGGTGCACGGTGAACATGCGCCCGCAACGCTCCGCCGCCGCGGCCATGTCCTCGAAATCGGCGCAGGTCATGGTCACGGGCTTTTCGCAGATGACATGCTTGCCGTGCTCCAGGGCGTTGATCACGATGTCTTTGTGCGCGTCATTGGGCGTGGCCACAACAACGAGCTCTATGTTCGGGTCGCTGAGCAAAGCCTCGTCGCTGTCATAGGCATGCAGTCCCTTTTTGCGGGCATAGGCCTGGCGCTCCTCCAGGATATCGTGGGAGCCTATGACACTAAATTTGCCGGGCACTCTATTCATCAGCTTCAGGTGGAAGCTTCCCATCCCGCCAAAGCCGATGATGGCCGCGTTGATCGGTTTGCTTTGCATCTCTTTCACATCTCCGTAAATTATAGGGATTGACAGATTGGGCAAAAATACACGTTCCCGCCCATATATGCCTGCCGGACCAGGCCGCCGCCGCAAACCGAGCAGGGGTACGGCAGGGTCTTGCTTGAGAGGATCGTCTGGTACCCGCCTTTTTGATTGAACAGATCCTTTTCGGTGTCGCGCCCGCCCTGCTCGGTCATGGCCTTCAGCGTGGATGATATGCTGTGGAACAGCCGCGACTTGTCTTCGTCATCCAGGGTGTTAAGCTTGCGCCTGGGATGTACGCGGGCGTTGAACAGGATATCCTGGAGTACGCCGTTTCCCAATCCCGGAATTCGTTGTTCCGTGGCGAGCAGCGCCTTTGCGCTCAGCGTGGGTTTCGCACTTGCAAAGAGGGCTTCGAAGTGCGCTTCGTCAAAGGCGGCGTCCAGTGGCTTCACCTTTTCTTTTGAGCTCTTGGCATAGCCTTCGTACGCGTCGCCCTCCATGAGCCACATGCCGCCATACATCTGCACGCTGCAAACGAGGGCCGAACCGTCCGCGAAATCGATTTTCAACTGATGTTTTTCCGGCTGCTTTGCTTCAGGTGCAATATAGCGCAAGTTGGTGCCGTCGCAGAAGATGAGCTTCATTTCCTCCAGCTGCAGCTCCGCCATCCCGCCGTAGGAATCGCCGCCGGTCACGGTTTTGCCTCGCAGGCGCTCTTCGTAGTCCGAGCCATCGCCGTTAAACCATGCCCATTTGTGGGGCGAGGTCTGGACAGCGACGCCCGCAACCTGCTTTGAAATCAAGGCTTCGCGCATTTGCTTTGCCAGGGTAGTGCTCTCGGGTAATTCAATCATAAGCGCCTCCTTTGTCGCTTGGCGGGCTGAGATGGAGCCCCGCCCCTACAAATAATTCCTGCCTCCTGATTCCTAATCAGGCCCACCACATTTCGGCGGGGCTTTCGGTGATCATCACGTCTTTCAGCAGCGCCACGGCCTTGCGCAGACCCTCATTCTGGCTCATGAGGCTGTCCTCGTGCTCGATGCTGATTGCGTAATCGTACCCCACCATGCGCAGGTTCGAGATGATTTCCTTCCAGTAGCTCGCGTCCCGGCCATAGCCGACGGTTCGGAATACCCAGGAGCGGTGGATCTCGTCGCCGTAGCTCTTGTTGTCCAAAACGCCGTTGATTGCCGTGTTATATGCATCGATCTTGGTGTCCTTCGCGTGGAAGTGGAAAATGGCGTCCCCCATGGCGCGGATGCACGCGACGGGATCCATGCCCTGCCAAAGCAGGTGGCTCGGGTCGAAATTCGCGCCGATTTCCGGCCCTACGGCCTCGCGCAGTTTTAGCAGGGTTTCGGTGTTGTACACACAGAAGCCCGGGTGCAGCTCCAGCGCGATTTTATCAACGCCATGGCTGCGCGCGAAGCGGCTAAATTCTTTCCAGTAAGGGATGAGCTTTTCGTTCCACTGCCATTCCAGAATTTTGCCGAAGTCTTCCGGCCAGGGGCAGGTGACCCAGTTGGGATATTTCGCGCCGTCGTGGTCCCCCGGGCAGCCGGAAAAGGTGTTGATCTGGCTGATACCGCAGGCTTCGGCCAGCAGCACGGCGCTGCGCATGCCTTTGTCGAACGCCGCGGCGACGGCCTTGTCAGGGTGAAGCGGGTTGCCGTGGCAGCTGAACGCGCTGATTTCCAGGCCGCTTTCGGCGATGGTCTTCTGGAACGCATCGAGCTTTGCTTTGTCATTCAGAAGCTCGTCCGGGTCCGCGTGGGCGTTGCCGGGATAATTCGCGCAGCCGATTTCGACCATCTCGATGCCGAGGCTCTTGAAATAGGCCAGGGCCTCCGCAAGTGGGAGGCCGCCGAGCAAATTGGTGAGTACGCCAAGTTTCATGGGATGGTTCCTCCTCGTTACTTTGTCTTAGGCCGTAGGCCTATTATTTTCCGCATGCGTTCTTGTCGCTCTGTCTTTTTCCCATTTGCCACCATCTTTTTTTCCGCTTCGTCCTTTTCCTTTAGCTGTTGCGCCACTTCTTTTCGCCTTTGCATCTCCGGAATTTGCCGCAACAATTCTTTCCGCTTTTTCTTATCTGTTTCAGCCAAGATACGTTGTATCAGTGCTTGCAGCTTTTCTTCGCGTTTGATCCTCACCTTTTTCGCGCCAACAATGCTCAGCGCGACAATGCCGCCGACCAGTGCAAGCGACCCGCATGTAATCGCAAGAATCGCTGCGACGTTTACCTTCTTAACGGTGACGGAAACCTCCGCTCGCTGTCCATCGGCTACGACAGTAATAACCGCCTCACCCTCCGCCAGGCATTGGATTGAACCACCGTCAACCTGAACCACTTCCGAGTTGGACGAAAAGACATCGTAGGATTGATCCGTCGCGTCGACCGGTAGAATTGTCACCGTGAACTCCGTGCTGTCCCCCGGATTGAAGGTTGTATTCGCTAGCTTAAGCACAACGCTTTCCACCTTGATGGACGTTACAGTTACGGCAATCTCCGCCGTGCAACCGTCGGCGGCCTGCGCGGTAATCACCGCCTCGCCCGGCTTCAGGCATTCGATCGCGTTGCCGGTGATTTTGATGATTTCCGAGTCGGAGGAGGTAAGCGTGTATGTTTTATCAGACGCGTTGTACGGCAGAATTGTCACAGCGCAGTCCGCTTTGTCCCCCGGCAGAAAAACTTCTTGAGACAGTTCCAAAGCAACACTTTCCACCACGACGGTAAATATCTCCAGTTCGATGGATGCGGTCTTCTTGCTATAAGCATCCTCGACTCTAACCGTCACTTTGCCAGCCGCGAGGGCTTTAAAACGTTCGGCGGCGATTTGCTCAACGATGCTCTCATCCGAAATTGTCCAGGACAGTGAAATATCCGTCACATTCGGAGGATATTTACACGCAAGCTCAAAGGTATCCCCAACGTAGATTTTTTTCGCGGTGGCCTTCGTAAGCGTCAGGCTTGTCGCATATATCAATATGGGCGAGCTAGCGGTGGACTTTAACGAGCTCGACGAGCCCGAACCAGAGGGCGAACCAGAAGATGAACCGGAAGAAGGAGGGCTGCTGATGGCGTTTCCGTTGGCATCGTGCCAATGGTATCCGCCGTGAATATTATCGTTGTGCCCACCACTGCTGTCCGTGCGGCCCGGGTGCGCGAACGCTGGCAGGGCGGTCAGGCAAATCAATGCCAGCGCGAGCAAACAGGATAGCAACTTCCGTTTCGCCAGTGGCGACATCCTCATTCCTCCTTGGGGTTAATCCCATTTTCATAAATTGCTTCCGGGGCCTGTTACAATTCTTCTGCGCCTGTAGGGGCGGCCTGTGGGCCGCCCGGGATACCAGTCAAGGTTTTTTGGGAGCGGGTGGCCCGCAGGCCACCCCTACAGGAGTTCACCTCCCTCGCAGATGGGAGAAAAATACTGTTCGCCGTCTTTGATATATGTGATTCCGTACATGGGAATGCCGCAAGGCACGACGACGTTGGCCACAAATGGTTTCTCCGGCAGCAGATCACCAATTGAAAATACTACTTGCCCCGGGATCAATTCAGGCTCAGACATGAAATCAACTTCTACCAACGCGAATTCCGTTAGCGGCTGTTCTGTCCAGACAACAATCCACTCACCACTGTGCTCGGCGGTGTACTCATGAAAGGAGTCGTACTGGTTTAGAAATCCGGCGCTATGAAGGTCTGACAAGTGAAGATATTGGTCGATGTGAACAACATCCAGATTGGTTTTATCTCCAACGATGCCTTGAGCAGCTTCCGTTTCTTGTATGGTCTCAGAGATTTCAATGGCATTAGTGGTTGGAATGGCTTTAGTGGTCGAAGCAACTTCGTCGGCGTTTCCATCACAAGCGGTAAAAGCAAGTGTAAAAGTTAGAGCGAGGCCAAGTGTGATTATTTTTCTCATAGCAATCATTCCTCCTCGGGGTTAATCCCATTTTCATAAATTGCTTCCGGGGCCTGTTACAATTCTTCTGCGCCTGTAGGGGCGGCCTGCGGGCCGCCCGGGATACCAGTCAAGGTTTTTTGGGAGCGGGTGGCCCGCAGGCCACCCCTACAGGCGCAGAAAAGCTCCCTCCCTCATACATTCGCCTTGAGCCACGCCATGCTCCTTGCCGCGTCGCTGAGGCCATCCGGCTTGGGCGTGTCGTTTTCCAGCACAAGCCACTCCATGCCGATGGCTTTCGCCCCGCGCACCACGGCGGCAAGGTCGGTATCGCCCTCGCCAAGGGCCCTGGTGTCCTTGCCCACGCCGTCCTTGATGTGGATCGCGCAGATGCGGTCTTTGTGCTTCGTCAGGAAGTCGTAATTATCCACCCCGGCGCAAAAACTCCAGTGGGTATCGAGCTCCAGCGGGCAGGCGGCCAAAAACAGATCGATGGCCAAAGTGCCGTCCTTATATGGCTTGAACTCGCTCTCGTGGTTGTGGTAATGCACGGTGATGCCCTG
>Ga0123353_10003094_pt1 | contig 20847 bp, 19 predicted proteins | sample TergutLab28metaG_3_FD_92763 | JGI IMG/M metagenome (GOLD analysis project Ga0123353, IMG submission 92763) | Labiotermes labralis P3 segment gut microbial communities from Petit-Saut dam, French Guiana - Lab288 P3 | ecosystem: Host-associated > Arthropoda: Insects > Digestive system > Gut ... | reverse complement strand
TGGGGGTGTTTTTTTTCCTCCATAAAAAAAAATTTTTGGGGAGGGGTTTTATCATAAAAAAAATTTTTTTTTTTTTTTTTACCCCCCTTTGGGGGGGGGGGGGGGTATTGCCGTAACTCCTTAGTACACAATGGTTTGCGGCGAAAAAATTCGCGGCAATCCTCGGCGTTTACGCTCGTTGAACTTCTTGTCGTCATCGCGATTATCGGAATGTTAATCGCCCTTCTTTTACCCGCCGTTCAGGCAGCCCGCGAAGCGGCTCGGCGGATGCAGTGTTCCAACAACCTCAAGCAACTGGCGTTGTCCTTGCACAACCATCACGACTCCAAAGGCTCTTTTCCCGGAGGAGCATTTCAGCACACGTTCCAAAATTCGACAGGTGATGTTACCCATAACCTTACCTACGACTATTTCAGTGGTCTCATTCTTCTCTTCCCCTATATTGAGCAAAATGCACGCTTTGACGCTTTTATGGCGATCAGGGTAGATGCCACAACAGGCACTGGAGGGGACGGGGCGCAACAACCCAAACCCTGGGCTGGAAACCAATCTGGTTGGAGACCAAACCATCCGGTCAGCGGGGACCTCAGTCCTATCTTGTGTCCTTCGAACACCCGGGCAAAGGTTGAAAGTGATACGACAAACGGGAGAACCTCTTATGGTCTGTGTCGGGGTGATACTGTCTGGCGACCGACCACTTATGCGGATCGCGAAAACGTCTGGAACAAACGTGGTACGTTTGGCTATCACACCGAACATACGATGGGATCGGTCTCGGACGGCACGAGCAATACGATTGCATTTTCCGAGGTCGTTGCCGGGGGCGGTGCAAGGGCGATTAAAGGGGGGCACCTTTATGTGGCAGACGGAGCCTCCATGCGGACGGACCCGTTGACAGTATGTAATATTGCGAATGCAGTCGATCCCACTGATCGAACTCTGCATAAAGACGTACCAGCGTTGCGCACAACCCAACCGCGACAACAGCGTTGGGCGGATGCACGGTGCTATATGGGCTTTTTCAATACCGTTAACCAGCCAAATGGTCCCTCTTGTAATAACCAAGAATCTGATGGACAGGGTTACGGTGTTTGGTCAGCATCGAGCAACCACAGTGGCGGTGTAAACTGCGCTTTGGTGGATGGTTCCGTACGTTTTGTGACCGACACCGTCAGTAATACAACGACTGGCGTTGCAACGCCATTGGGAGAAAAGTCGAGTGGCCAGAGCAATTTTGGCATTTGGGGAGCATACGGTTCCGTCGATGGCGGGGAATCCATCTCGCTCTAACGCAAGGGTCATGGTCCCCCGATGTGGATTGTCCGAATCGGGGCGACGGGGTCGATCAATCATTCAACCATTTAACACAGGAGAACAATCATGCAGCTTTTCACCTTTTTTTATAACCCTCATGGAGTAGGGCAAAACTCCTCAGCACCGAAAGGTTCGGGACAACGTGGGGGATTTACCCTTGTCGAACTTCTTGTCGTTATTGCGATCATCGGGATGTTGATTGCCCTTCTCTTGCCTGCCGTTCAGGCAGCACGTGAAGCCGCGAGACGGTCGATGTGTACCAACAACCTCAAGCAACTCACGCTGGCAATGCACAATCATCATGACTCCAAAAGTGCTTTTCCCGAAGGGGCGTTTCGGCACACTTTCCAAAATTCTACAGGCGACTCAACCCATGATATAACCTACGAGTACTTCAGTGGACTGGTTCTTCTTCTCCCCTATATTGAGCAAAATGCACGTTACGATGCTTTTATGGCGATCAGGGTGAATGCCACAACAGGCAATGGAGGGGATGGGGCTCAACAACCCAAACCCTGGGCGGCGGGACAATCCGGTTGGGGACCAAACTATCCGGTAGGCGGGAACGTCACTGCCTTCTTGTGCCCCTCGAACAACGAGGGGAGAGTTGCGAGTGACAGAACGAACGGGAAAACGACCTATGGGATGTGTCGGGGTGACACCGTTTTTCGCCCGACCAACTTCAGCGGTCGTAACGATGACTCGAACAAACGGGGTACGTTTGCGTATCACCTCAAGAACGACACAGGGTCAATCACGGATGGCACGAGCAATACGATTGCGTTTTCCGAGGTCGTGGCTGCAATCGATAACAACACGAATGCAGTGAAGGGTGGTCGCCTTTTTGTTGTCGCAACAGGAACAGCGGCAGCTGATCGAACAACTGCCGCATTGTACATAGACCCGCTGACAGCATGTAGTATTGCCAATGCCACCGAGCCGGGTGATCGAACTTCGCATCGAGCATCGTCCCGTACTGACCAATCGCGTCAACAGCGATGGGCGGATGCACGATGCTATATGGGCTTCTTCAATACCATTAACCAGCCCAATGGTCCCTCGTGTGCCAGCGTAAATACAGATGGCAACGGTACTGTCGGTGTTTGGACAGCATCGAGCCACCATTCCGGCGGTGTCAACACCTCCATGGCGGACGGCTCTGTGCGTTTTGTTTCTGATTCCGTGAGCAATACCACTTCGGGTGTGCCAACGCCTTTGGGGGAAAAAGTGAGCGGAAAGAGCAATTTCGGCGTTTGGGGTGCGCTCGGTTCCGCGAACGGCGGCGAAAGCGTCACGCTTTAGACATTGTTTTTTAGGTTTTCATTCGGAGGCACAGAGGGGACGGAGAGGGAGACAATTCCCTCCGCAGTCTGCGTGCCTCCGTGAGAAAAATATGTCATCACATTAGCCTAACTTAACTTAACTTAACTTAACCTATGAGATTATTATCGTCCATCGCATTGATCGTTGTGATTCCATTGATTGCCGGTTGTGGAGGTGCTTCCCGACCAGCGGATATGCCGGAGACGGCACCATGCTCTATTACCGTTTTACAGAGCGGCAGTCCTGTCTCGGACGTTGTGGTCACGTTGTTCCTTGAAGGGGGTAATCCTTCGTTGGTCGCTCGCGGCACGACAAACAGTTCCGGTATCGCAACGATCAAGACGAGTTTGGGGGCATACACAACTTCGGGTGCGCCGGTCGGCAAGTGCAAAGTGACGTTGGACAAGGAATTTGCGATTCCGCCATCGTCGCTCACGCCGGATCAAGTTTCCGATTTGTCTTTTGAACAAGCGGAAAAATATAATAGGGAACGGAAGGAGGCGTTGGATAAAGCGCGGATCATTCCAGAAAAGATTGCGAGCGTTGCGCTCACGCCGCTGTCGCTGACGGTAGCGTCCGGTTCAGAGGGAACCCTGACCGTTGATCTCAGCGAGTACACGAAGTAGTGTCTCGCGTTCCCACTGAAACGAGATTTCGTTCGCCCAAGGTTTGCCCCTTGTGCCTCTGTCCCTTGAGAGAGAGGGGACGGAGATTTGGGAATGGGCGGGTTACTTTTGACGGTAAAGGAAGTACAATGTCCCCGGTGGAGTTTTTGGTTGCCATACAAAGGAGACTGATTCGATGAGATTATTATTGTCGTGCGCGATTTGGGGTATCGTTGTTTTTCATGTTCTCGGGGCAGACCAGAACTATCAGGCGGAATACTTTTCCAGAACGATTTCCAGTTCCGAAAGAACTGCCAGGCGATTGATGGACGAGGGACCGAGTGAAAACCTCGGCGTGCGGTCGCTGATGGATCACACCTATATCCTTGCCTTTGCCGACCGCCACCAACCCGGGTCAGCGTCGCTGGAACTCACGATCCCGCTGTTGAAACTCGTCGAGGAGATGCAGGACAAGGACCCGGCAAGTCCGACGTTCGGCAATCTCCGCTGGTACTGGCGGACACCGGAAGTCACTGACCGAAACGCCGTTGAATTTATCGCCGCCCATGCGTTGCCAGTTTGGTTTGAAGCCCGTGACCGGTTACCGGCTGAGTCCAAGGCGATTCTCCAACGCATCCTTCACCGGGCTGTTGACGGTTGTATCAAGCACCGTGTTTCCCCCGACTATACGAACATTGCGATTTTCAACGCCGTCAATTTGATTCTGCTCGGCGAAAACTTCGACAGACCCGATGCACTGAAACTCGGCGAAGAACGTTTGAAGATGGTCTTAGCCTGTTTCTGGGATCACGGCGTGTACGAATACGTCAGTCCGACATACTATTCGCCGGATGTCGATACATTGCAACTGGGTCTGCGCTATGTGAAGGATACACAACTGAAGGAAACGTTCCGCCACCTGCTCGAATTCTTTTGGACGGACATGGCAATCAATTGGTACAAACCGAGTTTCCGAATGAGCGGTGCCCAGAGTCGGACGTACAATTATCTTTTCGGAACAGCGGACTCTTCACGATTTTATGAGTTGGTCGGCTTGGCTCCGAAGAATCCGAGGGCAAGCTCGGTCTCGTATCTCAATTCGTTCAATGCCGAGTACACACCTCCGCAAAGTATTCTTGCACTGACAGAAAAATATCCACGTCTGATTAACCAACGTTGGGGAGCCGAACAAGGGCAATGGCGAACGACGTTTGTTCTGGATGACATTGCTCTCGGTACGGCAGGAGCGGCGTATGGTCGTGTCAAGCAGAACATGATTTTGACCGTCGATCTCGCCGACTACGGCAGAGTGCCGCCCGCCGAAATCCCGACGGGCGAAGTCAAAATACTGCCACGAAACTATTTCATCTCGGATGGTCGCGAAGACCCCTACGGCACCAACCGTTACTCGACCTCCACTGCTGGGCACCAAAAAGCACTCCACATGAACCAAGTCTGGATCGGTGCGCAGCGAACCGTCGATGCTCTCGGAGTGGCTCTCTATCCGGCTTGGACGCTTGACGAAGGGGTGATGACCCATGTTCAATCCCATTTCGTCTTCCGAAAACCGCAAGGCGGCATTTACGTCGATGGGAAAAAGGTCGATCTTCAACCGAATGTCGCCCACCCCATCGGCACAGGCACGCTGATTCTCCGCTACGGCAGTCGTGCCATCGGGATCAAAGTTCCGTGGACGCGCCATCGAGACGGTTCTTCGCCAGTGCCATACCTGATCGACGATGGCAATACGCACGGTGTTTTTCGATTGACGGTCGATCATTGGGAAAAGGGGAAGCCCATCTCGGCGAAGGACTTGGGCGATGCTCCGGGAATCGCGCTGTGGGTTCGTGTCGGTTCCCATCTTGATTCCAACATCAAGTTCGAAGCATGGTGCGATGAGTTTAATCGGGCAACGCCAGAGAAACTCGTTGTCCAGAATGACAATATTTCATTCGTTGTTTCCGGGATCGATGGTCCGTTGAAAATCGAGGGTCAGGCACTGTCAGAACCGAAGACAGCCGTTGTGAGTGTCGAGCCAACCGGTCCAGAGGGAATTTTGATGCTGGATGGCAAGGACTTGGGACGACCGATCCTTGAAAAGATTCCGTTCCTCGCCGGGATTTCCCAGAGGAAAAAAGAGATGACACCGATTGCGGTCGATGCCAAAGGAGCCCAATGGGAAGCGGAGGCGGGTTTCTTTCTGTTCGGTGACTTGATGGAAAACAACGAGACGGCATCCGGTGGCAAGGCGGTTCGTATCAACGCCGAATGTTATTGGCTGCTTGATGTGAAGCAGGCGGGGAAATACGATCTCTGGGCGCGGGTGCTTGCTCTTGATCCCGAGCACGACTCATTCCTCATCGACTGGAAATCTGAAAGGGACGAAACGAAGCCTCTCGGTGGCGACTGGCATCTCGGTCAAAGTTCCACTTGGCGATGGATTCCGTTGAAGCTGAACAATGGAAGAGAGGTCACGCCGCTCGAACTGACACCGGGACCATGGCGACTGACGCTCCGTCCCCGTGAAATGGACGGTTGCGTCGATCAATTCATTCTGACCACCGATCCTGATTTCAAGCCACCGCGATAATGCTTTCGCCGGAAAGTTTTATACCCCATTTGCTGTATTTCTCATCCCGGGCAGAAGAATATAGGAGATAGGAGATAGAATGGTGCTACCGCACCGTTTTTTCGGAGATGTTGCAATACCGCTTGCGTATTCTAACTCCTAACTTCTAACTCCTTTTCCCGGCTGGGGAATCACGGACTGGAGCATCTTGTATTTGTCTGTTTCATGGGTTACAATGCCAGTGTTGGCGGTTTTTTGTCATCGCCTCATTGCATCTTCATTTACACAGAAAGGAACTTTTTATGAACAGACGTCATTGGATTACAAATACGCTTGGCGGGGCAACGGGTCTCGCCGCCATGTTGGCAGGTGCCGGTGCCATCGCACAAGTACTCCCCGGCAGAGGACAAGACAGTCAGCGACTGGGGCAAAGAAGACGGCGAACACTCGCCAAGTACGACAACTCCCGATTCTACAAAGCCGATGGTAGTTTCAATGAAGAAACCGCTAAAGCAGCATTTGCCGAAATGTTCCGGTTTCACAACTATTCGCTCTCCGATGTGGTCAACGACGAACGGTTCTGGGTGATGGACTTCGGACTCGGCGACTTTGCCAATGTCGGCATGGGAGGAATTTTTTGGCTCAACGACAAAGAACACGGATACTTCGGACACGAGATTTACCTGTTGCCCTTCCAAATGATCCCGGAGCATGCCCACGCCCCCGCAGAAGGCAAGCCCGCAAAACATGAATATTGGCAGGTTCGTAACGGCAGTATTTTCAACTTTGGCGAAGGGGGTTCCAAGGATGACACGTTGCCGGTTGCCTTGCCGAAGTCGCAACTCGATGCCAATGCCATCACCGCATTCAAGTGCGCGGAACTGAAGGCAGAGACTGGTCTCGGCCAAGGGGAAGCCGTGTTGAATCGGCTCGAGGCTTTCCACTTTATGATGGGTGGAGCGGAAGGTGCCATCGTCACCGAATACGCTTCCTATCACAGCGGCGAGGGACTCAAGCTCAAAAACCCGAAGGCGTTTGCAGGCAACACGCCTGCAAGAAGCAGTTAGGCTTTCGCTGAAAAGTAACATCCCCGTTTGGTCGTGTCCCAAAACTGTTGAACGATGCTCGACACCGCCAAAATAGACGTGTTCGGAAACCCTACAGATTTTGCCCAATTTGCCAAAAACGCCATTTTTGGCAAAATAAGCAAGCCGTTTTTTGAGTTTCCGAACAAGCCTCATGCAGTGCTTCCTGTCTATTCCACAATTTCAGGACATGACCCCCCGTTGGGGAAAAGGAGTTAGAAGTTAGATATTCAGAAAGTAAATTGTCAGAATTAGGATTGTTAGGATTTAAGGATTGTAGGATTGAAAATGAAAATCCTAAAATCCTCTCATCCTAAAAATCCTAATTCAGACTTTATTCCACCTCCTATCTCCTGTATTCTTCCGCCCGGAATGGGAAATACTGCAAAACTGGATATAAAACTTCCCAGTGAGAGTCAAAATGTTATCCACCAATATTGGTTTCATTTTTGCGTTGCGTCAGGAAGCGGTAGGGATTTTGGACCGGTTGAAACACCTCCGAAAGACCCGCGGCAATGGCTGGACGTTTTACACTGGACAAATCGATACGTTGTCGCTGGCTGTTGTCTTGTCCGGGGTCGGACAGAAGAATGCAGAAGAGGCGACAAACATTTTGGCGGAAGTATTTGAGCCGAAACTCATTTGCTCGGCGGGATATGCGGGCGGTCTTTCTTCGCGGCTCAAACGATTCTCCCTCTGCGTTCCAGAGCAGGTCTTGCGGCAGTCGGATGGTGGTGTTCTTGATCTTTCGACTCCGATCCCGCGAACCACCCCGCCGCAACCAAATAAATTGTCTCTGATCACAGTCAACGATGTCGTCGAGTTGCCGGAACAAAAACGGGTGTTGCACGAACAAACCGGAGCAGAAATTGTCGATATGGAGACCTTTGCTGTTGCGGATGTTTGCCGTGTTCGTCGTATCCCTTTTTGCTCGCTTCGGATTGTGCTTGATGCTGCCAGCGACCGGATTCCTGCGGATATTGCAAAGATATTGGACAACATGGGCAAGAACGTTTCCCGGTTTTCCGGGACGATTGTTGGCAGTATCCTGTCGCGTCCTTCGGTGGTGCTTGATCTTGTGTCGCTCAAACAACGTGCCTTTACCGCCACCGAACGACTTGCCCCATTTGCCATTACGGAATTGCGGCAACGACTGCCCGACGATACGGTGGAACAATTGGCAATGCTGAAGCCGGATTGACATTCATGTCTCCGGCAAACACCGCTGTTTTGCGCACTTTAAGGAACAGTCCGCAAATGATGTCGGCATTGTTAACAAAAGCCGGAATGGAGCGGTACACCGCGCGGGTGACGGACATGTGCAGTTCCTGTCTGTGGGTGCAATCCCAAGACGGATGACTTCACATGCCGCCCGTAACCCGCGGCGAGTACGCCTCCATTCCGGCTTTTGTCCTCAAACAGTGGTACATCAAATGTTGATTTAATTTACGGACAGTTCCATAGCAGTACAGAGGCACAAACGTCAAATTGGGCAACTTGTGTAACTTTTGGCAATTTTTTCGGTTTTTAGGGTTGCAACTGTAATTCTGATTTTTCTGCTTATTCCGTTCGATGAACGTTTTACGTTACATCCGTTTTCCTCTCACACTGTGAGCGTACCTTGGAGAATAACATGAAAACAATACACCTCTTTTTGATCGTAACCGTCCTACTGTGGGGGACAAGCGTCGCCGTCTGTCAGTGGGTTTTTGGGGTTGCTCAGTGTGATCCTTGTGCTGTCGTGGAGCCGTGCGATCCGTGTGGCGGCAAACCCGGTCTCTTTTCGGCACTTTCGTTTGGCGGTTGGGTCGAGACGGGAATCTACGGTAATAACAATGGTGGCAAGAGCGATAACGGTCCCGTGCATACAAGCAGCATTCGGCGGACCGACTTCGTGTTGAACCAATTGTACCTCTATGGCGAAAAGGAAATGGACACCCGGCGCGGTTTCGACTGGGGTGCCCGTGCAGACTTTGTCTATGGTACTCACGCGAGCAGTTTGCAATGCTATGACGGAACGTTCGATGCAGACTGGGGGCTCAACAGACACGGCTACGCCATGTCCGCATACAACCTCTATGGCTCGCTCAGATATAGAGACTTGAGCGTGAAGGTCGGCAAATTTACTGGACTGATCGGCTGGGAAGCGGCAGCATCGAAAGACAATTTCTTCTATAGTCGTTCCCTGTGCTACTGGATTGAACCGGCAACACACATGGGAGTGCTGGCGACGTATAACCTCACGGATCGTTTGTCAATCGATGCGGGCTGGACGACGGGAACGGATACCAGTTTCAAAAATCCCGACGACGGTAAGTCCGTCTTGGCGGGTTTCACCTACGCGCTGACGGACAGAGCCAATGTGTACTATTATTTAAACGGAGGAGAGCAGAAGAACTTCTTCGGAATCACCAATACAGATACACGATACGACTATTTCATTCAATCGCTCTGCTTTGAATGGAAGCCGACAAAGCGGTTCACTTACGTATTCCAGTACAATTTGATTAACGGAAATGAGAAGGTCAGCGGCGATCGACATAGTGCGTATGGTCTCAATAACCATTTTCTCTACCAGTGGACCGATCAGTGGAGCACGGGAATGAGACTCGGATGGGTGCGGGACAACGGCGGTTTCTTCGAGTATGCAGGGGACTTTTACGAAGTCACCTTGGGGCTGAATTGGAATCCCTGGGCGAACGTGAGCATCCGACCGGAAGTCCGGTACGATTGGTACAAAGGGGACGAGACACCTTTCGGAGGAAGCGAATGGCGCGGGACGCTTGGAACGCGGAAAGATCAAGTTTCCGCCGGCTGCGGACTGCTCGTGTCGTTTTAGGCTTTCGCTGAAAAATAATTGGTCATTTTTGCCACAGATGTCATGGATATACACGGATAAAACGATCCGTGCCCATCCGTGTCATCCGTGGCTAAAACAAATTGGTCAGTTTTTCCCTTTCATATTCTGGGGAAAAGGAGTTAGAGGTTAGAAGTCGCATGCGGTGCGGCAAGTCCATTATCAAACGGTGCGGTATGTTCCACTGGTTCCACCCCAACGTGATTCTCGATTCGGTAGCACAGATCACGCCAGAGTTATTGCAAAAGCACGGGATTCGCTCGTTGTTGCTTGATGTCGATTCGACGCTCAAACGTTATCGGGCAACGGAAATTCCGGCGGAGGCAGTTCGTTGGATAGAGTCGCTGCAAGAAGTCGGTATTCAATGTTGCCTCCTCTCCAATGGGCGCAAGCATCGTATTCAGCCAATTGCAGAACAGGTCGGCGTTCCTTTTATTGCACCGGCGATGAAGCCGAGTCCGTTCGGCTGCCGGGCGGCAATCAAGGCGATGGGCTTCGACCCGAAAGCAACAGCGATGGTCGGCGATCAGGTTTTTGCCGACATTCTTGCGGGAAAGTTGGCCAACATCTTTACGATCCTCGTCACGCCGATCCACCCTGAAGAAGAGCGTTGGTACACGCGAATCAAACGCCCCTTGGAAAGGTGGGTACTCCCACGAAAAGAAGCGACGTTGTTGTCCGCAGACTTCGCCGGCATACCGGAAATTCCGATTTTTCCTGAAGTACGGTTGGAAATGTAACCGATAACCCGAGGTAGTGTTTTGTTTCGGGCAAGTGCCAGGAATCTCACGGAGGTATTCCATGTTGTATCGATTTTTACTGACAGTCTTTTTGGGGATCGTTTTACTGACATCGACGGGATGTGTCCATTCGATTTACTCCGGCGATCCGGTAAGGCGGAACAAGCAACTGATCTACAGTTCAGAAAACTTGCGAGTGATTCAGGATGAGTGGGAGCGGTTCTGGATGCTCGATCAGCCCAGTCACATGACCCCGTATCGAACCCACGGCGGCGTGATCTGATGCGTATTATTCTTGGCATGACCGGCGCAAGTGGAACGATGTACGGCTTGCGCTTGCTGGAACTTTTGCTCCAAGGGGGGCACGAAGTTCATCTTGTGATGAGTCCGGCGTGGCATCAATCAGCAACTCATGAAGGACATGCACCGCCGCAAATGCACTCGCGGCTCACGATTTACGATCCGAGCAATTTTGACGTCCCGATTGCCAGTGGCTCTGCTCCCCACGGTTCTGCCCGTTTTGACGGAATGGTCGTCGCTCCGTGCTCAGGCAGTTCACTCGGTTGCATTGCGTCGGGAGTCAACCAGCATTTGATCCATCGGGCTGCCGAAGTGCAACTCAAAGAGCGGCGGCGGCTGATCTTGCTGGTTCGAGAGTCCCCGCTTTCGCTTGTTCACATTCAAAATATGGAACGAGTCACGCTGTCGGGTGGGATCATTCAGATTGCCGCTCCCCATTTTTATACGGCTCCGCAAACGGTTCAAGAAGTCATCGACACCGTTGTGGAACGAACACTGCAACTCCTGGAAATTGGCTAGTGTCAGAAATCTCATCCTGACAACGCATCAACGTGTCATTCGTTTGTGCTTTGCGTCTCTTCTCTCACTGTTTTTTCATAACCGAGACTGCGTAATACGCCGAGAATTTCGGAGCAGGTGGGAAACAACCGTCCGCTTGCCCGCTTGAATTCTTCCAGAGCTTTCATAAATTCCACTTCGTCTAACGAGTAATACCGCTCGCTGGTTGCAGGATTGTTTTGCCGGTTCTTCGGATTGGGACTTGCGGGTTTGAGTTGTTTCTCCAGGCTCTCGAATTTTTTTGCCGTGGTCACTTCATATTTTCCAAAGGGGAACAACGTTTCCGGGGCAACAAATTTTCGCGGTCTGCCTCGTCGAGAGGGGGGATTAGAGATGTTTTGCAAAGACAATAGTTTTTTTGATTTTCGGGGCATCGCTGCACCTCTTCCAGGGGGGGAAGGAAATGGGGGGACATTTTCACCCCCAAGTCGGCGGTTTCTGTTGTTTGTTTTAACAATTGCAAAAAATGGAGAGTTTTGGTGGACTTTTCGAATGACGCAAAAAAACCAATGGTAACGATTGTGACCATTCTGCCCGATCACTGTTCCGTCGCTACCGCTTTTTTGCAAACTTGCAGGTTGCGTGACCTGATGATTTTTGCTGTTGTATTTTTTTCTCATTGTACCTATAATTAGGCTACATACGACTGGCAGGGTCGCCGGTATGTTGTCCGTCCTCATGCTCCAAGGTTTCTGGATACGCAATTTCAAGTCGCTTCGTCAGGTCGGCATCGGGTCATGCTACTCGAAGTTTGTCTTTGTCAATATCGAAAAGGGCAACGAAGATGCCAACATTGAGCCGCACACTCTCGGTCCGGTGACGCTCTTCACGGGAGCGAACGGCACGGGGAAAAGTTCCGCCATTGACGCTTTCAATTTCCTTTCCGACAGTTATCGGTATGGTATCGATGTGGCGTGTCTCAAGCGGGGTGGCTTCGATGCCATTTGTTCGCAAGGGAGCAAAGGTCCCATCGCCTTTGGCTTTCATTATCGGCAACCTGGCGAATCGGATACGGTGACCTACGCGCTGAGCATTTACTGCACAAAGAACAGAGTCCCGTTCGTTGAATCGGAAATCCTTGCTTATCAGCGAACTTCAGAATCGTTTCCGGTTATTTTTTTGCAGAATGGCGCGGAGAAGAGTATCCGTTATCTTGCCCCCGACGAGCGATTGACCAATGCCGAGTTGACGCAAATTGAATTTACCGATCATAACCACCTTGGCTTGGCGGCATTGGCGTCGCATCCGAAATTTCCTGTGTTGGCATCGCTTCGCACGCTCTTTGAGAATTGGACGCTCTGCTGTTTTACGCCAGACCCGGCTCGTGGTTTGGACCCCTCGCTTCCCAGCCGTCAAGAATCGCCGCGAGGGGTGAGTTTGTCGGGGCTTGTCCGGTATGTGGCTAAACATTACGCGAACAACTTAAAACCGCTCTTATTGCGTGTAGCAGCCGCTATTCCGAACGTCGAGAACATTCTTCTGGACAGCACTCATCCCGAAAAACCAGTGCTCTTGTTCCAATTGAAAGACAGGGAAAATCCGGTGCCGATTACCCATCTTTCGACAGCAACGATTCGACTCTTTACCTACGCATTGTTGTTGGAGGAAGAGAGTCCGGCACCGCTTGTCGTTCTTGAAGAGCCGGAAAACGGTTTGGACCGAACGCATCGAGGGATGATGCTGGAAACGTTGAAACGCTTTGAAACAAATCCGCGCAACTCTCAAATTTTTGTGACCACGCATCATCCGGCGATTGCCAATGGTCTCCATCCGGCGCAAGTGTGGGTCTTTGAAGAGGATCGAGAAGGCTTCACCGCCGTCGAACGTGCGTCCGATTCGATTCTGTTCGGGTCAGAGGCTGAACAACATGAGCCGCAATGGTTCAGTGTCCATTTCGATGAGAAACGTTAGGCTGTCGCCGGAAAGTTTTATATCCGAAAAACGACTACATGGCGAACTTCGTCCCAATGTCCACCGAACACCTGAAAGAGAAAACGTTACAAGTCGCACAAGTCATTAACAAAAATCAAAAACTACTCGCCTCCTTCTTCCTGCACGCAAAATTAAAACTATGAAAATTGGGCAAGTTTTTTATGCCAGAGCAGTAACGCTGATCCCAATAATTGTATAGGGACGGTTGGTATATACCGAAGCCGGTCGCTGTTTTAGCCCGACAACGGAGGGCGGATGCGCGAGGGCGCAGCCGAAAAATGACTCGCTCCAGGTCCACAGTTTCCCGCATGCGTGAACGAATACCATGATTCCTTCTCTTTCCTCCTGTCTCTTTAATGAATCCCGTGCATCTTCTTCTTGAGCATCGGAACCATGCAAAGGGCAATGATGCCAATGACAAACGGGATCGCCGCCATCAGGACGAAAAAGTCAGCGAGACCGCCATCTTTTCCGAAGAAGAAGTCGATGCCTTCGCCACTGCCAAAGTAACTCGCCGCATAGCCCGCCAGTAAGTAGGAAACACTACTCGCCAGGAACCATATCCCCATGAATATCGACGCATATCGGGCAGGCGAAAGTTTCGTCACCATCGACAACCCAATCGGCGAAAGACACAATTCACCCCACGTCGCCAGCAGGTAACACAACAGCAACCAATAGAACAACGCTTTTCCGCCAGTCGCTTTTGCCTCGATGGCACCGGGAATCATGATGATAAAACTTGCCGACACGAGGAGCAAACCGAGGGCAAACTTCGTCGGCGTACTCGGTTCAATGCCAAAGCGAGCCAAGACCGCCCACATCATCATAAAGAGCGGAGCAAAGACCACCACACAACAAGCATTCACCGATTGATACCACGTCGCCGGGAAGGTTAACGGCTGCACCCCCTCAACATACCGAACGTCGAACTTTCGCTCCGCATTATCCATCGACAATAAACCAGATTGGATTTGTTCTCCGTATTTGCCTTGCTCGGGAGCAAGCAATGTCGTAATTTCCTTCAAAACAGCCCGCCGTTGTTTTTCCAATGCCGCGATGTTATCGGTCCCCGTTTCGGGAAGATGATCTCTCATTCGTGCAAGCACCGGGTTTCGCAGCCCCTCTCGGATCGCTTCGGCGGCAAGGGCCTTGTCGGATTTCTTGTCGAGAACGCTAGTGGCAGCATTTTTGAGAGCAGCAACACTTCCGACGACATCGACATCTTCGCTTGCGGGTGTCCACAGCGACAGTATGTATTCCCTGATGTATTCCAAGAGCGTTTGCTGTCTTTCGGTGACATCCCCTTTTTCAGAAGCTTCGACGATGGCATCCAACACCGCCAGCAACCCTTCAAGAATTTCGGTATCTTTTTCGGCGATGACCTGATTGTGTTTGTCGATGAGACTCTGCACCTCCGGGAGCGTGCTGTTTCGCAACCTGTTTCTGAGTGCTTTGGCTCTTGTGTGAACTTGAGCAATTTGTTCTTCAATAGCGACTTCTTCCTCTTTTTCGCTAGAGAGACGAGCGAAGATGTTGTATCGTGCAAGTCTGTCAGTGAAACTGGGACCTTCCACCACTTCGTTTTCGTCGCGTCCGATCTGCTCGGAGAGCATCTGGACTTTTTCCACAATTTCCTTGTATCCCACAAAATCTTCATTTTTAAGAAGAGCCCAGTCTGAAAACCATTCTGGCGTCACTTTTTGAACCGCAACGGAAACTCCTCGGTCTGTATTCGCCTTCGCGAAAATGTTCAGCGATGAACCGGCTTGCTCGAACGCAATCCAAAAGGCAATCACAAAAATCGAGAGTACAAGAATGACAAAGATGCGATCCCAATCCTGTTTGACCAGTGGTCGAGTTTGCTCATAAAGTGCCTTCTCGCGTGCGGCTTTTTCTTCGGGTGTCATCTCACGATCTTTGGCATTTCGCTTTGCCGGCGGTTCACCGATTCCTTTCAGATACCTGCCGAACGTGAGGAAGGAAAGAAGACCGAAAATCATTCCGCAACCGGCAATGATGAAACCGTATTGATAGCCATAGACTTCGCCAACTGTCCCGCCGATGAGCGGCGACATGAACGCACCGATGTTGATCCCCATGTAGAAAATCGTGAAGCCCGCATCGCGTCTGCGGTCTCCCGGTTCGTAGAGTTGCCCGACCATTACGGAAATACAGGGTTTGAAAAATCCGTTGCCGAGAATCATCAGACCTAGCCCCGCGTAAAATGTCCACATCGCAGCCGCATCGGTCGAAAGTCCCACGTCAACACTGCCGATGCGGACGAACTCCGCAGCAGCAAGAACGAACTCGCCGAGTGCCATCAGCATTGCCCCAATAATGACGCACATTCGTTGTCCGAGGAATCGGTCAGCAACCCAGCCGCCGAGGAGCGGAGCGAGATAGACAAGGCAGGTGTACCAGCCGTAAAGTTTATAGGCATCGGCTTCTGTCCAACCAAAGCCGGGAATGTCCCCCGTCGAAATGCTGACGAGATAGAGAACGAGAATCGCCCGCATCGTGTAGAAGGCGAACCGCTCCCACATTTCCGTCGTAAAAAGAACCCAAAGACCTACGGGATGACCAGACGATTTTTTGCTGTTGCTCATTTAGTTTTGTGGTTAGTGTAGGGGCTGCTCTGCGTGGCTGCCCGGCGGGGGGTGATGGGGTAGTAGGGGCAGACCTGCGTGTCTGCCCTTCGGGGAAGGGGGGGGGGCAGACACGCAGGTCTGCCCCTACAGGAGCTAGGAGATTTGACGGGCTATATCCGACTTCCTCCTCCCGACTCCTGTATTCTGACTCCTGATTTCTTTTTCCTTTTCTTTCGCTCGATCTTTATGCCATTGGGCAATGCCCTCCTGGACGAACTTTTCGTAGTCTTCTTGCATGTCCCGGTCGGCAATCTGCGACATTACGTCATCAAGCGGTATCGTTTTCATAGTACATCTCCTTGATTTCGGGGTTATTATTCCATCGCACGACCACCACGACTTGCGTTTGGGAAAACCTGGACGTTCGGCTAATGGTCTTGTGTTTTTCGTATACAAGGTAGTCCTTCTCGTAATGGTCAAGTGCCTCATCAAGACTCCTCGTGAAAAAACGCCCATTCGAAACCGGTTCGATCACTTCGTATTCGACAATTGTATGTGTTTCCATTATACCCTATTCTTTCGTTTGATCGTTTCATCAGAGCTGCGGGTCGTAAGTTTGTGTGGAGTAGGGGCAAAAGATTTTTTGCCCCTACAAGAGCGCAATTTTACGGCCCGTGGTTCAGTCTTATTTTACCGTGTGATCAACTTGACCATTTCCTCGCTCAGCGGCATAATGTAGAAATCATTGAACAAGCAACCCTGATTGCCGCCGCCATGCAACTGCAAACCAATTTTGCCTTCTTTGCCATGCGTCGGACTGGGATCGATGATGTCCATGACCATCCAAGTATTCAGGAATGATACCAAACGGTCGTTGACAGCGACGGTTCCAATATGATTCCAATCACTCGGCTTGGTCGCTTTTTCGGCAATGGCTTCGGTTTCTGGGGTCTTTTGAATCCAACCACGCCCCTGAACTTCCCAGAAATTGGCGTTCACTTTGGGACTTTCGGCAATTTCACACTGGTATCCTGCCAACCAATAGGGTTTATCCACATCGATGGCACGAAAGTATAAACCACTGTTCCCTTTTTCCATGTTATAGGAAACTTTCGCGGCAAAATTCTTGTAGGTCTTTTTTGTGACAATAATACCATCTCGCTTTTCTCCCTCGGGCGTTCTTCCACAAAGAACACCATCGTCCTGAATTGTCCATTCGCCAACGGGTTTGATTTCGATGTCTTCATCGAATTTCTTGTTGGCATACATTGGCACCCACGGTGTTGACGGCAGTTCCTTGACCCGGATGTTCCGCCAACGCACTTGCCCCGGATTTTTTGCGGAATGGACTTGCAAGCCGAAGAAACCACGTTGCGTCTCTATATCGAAAATGTCCGAGATCGGCTGACCATTGAGCCACGTTCGGATCGAGGGACCCACGCATTGGATTTCAAGTTCATTCCATTCCCCCTGTTTGAAATGTTTTTTTGTTTTCTCGGTGAATTCATCGGTGACGACATTGAGCCAGCGACCGCGTCGCCCTTCGTCGTAAATGGCGGCGGTCATTCCGGCGGATTCCATTTCACACTGGTAACCGTACACTCGTTCGCGGTCCCCTTCAGGACGGGCGAGACTCCGAAACTGGATACCGGAGTTGAAATTTTTGTCAAACTTGAACTCGACTTTGAATATGAAATTTTCATATTCCTTGTTGCTGCACAGAAACGTGTTGCGCCGTTCGTCGTTGACGACACCGACGATGCTGCCATCCTCGACATGGTACTTGGCATCGCCACCTTTGACCGTCCAGCCGGTGAGGTCTTTGCCATTGAAGAGAGAAACGAAACCGTCCTGTGCGACCACAAAGGGGCAAGCCAAGACGACACTGAGAACAATCGCTGAGAAAATCGGGAAACGCATACGGACTCCTTGGTAAATGGGGTTGATATCGAAGCCGGAAGAAAATCCCATACATTTCCCCCGCGACGACTGATTGGTGCCCATTGTACCAGCCAGCAAAACCCAAAACAAGACCCATCGGGAAAATTGTCGTGCAACCCGGCAACGGAACCGGCGTTGTCACACCACCGTCGTCGCAAGGCACCTTTTCCCGCAATTTTACGAGGGCAGCTCTGATCGGGCAACGGAAAGCGTTAACTCTTCGCCGTCAATCGAATGGGGGAACGCTTCCGAGTCGAGCACTTGCCCCTTCTTCAAATCGACGGCGAGGGTTTCTCTTTTGATGTACTCGATGTGCGTGTGCAGGGCTTCGTCGATGGTGGGGGATACCGTTTGAATACCAACCAAAATGCGATCCGTGTAGTTGAGTTGCAGTTCCTTTCGACGATCCTGAATCAAACGGACCACTTCTCTCGCTCGACCTTCTGCCAGCAGTTCATCCGTCAATTCCGTCGAAAGCACGACGACACAATTTGGTCCCTGCGCAGCAGTCCAACCCTCCTTTGCCGTGAGACGAACCTGGATTTCCTCGTTCGTGAGTTCCACGTCGCCACTCGGCAATTTGAGAATCGTCTTTTTATCTTTGTCGAGTTCGGCAAGCATTGTCGCGCCGTCCGCTTCGGACAGAGCCTTTTTGACCTCCGGCAATTTTTTGCCCAGTTTCGGTCCCAACTTTTTGAAGTCCGGCATCAACGCAAACGAAACGTATTCCTCGCATTCCTTCTTGTCCTCCAAGACTTTCATTTCCTTGATGTTGAGTTCGTCTTGAATAACTCGCACATTGTCGATGAAGTCTGAATTCCAAAAAATGCTGGCAACTTCGTTGCTTGCGAACATCACCTTCATTCCCGTAAGCGGCTGGCGGACTTTGAGGTGTCCATTCGAGCGAGCGGCACGACCCAGCGAGACGATTTCCCGCATCAACTTGATTTCGCTCAACATTTTTTCGTTGATCAGATGCTCATCCGCTTTCGGATAATCGGCAAGATGCACACTCTCCATCGGCTTCAAATTTTTTTGCATTTCTCCATTGTTCATTTTGCTCATTTTGTTCATTTTAACGATAAGGTTTTCGCCGGAATGTAACAAATCATTTTTGTCGGGATCGTACTCCGTAGGAGAGGCGAGAGGAGACACCGGTGCTGAGGAGGCTGCCGCACCGCAGCGACTTCTACCTTCTACATTCTACCTCCTGACTACTGACTACTCACAAACGGGTAGTTTACTTGCTGGCGAAAGCCTAACGGTTGCTCGGGCACTGCTTTGCTCCTATTGTCAGCGTATGTTCCAATTATACCACATAATCAGAGGAGCCGGTAGCCTTGTACATCGCCATGTTGGCAGTTAAAATGGGCGTTCATGGTGCCGCTTCCACTTTTAGCAGAAAGGTAACAACAATGACACTTCCTTCTCGCCGTGAATTTTTGAAAACATCGACCACTCTCTCCGCCGGTGCTACGCTGGCTGGTGGTCTCGCCCTTGCACAATCCGCCAACGTCGCCGGAAGCGACGAAATCAAAGTCGCGCTCATCGGCTGCGGCGGACGTGGCTCTGGAGCAATCCGAGACCGCGCCCAAGTCGGCGACAATGTCAAAGTTGTCGCGATTGCCGATGCCTTTGAGGAGTCCGCACAACGAGCCGCAGGTCTCATCCGGCGCGATGCTGCCAATGCGGAAAACGCTCTGCACAACAAGGTTGTTCTTCCCGAAGACAGAGTCTTTTGGGGACTCGATGCCTACAAAAAGGCAATCGACTGCCTTAATCCCGGCGATCAGGTCGTCATCGCTTCTCCTCCGGGATTCCATCCACACCACTACCGTGCCGCAATCGAAAAGGGGTTACATGCGTTCGTGGAAAAACCCCTCTGCGTTGATGCCCCCGGTTTTCGACATGTCATGGAGACGAACCGAATGGCAGATGAAAAGAACCTCAAGGTCTGTGTGGGATTTGGTGCTCGCTACACTGCCAGAACGGTGAACTGGATCGAGCAGATTCACGCGGGCAAGATCGGCGACGTTCTTTATACTCGCAGTTACTACAACACGACGGGTATCTGGTGTCGTCCCCGCAAGCCCGGTCAAGGGGAGACGGAGTTCCAAGTGCAAAACTGGTTTCACTTCGTCTGGCTTTGCGGCGAAAACATTGTGGAACAGCATTGCCACCGTATTGACATCGACAACTGGATTCACGGTAAAGGGGACCGGATGACACACCCGGTCGAAGCCAATGGGATGGGCGGACGCTTGGTCAAGTCGGGACGGGAAGATTTGCTTTGTCAGGCTCCTCCCTTTTCAGACCGTCAAGCGTGGGATGAGTGGTATCAGGAACATAAAGCCTCCTTCTTTCGGCATGGACAGGCTTGGGATTCCTTCTTTGTTGAATACACTTACGCTGATGGTTCTCGTTCCTATACCCAGTGTCGGCACATACAGGACACGTGGAGACACGTCGCGGATTACGTTCACGGAACCGCCGGTTCAGGCACGTCGGGAACATTACTTGCTCATGACGGACAAGAAATATGGAAAAACACGAAGGATTATCCGAAGGGGGGTGCCCAATGGGAGCATGACTGCCACGTTGAAGCGATTCGGAACGACAAACCGATGAACGCGGGTTATTCCAGCGCGATGTCCAGTATGATGGCGGTTCTCGGACGCGAGGCGGCGTACAGCGGTCAGGTCATCAAGTGGGACGATCTTGTCGCCAAGGGACGCGCCTATTTCCCGGTTGACGGACTGACGAGTTTCGAACAAACGGCTCCGGTACAACCCGACGCGAATGGATTTTATGAGGGTTCGGTTCCGGTTCCTGGCGTGTATAATCCGTTTACCGGTTAGGGACTGTTTGACAGACGTTATCTTTTCCCCTCTCACCTCCAGGGGGGAAAGTAGTACACAGTTTCTCAAATGTTATATCTTAAGTTTTTGTGGCATTTTTTCGCACTTCCATTTCATTGGTTTCGCAGTTTGATTGTAAAATTGGATGTACGCTAGGATCTTTTCCTCCAACTT
>Ga0123353_10003093_pt1 | contig 20847 bp, 18 predicted proteins | sample TergutLab28metaG_3_FD_92763 | JGI IMG/M metagenome (GOLD analysis project Ga0123353, IMG submission 92763) | Labiotermes labralis P3 segment gut microbial communities from Petit-Saut dam, French Guiana - Lab288 P3 | ecosystem: Host-associated > Arthropoda: Insects > Digestive system > Gut ... | reverse complement strand
GTTTTCCCGAAGGATTGGGATAATTGTAGGAGAAGTAGTTGATGAACTGTTCCACACGCACAGCGTCCTTCTGCGGTTTTTGTCCCTGATTGATCATCCTGCGGATATTGCTGTACGAAGCCACATCCACATCGAGCGAGAAGGTGGAGAGCGGGTCGGATTTTGCATCTTTGAAACGGTTCTCGGCAAATGAACTGTACTCCTCATTCTTTTCATTGTCGAAAGAATAAGCGCGGGGCGACGGAGCATAAGCAACATAATCATACCTGGCAGCGACAGAAACAGCGCTGGTTAAATTTGATCTGATTTTCGTGCCATATCCCACTACCATTACTTCATTAAGAGCCATATTATCCGGCTTGAGCGAAACATTCACCACAGCATGGCTCAGTTTCTGCTCCTGCGTTTCGTATCCAACAAAGGAAAATACAAGCGTTTTCCCCTGTTCGGCTTTTATGGAATATTTTCCGTCAACATCAGTGACGGTTCCATTTCGTGTTCCTTTAACCATCACGGTAACTCCGGGCAAAGGCTCGTTAGTGTCGGCGTCGGTTACTTTTCCGGTTACTGTCAATAGATTTGACTGGGCATAGATCATCGCTGCTGCGAATAAAACGGCAATAACTGTGATTGCCTTTAAAATTGCGGTTTTCATATTGTTTTTTTTTAATGAATAAAATTTAGAACTTAATTTTATCCAATAGATGCAGTGAGAAGATAAATTCCATAAATTTTTTTCATTTTTTTTGAAGCTCCGTATTTCTGTCAATCAAACTGAAATCGGACAATAACAGGTTCGTATAAGTCCACGGGAAATGCCATAAATAAACTATGCTCTGTGTCAATCATCGTTCCTGATATGGGATAATCTGTCTGATAACTCCGGATGATGACAGGCAAAAGTGAAAACGGTCAACCAAACTGCAAGTACAGGTAATTTAGATTTCATCATCTTAACGTTTCATTCTTTCCAAATACGACTGTAACAAAATTGTTGCACTCAACTTGTCTATGTTGGCTTTATCGCGTCTGTCCATCTTTTTCATACCGCCTTCTATCATTGCCCGTACAGCCAATTTTGATGTATAACGTTCATCAAACAATTCAACAGTCATACCGGGAAATTTACATTTCAAGCGAACGACAAAAGGACGAACATAACGGGTCATGGTGTCCGATTCGGAGCCGTCGGGCATTACAGGACAGCCTACCACAATACGCTCCACAGGCTCGGCAGCGATATACCTTTCAAGCCATTTTTCCACCTCACCTGATGCAACGGTTTCCAGTCCGCTTGCAATGATGTGCAGCGGATCGGTAACGGCTATGCCCGTGCGTTTACGCCCATAATCAATACCAACGATGCGAGACATATTAACTATTACGAATACATTAAATAATTGAATGATTGTACAACTGATCTTTTTTGCGGTACAAAGATACGATTTTGTGAGTAATTTATCTAATTTTGTCGGCTCAAGGGTGTAAATTGAAATACACCCCCGTTTCAATTATTCAATTAATCAATTATTCATAATTAAATGAATGTATTATTGATCGGCTCGGGCGGCAGGGAACATGCCCTGGCATGGAAAATAGCCCAAAGTAAACTTCTGGAACAGTTGTATATCGCTCCCGGAAATGCAGGGACAGCGCAGGTAGGGATCAACGCGCCAATCGAAGTGAACGATTTCGGAGCGATAGGTAAATTTACCTTACAAAAACAGATCGGTATGGTGGTGGTTGGTCCAGAAGAACCTTTGGTAAAAAGTATTACGGACTATTTCGCCAACAGTGTTGAGTTAAGAGATATTCCTGTGATCGGACCTTCGGCTCAGGGAGCGCAATTAGAAGGAAGCAAGGATTTTGCCAAGGAATTTATGATGCGGCACGGGATACCCACCGCTGCATACCGCAGTTTCACAGGTGATTGCGAAGCAGAGGCTCAGAGTTTCATTCGCAACCTGCAACCTCCTTATGTGCTGAAAGCAGACGGTTTGGCAGCCGGTAAGGGCGTTATCATCGTTTCTTCTCTTGAAGAAGCATATACCGCTTTGCATGAAATGTTTTCAGGAAAATTCGGAGTTGCAGGAAAAAAAGTTGTTATCGAAGAGTTTCTTTCGGGAATTGAACTGTCGGTTTTTGCGCTTACCGATGGCGAGAACTACCTGATCCTTCCTGAAGCTAAAGATTACAAGCGTATAGGCGAAGGCGATACCGGACTGAATACAGGTGGAATGGGCGCAGTATCACCGGTTCCGTTTGCCGGAAAAGAGTTTATGCAAAAAGTAGAAACGCGGATTGTACGCCCAACTGTCGAAGGGCTTCGCAAGGAAGGCATACTCTACAAAGGTTTCATTTTCTTCGGATTGATTAATGTGAATGGCGATCCGATGGTCATAGAGTACAATGTGCGTATGGGTGATCCAGAAACGGAAGTCGTCATTCCGCGCATCGAAAATGACTTGCTCGAATTGCTGCAATCGGTGGCTTGCGGTACGCTAAACATGCAAACCATAACAGTCAGCCCGCAGACAGCTACAACCGTGATGCTGGTATCGGGCGGCTACCCGGGAAACTACGCGAAAGGAAAAAACATTCAAGGATTGAACTTGATCAATAATGGTTTGGTTTTCCATGCGGGAACTTCTCTGCACAATGATCAAATCGTTACCTCCGGCGGACGGGTCATTGCTGTTACCGCTCTTGCCGACGAAATGAAATCTGCATTGGCAAAATCGAACGCTAATGCCGAAATGATTCATTTCGAGGGAAAATATTTCCGCAAGGATATTGGATTTGATTTATAAAATTTAATATTTTTATCGAATTTCGATAAATTTTTGTTTTTTTTCAAAAATAACATTTATCTTTGCACATCGAAAAACAATAAAAAATTATTGAATATGGATAGACGATTAAAAGTAATGACCCTTGCTATCAGCGTGATATATCTAATCATCATTGGCGGGTACATTCATCGCGAAATGGCTGATTTTGTGTATGGATTTAAAAGCGGGGTCAAAATGGGATTTGAGAGTGTTGAAACAGGGAGAAAGCCTTCCTTGTCAGCTGCTGGGACTTTTTTTATTTCCCTGAAACCTGAAAACGGTCTTCGCACCTTTCCCTCTACATTTCGCAATCAAATGGACAGAAAGATGATGAAAGCAGAAATCGGGGAAATGATTGTGGAAGTGAGGGATGTAGCCGAACGACTGCCCAAAGGAACACTCGCCGCCGATATTTGTTCGGTTTTTTTAAGTTTTTTTGCATTGTTTATGATGGCGGCAATACCTGTTCAAGCCTTTCGTATCTTGCGCTCCATCACAAAGGACAAAATGTTTGACCCGTCGAATATTCGAAAGTTGAGATTCATCGGGTATGCTTTGCTGGCGTTTTTTATCGCCAATTTTGGCATCAATTTTTTTCATTACAAGATTGCGGCGAGTGTCGTCGAATTAGACGGCTATAAGTTGCAGATGAACTGGGAAAATACATCTCTCATCCTTTTGGGCTTTGTGGTACTGATGTTTGCCGAGGTGCTCAAAGTATCCGTTCAGATGAAGGAAGAACAGGATTTAACCGTTTAAATGCGAACACCTTATGCCCATTATTGTTAATTTGGATGTGATGATGGCGAAGCGTAAAATTTCGCTCAATGAACTGTCGGAACGGGTGGGGATTACTCCGGCGAATCTCTCAATTTTGAAAACCGGAAAAGCAAAAGCCATACGGTTCAGTACACTGGAATCACTCTGTAAGGAATTGGACTGTCAGCCGTCGGATATACTTGAATATCAAAAATAATCATCGAATATTAGAATCTTTAAAAAAATGAATATTAACATGAAAAGAATTTTTATATCCATTTTGTACATCAGCCTTTGGTTGCTTATTGTTCCGTCGGTTTCCTACTCGCAGGAATCGTTGGCAGACAGATTGAAAACCCATGTATACACACTTGCCGATGATTCGCTCGGAGGACGAAAAGCAGGGAGTGAAAACACACGGAAAGCAGCCAGATACATTACTGCACAATGGGAGGAGATTGGAATAAGTCCTTTGGTTGGCGAAACCTTTTATATGCCGTTCAGAGGAAATCAATACAACAATCTTGTCGGGGTCATTGAAGGCTGCCACCCCGTTTTGAAGGACGAATACATCGTTGTTGGGGCGCATTACGACCATATAGGAAGCAAAACGCGTAAGAACGGCGAAACGGTCATCTATAACGGCGCCGATGATAATGCTTCAGGCACTGCGGCGATTACCGAAATTGGACGCATGTTAAAAGAGATACAGCCAACGCTCCATAGAAGCGTGATTTTGATTGCTTTTGACGCCGAAGAAATCGGACTGTTCGGTTCGAACGAATTTGCCAACAACCCGCCTGTACCCATCGAAAACATAAAACTCATGTTCAGCGTGGATATGGTGGGATGGTACAAAGCAAGCGGATACCTGAAATACGTGGGCGTCGGAACGATGAAGAACGGCAAACGGTTCATTATGAATCCCGATATCATTCCTGAAGGACTTACTGTGAAAATTAAAAATTTTGAGAAAAGCATTCTTACGGGTACCGACACTCAAGGATTTGCTGCAAAAGGCATTCCTACTCTGTATGTAACCACCGGATTGAAATCGCCTTATCACAAACCGGAAGATGAAGCCGAACTGATAGATTATGAAGGGATGGCTTTAGTTACCGAGCATTTGACCAATCTTATCCAAGCCGTTTCGACGGACGAGACGTATCAGCCGTCCGGTAAAATCGCTTCCAAGCATAAGCCGCCTTCAAACGTTAGGTTTGGAATTTCAGCCAACATCGGTTCCAACTATCATTACTATACTGCTGGCGCATTGGATGGCAAATCGGCAGGCGCTTACGGCGCAGGTTTGTCGATGACTTTCAATATGGGGGCTTTTGCGCTTCGTCCCGAAGTTTATTATGATTATATCAAAGCCCGCTACCCGCTTGGCGATATAAAGACCCAAAGCGTAACCGCGCCATTGAATCTTATATTGCAAACATCCCCATCAGAAGTGGCTGGAGTCGCTGTTTTTGCAGGACCTTATTACAAGTATGTATTGAGCGGCAAACAGGGAAATTCGTCTCTTGACCTTGAAAATCTTTTCTTTCGAAACGAGGCAGGACTAAATTACGGCGTCGAAATGCGGGTGATGAACATTCGTATAGGCATTACCAGCCGACAAGCGTTTACCGACTTCACCCGCACAAAGAATGAAGATGGCGCGCATATACGAAACCGCAGTGTTTTTGCAACTTTGAGTTATTATTTTTGAAAACATGAAATAAATATCTTTTAATCATTTAAAAAACTAAAATCCAATGAAAAAGTTTTTGTTAATACCTGTATTGTTATTCTTCGTATGTGTAGCATCTGCACAAACCCTTGCCGGGAAAACCGGCTCTCTGTTGTGGAGAATTTCCGGCAACGGATTGACGACTCCATCGTACATTTTTGGCACGCATCATGCCTTTCCTGTGAGTTTTTTAGATAGTGTTGCCGGTGTGAAACAGGCATTTGCGAACTGTGAACAGATGGTTGGCGAAATACTGATGAACGATATGGCGGCAACAGCCGTCGAAATACAGAAAGCGGCAATGATGCCGAAAGATACAACATGGCAAATGCTGCTATCGGAGGAGGATTACCGCTTTGTTGACGAGCAACTGATGGCGCTTTTCGGCGCCGGTCTGCAAGGACTGGGGGTGCTTAAGCCAGCAATGGTTCACATGACGTACATCGCGTATTATTTTCAGAAGATGTTCCCGCAAATGAGCGGGGAAACAGGCGCGGATATGTGGTTTCAGCAGCAGTCGGCGAGCAGGGGGATTCCCATTATAGGTCTGGAAACGGCGCAGGATCAGATAGCAATTTTCGATGTACAGTCGCTGAAACGGCAGGCAGCGGATCTGGTTTGCACGCTTCAAAACACGGATTATACAGAGGTAAGCACCAGAAAGTTAAATCGTTTGTACCGTTCGGCTGATTTAACAGGTCTTGCAGCGTTGTTTCGTGAAGAAGGTCCCTGTCCGTCGAGCGAAGAACAGGACACAGCCCTCAACGACGCGCGTAACGCACGATGGCTGAAAAAACTTCCCGACATCATGCACGAAAAATCTACTTTTGTGGCGGTGGGATGTTTACATCTTGTGGGTAATGCCGGTTTGCTTGCCGGTTTTGAAAAGGCTGGATACACGGTGGAAGCGGTTAAGAATTAAGAGTTAAGAATTAAGAATTAAGAGTTAAGAATTAAGAATTAAGAATTAAGAGTTAAGAGTTAAGAATTATAAATCATCAATCTAAAATCAAATTATCATGAAAAGTTTCTTTAAAATGTTGTTTGCGTCCTGTTTGGGCGTATTTATTGCCGGGTTTGTGTTATTTTTCGTTTTCATCGGCATTATGGCAGGAATGTTGTCGGGTATCAGCAGTTCGAAAACCGTGTATACTATAAGTGACAACACAGTGCTTCAACTTGATTTGTCCGGAAGCATCAGCGACCGCGAATCGTCGGACTTCAAGTCCGGATTGTTCGACAGTTCCAATAAATCTTTGGGATTGGACGAAATTCTGAAAGCCATCAAAACGGCTAAGGAAAACGATAAGATACACGGGATTTATCTCAAATGCGGCGGAATGCTATCGGGTTATGCCAGTTTGGAGCCGATACGCAAGGCTTTGCTGGACTTTAAGGAAAGCGGCAAATTTGTGGTTGCCTACGGCGATTATTACCGGCAGGGGACGTATTACATCTCGTCGGTGGCCGACAAGGTGATCATGAATCCGCAAGGAATGTTTTGTTTGCACGGCATGTCGGCAAACCTGCAGTTTCTCAAGGGGACGTTTGACAAATTAGGCGTTAAATTTGAGGTATTCAGGGTCGGAACGTTCAAATCTGCTGTGGAGCCTTTAACCGAAACGAAAATGAGCGATGCCAATCGCGAACAGGTTACATCGTACGTGAACAGTATTTGGTCGCATGTATTGAATGGAATTTCGGAAAGTCGCAACATTACGGTTGAAGACCTGAACCGTTTCGCCGATGAGTACATGGATTTCTCGGCGCCTGAAATATCGGTGGAATACGGATTGGTGGATACCTTGATGTATGCTCCCGATGTAAAGGATTATCTCAAAAAAATAACGGGCTTGACAGACGACGAAGAAATCAGGTTTGCAACGGTGTCGAAACTCAATTCTGTTCCGTTGAAAAAAATGAAATTCAACAAGGACAAGATTGCCGTTCTGTATGCCGAAGGTGAGATTGTATCGGGCGAAAATAAAGGGATCAGTTTTTTGCAGAATGACGTGATTACCGATGAACAGTATGTGAAAGAACTTGGTAAACTGAAAGACGACAAAAATGTGAAAGCCGTTGTTTTCCGGGTTAATTCGCCTGGTGGCAGCGCATACGCATCGGAACAGATCTGGCGTGCAGTGGTTGAGTTGAAAAAGGAGAAGCCCGTGATTGTTTCGATGGGCGATGTGGCTGCATCGGGCGGATATTACATTTCGTGCGTCGCCGACGTGATTTTAGCCGAACCCACGACTATTACCGGTTCTATCGGCGGTTTCGGGCTGATTCCCGATGGTGTGGAATTTCATAAGAAAATTGGGCTCTCGTTCGATGGTGTAAAAACCAACAAATACTCTGATATGATATTCGCCGACGGTTTTTTAGGCGCAAAGGTAAAATCGTTCACTGATGATGAACGGCAGATCATTCAGGCTTATACCAATCGTTTTGTGGATGTGTTCTACACACGTTGCGCAGATGGTCGCTCAAAAACCAAAGACGAGATTGACGCCATCGGGCAGGGTCGCGTGTGGACAGGAAGTCAGGCATTGCAAAACGGATTGGTTGACGAGCTCGGCAGTCTGAGCGATGCTGTAAGAATTGCCGCTCAGCGCGCTGAATTGACCGAATACGATGTTACTTCGCATCCTAGAAAGAAGGATCCGTTTACCCAGTTGATGGAAGGTTTGACGGGCGGTGATGTGAAAGCGGGTTTGGTAAAAACATTTTTGGGCGATGACATTTTCAGGCAATACATGTTGAGCAAGGGAAAATTTGCGCCGATGGATTTCATTCAGGCGCTGATGATTGTGGATGTAGAATAAGCTCTATATTTTAATGCCCAACATTAATATATCATCCACCTGAGGCAGGTCGCCCATCCAATCATCGAGGTTTTTCTTCAATCGTTTCTTTTGCTCGGTCATGTCTAAAGTATGTATTTCGGAGAGCAGTTTGATCAGGTTCTTTTTCTTGAATTTTTTAAGATTCGGACCGCCAAACTGATCGCAATAACCATCGGAAAACATGTAGATAGAGTCGCCGGGCATGATGGGAATGGTTTGCCGAGTGAACGGTCGGGGAACAGATGCGTATATTCCGATAGGCATTCTGTCGGGGCTTACTTCAATCAATTCGTGCTGGAGATTCAATGTACTGCGAAATAAAATCAGCGGTATATTGGCTCCAGCATATTCTATTCTTGCATTTCCCCAGTCAATAATACATAAAGCCATATCCATGCCGTCCTTGTTTTCGAGGTCTTTTCCGGTTTGTTTCAACGCTTTGATGACTTGCTCGCGCATCAGGTTCAGGATGGCGTCGGCTTGCAGGTTGTCGTTTTGTACGATGTCGTTCAGGAAGGTAATGCCCAGAATACTCATGAAAGCGCCCGGCACTCCGTGTCCGGTACAATCGGCAACGACCACCATTGTTTTTTCTTTTTTTGCGCTTATCCAGTAAAAATCGCCGCTCACAATGTCGCGAGGTTCGAACAGCACGAAATAATCGTTCAATATCTCATTGATCAAACCTTTTTCAGGCAGCATCACCGTCTGAATCCGCTTGGCGTATTCAATACTGTCGGTCATTTCTTTTTTCTGCGATTCCACTTCGTCGTACAGACGCAATGCGTTTTCGGTTTGCCATTGTAGTTCGATGCCGGTTTCGGAAAGTTCGAGGCTCTTTCTTTCGACTTCGAGCTTTTTCTGTTCCAGCATTTGCATGATGGATTCTTTTGCTCGTGACTCCTCTTCTACTAATTTCTTATTTTGATGTTTTAGAAACTTCTTGTTTCGTAAATACAAAAACATAAATACAACTGCTATGATGCTCATCATTACGAGCGCTACAGTTAAAACGGACATCCTTGTTCCTAATATTTCCAAAAATGATTGATTGGTTTGTTGTGGCAACAACATAGTGCATAAAATAAAATTGGTGCAAACTTACATCAAAAAAAGAATTTTCCCAAAGAGCATGACAAAAAAAAATCATTCAATCATCAGCCGTATCCTGCAATAATCCTTGTTTGTTGTGTAGTCGCGAAGGGAACATACCCAGGTTTGTTCATCATCTTTGCCGTAACATAATTCGACGGGATGATGAAGACGGGCTTCGGAAAGGAAATTGATTTCTGCGGAACGAACGGTTACGATTTCGTTGTTGACGGGAAGGTAATTCACAGCCCAATTGAGATAACAGACATTATTGACATGCTGATTAACGTCCACATCCGTATATCCGGCAACAATACGGTTTTTTTGCAACATGTCGGAAGGAAGCGCTATTTTTCCCAGCTGGCGTTCGAGGGCGTTTTGGGGATAACAGGGCATCTCGCCGCATATATGATCCACCCGTTGAAGGCGATGCGTTGCGCCGTCGACGATGAGCCAGGCGGTGGTTCCCGCTCCGAGTAATTCCTTCCCGTCGGCTGATTTGAAACGGAAATCGCGCAAAGCAAAGAGACTTTCCATACCTTTGGGCCAGGTTTCCAACTGTATGGTTTCGCCCCAAAGCGGATAACGGTACATTTCCACATACAGACGCGACAGCGCCCAGAAACGGTTTTTCGCCGATAAATCACTGAACCCAAATCCCATTGACTCTGCATTGCGCCAAGCGCTCTCCTGAAAATAATTTATCGCCGACACAATGGATAACCTTTTTTGCTGGTCTATTTCATAAGAATGGATCAGATATTGATCAATCCATGATTCTTTCAAAATATTCATTTCAACAGTTTTTTGAATACAAAAATAAATAAAATATCCAATTTGCCGCGTTCGCTTTTTTTATTCGCCGTTCTGCGTTTATCTTCCAACCGTTTTTCGACTGCTGCTTTCGAGGGTTTGGAGCGTTTGCGAGGTTTAGGTTTTACCAGCGCTTTTTCGAGCATTGCAAGCGCTCGCTCGATGACCAGCTGTTTGTTCTGTAGTTGCGAACGTTGTTCGTCGCAAACGAGTTGCAGGAATCCGTCGTCGGTTATAACGGATGCAAGTCGCAAAAGTATCCGCGCTTTTTCCTCGTCGTTGAAAAGCGCCGATGCCGACACATCAAACCACAAGCCTACTTTCGTTTCCGTCTTGTTTACATTTTGACCGCCTTTCCCGCTACTTCGGGAGGTGCGAAAAATGCACTCATCTTCAAAGGTTATGGAATCAATCATCTATACTTTCAGAAATATCTTATGTTTGTACAAATGCCAGATGATGAAAAACAGAATGCCAAACTGACACAGCGACACACAAAACGGGAAAAATGCGCCTACGTACTGTTCCAAACCGTGCACCCAATACCTTGCCACTCTGTCCAACGAACAAACATTGTACAGCAAATAGGCGGTAATGGCGTTAAGACCTAACATCCGAAGTCCGCGCGTCCACCAGCAATCAATTTTCAATTTGTCGGTAAACAGATATGACAGCGTTAGCAATAAATAACAAATACCGCTGCTGAGAAGAATCATTGAACACGACCAGATTTTTTTGATGATGGGCATCTGTAAGCTCCACAGCAGCCCGCCGATGATCAATCCAACGCCAATGAAAGACAACAGTTTCAGCCTTTGATGATGTTCTAACGGCTGTTTCAGTATTCGTCCGGCATAATATCCTGAAAATACAGTCGCTCCGAACGCAAGACTGGTAAGAAGCCATGTGTATTGCGTGCCATCGTCGAATCGTCCGAAAACGGCATGGTCAATATAGATCGCTAAATTTCCTTCGGGTGTGAAAACTCCGGCGCCAAAGCCCGGAACCGGTACGAAAGTCATCAGCAACCCGTATACCGCCACTAACGACGCGCCGGCGATCAATTGCATGGATGGCTTGCTAATGTTCAGAATAATCAGCGATGTGATGAGATATCCAAACGCGATGGCGTGAAGTGTGTTGCAATACACGTGGAAAGTGTCCAGCTTCAGATCCAGAAGTCTTCCCTGAACGATCCAGCCTAATAGAAACAGCAGACAGAATCGCTTCAAAATTTTTCCATAGAGTTGCGCTTTGCTGTGTCCCTGTTTGATGAATTTGTCGAATGAAAACGGCATGGATAGTCCGGCAGTGAACAGGAACAGCGGCATGATGATGTCCCATGCGGTAAAGCCAATCCAGTCGACATGGTTTAGCTGTTCCTGTACGGTTTTCATTCCGTCGGGGCTGATGGCTTTAAGAAGCCGTCGTAGTATGTCGCCAAGACCGACAAGAAAAAGCATGTCAAACCCGCGAAGAACGTCAATGGATGCGAGGCGTTCAAATTTAAACCCTTCCGGCGTTGCCGGCGATGATATTTGTTCGTTCATGATGGTATATATTTGTTTTTTTCTGATTCATCAAACTTCATTTTTCTCTTCTCAACAATCTGACTGTAAAATCTTCCAGAACTGTTTTTCGCGAATGATCGGGCGGCGCTACATCGCGAAGAATTGACATGGTTCGTTGGAAATACGCATCCATAGCCTGTTGCGCTGCTTGGCTAACGTCCAACCGATCGTAAATTGTTTTTACGCTTTCGATTTTTTCGTTGGGGGGCATTTTTACGTCGTTCAGCAATGAGCGCAAGTCTTCACGGATCTTATCATCGGCTTTTTCAATTGCCGTAAGCAACAAGAATGTCTTTTTCCCGCTCAGGATATCGCCTCCGATGGCTTTCCCAAACACGTCGGGGTCGGCGTAAACATCGAGCCAGTCGTCCTGTATCTGATAAGCGACGCCCAGCGAAATGCCAAACCTGTAAAGCGCCTCGCTGTTTTCAGCGCTTGCGCCGCCGCATATTGCGCCTGTTTTGAGACATGCAGCCAATAAAACAGCCGTTTTGAGCCGTATCATATTCAAATATTCGTCAATGGAAACGTCGGCGCGTTGCTCAAAATCCATGTCGTATTGCTGACCTTCGCACACTTCCAATGCTGTGCGAGAAAATACGTCGAGTAAAGCGGGAAGAAGTTCCGTTTGCGTCCGACACATATATTGATAAGCCATGATCAACATGGCGTCGCCCGAAAGAATAGCGGTATTTTCGTTCCAGCGTTTATGCACTGTTGGTCGATTACGCCGAACGTCGGCATTGTCCATCACATCATCGTGAAGAAGCGTGAAATTGTGAAATAATTCAAGTGCGATAGCAGGAGTGAGCGCTTTTTCGATTTGGTCGTCAAATAAATTGCACGCCATCAGCGTAAGCGCCGGACGAACGCGTTTGCCGCCCGAAGCCATCGCATAATCTATCGGCGAATATAGCTCGGCGGGCGTTTTGCCGCCAAGAGCCAACTGTTTTAACCGTTCCTCGATAAGTAAACCGCATTGATCTAAACTGTACATCTTTCCTTCGGTTGCTGCTGTATCAGTATGATTACTCATGTATATTTTCTTATTTTTCGTAAATAATGAATCATTTTATGCTCCTTGCGAAGCATATTATTATCCTTGAGGATCATATTATCATACTTAAGGATCATATTATTATCCTTAAGGATCATATTATCATACTTGAGGATCATATTATCATACTTGAGGATCATATTATCATACTTGAGGATCATATTATCATACTTGAGGATCATATTATCATACTTGAGTATCATATTATCATACTTGAGTATCATATTATCATACTTGAGTATCATATTATCATACTTGAGTATCATATTATGTTCCTCGAGGAACCTTTTATCTACCTCGAGGAGCATTTTATCTACCTCGAGGAACCTTTTATCTACCTCGAGGAACATTTTATGCGCCTTGAGGCTCGTATCATCAATCTCGCAGAACATTTTACGTACCTTGAGAATCATATCATCAGCATCGCGGAACATTTTATGTACTTTGAGAATCATATCATCTGCCTTGAGACGTATATGATGACCCTCGCAAAACATACAAATGCTCCTGTCGACAAATATTTCAAAGAACTTTCTCCATGCAAAGGTAACTTGTTTTTTTATTGGAAAGATATAATTTCATTTTTTAATCAAAAATAAACGTACAGTTCGCATTCGACAGGTTTTTTTCATACTTTTGCGCTTGATTTTGATCATCAGTTTATTGTTGTCAACGAAACGTTTTTATTCATCATCCATAAATTATTTATCGTCATGAACCAAACAGCATTATCACGCCGGTCTTTTGTAAAAAAAGCCGCATTATTAACGACAGCGGTCAGTTCTATGCCCACGATCCTGACTTCGGCAAAGGGAACAACAACATCTAAACCGTTCAAACCCGCCAGCGCAAACGATCGGGTCAATCTTGCACTGATTGGCGTCGGAAATCAGGGACGAGAAGACGTCATGCAATTTCGTCGCTCATCGCTTTGCAATATAGTCGCTCTTTGCGATGTAGATATGGGAGCAAGTCACACGACAGAAGTCATGAACCTGTACCCGAACGCACCTCGTTTCAAAGACTTTCGTCAGATGTTCGATAAAATGGCTAATCAAATTGATGCTGTATTGATTGCTACTCCCGACCACTCGCATTTTGTAGCCACCATGCACGCAATGCGGCTTGGCAAGCATGTATACACCGAAAAACCCTTAGCGCGCACGTTCATGGAATGTGAACTGTTGATGGAGGCTGAGAAGAAATACGGCGTGGTTACCCAGATGGGAAATCAGGGACATTCGGGCGAGAATTACTGGCAGTTCAAAGCATGGTCGGAGGCGGGCGTCATCAAAGACGTCACCGCCATTACCGCCCACATGAACCAATCCCGCCGCTGGCATTCATGGGATCCGAAGATAACAGCTTATCCTGTTGGAGAACCGGTTCCAGAAACGCTGAATTGGGACGCATGGCTGGCTGAAGCGCATCAGCGGGCATACAACAAAGATTACCATCTTGGTCAATGGCGCTGCTGGTATGATTACGGCATGGGTTGTCTGGGCGACTGGGGCGCTCATATTATTGATACGGCGCATCGTTTCCTGAATCTGGGACTTCCTTACGAAGTTGATCCAAGCTATCTGAAGGATCATAACCCGTTCTTCTTTCCGATGTCGTCGACGCTGGTGTTCAAATTTCCCGAACGAAGAGGCGGCGGGTCGGATGTTATGCCGGCATGTGATATCACATGGTTCGACGGATTGGACAATGTACCTCCAACGCCGGAAGGATATGGTTTAAGAACGCGCGAGGATGCGAATATTCCTCCTCCGGGCGGCGTTCAGACGCAACAGCGTCAAAGAGGTCTTCCCACCGGAAAAGAAATTTATTCCAAGACGTTGAATTTTAAAGGTGGATCACACGCAGCTCCGCTTTCCATCTTTCCCGATGAAAAGGCAAAGGAAATGGAAAAGAATCTCCCGACAGTTGCGCCTTCGTCAAGTCACTATGAGAACTTTCTTCGCGCGTGTTTGGGTCTTGAGCCGGCAAATTCGCCATTCTCGGTGTCGGGCGTGTTAAGTCAGGTTTTCTGTCTGGGTGTGATCAGTCAGTGGACGGCAAAGAAAATACTGTTCGACAGAGAAACCAAACAGATTACCAACGATCCGCGCGCCAATCAGATGCTTTGGGGTCCGGTTCCCCGCGAAGAATACGTCCATTATTACACCGTCTGATTTCAAATGCCAAAGGCGGCGTAAAATTTCATATATTCCTTTTCCCAAGCCCTGCAAAACAGTTCGGCGACGATTCGAGCGCCGCCAATTGTAAAATGTATGAAATCTTTCTGCGCCAGCGACGGTTTTGCAAATACCCACACCGGCATAGAGTTTTCACCGCCCATTGCCTCATATAAATCCCAGAACACACAGCCTGTTTCAAATGCAGCCTTTTTCTGAGCGTCGCGTATTTTTACGATATTAGGATACGATTGATAACCGTTCGGGCTGTTTTGCGACATATCATTCACGCCTACCACAATGATGATCAATCCGGGTTTCAATGACTTGAGAAGCGTCAACTCAGCTGTAAACTTTCTGGAATAATAATCGTAATCATTCACAATATTCGGAACGACATTCGCTCCAAACTGAAGGATCATCATTTCCACATCCATCATACGAATCATCTGTTTCATCAGCGTGGTGTCCATACGGTTGAAATCCAATCCTGAACTGCCTCGTAATGGGAAATTGTCAACCGCCACGCCACGTTCACCATCAAGCGCAATGCCGTACACATCGGGCAAAACGGAGGATGACAGCAACAAGTCGAGCGAATTTTGCGGCGTTTCGAACTGCCACCAAGCCGATGAAACCGTGTTTTGCGCCATCATTTGCTGTGTGTGCGTCTGATTAACGATAACGGAAAAGGGACGCGCCGCCTGTCCGAAAAACAGTCGGGCGCTGGTAAAGGTACGGGCGGTGTGGTAGCCGGTATAAACAGGAAGAAAACCGATATGAGCCAATGTATCCGCTTCGTTTGAAGGAAAATATCGCGAAAGACTTCCTGAAATACTAAAGCGATTATCCGTTCTGTCAGTTTTGGAAAGTACTGAAAAACGTTTCCAATTTGGAGATACATCTTGCTGAAAACTGACTGAGTAATCATTTATCGGAACAATTGGCAGAAAACCTGTTCCCTGTCCGCCATAGTTTTTTTGCATGTAATTGCGAATGGTTGAGGTAATCCGGTCGGCTTCTATTTGCGAATCGCCGTAATGCAGTATGCGGATTGGTTTGTTTCGCTGATATATCTTTCCAAACGAGCGAAACAGCGGGAACAACAGCGTATCCTGTCCCTGAGGAAATTCAAACGGATGCGTGTTGGCGAAAACATCATCTACGTGTTTCTGTTGCAGGTTTTCCGGTTTGTATTTGATGCTGTCGTTGCTTTTCACAATTGTATCAACCAAAGCAATGATCGCCCGTATATCTTTATATTCTACTGAATCAGGTATGAACCAGACTCGGTAGTCGGGATATCGCAAGGAAAACATACCTATCTTCACTCCGCCCGGGAAAACTGCAGAAACGAGACAGATGAGCGTTATTACACATAATCCGAATAGAAAAATCTTTCGTGGCGTCAAAATCGGCAAAAGGTTTTAAGTAATTACAACTTTCTGCTGCAAAAGTACAAAAAATGTAACATCAAAAACAAAAAAGGCCGCCCGAAAAACCAAACGGACAGCCTTCAACACACATTATGAAAACAATTAAAAAAAACTTGCTACCTGTGTCTGTCGCGACGGTCGCCTCCTCCATGACGGCGATCACCGCCGCGATCGCGTTCACCACGATCTCCTCTTCGATCGCCACGATCATTTCTGTCTCTTGGAGGACGTTCACGTTCAACAAAACCTTCGGGTTTTTCCATCAACGCCTTGCGCGACAGACGGAGTTTACCCGTTTTCTGATCTATTTCGAGTAATTTGACTTCTACTTCATCGCCCTCTTTTAATATGCCGTCGAGGTTTTCGATGCGTTTCCATGCTACTTCCGATATATGCAGCAAACCTTCCTTGCCGGGAAGAATTTCTACGAAAGCGCCAAATTCAACAATAGATTTTACTTTCCCCTGATATACTTTTCCTACTTCTGGCACTTCAATAATGGAATTGATCCATTTCAAAGCGGCTTCAATTGAATCGCGATTTTCGGCGAAAATATCTACGATACCCTTATTGTCAATTTCTTCAATAACAATAGTTGTTCCTGTAACCGCCTGTATTTCCTGAATGACTTTTCCACCGGTTCCGATAACCGCTCCGATAAACTCTTTCGGTATCGAAATTTGAACGATACGCGGGGTATGCGGTTTGTAGTCCGCACGAGGTTCCGCCATCGTTTCGGTAATCTTACCAAGAATATGCAAACGTCCTTCTTTGGCTTGCGTCAATGCCTTTGACAATACTTCATACGATAACCCGTCTACCTTGATGTCCATCTGGGTGGCGGTAATACCGTCTTTAGTTCCGGTTACCTTAAAGTCCATATCGCCCAGATGATCTTCGTCGCCGAGGATATCCGAGAGAATGGCAAATTTTCCCGTTTCGGAAATCAGCCCCATAGCGATACCCGACACCGGTTTTTTCAGTTTCACACCTGAATCCATCAATGCCAGCGTTCCGGCGCAAACGGTTGCCATTGACGACGAACCGTTAGACTCCAGAATATCCGAAACTACGCGAACTGCATAAGGATTTTCTTCTCCGGTAGGCACCATGCCTTTCAGAGCGCGAAAAGCGAGGTTACCATGACCAATTTCGCGTCGGGAGAGACCTCGTGACGCTCTCGCATCGCCGGTGGAGAATGGCGGGAAATTATAATGCAAAACAAATTTTTCAGTTCCCTGAACCAACACATCGTCCACCATCTTTTCGTCCAATTTGGTACCGAGCGTAACTGTGGTTAGCGATTGTGTTTCGCCGCGGGTGAACAGCGCCGAGCCGTGTGCTGCGGGAAGATAGTCTACTTCGCACCATATTGGGCGTATTTGAGTGGTATTGCGACCATCTAAGCGGATACCTTCATCAAGGATCATTCGCCGCATGGCTTCTTTTTCAACATCGTGGTAATAACGGGCAACTAACGGTTTCTTTTCTTCGCGTTGCTCTTCGGGAATGGTTTCGAGAAACTCGTTTACGATGGTTTCAAAAGCGTCGGAACGTTCGTGTTTAGGGAGTTGCGATTTGGCAATTGTGTAAACTTTGTCATAAGTAGCGGATTTCACGTTTGCACGTAAATCTTCATCGTTTACCTCGTGACAATACGTGCGTTTAACGGTTTTTCCCACCATTTCGCTCAACTCCATCTGAGCCTTGCAATGTATTTTAATTTCTTCATGCGCAAACCTCATGGCTTCGAGCAAATCGTCTTCCGATACTTCTTTCATTTCGCCTTCCACCATCATAATATTGTCGTAAGTAGCGGCAACAATGATGTCCAGATCGGCTTTTTCGAGTTCTTCAAAAGTGGGATTAATCATCATTTGACCGTCAATACGACCAACGCGTACTTCGGAAATGGGTCCGCCGAAGGGTATGTCTGAAACGGCGAGTGCAGCCGATGCCGCTAATCCTGCCAGCGCATCGGGTTTAATATTTTTATCAGCCGAAATCAGGTTAATGGTTACGAAAGTTTCGGCATGGTAATTATCTGGAAACAAGGGACGCAGAGCGCGGTCAACCAACCGGGAAACCAATATCTCGTAGTCGCTCGGACGGGCTTCACGTTTGAGGAAACCACCGGGAAAACGCCCTGAAGCGGCATATTTTTCCTTGTATTCCACCTGCAAAGGCATGAAGTCCACATCTTCCTTAGCTTCCTTCGCCGATACAACCGTTGCCAGCAACATGGTCTTTCCCTGTCGCAAAAGGACACTACCATCGGCTTGTTTGGCTAATTTCCCCGTCTCGAGGATTATGGTTTCGCCATTGCCAAGTACAATTTCTTTTTGGATAACGTTCATCGATTTCTTACTTGCGGATATTCAATTCCTTAATGATATCGCGGTAGCGGTTGATATCCATGTCTTTCAGGTAGTCGAGCTGTCTTCTTCTCTTACCTACAAGCTTCAACAATGCTTTTTGTGTCCCGAAATCCTTCCGGTTACCTTTCAGGTGTTCGGTTAAATGACTGATACGGTATGTAAACAATGCTACCTGCGATTCAGACGAACCGGTATTTGTTACATCTTTGCCGTATTTCGTAAATATTTCCTGCTTCTTTTCGGCGGTCAAATACATCTTTTTCTTTTACAATATTATTCTTACTACTTATTTTTTTCAGCCCGCAAAAGTAATTCTTTTTTTGGAAATACAATTATATTGAAAGAAAAAATTACATGATCAATACCAATTGTTCTTTGCTTTGTCAAACATTGGTTTGTTGATATAACCATGCTTGCCAAAAACGAGATTCATTCCTACACGAAATGTAATATTTCTTTGGCGTTCGGGTGCAGGAAATTTTCCTATTTGCTCTCTGCCATTGTCTTTATCCACATTATTTTTTTCAATTGTATATATGGAATAGTATACAGGAACATAATCGGTAAGAAGGTAGATTTGTAGCGGACCAGCGAAAAACGTTACCCCACCCCCAAAATATACATTGCTTTTTACCTGCCAGGTAGCGCCGGCGTTGAATGCTACGAAACTGTAGGGTTGCAAACATAATGACAGGTTAAAACTCTGTTGCATATTATTTTGCCAGAAGGCGCTTCGAGATAGAAAACCAAGCGATACCGATTTATTCAGGTTGTACGAAGCGCCGAGATGCAACACCGGTGTCAGCATCGTTTTGAACTTGTTGTGTTGAACACGGTATTCCACCACATTTTTCAGGGTATCAGATAAAGTTTCCCACATATCTTTTCTGTCGTCTTCAACGATGTCATATTTAATGCCGTCAAACATATAATTACCGTTGGCTGATATTCCGTTTAAATCCTTCGTCCATGAAATGAAGCCGAGATTGTTCAACGCAGCCGACACTATCAACTGTTCGTTGATTTGGTACGATGCGCCCAAGTCGAAGGCTATGCCTGGGTTGTTGAAACTGGAGACATAATTTTGCAACCAGTCTTTATATGTGTAATCAGAATATCTTTCTTCTACCTCACTGATTTTGAGTTCCTCATTCAATATCAAATCTATGTCGGCCGACGAATAAACATCGCCTTTCACATCAAGACTCCACTGTTGTGAACTGGTACGCAATTCCATTTTTTGAATTTTCGAAATGGCAGCCATTTGACCCGATAACGGCTTCACGTTCATGCCTATGGTCAACTTATTTATTTTTGTGCTAAAACCGATACGCAATTGTTTGTACACGATGTTTTGAGAACCAAAATCTGAAAGATCAAAAAGCGTTTCTTCGGGAGGAAATCCCTTGTCGGTTATTTTGAAAATATCGGATGATAAAGCGTTGGTGGTGAGCACATGTTCCGAAACCCCGAACGATATATAACTATTCCCCGCACGGAAGCCAAACCCTAAAATATCAATATCCGTTCCGACATTTAGTATGGCGGTAGAGTTTTCCCCGATGGATTTCCAAAATTTTTTGTAATCATACTGTCTTTCGAGAAATGAGTACCACGTATTACCTTGTTTCTGGAGTATATCTTTCATAGCAAGGGGAAGGCGTATGTCTACGTTAAAATTGACTGGCAGCGCTACATAACCGTTGGCTCTCGGTTGAAAAGCAGGATTCATCTGGGAAATTTGAGGGATGGTCTCCATGAAATAGAGGGAGTGCGGCTGGCAGACCTGTGCGTTCACGGCAACGATACCGGACAGCATCAGGATTATTAATTGATATATTTTTTTTATGTTCATGATCGGTTTCTTCAAAAATTGGAAGGTGAAGGTATTTTGGATTTTACATGCACCGAAACGATAATATCAAGAGCTGCATTTTCTTTTACTTCTACATATTTTCCGCTTCCGGTGCCGGCTTTAGTATACAAGACAATATTCTTGGCGTCTCTTGTTTGGAATGCTTCCAATTGAGGCTGGATAAATTCAACTTTAATGTTTTGTTTATACGGATCCGCCTTAATGATTTCCTTGTACATGATGTTGTCCACTACATTGCCCGCTTCATCAAGAGCGTCTGCCGACAGTTCG
>Ga0123353_10003089_pt1 | contig 20861 bp, 20 predicted proteins | sample TergutLab28metaG_3_FD_92763 | JGI IMG/M metagenome (GOLD analysis project Ga0123353, IMG submission 92763) | Labiotermes labralis P3 segment gut microbial communities from Petit-Saut dam, French Guiana - Lab288 P3 | ecosystem: Host-associated > Arthropoda: Insects > Digestive system > Gut ... | reverse complement strand
TGAGTGTGTCTGTTGCTCGCCTCAGCCTCTCCCCATGAGTGTGCCTGTTGCTCGCCTCAGCCTCTCCCCATGAGTGTGCCTGTTGCTCGCCTCAGCCTCTCCCCATGAGTGTGCCTGTTGCTCTCACAGACCACATTAACCCCTGTGGACAACACAGTGCACATATTTACTGTCGCTCGTTTCTCTACCAGACCGTCCGATGCCACCCGGACGACCAGAAGTGACGACGGCTGCCGGTCGCTCTGTGACGCTCTGTTGGACCGAGCCGGATGACGACGGTGGCTGCAAGATTGGGAACTACATCGTGGAGTATTACAGGGTAAGTTGGGGACTGAGCAGTAGTGCTGCGTTTTGGTAGCATTCGAATGGAAAATGGTCTCTTATCAGTTGCTAACTTATAACGATCAGTTGATACCTTACGATGATCAGTTGCTACCTTACGATGATCAGTTGCCACTTTACAGTGATCAGTTGGTACCTTGCGATGATCAGTTGCTACCTTACAATGATCAGTTGCCACCTTACAATGATCAGTTGCTACCTTACGATGATCAGTTGCTACCTTACGATGATCAGTTGCTAACTTACGACGATCAGTTGCTACCTTACAATGATCAGTTACTACCTTACAATGATCAGTTGCTACCTTACAGTGATCAGTTGCTACCTTACGACGATTAGTTGCTACCTTACGATGATCAGTTGCTACCTTACAATGATTAGTTGCTATCTTTCGATGATCAGTCGCTACCTTACAACGATCAGTTGCTACCTTACAATGATCAGTTGCTACCATACAATGATCAGTTGCTACCTTAAGACGATCATTTGCTACCTTACGACGATCAGTTGCTACCTTACAATGATCAGTTGCTACCTTACGACGATCAGTTGCTACCTTACAATGATCAGTTGCCACCTTACAATGATCCGTTGCTACCTTACGATGATCAGTTGTTACCTTACAGTGATCAGTTGCTACCTTACGACGATCAGTTGCTATCTTACAATGATCAGTTGCTACCTTATAACAATCAGTTGCTACCTTACAATGAATGTTGCTACCTTACGACGATCAGTTGCTATCTTACAATGATCAGTTGCTACCTTAAAACAATCAGTTGCTACCTTACGACGATCAGTTACTACCACACGATTGTCATTACGTATACATCATTTAAACCGTTGGTTTCCTTTCACTCAGTGGCACAGCATGTTTGAAAAAAAAACCGGGTTTATAACTTCATTAGTTAACCGGTGGCGGCTTGTTCACTGCAGTTTACTGAAATGTTAGTTGCTATCACAGTAATAACTGAGGGTTGTCATGCATCAGTACCGGCGTCCTGTTGCCATGACAGTGGGGAAGCTGAGGTAAAATGGACATGCGTGTTTCTCGGAATATTTTAACATGCTAATGGCCGATGACTGTGCTGCAGCTCGGATGGAACGTGTGGCTGAAGGCTGCCACCTGCCGGCACCTGACGACCGCCCTGACGGATCTGATTGAAGGTTCCGAGTACAAGTTCCGGGTGAAGGCGGAGAACCCGTACGGTGTCAGCGAGCCGAGTTGTGAAACAGCGGTCGTGTTCATTCCTGACCCAAAGAGAGGGTAAGTGCCAGAACTCGTTTTTTTTATCACGTGGGTTTTCTTAACGTAAAACAGTGAACACTTTTAACCTGTAGTCTGGAAGTAGCGCAAACACAGAGCCAGAGATAAACGTCCATTTTTTAAAACTGTATATGGGAAGGTAAATTTGTGTTGCTGCACGCCATGACGGCATAAGAGGCATGGAGGACTATTTCCACATTTGTTTAATCTCGGCACTAAATAGAGGTTAAGGTCAGCTTCGCGCTCTGTCCGATTTATCCCGTGCAAAGAAACTCTGGTGCCCATTAAGTAGTGGATGTGTGGACACAGGACTCTGTCTGGAATTTTGGAGGAATGAAAAATCAAGAGCCTTGCTGAACGTTGAAAAGGTCGCTGTAACGAACTGCGCTGTCCTGGCCGTGTTTCTGTATCTGACAGCTGTCGCCCGTCACTTGGTGTCGGCTTGCTTCACTTATAGAATTGTAGCATACAATTAGCAATGTGTATGTTAAATGCGACCCGTGTCTGCGAGCCAAAGGGAAATAAACCCAGCGCCTTGTTCAAATGTGATGTGTAAAAACGTTGCATTAGCTCCAGTACTTTCAGCTGACATGTGTGGACCGCGAGCGGTGAGCGCTGTACACTCAAGTTGGAAACCCCTTAAAGGGAGGCTTCACCTTACATGTGACGATGATGGAAATGTAGCTGTACGTGTGCAGCAGACCGTTGTCATGAGCCGGCTGACTGCTCTGATCGTGTCATTACATGTGATGAATTCCTTGGCCAGTCGAGAAAATGTCAGCTTCTCAAACGAATGTTTTGCCTTTCGATTTGGCACGAATTACAAATCAAATTCAGTAAATACGCTATTTAGTGCAAAACATGGCGCCGTTGCGGCCCAATGCGGACCAGGGCCTCCTCATTTTTGAGGTTTCTAGATCACACGCAACGAGGCACCACAGTCGGAAGACTCCTCTGGACGAGAGATCAGCTCGTCGCAGAGACCTCTACCTGACAACACACACAACACTCACAACAAACACCCATACCTCCGGCGGGACTCGAACCCACAATATTAGCAGGCCGACGACCGCAGACCTACGCGTTAGACCGCGCGGCCGGTGGGACCTGCGGGTCTGATGTGTATAGACAAAGTCAGATTTATTTACCGAAGCGCCATGTCAGTAACCAAGTAGCTGACAATATTAGAAGAGTTCTACAGAACAATGATGTACTTATTGTGGAGCTGACCGCCTTCGATCATGAATTTATGCACGAATTCGGTTCTCTGCTATGACCGGAAACACCTGGCAGTTGCTTTCTTAACCATTTAAAAGCCTAGTGGTTGCTTTACGGTTTAACATTCAGCAATTCTACGTTCTGCCCCACACACTGTATTTATGTGTTTTGTGTGGATCTGAGAACAAACAGCGATTATTTCCCTATACAGCATTAACTGACTGGTTTTTATGACAGAGACGGAGTGTGTTTACTGCGCGGTACGGACTGGATGTCCATATGTATTTCAGGTAGCCTTTCGGGTAGTCCTCATATTGTGTTAGATGTGTCCAAGGCCCTTGTAAGGCATTTCATTGCAGGACACGCCGCCTCTTGCATGCTTTACTGCCTTCTATATTTCTTTGTGCATTGCCTGTAGGTTGCTGGAGCAGGCAGTTCGAGGATCTGCAAACCGAACTGACATCCTCCCGTCTGACCAATCGGCCGAAAATACAAGCGAAGATAAAACTGCGGAGGATTCCTCAGTGGGCAGACGCAAGTATATAGAGGAGAATGAGGAAGGTGAGAAAAAGCGTGGGCTTTATGGGCAACAGTCTGCATACATGAAGGAGGTTAAAAGGGATTTGGAGAGAATAGGATGTTCTGTTACACAACAGGAAATGCCAGATGTTACAAGAAACAAGAATAAAGAAAACCACGAGAGGATTGCAGGAAATGTAAGGAGACAAACACATAAAAATATGGACGAGACAGATCTGCAGAATGTCCCAGAGACACCTCTACGAACATACAGCGGCTCACCTGAGGCTGAGAAGGGCTTCAAGGCTTCTCTTCAGTTTTCAGTAACGAAGCGGAGAGACAGTTCAGGCGAGCGCGACTCTGGCGTGTCGGAGGGTAGCATCAGTGATGTGAAACAGAACTTGGCAACGTCGCTTGTTCCGCGGGAGGACGACAGCCTGCTTCATGGCAGCTCGGAACTGATGTTGGTCCTGCTGCCTCAGACGAGGGACACACACATTGACAGAGGTAGTTCTGGTGTTGTTTTTCAGCAAAATAATGTAATATTATTCGCGTGATAACATAAATAGGGTGAGATAGGCAGTGCATGTGGCACGCAAGGTGCAAGAGTAAGAGAGAGGGTCTGGGGCACACGGCGTAACTGCGGAAGAGCGTAAGTTAGGTAATTCCTGTGTGTCAGTAATGACCTGGTAATATTTGTGATAACGATGATTATATTGCTCAGACATAATTTGACCACGGCTTATGGAAATTTTATAATAATAATAATAATAATTACAATAAAAATAATAATGATAGTGTTGACGTAAACACAGAGGCTGGCAAAGTGGCAATTACATGTGCTTGCTGTGGCACGTTCTGTTGCAGATGTCGAATGCAGCTCGGACTTTGCTGGGTTCGGCGACTCCGGTGTGCCGCCCCCACTGTCTCTGTCAGCTCCGGAACTTGGAAGTGGGGATCCCTGGGTGACATCTCCTCTACGGAATGCTGTCAGCTCCACGGAGCTGCTGCACGAGCAGGCTATGGCGAGGTTCTACCGGGCAGTGGCAGCAGAGGAAGCCGAAAACGCGAGGCAGAGGAAAGTCATAGGCCCGCCTGCCATCCCGACGGAGGCTGGAGAATTCTCAACGAAAAAGCACACAAGGACTCTGGAACTTGCACCAAAGCAAGAACTGAGGTGGCACAAAGCAAAACACACAACGTTGCAGGAGAGTTGGGCTAATGCAGGAGCCGCGACCCACGTGGAAGTAGCTTCGCCGCAAACAGAGGCCCACCTGCAGTCAACAGTCGGTCGGAAGGAGCCCGCGAGACGGTATGCTGAGGAGGAGGAGGAGGAGGAGGAGGAGGAGGAGGAAGAGGAGGAAGAAGAAGAAGAAGAGGAAGAAGAAGAGGAAGACGAGGAGGAAGAAGAAGAAGAAGAAGGAAGAGGAGGAGGAGGAAGAGAGCTTGAGAGAAGAGGCGTCCACACAGTAACGGAAGACGATGACAGTAAATTTCGCTCTATTATAGGTCGTGGGAGAAGTGAAAATAAAGATCGTGAAGAGGAGAAAGAAGCAAAGAAAGAAGAAGATGAAATTAAGTTACAAGAAGAGGACGAAGAGGAGCAGGAAGAGGAGAACATATTTGGAGAGTTCTGTGAAAATGAGGAATTAAAAGAAGAGGAATCTTTAGGAGAAGAGGGCAGTGAATTTGATGAGGAAGAGGATCTGTACAAGATTATGGAAGGGGACGAGAGCACACACCAGTCGAGCGGCGTAGCCACACTTCCAATAGAAAGGTTCGCTGAACAGGAAGATGACACTTACCATCCGAGGTTAATGGTTGCTCTGTCTAAGGTTTCAGAGCGAGAATATCCAACACATCCCACTGCTGACGGAAGCAATGCCTTTCCGTCGATCCTGCAACACAACTTCAGGTTCCAAGAGGACTTGGAAGATAGGGTACACAGGAAACACGAGATGCCTCTACGGCAAATAGAGCGGAGTCCTCCTAGATCATTTCGGGAAAGTCTGCCGAAGGAATTGAGGCCGTCCTTTATATCTGACAGACGTTCTGGCTCTATATCCCCTTTCGAACCACAACGTTTAGAACATTCTCACACAATGTCACAAGAAACGGATGTGAGGAGAGAAGGATATGTTAGAATGGAGGACGATAAAGTATCATTGCCTGCAAAGGCCGCGCCATCCGTTCACAGATCTGTTCCGTCTAAAGTCGGAGGTCGCATTTCGGCACCAAAACCCAACGGCCACATTGCAGCTGCTGTCCCCTCGACAACAGAATCCACTGGCAGTACCGCAACACCTCTTGTCCTCGCTCCAAGAGCCGCCAAGCAGAAGAGTGTGCTCTCTCGGAAAGCTTCAGGGGAAGAGGATACAGAAGCGAGCAGAGCAGTAGCTGATTACTACGGGGACATCATTCGAGACCACGCTCGTCCCAAGAAAATTGTCAGGCAGTACCTCAACACTGCGGAAATGAAGGCCGCAGCACGTGTTGTACAACAGGTGGACACGTGTGTATCTAAGTCAGACCCAGCGGCAACACGAAGACCAAATGAGGGTCCTGAACAGGAAGCCGAGCTAGGTGGAGAGACACAAAGAGCTACAGCAGAGCAAAGTGCGCCTGAGGGGTACACAGCTACAGTGCAGCGACCACGAACATCGCGTTCAAAATCCAGAACTTCCGACGTCAATCTCATTCGACAGGACTCCAAAGATCGTTCTCGCGTGCCTTCCACAGAGCGATTTTCTGCCAAAGTACCTCAGCAACTGCCAGAGCTGGCACGCGGTTTCTCTCCGAAACGGACCCAACCTGAGGAACTACCAGAAGAACTTCGTCCCACCTCTACTAAGCTGGATGAACACTTGCAAGTTAATCACAGGAAGTGGCGTTCCGCGTTCAGGTACCTTGCGGATATCGCCATGTTCTTGGTGGCATGTTGGCTGTACGCTTTCAAAGACGAGCGCCTCGCAATTCCATTGCTGGTCCTCATGGTGTACCGACAGCTGCGCGAAGCGGTAAAGAAAAGACTACAAAATTTACCTCAGCTACCTTGGAAAAGAAACAGTTAGTGCTGCAGGTGGAGATGTGGTCGTGTTACATTTTGGTTCACCAAATTCCATTGAACAGCAGTTTGTGCCCAGGCGGCTAAGTTTTACTGATGTGTCGTGGTCCAAGGAAGGATAATGTATATGAAGGAACTGCTCTATATATATGTAGTGCATTGCGTTCTGATGTGCTGTAACGTGAAGCCTGCTGATTGACTGAACGTTGCTTGAGGATTCGTGTCTTCTAGGGTATGGCGCCGTGGCGATCAGTAAATTTGTGATGTGGAACTGAGTATCTGTATCTTGAACAAGGTCGACGACTTCGAAATTGTTATACCGTGAACTTGGAGTTAGTAATCTTTTCATACTTTCACAAAGTCTCACATCCCAGTAGACTTGAATGTCTTTCAACATCAGCTGGTAAAGTAGAGATAACTGCAAAGGTTTCACCTTCCAGCTGGCGACGTTGGTGTAGCCAGACATTACGCTGTGTTTACATTTTTCTGGTCAATATGGTTTGAAATACTGTGACAGCCCTAAATCAGTCAGTTTTGTGTGGCCACCCTCCCCTTTAAGTACCGCCGCGCACAGTGGTATCCACATGTCCCAATAATATCACCAGGTGTAACTTCCGTGTCAAGCTGCCTTTTGGTGAGCACAGGCTCAGCTGCCAGCCGCTAAACCCAAACTTGTCAGGTTAGATCCTCAGGGAGTCAACAGAGTCTTCGATGTCTGTGACCTCTAACAACAAAAGTCGAACCCTAAGAATTCAAAATTATCTCTAACTAAACCTGTTACTGACACCAACCTTAACAGATTGATAAACCTGCTATACTAACCAACGAACCCAAACACACCCATCGGAGTGAACCGAATTTGACGCCGACATGCGCCCTGTGCAAAGACGAAGAGACTGTCCCGCCTTGCGTGAACTCTAGGGGGAGGAAATTAGGAATAAACTGCAGTCTGGCTAATTGTGAACAATAAGTGAAGCGTTTTGAAACCTCCAAATGCAGGCCAGCCCGCCACTCCCTATCCAACACATCTAACTTAGAAGATTCACCTGAATGCACACTATGGCAGCTGGGAATGCTTGGAGCTTTTCACTGTACTTCGGACACCCCTATCCATCACAGATATTCCCACAGTCACACTTCATACAGATCACAGACAAGCCACAGCCTAAATTCGTATTAAGAGACAGCAAACCGGAAAAAAATTCTCGAACTTTTCCCTGACATGGTGCTACTGGCTTACTGATAACTTGAGACACTTGCTGTGTACACTGGAGCAATCACTGTAGGGCGTAGAGAAACAAGAGCATTTTTATTGTGTACTGACTGTCAAGACAAACGGAATTGTACATACAGCTCCTACCGCGCAGTAAACACACTGCGTCTCAGTTATACAAGCCAGTCAGTTAATGTTGTATAGGAAATAATCGCAGATCCACACAAAACACACAAACACACTGTGTGAGCAGAACGTAGATTTACTGAATGTTAAACTAGCGGTACATATAGTGACCACTGGCGGAACATATAGTGACCACTGGGATTTAAGTGTCAAAATAAAATAGACGCAAAAGATAACCATAATTTTGGACATCTGAATTCTGGCAGTTATTTCCCACATCGCAGCATGCCGACAGCTGTCCAGTATACCAAAAACATAGGCCTCTAATCTGAACACAAATTTATTTTCGCCTTAAGAGGTCCTAACTTTATGTTGGTAATGTGAGAGACCCTAGCAGATTCACCAGTGCAATTATCTGTTCAGGCAAGGCAGGCAGTGCAGAATGTTTCCTGTTCAGTTGACAGGGTTAGCGGAAGAAGACACAATATGTAACATTGTTAAGTTTATACTCGTCACATTAAGAACAGCAGCCTACTTAAGTTCAGCGTTCTTGCCTTCTTAATAGAAGTGTAAAATATCAAATGTTTATTTATGTTTGTGCTGTTTTAACTCGGCAGTAAATATGTTGTTCAAATAAAGCTGTCTTTTGTCTGTTCCTTCTGCAGCAGACTATTGCCATTTCAGTGTCAGTTAACTTTTCTTCAGAAGACAGTTCCTATGGTGCCAACAAGCAATTCTTATGGTGCCAGCAGACAGTTCCTATTGTGTCAGCAAGCAATTCTTATGGTGCCAGCGGACAGTTCCTATGGTGTCAGCAAGCAATTCTTATGGTGCCAGCGGACAGTTCCTATGGTGTCAGCAAGCAATTCTTATGGTACCAACAGATAGTTCCTCTGGTGTCAGCATGCGAGTCTTATGGTGCCAGCAGACAGTTCCTATGGTGTCAGCAAGCGATCTTATGGTGCCAGCAGACGGTTCCTATGGTGTCAGCAAGCAATTCTTATTGTGCCAGCAGACGGTTCCTATGGCGTCAGCAAGCAATTCTTATGGTGCCAGCAGACCGTTCCTGTGGTGCTAGCAAGCGATTCTTATGGTGCCAGAGGACAGTTCCTATGGTGCCAGCAGAGAGTTCCTGTGGTGTCAGCAAGCAATTCTTATGGTGCCAGCAGACAGTTCCTGTGGTGTCAGCAAGCAATTGTTACGGTGCCAGCAGAGAGTTCCTGTGGTGGCAGCAAGCAATTCTTATGGTGCCAGCGGACAGTTTCTATGGTGTCAGCAAGCAATTCTTATAGTGCCAGCAGACAGTTCCAATGGTGTCAGCAAGCAATTCTTATGGTGCCAGTGGACAGTTTCTGTGGTGTAGGCAAGCAGTTGCTATTGTCATGTCAGTAATTCGGCCTCGCTAAAGTAACAGTTACCTAAACGATTAAACTAAAACCTGATATAAATAAAAGGATGCAAATTAAGCCAGTTCACTTTATTCTCATCCTGACATTTCAGCATCTGAAAGCCCCAAAAAACGCTGCAATCAATGCGGTCTGCCGGCAGCACAGCAGCACACAGATCGTTGAAACTAGATTTGATTTGACTCAGTTTAATTCAACTTAATCTTATTCTGTTTAAATCGTTTTGACATTCCATATTTATCCGTGTCAGAATGTTCACAGGTTACATTGTTGTAACTCGGTATTATTCTATGTACATTTATTTAGTGACATCTGAATACAGACGTCGAATGAAGCTATTGACACGATGCAATGTCCATAGAGTGTTGTAAGGTGGAATCGATGTTGTACATGCGATATTTTAGATGTAACTGCAACTTAAAAAATGGTCGGGAATTAACTAAAAATGGCTAATTTTAGCCCAAACATGTGCTCAAATTTCATAAGAGTTAATGAAGATAACTTGACATTGCAGGCCAACTTATGTTACAGTAGCTATTGGTATAGCATTGATGTTACAAACACAGGGGGTTCATCAAACCAGTACACAGGTACACTAATTAGTTTAGTTCGGAGATGCCTGTCGCGTGTCACGTTGTACTGTTCGTCAGATGCGATCCCAGTCACGGAGGTGGGAAGGAGGTGCTGGCAGGTGTTTGGTGGAAAGGCCTGAGGGAAACAGACCACTGGAAAGAGCAAGACGTAGATGGTAGCATAATAAGAAAACGTTCTTTAAAGAACTATAATGGGAGAGTGTGAACTGGGTTCATCTGAATAAGGCTTACTTACTTACTTGCTTACTTACTTACTTACTTACTCCAATGAGCAGAGTCCTTCTTGAGAAGCTAACCGGTTTTCAGCTAGTCAAGAAATTCCCCGCATTTTTTGGAATCCGAAGGTTCAATACGGCATTCAAAAGTGCCCGCCAACTGTCCCTAACCTGAGCCAGCTCGATCCAGTCCATACCCCCACTTCCCACTTCCTGAAGATCCATCTCAGTATTATCCTCCCATCCACGCCTGAGTCTTCCAAAGTGGTCTCATTCCCTCGGGTTTCCCAACCAAAACCCTGTATACATCTCTTCTCTCCCCCATACACGCTACATGCCCCGCCAATCTCATTCTTAATTTTATCACCCGAACAATAGTGGGTGAGCAGTACAGATCAGTAAGCTCCTCATTATTTAGTTTTCTCCACTCCCCTGTTACCTCGTCCCTCTTAGGCCCAAATATTCGCCTCAACACCCTATTCTCAAACACCTTCAGCCTACGTTTCTCCCTCAATGTGAGCCACCAAGTTTCAGACCCATACACAACAACAGGCAAAATTATAGTTCTGTATATCTTAATCTTTATATTTTTAGATAGCAAACTGTGAGACAAAAATTGTGCACCGAATGATAACAAGCATTCCCTGACTTCAATCTGTTTTGATTTCTTCCTGAATAGAATTTGGATATGTTTCGGTTGTTCCCAAACATCTGAACTGTTCCACCCTTCCGAACCAGCTACTGTCAGTCTCCATACCGCGACTCCACCTGGCCAAGGCTAGTGTGAACAAGGAAGCAAATGTGAGTTTCTGGAGGAACTGCGGAGTGAAGGTGCCAGTGTTGTGGGTTGGTGAGTAGTTTGTACTGGTGTGAGGACCGCAGTGATGGCACACTGGGCTCACATAGGAGGACATTGTACCGTGCGGTTAGTTAGTTAGTTAGCGTATGTTTGTATGTTAGGTTCGACATAAAACCAAACGGAGAAAATCCCCTGTCAGCTGTCCACAGCTACAGTTAAGATGGCCTTCATACTTCTTGAAATTATGCAGTGTTCATGTATGGCAGCGGTTCACAAAAATCAGTGCAAGGAATGAATCGAGTGAAACTGGAAATATTCTTGTGCGCTGTTGACGAAGTAAACAACGCACGCAATGTATGTATATCGTAAACTTGAGGCGCCTTCCTGCAACCATTGTCGCAGTGGGAAGGTAACATATTATGGGTGTTCATTTGTAGCCTTAGGTATCGATCATGCAATGCGAATGCGCCACGCTGTCATCTGTGGCCCCTCCTGCTGTGTCATATTTTTCCACTAGATCGCACAAACGGTACGAAATTCGAAAAAAAAGAAAAGTTACTGAACATAAAACATGTGTCTTGATTTTTTACACAAATGTTGTCTTAAACATTTCTCATTATAAGAACAATTGAGTGAGATAAAATAAAAATGTTTATTGGTCTTCGTGTAAAGTGTCCGTTATTCTTGGCAGATTTTCATGAAACTCGAATTTTCAAGACAGATTTTCAAAATATACTGAAATACCAAGTTTCATGGAAATCCGTCCATTGCGAGCCAAGTTGTTGCGTGCGGACGGACAGACATGACGAAACTATAAGAAATATTCCGTACGCACCTAAAAAAAACCCCAATAATCGCAGTTTGTTCTCAGATCCACACAAAACGCATAAATACACTGTGTGGGGGCAGAACGTGGAATATTTTAATGTTAAACTGGCGGTACACTTAGTAGCCACTGGGCTTGAGAAGAAAGCCACCTTTGGCCTCTGCAGCAGTTCACCCACTCGCTCTGTTCTCACTTCTAGAAACGATCTCGGTGCGCACTCCATTCCTTCTCAAATGTTAACAACCTCCCCACCTCAGAAACTTAAAAGAGATATTTTCGCTATTCGCACCTATTCGCGGAATCTTAGAACGTTACGTCACCGGGAAATGTCGGGGGATTAGCGCGCCTGCGTCGGACAGTTTTAGCTGCAGCCCGCCCATTGCAAGGCGCCACTGTCGCCACCACCTCTGTTGTCGACCGGACGGTGACGTTCGCGCGTGTTGTGTGGTGTGCTGTTCTCTGCGTGTGCGGTGCGTGAGTGTATGTGCGTGATGACCCACACGACAGATGGTCTAGCTTTTCTTCTTCTACTGTTTTCTAGTGCAGTTACTGTTGACCTTTGACCTCACATACAAGGAATCATGACGGTTGTCACTGCAGGTAAAGAAATGACCTTTCTAGAATTATTCACATTCTAATAGTACGATAGGCTGCCAAGACATGACTCTATTATGTGCCGTAAGACCGCCCGACCCAGCCAAACAAAAATAGACAACTGTGGTTTCCTAGCTCAGTACTGTGACATTGATGCATACAAGTGCTTTAGTGCCTAGAGCCTTTAAAATGGACCAAGCTGTACTGAGAGGAATTTTGTCGTCATTAATTTCAGATGATTTTGTGAAGGCAGACTTCATTCTAGCTGAGATAAATACAATACTTATTCGCGGCTTCACGTTCTACGTAAAGTTTACTGTACATTCTTCTCATGAATTGGCACAGGAACAAATGTTTTATGAACCAAATGAGCAAACGACATTTTGATTTGGTTATATAAAAGTACCCTTTCGAAAGAAGTCAAATTTCTAATGCTTGACTCTGTTTATGGCACTAAACATCCCTTAAAACCTAAGATTAACTCGAATTACATTTAAACACCCAGTCCGTACCGCGCAGTAAACAATCTCCGTATCAGTTATAAAAACCAGTCAGTTAATGCTGTATAGGGAAATAATCGCTCTTTGTTCTCAGATCCACACAAAACACATAAATACACTGTGTGGGGCAGAACGTAGAATTGTTGAATGTTAAACCGAATAGTACGTAAAGAAACCAATGATGAAATTGAATTATACCAATTACCCTTCCATTGAGTAATTGGCGTTACACATTAGATAGCTAATGTCGTTGCTTTTTCATTTATGATGACAACACTTTTTCCTTTACATCTCGAAAAATATATATGTTGCAACTAACGGCCACTCCCAGTATGTTGCAACTAACGGCCACTCGCTGTATGTTGCAACTAACGGCCACTCGCTGTATGTTGCGATTAACGGCCACTCGCTGTATGTTGCGACTAACGGCCACTCCCTGTATGTTGCGACTAACGGCCACTCGCTCTATGTTGCAACTAACGGCCACTCGCTCTATGTTGCCACTAACAGTCAACCAGTAATCGGTTTGTTTTCGTATTCCAATCAACCTTTGCACTTTTCGGTCTACAGTCTGGCGGTTCCTTTCATACTTGCGCAGCCAAAAACAAAGCCCATCTCTAGAACGCAGGAATCTCCACATTTACTTGTTGGCGATGAACTGTTCATCCTAAGGTCAAAAAGAGTAATAATTTTTAGAATTGGCAGATTTTAGTAAGTGTTGCATTTTTTCCTTGATTATGAAGTAGATTTTGTAACAAAAAGTACGATTTTTAGCTTCCATTTGAATCATAACTGTGCACAGTTCAGTTCACCCTCATCCCCCGCCCGCCACCAGGCACCATGGTTCATAGCACCGCGGTCTGTATAATTCTTGGAATTTGCTGTTTTCAGAATGACCTTCCACCTTACAATCCTATTTGTGTTTCTGTCCCCACCCTTTGCGACGCCGGGAACCAGTCGCCCAGTGACGCAGCATCACCCCAGACCACCTGACGCCCCATTTCAAGTTTCACCAGGCAGACAGTTCACAGGAACTCTGTTCTGCCTGGACAGAATGCGAGAGAGAGAGAGAGAGAGAGAGAGAGAGAGAGAGAATATCTGAAACTGTAGTCTTGCGGAGTGTGACGCCGTGTCACATCACAGCTTGACTGACGTAAAAAATCGCAATTTAAATTTTCAAAGACAGTCGGTGTGCTGCAGGACGGGAGGGAGGGAGGCAGGGTAAATCGACTGGTTTATGTGTGAAAGGAAGTGCAAAGTGCAATCTGTTTGTCACCTGTACAGATGACAGCATTCAGCTGCATGTTGGTGCGTCATGGCGCTGGTATAAGGCAATGCAATCGTTTGCGTAGATACAGAAGTCGCTTTTCATTGCAGGGATAGTTACAAATTGCGTCAGAAAGTGACATGAGGAGCTACAGGAATTGTTGAACAGCCGGCAGTTGCAAAATGTTGTAAGCAAAATAGTTACAGCAGTTCGGTAATGGACTGTTGCAGTGTGCCGCCTGTAAGGGCAGTGTTACGTTCAGGAGCATGAGCGCTGTATGTTCAGCCAATCGCAGCTGTCTGAAACCGCAGTAATGTTACTAAACTGGAAGCACGCAGCCACTACAATAATTCCTCTCTTACAGGCATTTCTAAGCATTTGAAAGGATCCCTAAATTGTCCGTTTCTAGAGACTGACTGAATGAAGTCGTCTTACTTCCAGAGTGTTCGCTGGGTACTGAGATCTTGTAGCTCTTGGAAATTAATGCTGTGTCAACATTTTATCTGACAAACATTGGTTGTCACTTTCCGTCCCTATTCCTCCGTGCGTGTGGGCGGTCGGTCGTGTGGATTACGTTCACACGTTAAGCGAACCGACCGGAAGGACAAAAGACGTTTGTTGAATAAAATGAAAGTTCATCTATTAGGGCAAATTTCTGCCTGTGGTTGCCATTAGTGAATCGATAGATACAACTGTTGTACGTTTTCATGTCTCTAATTGTTTTTACAGCGTCGCACCGTCTCAGTCGATCGGGCATGATGCATTGAATACAATGAATTCCGTTTTACTGTCGTACATAGCCGGTCCTGTTACAAATAAGTCCAGTGATTATGGTTCAGACAACTATAAACATTTCCGGTCATCAACACAGCCAACTCACACAAAGGTCGTAAAGGAGCACGTAAGGACAGGTTAACTGAACTGAACTCGACTCAAATCAACTCAACTCGCAGTGTTTACCGCGCCTGTGGCCAGCCGACCAACTTTACGATATATTTTTAGCTGCATGCAGTTGCTACAGAGAACAGCTACTGTGGCTGATGGCGGTACTAAAGTGTTTTTCTGCTTTTCTCCACAAGGAATGGAAAAGAAGCCCAATGTCGGCGGCAACCTGCGTCCACCATGTTTTGTAGGCGATAATCAGCAATGTGTTACAGCGACAGAGGGAGCTGACGTCAGCATAGCAGTAGATCTGGCTTCTACGGGTGGCCTACCCACAGCCATTTTGTGGTAAGTGGCGTCTTATGACCACCAGTTATTAGCATATGCAGAGGAAGTACAGATGATGTGAGGGTTATGGTCTACTGGGATGTGGTGACGTCATGATGAAGCGTCTCCTGTCGAAACGTCGGGAACCACTCATCCAGCGACGCGCGTCACACACCTGTAGACCGCAACCCTCGACTGCACCGCTGTGAGAACCTCAGAACTCGACTGTCCTCCACGCCTTCCTGTAACGTATTTCGGTACGTGGGGCCGATAAAACTCTCTGACTCTACAGACCCACTGCCCAAAAGATCTGAAGTCGCGGCCTCCTGAGCTGCAGCAAGCAGTAAAACTAAATTTCGAATGGTTACAAATTAGAAGCACAAACCAAAAAGCAGTACCTTACTGGGTCAACGTAAAAATTTATTAAAAATTCTGCTATTTTGCTGGCAGTAATGACATTTTGTTTTACTGAGCAGACCTGTTCAAACCCAAGACGGCTTAGACACAACTCGCGGACCTCTGGTTGAGAAGCCCTGTGTTATTACGCTGTCACAGACACGCCATGACACTACATATAGTATTCAGTGCAGTGTGATTTCCCCCTGTCTGACAATAGAAAGACAAAGCACGGAAACCCTGTTGCTCCGCGGGCCACACTTTGACACCGCTGGACTGACCATTTGACCAGTGACACTGCACATCTTCTGAGGTCAAAGGTAGAACTGATTTGTGAATTATGTTGATGTTGGAGAAGGGTTAAGAAGGCTTCGACTGGAAGCTACACTTTGGAAGTGCGTAACACGGTCACAGTCGACGTTCGTGATTGACTGGGACCGACCAACCGGCCGACCGACCAACCGACTGACCGACCGACCAACCGACCAACCGACCGACCGACCGACCGACCGACTGACCAACCGACCGACTGACCAACCGACCGACCGACCAACCGACCGACCGACCAATCTCTAACGAACATCGAAATCCATTTTAAATGTTGAACGCCTCACCGTTTGTCGACACTGTCAAATAGCAGCAAAACAATTGCGGAATAAACTCAAAAAACATAAGATATGGGGAAGTTGATTTTAATAATACGGATGATGATGATGATGATGATACGAAATAACACCTGTAGGTTGCAGCGCGAAAGCAGCCATCAGCCTGTAGCGAAAGCAGGCAGGGCCTAACTGAGCTGAGAGTGGCAGTCACAGTAGCAGGAGGGTGGGGAAACCGACTGACCAGCCATGTGGTCACATCCCGATTCGTTAGAACCAGACACGAAAGGTCGAAACAATGGTATCAGGCCGCGTTACCACGAAATGCTACAATGCATAGCACTGAGGTAACATCAACGAGAATCGTCTGCATTTAGACGCTGCAGTCCAGTGCCAAAAGTACAGTGCAGGCTGGCATAGGGCACAGAAGTGCAGAGGGGAGTAGAGGTAGAGTTATACTTTTTCTTTAACCTCGGCGCTAGATGTGGGTGAGTGTTCAACATCACGGCCCGGCTGCTGTACCCCCAGGGAGGAGACCCAGTATCCATTGGGTAGGCCCCAGGGCCGGTCTGGACGGGCGCGGAAAATCTCGCCCTCAACGGGATTCGATCCAGTCCGTAGCGAGTTGCTGTACCTACTGAGCTGAACTCAAAGATAAACGTAAATAACATGTTCAAAACTGATGGATTGAACTGGCTTGGATCAGAGACAAGTGGCGGGCTGTTGTGAAGACGGTAATGAACGTTTGGTTCTACAAAAAAAGGCGGGGAATTTGTTGAGTAATTATATGTATGTTTGAGCACAAAATGCAGACAACAGGAGGTCGGATGTGCAGGGGGTGTGCAGGTGCTGTGCTGCACACCGCGGCGACCGTCAAACAGCGTCGCCTTTTATAGTGCGGGGGTGCAGGTTCGTTCGTTTATTGCACATGAAGGTGCAGTAAATCGGTTGGCTGGCGCTGAAAGCGGCGTGATCGGGACAATGAAGGGAAATGTGTAGAACTGTCCATATAGGGCGAGCGGGCGTGTGGCTGCACTGACCTTACCGCGGCGTTAGAGGAAGGTGAGTGGTCAGCTTCACGTTCTGGCCACTTTATCCACTGCTACCCACATAACAGGAGGAGTGGTCACCAGAACCGGTGCGGGCATTCTGGAGAAGAAATAAATTCTGAACAGTGCCGGTTATCGAACTGCGGACTGCTCAGCCCGTAGTCTAGTCACTATAGTGACTGAGCTATCCCGGCTCATACAACTACCTAACGTTGTTGCATGGGGTCCAAGCGACGAATTTTCAGTGAACTGGACGTGTAGAGTGCATGAAGAGTTTTGGCACTGAAACCTGCTGGAAAACAGCCATTTTTAAGACGCAGAATAAAATGAGAGTCTCTATTAAAAGGATCTTCCTGAAATAGGTTGAAAGTATGTATATATAAACTGGACTGCGGTTTATGTAGAGCACACTCATAGCCGGGCTTCGGTGTTAGCACATTTGAATGTCTGGATTCTGTAAGCAGAAGGACGTTTTCAGCTGCTGATTGTTTATAGCGCAGCTAACTTTCCTTGGAGTTCGCCCTCATATAACATGGAACTTGAACTGACGTTTTGGTGCTGAGAATTACTACCTGCCTACTTAACCACGCAGCTATCTGGCCGACTAACTAACCAACTAACTAACTAACTATCTAGCTATCTAGCTAACTCCATGCAGGATGGCCCGTCTTGAAAAGTCAGAATGTCATCAGCTAGTCAAATTCCCCCATTTTATGCAACCAGACATTTCGCTGCAGTATGACGTCTCTGCTCTGAGCCAGCTCAGTCCGACCCCCGTCCTGCCGCTCAGTTTCTGCAACATCCACCCAGTATTCTGCACCAATCTCATACAAATGGTGTCCTTTCAGGCTTCCAAATTCAAAACCCTGTGTGCACTTTCCTTCTCCCCGTACGTGCCACATAACCAACCCACCTCGTCCTCCTCTGTTTAACCACTCTGATAACATTCAGATAGCAGTAAAAATCGTGATGCGTCGCACTGTGCAGTTATCTACAGTTGTCTGTCACTGTGCAATTGTCTCCAGTTCCCTGTCACTCTGCAGTTGTCTCCAGTTCTCTGTCACTTTGCAGTTGTCTCCAATTCCCTGTCACTGTGCAGTTGTCTCCAGTTCCCTGTCACTGTGCAGTTGTCTCCAGTTCTCTATCACTGTGCAGTTGTCTCCAGTTCCCTGTCACTGTGCAGATGCCTCCAGTTCCCTGTCACTGTGCAGTTGTCTCCAGTTCCCTGTCACTGTGCAGTTGTCTCCAGTTCCCTGTCACCGTGCAGTTGTCTCCAGTTCCCTGTCACCGTGCAGTTGTCTCCAGTTCCCTGTCACTGTGCAGTTGTCTCCAGTTCCATGTCACTGTGCAGATGTCTCCAGTTCCCTGTCATTTCCTGACCCTTAGGCCCAAATATCTTCACCTGTACGCTATTCTCGAACACCTCCAACCTAAGTTCTTCACTGACTGAGATGACAGACCAAAGTGTGCCACCCTGATAAACCGACAGGAAACAGTACATCGTTGTATCTCAGAGTTGGTAATGCAGACAGCAGCAACAGCAACACAAAACATCCTGGACCAAACGGTGGATCTAATCTGCTGTTGCTGTCTTCAGATATGCAATTTTGGCTTTTCCGCTTCTGAATATCATTTATGTGCAGCTCAGAATATTTCCTCTGCGTATGTCTTACCTTCCGGACAGCTTGCACCTGCGGTACTGCATACAGCATTTGTGCAAATGAAAGCCAGGAAGGTGCTGAGACTGTTTGAAATTCAGAAATTTGTTGCCCACGGCGTCACATTGCAACGCCATTCTCCCATCAAGCATTACTGTAAACTTCAGAACAAGAAATACATCTGGACCGGCGCCTTAACACCCCGCACTCCTTAAAACCCGTTCAGTTCAAAAGGGCGACATTCCCTTGTGCTTAGCCTCCAATTGTGCCCGTTTTACCCAATACAGCGCGTCTCTTTGTTGCTGCAGTAAGCACCGCAGCTGTCCCGACGGTTGCAGGCGTCCTATGCGATACCGTAACAAACAAAATCTATTTATTAATCCGGGCACTAGTAATTAGAAATTGGTCAATTTTCAAAAAATTACTCTTCTGGAAGCAATAAAAATACTTCTATCGGAAAATATTTTTTTTTCCTCAAATAATCAACTACGTGTGGTTTTTCAGGCTCTGACGGTTGGAACTGATCAAACTGTAGTGACAGCATGATAGTTTCTGCTGACAAGCTGGTTCCATCTTCAGGAAGCAGAACTGTGTCCAGTTTTATTCCGTCACCCTTAACCCTCAACCCCTAACGTGGAAAATATGGTGAGCTCCTAATAATGCCAGCAGATGGCAGATGGGATTTAACTCGGCGTTTAAAGGGTTAAGACGGAGACAGCAGCTTCCTCTAATTTTCAATGCCTGACGTTGTCAAAACGAAGCAAACCGTCGGCTGATTAGAGTAAAATATTGCAGTATATGTACCTGAAAGAGACGAACCGCCCGAACCTTGCAGTTGTTACTCAAAAGCTTTGTTTGTCAGTTTCAGAGTAAAAAAACTCTCACAAGAGCAATGTTGCCACCTATTACAATAAAATGCCCTCAGAATAATGTAATTCCAAATTCTGCCAAAATCGAGACCCAAACACTTTTCTGGCTTTTCAGTCTCCACAGAACAAGGCATAAGATCTGAGATTGCAATCAACAAATTCTTTTACTCCTTGTGGAGCATCGGGCATCCATGAAGAGCTTCCAGGCATTGCGGTCTCCAGCCATCCCCTTGACTTCGTTACATGGTCTTTTTGTGCTTCTAATCGCATTCTCTATTGTCCTTAGCCACGTCCTCGTCTGCCTACCTCTCCTTCTACATCCCTGAGGATTCCAATCTAATTCAGTTTTCTCTATTGCTCCTGTTTCTTTACGTAATGTGTGTCCAGTCCAATTCCATTGTCTTCTTTTTATCTAATTTTCTGTTGACCTCTGATGGGTGATTCTCCATAGTTCTTCTTTCGTAATCTTATCGGTCCATTTTATATTCATTATTCGTCTTAAGCATTTATTAACAAATATCTGTAGTCTTCTTGTTATCTGGTTGGTAGTTATCCAAGTTTCACAAATATATAATAATACTGATTTTACATTTGTATTGAACATTCGTATTTTAACTTGTTTTGATATGTTGAGATTTCTCCACACAGGATACAGCTGAACAAATACACCATTTGCTTTCTTGATTCTGCTTGCTACATCTTCCTCTGTTCCCCCACTTTCTGACACCACACTTCCTAGGTATACAAAGGATCCAATTTCCTTTTCCTCTGACCTAAATATTTGCATATTAGATTTTTAACTCTCATCCCCTTCGTCTTGTTTATGTTAATATGCAAACCAACTAATTCTGCTTCCTCTTTTAGTCTCTTTAGCTTTTCTTCTATACCGCAAAATCTCTGGACTAACCGACAAATATCATCCACGTAGTCCAGATCTTCCAGTCTTTCCTTCATACTCCACTGTATTCCCCTTTTCCTTAAACCTTCTACTCTTTTCATGACTCTAATATTAGCAGAAAAGGTGTTGGTGATAGAACACCTCCTTGCGTTACACCATTTCTGACCTCTATAAAGTCTGAAAGCTTTCCTTCATGGGAAATTTTGCACTTAAATCCATCATACAATATTT